>ERZ860264.330-NODE-330-length-44024-cov-5.978849_pt1 | contig 44024 bp, 40 predicted proteins | sample MGYA00509980_ERZ860264 | MGnify/ENA primary metagenome ERZ860264 (study PRJEB30046, sample SAMN00715212) | human gut metagenome | study: EMG produced TPA metagenomics assembly of the A metagenome-wide association study of gut microbiota in type 2... | reverse complement strand
TTATCGTTATTTTCCTTAAAAAATTTCACAAATCAAATTAGTTTAGACAACTTCAATACATGAAATCTATTGTGATCCCATTTCCAAGCAAAGACATACAGCAATCAATTGTAGATGTCGTTAAAGAACGAAAGCAAAGAGCCAAGCAACTTCAAATGGAAGGAACAGCAATGTTTGAAAAAGCAAAACAAGAAATAGAAAGATTAATATTAGGTTAACTTATGAAAGAAGATATTTATAATATTGCATCTCAATGCAAAAAAATCATAAAGGAGAAGATAGAAGTTTCCTACAATAAAATTATCAATAAAAGTCGGGGATTAATTTTTACAGATTATAACATTAATGGCGAGATAAAACTATTAGAAACAAACCTGTTAATGTTAGTTGAGAGTCTTGAAACAAAGTATCCAGCAATATCTCAATTGCTTCAAAAGCATATAGACCGGTATGACGATGATAAGATAATACATTTAAGTGCTATTGAGGCTATTGTTGACTGTGTAATATCTTTGGAAAAGAAGGATATAAACAGCAAACGAATCTTTATAAGCCATTCATCTAAGGATAAAGATATTGTTGAAAAGTTTATAGATAATATTCTTCAGCTGGGCATAGGAATAAAAGCAGAAGACATATTCTGTACTTCCGTTGAAAAAATGGGAATAAAAAATGGTAGTGATATTCGCAAACATATACAAACGAATATTCGGAGTGCAGATTATGCTTTTTTACTAATTTCAAAAAATTATAAAGCAAGTGAGATTTGTATAAATGAAATGGGAGCAGTATGGGCGTATGATAATAATGTTAGACTATATATTTTACCCGACGTAGATTTTAAGGAGATAGGTTGGCTGTGTGACACAAGAAAAGCAGATAGAATAAATACTCCTGTTCCTTTAGATGCATTACATAAAGAAATGATTGAGTATTTTGAACTACCAGACAAAGGAACTTGGAGTCGCCAAAGAGAAGTGTTTATAAAGTATGTAAACGGTATACAAACGAATGACTGAAAATAGATATGAGGAATTTGAGCAGTATCTTGCTTCCGGGGAACCGGGAGTGGTGAAGCGTGCGCGTAACTGGTCGATGGCTATAGGCTTGCAGGATGTTGACCGGTTGAAACCGTCGGAGTTTCTGCTTGAACAGACTATGAATATCAATATTTCCTATATCTAACGTTTTTACTGATTTGCGGGCATTATGGCGAATAAGTTTGAGATACGAAACAGCACGGCGGAGATCCTGATTTTTCAGATTGAGGGAAAGAGTCGGGTGTGCAGGTGGTGTACCATAATATAATTAAGCTATGAGCGAAGAGCAGAAAATATCGATACGATTCTTTGACGACCGAGAAGTGCGGGCGGTCTGGGATGAGACTGGAGCGAAATGGTGGTTCTCGGTGCTTGATATAGTCGGGGTGCTCAACGCACAGGATGACTATGCCAAGAACCGCAATTACTGGAAGTATCTGAAAACCAAGCTCCGCAAGGACGGCAGCGAGTTGGTTAGTGCCACTAACCAACTGAAACTGATTGCCTCTGACGGGAAACGCTATCTTACTGACGTGCTTGATAATGACGGAGTCATATGCTTGGCGAAGAGTTTTCCGAACAATAAGGCGTCTAAGTTCATTGAATGGTTCACCAATAGCGACGAGAGTATTGACGGCAAAAGCCGGTCGAAAGCATACGCTTTGTTTGAAAGCAGCCTTATCGACAGTATCGAGGTCGGCACGATGAAAGGATTGCAGCAGATTCATGCTTATCTTTTCGGAGGCCTTTATGATTTCGCCGGACAGATCAGGGCTGTCAATATAGCCAAGGCGGGGTTCCAGTTTGCGATGGTTCAATATCTGGGTCAGACCTTGACTGATGTTGAACGTATGCCGGAGGATTCATTCGACGATATCATTGATAAGTATGTTGAAATGAATGTCGCCCATCCGTTCAGAGAAGGCAACGGCCGCGCTACCCGCATCTGGCTCGACCTTATATTGAAGAAAAATCTGCAACTGTGTATTGACTGGAGTCAGGTTGACAAACGAAAATACCTCGAAGCCATGACTCATAGCGTTGCCGACCCGACATCCATAAAAGATTTGCTTCGGTCTGCTCTTACTGACAAGATAAACGACCGTGATACCTTTATGAAAGGTATAGACTACTCATATTATTACGAGCAAGAAGACTGATGAAAATTAATTTTGGAGGATTGGGGATTTTTCTGTAACTTCGTGGTTTGTTAGTTTTTAGAGGAGGAATTTATATGCAGCAGGAACTTTACGTACCTATGGTGGATACCCGCGCCGAGGCTCTTTTCGAGTCTATGGCCAAACGAGTCAGCGAACTTGACCTTAAACGTCTCAAGGAGGCGTATAGGTTTGCCAAGGAGGCTCACAGCTCACAGCGGCGCAAGAGCGGCGAGCCTTATATCACCCACCCGATTGCGGTGGCCCTGATTGCGGCAAATGAGCTGCACCTGGATGTCAACGTGGTGATTGCCTGCCTGCTGCATGACGTAGTGGAGGATACCAACTATACATTCGAGGATATCCGCCGCAGGTTCGGCACAGATGTGGAGGGGCTGGTCCGGATTGTCACCAAGCCTGACGGCGGCAAGGACAGGCATTTCGAGATGAGCAAGCAGCTGGATAACTTCAAGCACATGCTGGGAGCGATGCGCGGCGACATCCGCGGTATCCTCATTAAACTGGCTGACCGTCTGCACAATATGCGCACCCTCCAGTCCATGCGCCCGGACAAGCAGATGAAGATTGCGGGCGAGACTGACTATTTCTACGCTCCGTTAGCCAACCGTCTCGGATTCTATGACGTGAAAACCGAGCTTGAGAACCTGAGTTTCCGTTACCGCTGTCCGCATGAGTACGAGGACTTTCTGAAGATGCTGGAGGATGACAAGATGCGAAACGCACGCCGTCTGCGCATCTTCGAGAATGAAATAAAGGATTTGCTTTCCAATGCCGACATCAAGGCCGAGGTGTATGCCGTATATCGCGAGCCGTATAGCCTGTGGCGCAAGATGCGCAAACATCAGACGGACTTCTATCACCTGGATTACAAGCATTTCATCCAGATAGTGTTTCCCAACCCGGAGGGTATGGACGAGAAGCGGGCGGCCCTGCGGGTTTACTCGGCGCTGACGGATAATTTCAACGAGAAGCCGGGCAGCATCGTCAATTACATCGACTCGCCCAAGGAGAACGGCTACCGCAGTTTCCACGTGAAATTGCTTTCGAAGTCGGGCGTATGGGAAGAGGTGCATATCAGCTCGGAGCGCATGATGGAAACCTCAAAACTCGGCTGTATGGCCAAGGATGCCTGCAGTATCTTCTCTTCCTGGCTTAAGAAATTCCGCACTACCCTGAACGAAATCTCATCTTTCGGCAACGACGCCCATTTCATAGACAATGTGGTGACATCGTTCTATAACGACGACATAATGGTATTCACGCCTCAGGGGCAGCCGCTTAAAATGTCGCAGAAGAGCACGGCCCTTGACTTCGCTTTCGAGATACACAGCAAGATAGGCGAGTTCGCCAAATACGCGCGCATAAACGGCCGGCTGGCCTCGGTCCGCACAGTCCTCAAAAGAGGAGATGTCGTGGAGATATATACCGGAGAGGACGCCAAGCCGGACCCGGAGTGGCTCTCGTCTGTCGTCTCTTACAAGGCCAAACGCTTCCTGCGCAATTATATAGCCCGCCTGCCCAAGGTGCCGTACAGGCTATGCGAGCATTGCAAGCCGATGCCTGGCGAGGAGGTGATAGGTTTCCGTCTGCCTTACAACGAGATTGAAATCCACAAGCGCGATTGCCCCAGGGCAATCGGAGAAGCCTCGGCCCACGGCGACTCAATAACCCGCGTGGACTTCAAGGAGAATCCGGACATACTCTACCCTGCCTCCATACGCATCAAGGGTGTGGACCGCGTACACATGCTGTCCGACATGATAGAGTGCATAAGTGAAAAGCTACGCCTCAGCATAAAAGGCATAACCACAAAGACCGAGGACAATATCTTCGACCTGACTATCTCGCTGAGTGTACATTCCTGGGACGAACTTCAGCGCATAATCCAGGAAATCTACGACATAAACGGCGTGGACGAAGTGACCCGCGTGGAGTAAGGCACCTCCCGCAAAGCCTCGATTACAGAATAACACAAGACAAAAGGGATAACACTCAAAAAGGACTCTGCAAGGCCGGAAGCGGCGCAGAGTCCTTTTCTGTATCTAAGAACTTAAAAGTGTCAATCCTTCTGTGCGAGGGGCGAGGGTGTGGAGTATGTGCGGCTGTCAAGCTCCTTGTCAAGCATATATAAGCCATACTTGTTGGATTCCACAGCCTTGAAGGCATCAATCATGCCACGGGCTGTCTCTTCCTCCTCCACTTGCTCGTTTATAAACCAAATCAGGCGGTTCGAGCTTGCGAAGTCATTGTCTTCGTGAGCGATAGTGGCAAGATTGTTTATAAGGGAGGTAACTTTCTTCTCATGCTCAAGAGTCTGGACAAACATGTCGAGCACAGTCTCCCAGGAAGTGGGTACTTCGGCCACGGGCGCGAGTTCCACCTTGCAATCGCGAGAGTTGAGGTAGTTCATGAAGATACGGGCGTGGTCCATCTCCTCTTTGAACTGGATGTAGAACCAGTTTGCCACACCTCTGAAGCCTTTGTTTTCAGCATCCATGGACATGGAGAGATAGAGGTAGGCAGACCAGATTTCAGCATTAATCTGGTCGTTCATCGCTTTGTGCAATTTTTCACTTATCATAACTTAATAATTTAGAGTAGTACACATCAATAGAGGACAGAGGTTTTCTGCCCTTCGGTATATTAACGTATAGAGACACTCATTTGTTTTACGTGTCGCTGTTTTTATCTTTCTTATTCGACATAGGCAAGGATACCGAGAGCTGAGGCATATTCTCGTCAGTGTGGACAAGCACATTCTCCCGCCCCTGGCGTTTGTTGCTGATAACGGAAGTGATGTACACGGTAAAAATCGGGAACATCATCATTCCGAGTGCGGCGAGAACCACACTCACCACCCTGCCCTCATCCGTAATGGCGTATATGTCCGAGCCGACGGTCGTAGTGTCCATGCAGGCCCAGTATAGCGCGTCCTGATATGTGAATACATCGGGATTGGTAGGAGACTCGAACATATAGAAGACAAGAGAACCAAAGTAGACCGTAGCCAACAGAGTGACCAGGTATGTTACGAAAATACCGGTCACCTTGTTATACGTGAACCAACCTACCACCACAGCCAACGCATAACCGCCCCGCACCAGAGGTATATATTGCACCAGATAAGCTACCTCAGGAGTCAAGCGGATGTGCAGCCTGTAAATTATATAAAGGTAGGGAATGGAAACGAGAAAAAAGAAAAAATGAGTAGCCACATATCGCCACCGGCGTCTGGCATACAGCAGCTCCACGAAGAAGTCAAGCATGAAGAAAGCGCAAATGCCGGTCTGCAAGCGGACAAAGCGGGGAGAATCATACAGCTCGATATCCCGGAACGTATCCATAGAGATGCTTATAATCAGGAAGACAGACAGCAACAGCATCAATATATGGAAGCACACATGCACTGTCCGCGCCTGACGGGTATCCAATATGTTACGGAGATTAAGCATCTGAATAATCTTTGCTCTTTTAACATTCGTTTACCGCTCTTGGTTCAAAGTCAGGCTGCCATCAACGGATGAAGAGGAGTTCCCGGTACTTCGGCAGCGGCCATATTTCGTTATCCACCATCAGCTCAAGGCTGTCTATGTGTTCGCGTACGGTTTCCATGCGCGGCACCACATTGTCATGGTAGGCTATGGCTTTCTCCCGCTCGGACTCTATGCGGTTGGCCACCTTGCGAGCTTCCACCATTGTCGCCACTTCATTGCGGATGGCGCACATGTGCGCCGCCATATCGCGGATACTCTTAAGGTCAGCCGCAGCTATCTCTCCGGCATCCGCTTCCGGGAACAGACGCATAATCTTATCCGCGTTGTCAAGCAGTGTGCTTTGGTAACGGGTGGCGGCGGGGAGAATGTGATTTATAGCCAAGTCGCCGAGCACACGGGCTTCAATCTGTATTTTCTTGGTGTACATCTCCCATTTCACCTCATTACGAGCTTCCAGCTCATGCTTGCTGAATACTCCGGCACGTGCAAACATTTCCACACTCTTAGGCGATAAGTAAGCGTCATACATAAGGGGAGCGGAGGTCTCGGTGTCCAGGCCACGGCGGGCTGCTTCCTCCTTCCACTCGTCGGAGTAGCCGTTGCCGTCAAAATGTACAGGCTTGCTTTCGGCAATCAGCACACGCACCTCGTCAAGCATAGCCTCTTCCATGCTTTTTCCGCAGGCCATGGCTCCCTCCACTTTGTCGGCGAAACTATCGAGCTGGTCAGCCACAACAGAGTTAAGTGCAATCATGGCCGAGGCATTGTTGGCCATAGAGCCAACGGCGCGAAATTCAAAGCGATTGCCTGTGAATGCGAAAGGAGAAGTGCGGTTACGGTCCGTATTGTCGACCATGATTTCGGGAATCTGAGCCACATCGAGACGCATGCCCTCCTTGCCGCTTAGGTCAAGCAGGCTGTCGGTCGTGTTGCTCTCTATGCCCTCCAGGATTCGTGAAAGCTGAGTTCCGAGAAACATCGAGATAATAGCCGGAGGGGCCTCGTTGGCGCCCAGACGATGGGCGTTGGTGGCGGAGATTATAGAGGCTTTAAGCAGTGCGTTATGCCTATGCACAGCCGCCATGACATTGACGACAAAGGTAATGAACTGGAGGTTGTCCCTGCGGCTCTTGCCGGGAGCGAAGAGAAGGACTCCGGTATCGGTGGAGAGGCTCCAGTTGTTGTGCTTGCCGGAACCGTTCACTCCGGCGAAGGGCTTCTCGTGAAGCAGCACACGGAAATTGTGCCGACGGGCCACTTCCGCCATAAGTGACATTAACAGGAGATTGTGGTCGTTGGCCAGATTTGTCTCTTCGAATATCGGAGCAAGTTCAAACTGGTTGGGAGCCACCTCGTTGTGACGTGTCTTGGCCGGTATGCCGAGTTTGTGACACTCAATCTCCAAATCAAGCATGAAGGCCTCCACACGCGAAGGAATGGCGCCGAAATAATGGTCCTCCAACTGCTGATTCTTGGCGCTCTCATGCCCCATAAGGGTACGCCCCGTCATCACGAGGTCGGGACGGGCGGCATAAAGGGATTCATCCACCAGGAAGTATTCCTGTTCCCAGCCCAGGTTGCTGTTGACGTGCTTCACAGAAGGGTCAAACATACGGGCCACACGTGTGGCAGCCTTGTCCACACTGTTCAATGCTCGCAGCAAAGGGGTCTTGTAATCCAAGGCCTCCCCGGTATAAGATATGAAAATAGTAGGAATGCAAAGAGTGTTGTCAACTATGAAAGCCGGGGAAGAGATGTCCCATGCGGAATAGCCACGGGCCTCGAAAGTGTTCCGGATACCACCATTGGGGAAAGAGGATGCGTCCGGCTCCTGCTGCACAAGGAGTTTTCCTGTGAATTTCTCTATTACTCCCCCCTTGCCGTCGTGTTCGATAAAGGCGTCGTGCTTCTCGGCTGTGCCGTCAGTCATGGGCTGGAACCAGTGCGTATAGTGTCGGGCGCCATTGTCTATGGCCCAGCGCCTCATGCCTTCGGCCACCGCATCGGCCACCGCACGAGGCAGAGGTCGCTTCAGGTCAATGGCCTGCGCCAAAGCGTCAAATGCTTCCTTTGACAAGTACTCGAACATCTTCTGTCTGTTAAAAACCTTCGAGGCATAATAAACCTCCGGACGCTCGGCAGGAATTTCCACCGGTCTTGCTTTGCGGGAAGAAGCCTCCTCCACGCTTTTGAATCTTAATGAAGTCGACATAATATAATATAATATAATATATAGAGTGCGTTTATAAGATTTATAATCAGAGCGGCGGCACGGATAACAGACGGACTGTTCGCTCTCAGGCTATGTGGCTATCGGCGAGTCCGCGCACCTTAAATCAATGGCACAGCACGGTCCGTTGACCGTCATTAAAAGAGAATATGTTCAATATTTGCGCTATCAACAGGGCGCAAAGTAAATAAAAATGCTCCGGAAATGCAAATTCCGGAGCATTTTTATTTATAAAGCTGAAAATATCAGACATTGGAAAGGCACAGCGACACAGAAGCCGAGCCTTGGAAGGAGGGTATCGGAGGAGTCACTTTGCGGACCTTGACACTGAGTGATGAGAAACCGGGCCAACGCTGCGAAACGGCATCGGCCATACGCTTCACAAGATGCTCGAGCAGGTCAGAGGGCCTGGCGAACTCCTCCCGTACCGACTCATATAGGTCAGCGTATGAGACTGTATCCGCGAGGCAATCGGTGTCGCAACCATCGGGGCAAGGTAGTGTCAAGTCCACCCACACCTCAAACTCGGCTCCCACCTTTTTCTCCTGCGGAAACACTCCGTGGTGGCCATATAGGCGCACCCCCTCCAGGCTTATGGTCATAGACGCGGTCAGCATTCGCAAACTACGGGCATCTTGTCAATACGACGCTGATGACGTCCGCCCTCGAACTTGGCGTCCAGATAAGCATCCACAATCTTCTCTGCCATCTCCTCGGAAATGAAGCGGGCGGGAAGAACGAGTATATTGGCATTGTTGTGTTCCTTGGCCAGGGAAGCAAGAGCCGGCTCCCAGCACAGGGCCGCACGTATTCCCTGATGCTTGTTGAGGGTCATCTGCATACCATTGCCCGAACCGCACATACATATGCCGAAATCACACTCGCCGCTCTCCACAGCCAAAGCTGCCGGGTGGGCAAAATCGGGATAATCGCAGGAGTCTTCGGAATGTGTACCGAAATCCATCACCTCATATCCTTTTTTCTCAACATACTCTTCCAGAACTTTTTTCAGGGCATAACCCGCATGGTCTGAAGCAAAAGCGATTTTCATTTCAAAATCTATTTATTGTTCATTAATGTATTTTCTGAGTACAAAGTTAACAAAATTTCCCGATTTTTTATTAAATTTGCAGCGCAAATGTGCATTGACATTGCTCCATATATGAGGGATGTCGGTGTCAACTTTTTTGTACACGATACATAACACGCACATTTACAGATGTTTATTTAATACGAGATTCACAATAAGTCCGATGAAATCAAAATTCAGCATACTCATAGGCAGTTCTCTTCTACTGTTGGCATCCGGCTGTACCACCACTAAAGACGTACAGTACATTCAAGACTTCGCGCCAAATTCCATTGAGTCGACAATGGCTAATTCCGGCCTGCTCATAGAGCCGGACGACTTGCTCAGTATCGTGGTCACCACCAAGGACCCTGAATTGGGCACGATGTTCAACCTGCAGCCGGGCACGATGACCACTGAAATACACACGACCAACAACAATAACAACAGCAACAAAATAGACCTCGGATACCGTGTGGACGAGGCCGGCGACATTGTTTTCCCGCAGTTAGGCACACTCCATGTGGCCGGACTCAACCGCCGTCAGCTGGAAGGGATGATTAAACAGCGTATAATCAAGGAGGGTCTGCTGAAAGACTTCTCTGTGTCCGTGTCTTTCCAGAACTCCAAGATTTCCATTCTTGGGGATGTAAGCAGCCCCGGCAATTACGACTTCAAGGATGACAAATACACTATCCTTCAGGCTTTGGCCGATGCCGGCGACCTGAATATCACCGCTGAGCGCGAAGTGATGGTAATCCGCGAAAAGAGCGGGAAACGTCAGCTCTATACCGTAGACCTTAAGAGCCGCTCTCTGTTCGAATCACCGGCATACTACCTGCAGCAAAACGACGTAATCTATGTTCTGCCTAACGATGTGAAAGCAGCTCAACGCGACCTGAACACCAACCAGTGGCGTCAGGTCAGCACCTGGATGGGCCTGGCATCTTTTATCGCCTCCATGGCAAGCATTATTGTAGCAATAACCAAATAATTCCCGTTTATGTCTGCTGAGGATATTGAAAAGAAAAAAGACGAAAAGGTGACCGGCAACACGGACTCATTTAATATAAACGAGCTTCTCCGCCGTGTATGGGCTGCCAAATATTGGGTATTACTGTCATTAGCAATATGTCTGGGTTTGTCTTACCTGTATTACAAGCGTCAGGCCAAATCTTACGGTGCAAGCGCTGAAATAATAGTTCTGTTAGGCAATAAAGAGAGTGCAGCGTCTTCCGATGCGCTCAAAGAGCTTGCCGACATGACCGGCAAGCGTACCCGTGGCGTAAACTTTTCCAACGAGTTGGAAATCATGAGGTCTTCTTCTCTTTTAGAGTCGGTAATAGACCGTCTGAACCTTGCCACCAAATACACTACCGAGGGATTCGGACATAAAGTGGACCTATACGGAGAGTCACCTGTATTGGTAAATTTTCTGGACGTGGAACCGGACTCTACAGCCTCGTTGAGACTATATAAACGGGGAACAGGAGAACTTATAGCCACCGACTTTGTATTTAACGGCAAACAAATGCATAGCAAGCCTCTGCGTATAGAACCGGGCACCGTGGTGAATACACCTGTCGGAACCATAGCTATTTCTCCTACGGCAGACTTCGATAAATTCCCGGAATATGTTGATGTCAATAAAGTATCAGTCAAGAATTTAGCGGCTACAATTTCCCAAAGTATAGTCACTACACAAAAATCTGAAGACACCACAGTTGCTCAAATCTCATATACCGATGTATCACAGCAGAGAGCTATTGACGTGGTAAAAGCCCTGATAGATGCCTACAATGCCCTTTGGACAACTGAGCAAACACGCAGCGCCGCCAATACATCTAACTTCATCAACAAGCGTCTAAGCGTGATAGAGAAAGAGTTGAACGGTATAGATTCCGACATTTCCCAAGTAAAGAGTTCTGCTCAGGTAGCAGACTTCGCGGCAGCAGCCTCCACGTATTACGGACAGTCCATGCAATACGACACCCGAGCCTTTGAGGCAAGCACACAATTGAGTATAGCCCAATATCTGCGTGACTATATCAACAACAAAGCCAACAACAATGCACTGATTCCCGCCAATACAGGAACCTCAGGCACTGTGGAAAGCCAGATTCAGGAGTATAACAAGATGCTGGCTCGCCGAGACCAGCTTCTGCAGAACAGTACGGAAGCCAACCCGGTGATAGCCCAGCTCAATTCCGACTTGGCAGCCAACCGTGCGTTAATAAACGCCTCGCTTAACAACATCATATCCACATACAAGATCGAGGCTGACAGAGCCTCAGGACGTGGTCGCGAATTCTCCGGCAAAGTAAGCTCAGTACCGGAACAGGAGAAGCAGATTCTCTCCATTGAACGACAGCAGAAAGTCAAGGAGAACCTATATCTCTATTTACTTCAGAAGCGCGAAGAAAACGAACTGACCCGTATGGTGCAAGTGGACAAAACCCGTGTAATCCGTGCCGCTTACGGCACAGGTCCTACGGTAGCAGCCCTAACCAATTCACTCTTTATCGGATTGCTGACAGGTCTGGCCATACCCGTGCTTATAATCTTCCTGAGCATCCAGTTGAACACCACGGTTTCCCGCAAAAGCGACCTTGCAGGACTCTCTATACCTTTCCTCGGCGAAATGCCTATGAACCAGGGACGCCGCTCGCTGAAGCGCTTTTTCCGTCACCTGTTCCACCCCAGGTCCCGTACGGTCACGGACAAGGAAATAAAACTGGTGGTGCGTGAACACTCCCGTTCATACATCAACGAGGCATTCCGAATGTTGCGCACAAATCTGGACTTCCTTTCCACCTCGGAGAGAGGTTGCGAGGTGATAATGATTACATCTTTCAACCCCGGCTCGGGTAAGACTTTCATATCCGTAAACCTGGCCAAATCCCTTGTTCTGAAAGGGAAGAAAGTACTGCTTATAGACCTTGACCTCCGCCGCGCCTCACTCTCGCTGTTCGGAGGGAACGCAGCACAGGGTGTATCGACCTACCTCACAGGAAAGTGCGGCGACATAATGGATCTCATAAAAGTGAATAACCGAGGCACCGGCATAGACCTGCTGCAGGTAGGCGCCATTCCCCCCAACCCCGTTGAACTACTGTTGGGCCACCGCTTCAACGATATGGTAACCAACCTGAGGCAGCACTACGACTATATAGTAATAGACTGTCCTCCGTACGAGCTTGTGGCAGACACACAAATCATAGGTCGTGTGGTTGACGTGACCCTGTTCGTTATCCGTGCCCGCCTCTTCCGCAAATCCCTGCTGCATGACCTGGAGAAAATCTATCAGGAGCATAAGCTGAACAACCTGGCCATAATCCTGAACGGCATCAATCCTCAGGACTCCTACTACCACAACAGGTATGGTTACGACCACGGAAGCACCAAGAGCTACTACCTGATGTACGACGAGGCTGACGCGAAGTCGCTTGAAGAGGATAAGGAAGAGGAAACCGATGACCGCATATACTGACAAACTCACGACATAAGACTATGAACATAGCGATAGTAGGCACCGGATATGTAGGGTTAGTCACAGGCACCTGTTTTGCCGACATGGGCATAAACGTGACTTGCGTGGACGTGGACAAAGCCAAGATAGAAGGTCTGCGACAGGGCCGTGTGCCTATCTATGAACCCGGACTGGAAGCACTTGTCAGCAAAAACCATAAAGCCGGACGACTACGCTTCTCCACATCCCTTGAAGAGGTTGTCGACGATGTTGAAGTAATATTCAGTGCCGTGGGTACTCCTCCCGACGAGGACGGAAGCGCGGATTTGCACTATGTGCTTGACGTGGCCCGCTCCATAGGCCGCTGCATGAACTCCTACAAGCTGATTGTCACCAAAAGTACCGTGCCCGTAGGCACGGCTGAAAAGGTGCGCGCCACAGTGGCCGAGGAGCTGGGCAAGCGCGGTCTCGGCACCGGAAGCCCCAGGGAAATAACATTCGACGTGGCCTCCAACCCCGAATTTCTCAAGGAGGGCGCAGCCATCAAGGACTTTATGAGTCCGGACCGTGTAGTGGTGGGTGTCGACTCAGAACGGGCCCGTCAGCTCATGAGGAAGCTGTACCGTCCTTTCCTGGTCTCGTCAGACCGACTGCTTGTCACCGACATACCCTCGGCGGAGATGATAAAATATGCGGCCAATGCCATGCTGGCCACCCGCATTTCATTCATGAACGAGATAGCCAACCTTTGCGACAAAGTAGGCGCCAACGTCAACATGGTCCGTAAAGGGATAGGCAGCGATGCACGGATAGGCACCAAATTCCTGTACCCGGGCTGCGGCTACGGAGGCTCTTGCTTCCCCAAGGATGTTAAAGCGATAATCAGCACCGCGCGCCAGAACGGCTGCGAGATGCGTGTGCTCCAGGCTGTAGAAGATGTGAACCAAAGGCAAAAGCTAATCCTATTCGAGAAGTTGAAAGCCCACTTCGACGGTGACCTGCAGGGGAAACGTGTAGCCCTCTGGGGGCTGGCATTCAAACCAGAGACCGATGATATGCGCGAAGCACCCTCTTTAGAACTCATAAAAGCCATGAAAGAAGCCGGAATGAGCGTCTGCGCATACGACCCCATAGCTATGGACGAGTGCCGCAGACGGCTCGGCGATGCTGTGGATTATGCCCGTGACATATACGAGGCCGCCCTGGATGCCGATGCCATAATGCTCGTCACCGAATGGAAAGAATTCCGTATGCCTTCCTGGCAGGTAGTGCTTAAGACAATGAAAAGCGCCAAACATAAACCCGCCGTGTTCGATGGCCGTAACATATATGACCGCCACGAGCTGGAGACAGCCGGCTTCGCATATTACGGTCTCGGCATTTAGTTCTAACTGAAATTTAGCGTACAGGATGATATGAAAGGAATAGTACTTGCCGGAGGAAGCGGCACCCGCCTTTACCCTATCACAAAGGCCATGTGCAAACAGCTTCTGCCTATCTACGACAAACCGATGGTGTACTACCCCATCTCGGTACTCATGAATGCCGGCATACGCGACATCCTGATTATTTCCACACCCATAGACCTGCCGGCCTTCAGACGGCTGCTCGGAGACGGCTCGGATTTCGGCGTACGGTTCACATACGCCGAACAACCCTCGCCTGACGGCCTCGCACAGGCTTTCATTATCGGCGAAGAATTCATAGGTGACGACGCTGTCGCCCTGGTACTCGGAGACAACATATTCTACGGCGAAGGAATGGACCGTCTTACAGCCGATGCCATCGCCAACGCGGAGCGCCATGACAGAGCGACTGTGTTCGGATACCGGGTAGACTCCCCTGAGCGATACGGAGTCGTGGAATTCGATGACTCGGGCCGCTGCCTCTCCATTGAGGAAAAACCTGCGGTCCCGAAGTCCAATTACGCCGTTGTCGGACTTTATTTCTATCCCAACAGTGTGATTGAAGTGGCCAGACATGTGACTCCCAGCGCCAGAGGGGAGTTGGAAATCACCTCCGTCAATCAGTCATACCTGGAAGCGGGACAGCTTGACGTGCAGACTTTAGGCCGTGGTTTTGCATGGCTTGACACCGGCACCCACGACTCCCTGGCCGACGCTTCTATTTTCGTAGAAGTCATAGAGAAGCGCCAGGGTCTAAAAGTGGCATGTCTGGAAGGAATAGCCTACCGCAAAGGGTGGATTACACGCGAAAAACTGGAGGACTTAGCCTCCACTATGCTGTCCAACCAATACGGGCAGTATCTGCTAAAATTAAGTTCCGATGGAATACATTAAGACACATATACCGGGAGTAGTGATTCTCCGTCCGCGTATATTCACCGACTCCCGAGGCTATTTCATGGAGACATACCGTCACTCGGACTTTACTGAAAATATAGGCGAAATTGATTTTATCCAGGACAACGAGAGCGCATCCGTGCAGGGAGTGGTACGAGGTCTGCATTTCCAGAAGATGCCGCACAGCCAAAGTAAATTGGTGCGATGCGTAAGCGGCAGAGTCATGGATGTGGCGGTAGACCTGCGCAGCGGTTCCCCCGCTTTCGGCCGCCACATCTCGGTGGTACTGGATGCCGACGAGGGCACTCAGCTTTTCATCCCCAAAGGATTTGCACATGGCTACACGGTACTGAGCCCCCGTGCCGTATTCCAGTATAAATGTGACGCATATTATCGCCCGGAAGCGGAGGGAGGCATCGACCCTTTCGACCCGGCGTTGGGTATTGACTGGAAAATATCGCGCGACCAGGCCATAGTCTCCGACAAGGATGCCGTGCGTCCCACCCTTGCTGAAATAAAAGACACCCTAAACTTCTCCGACGACCCGTATGACAGACTTTAAACGAAATATATTGATTACCGGCGGCGCCGGTTTCATAGGCTCGCATGTGGTAAGAAGATTTATAAATTCTTATCCGGACTACAGAATAGTCTGCCTGGACAAGCTGACTTACGCCGGCAATCTGGAGAATCTTGCAGACGTGGAGGATGCGCCCAATTATGTCTTTGAGAGACAAGACATCTGCGACCTTCCGGCCCTGCGCCGCGTTTTCGCCGAATACACAATTGACGGAGTGATTCACCTCGCTGCGGAAAGTCATGTGGACCGCTCTATAGAGACACCGGCCATATTCGCCCAGACAAATGTCCTGGGTACCCTCAACCTGCTGCAGGCGGCCCGCGAAGCATGGGAAACACGCCCGGAAGGCTATACAGGCAAGATGTTCTATCACATTTCCACCGATGAGGTGTACGGCTCACTGAAACCGGGAAGCGGTCTGTTTACCGAGGACACCCCATATACGCCGCACTCTCCCTATTCTGCCTCAAAGGCCGCCTCAGACCACTTCGTCCGAGCATGGCACGACACCTACGGCATGCCTGTACTCGTCACCAACTGCTCCAACAATTACGGGCCATACCAGTTTCCCGAAAAACTGATACCTCTATTTATCAACAACATACGTTTAGGCAAGCCTCTCCCCGTGTACGGGCAAGGGCTGAACGTGCGCGACTGGCTGTATGTGGAAGACCATGCCAGGGCCATTGACCTTATCTTCCACCGCGGCATATCGGCCCGCACTTACAACATAGGCGGATTCAACGAATGGCGCAATATAGACATCGTAAAGCTGTTGGTAAAAGTCACAGACCGTCTATTGGGCCGCCCCGAAGGGAGCTCGCTCAATCTTATAACATACGTCGAAGACCGCAAAGGGCATGACCTGCGCTATGCCATAGACTCCACGCGCCTAAAGGAGGAATTGGGATGGGAACCCTCGCTGCAGTTTGAAGAGGGCCTGGAAAAGACAGTCCGCTGGTATCTGGACCATCAGCAATGGGTAAACCGCGTCACAAGCGGCAACTACACCGACTACTACGAGAAAATGTACGCAAATAGGAAAAAAGCAACAATTAGTTAAATTATGAGCAGCAACCGGATTTTACTTTGTCTCGCCCACATGAGCGGCAACGAAATCAAATACATAGAAGAAGCATTTGCCGAGAACTGGGTCGTGCCCCTGGGCCCCAATGTCGACGGATTTGAACATGACTTGGAGAAATTCGTGAACGACAGAGAAAATGCCCCCCGGCTGCATAAGTACGTAGTGGCACTCTCGGCAGGTACCGCAGCCATACACCTGGCTCTCATACAGCTCGGGGTAGGTCCCGGTGACGAAGTCATATGCCAGAGCTTCACATTCTCCGCATCCGCCAACCCCATCACGTACCTGGGCGCGACACCCGTATTCGTCGACAGTGAGCCTGAAACCTGGAATATGTCTCCCGAACTACTTGAGGAGGCCATTCTGGACCGAAAGAAGACAACAGGCCGCTACCCTAAAGCAATTATACCTGTTTATCTATACGGTATGCCCGGCAAGATAGACGAAATCCTCGCCGTGGCCGACAGGTACGGAATCCCGGTCCTGGAGGATGCCGCCGAAGCCCTCGGCTCCCGCTATAACGGTCAGCTATGCGGCACCTTCGGACAATACGGCGCTCTCTCATTCAACGGCAACAAAATGATTACCACATCAGGCGGCGGCGCACTGATAGTGCCCGGTGAGAAGGAGAAAAAAGAGGTGATGTTCTACGCCACCCAAGCCCGCGAGCCGTTCCCATACTACCAGCATGAGAAGATTGGATACAACTACCGCATGAGTAATATCTGCGCAGGCATAGGACGCGGCCAGATGACAATCCTGGACGAACACATCGCGCACCACCGCCATGTACACGAGGTATACGTCCGCGAGTTCGCCGATATGCCCGGAATCACTCTTCATTCCAACCCCTCGGATAAATTTGACTCCAACTATTGGCTCTGCAATATAATCATAGACAAAGAGGTCACAGGCTTCGACTACGAAGAGCTGCGTGTAGCCCTTGACAAAGCAGGCATAGAATCCCGCCCGCTCTGGAAGCCCATGCACCTTCAACCCGTATTCAAAGGGTGTCCGGCCTACCTGAACGGAGTCTCGGAGTCCCTGTTCAACAAAGGTCTGTGTCTGCCCGCCGGACCCTGGGTCAGCGACGAGAATCTGAAGTACATCTGCGATACTGTCCGCGCCCAATACAGGAAGTGATGTCCGCCAATCCCCTGAGTCCGGAACAGCAGGAGCGATACATACGCAATATCCAGCTGTCCGAGTTAGGCCTCAAAGGGCAAAAACGCCTGCTTGAGTCCCGTGTGCTGATAGTAGGTACCGGGGCGCTTGGCTCTATCTCGTCCATGTATCTGGCGGCATCGGGTGTCGGTCATCTCACATTGGTGGACTTTGACATTATCGGTCTATCCAACCTGCAGAGACAGCTCTCTTTCTCCACTGCGGACTGCGGCCGACTCAAAACAGAGGCGGCACGACGACGGATAGCCGAAATAAACCCGGAAGTGAACGTCGACCTGTTCACTGAGAAACTGACACGGAAAAACGCTACGGGTCTGTTCGCAGGCCATGACCTGGTAATAGAGGGCTCGGACAATCCGGACACGAAATATATGGTTACAGACCTCTGCGCCGAGATGGACATTCCCTGTGTGCTGGGTGGTGTGGCTCAGTTCAAAGGACAGGTAACAAGCTGGAAACCCGGTTTCCCCACCTACCGCGACATCTTTCCGGAAAGCGCGCCGGAAGGAGGATACACACCTTGCAGCATAGGGGGGGTATTCGGTCCTCTGCCGGGCATAGTAGCCTCTGCACAGGCATGCGAAGCCATTAAAATACTGACAGGAACCGGAACACCCCTCTACGGTCGTCTACTTGTGATAGACACCCTTAACCCGGCAGCCACAATCCTTGACCTCTGACCAAAGGTCCGGAACATAAAAAGCAACCTGAAACACATCAGAGGGGCTGGGCCAAAACAGGATTTTTGGCCCAGCCCCTTGAATAAGGTCGTGTCACTCGTGATTACAGATTGAGCACTATCTCCTTTTCGGATGCGATGCGACGCATGTTAAGTATAGCGTAGCGCATACGTCCCAACGCGGTGTTGATGCTTACTCCTGTGGCCTCGGCTATCTCCTTGAAACTCATATTGCGATAGTAACGCATCAGCAGTACCTCTCGCTGCGCTTCAGGCAGGTCATCGATCAACATCCTTACATCGTCGTGTATTTGTTCGGTTATGAGCAGGTCCTCGACAGTGGCCTCACTCAAATCCTTACGGTTAAGAAGGTCTACCTCGTCTATATCACAGCTCTGCAGATTCTCTGACTTCTCCTGCCGGAAGTAGTCGATAATCAGATTATGCGCTATGCGTGAAATCCAGGCGGGGAACTTGCCGGAGTCGGTATAACGTCCCCTGCGGATATTCGTGATTGCTTTAACAAAAGTGTCCTGAAATATATCGTTGGCTACATCTTCATTTCTGACGATGCGAACAATATAATTGTATACTCTCTCCTGATGTCTGCTCAGGAGTGTATCAAACGCCTCGTTATTGCCTTGTGCATAAGCCTTGACCAACTGGTCATCGTTCATGCTTGACATATTTACCATTCTATTTCCTTTGTGTTTGTGAAGTAGAGGTTATGCTATAGGCAAAGTATTTTTATAGGGTTATAAATGTTGATATTTCCGAGATAAATGTCGCGCCACTTTCAAGCGGCCTTATTTCTCGAATACAAAGTTAGCGTTTTTTTTGATTCCGCCAAAATATATTTTGTCAATTATCGTAAAAAAAGCTGACTGAACCTTTACGGAGGGCAATAACATCGGCTAATTGGAGTTGCAGCCCAATAAAAACAATATAATACCGTATCTGACGTTAAAAAAATACAATAACATCTACGCCATGACTCCGACATATCCACAAACTGACAAACGCGGCTCCGGATTTGCCGTAAGGCTCGTGAGCCTGATAGTGGTATTCTGTATTCTCGCTTCATTTGCCATTGTAAGGGACGGGCATCTGTTCGGCCACGACTTTCGGGCACACAGCACCTCTGCACAATCCGCTTCCTTAGATATAAATGAAGCGAAACAGACTGTCATCAACACCACCGATATAGGCAAGGACATAGTCGGATATAAGGGTCCGGTGCCTCTTGAGATTTACATCAGCGCCGGTAAGGTGGACTCTGTAAAAGCGCTTCCCAACCAAGAGACCCCCGGCTTCTTTGAGCGCGCATCAGTGCTGCTGAACTCATGGAATGGCCTGACTTTGGAGGAGGCCGCAGTGAAAAGGGTGGATGCTGTAAGCGGCGCCACTTTCTCCTCAAATGCGATAAAGGGAAATTTCCAGGCCGGCATAAACAAGGCAGTAAGCTCAAAGTCTCAGGAGGCTACTGCATCCGCAGACGCTTGCGAACCTGAAGGGTTCACGGTCGAATACACATTAGCGCTGATTGTGGCCATTGCCGCAGCCATTCTTCCGCTCTTCGTCAAGAACAAGAATTACCGGCTTGTCCAGCAATTACTTAATGTGGGAGTCCTGGGCTTTTGGGCCGGCGCGTTCCTGGACTATTCGGTGTTCATCCGCACTTTCGCCGGCAGCCTTTCCTTAGCGCTCTCCTCGTTGCTAACATTACTGCTGTTTGCGGTTGCCTTCATATACCCGTTGTTCGGGCGCACAGGCCATTACTGCGCCTGGGTATGTCCGTTAGGCTCACTGCAAGATTTGGCAGGGCATCTGCATATACCGAAGCTGCATATTTCTCCGGCAGTGGCAAAAGCGTTCTCACGGATGAGAGTGACGCTTTGGTGCATACTGATGTTTTGCCTGTGGAGCGGACTGGGCACCTCGTGGATTGACTATGAGCTGTTCAGCGCCTTCCTGGTCAAGAGCGCTTCGTTGACAGTGCTGATAACAGGGAGTGCGTTCCTTATACTTTCACTGATTGTGACGCGGCCCTTCTGCCGTTTCGTATGCCCGACAGGAACCCTGCTTCGCCTATCTGAAGGCAAAGGCATACCCCGCAAATAATCCTTTTGAGCATACTACACTTCCGGCACTGAGTCCGAGGGCGCTGCCAATGTATCGGCATACTCCACACAACCGTGGCGTTTTCGAGCCTTTATGTACAGGTCCACATAATGCCAAAGAGTATCGTTCTGAATCTCGCTCATGGAATAATCCAGGTCAGCCGGATAACGCCAGTAAATATCCTTGATGCGGCTTTCAAAGCGGTCCTCCAATGCCTGGGCCATTCCTGTGGTGTCGGAAGGTGAAATGCGGCTGATTGAATCGGCATACGCCTTATAGGTCTTCAGCAATTCCTCATACAGGGCATCGGCTTGCAGGTGGCCATCCTTTTCCTCCTTGCGGGAACAGGCACTTATCAGGCACAACAGAGCGGGCAATAAAATCAGCTTCTTCATTTCAATAGCTTTCTAATATATTTACCGGTAAATGAACGAGGATTATCGGCCACTTCCTCGGGTGTTCCCGTCGCCACCACTTCGCCTCCCATTTCGCCTCCTTCCGGCCCTATGTCTATAATATGGTCCGCACACTTTATCACATCCGGATTATGCTCTATCACAAGCACGGTATGACCTCTGTCCACGAGTGCCCGCAACGACTTAAGCAGAGTTTCTATGTCATGAAAATGCAGCCCGGTGGTAGGCTCGTCAAAGATAAAAAGAGTAGGCTCGCTCTTCTCCTGACTCAGGAAATAAGCCAGCTTGACGCGCTGGTTCTCGCCACCCGAGAGAGAGGAGGAGGTCTGGCCCAACTTTATATAGCCGAGACCGACATCCTTCAGGGGCTGCAGACGGCGCACAACCCTCATGTCGGAGGTGGTGCCCGATGCCTCGAAAAACTCGATGGCCTGGTTCACCGTCATATCCAGGACTTCGTCTATGCTCTTGTCGCGGTAACGGACATCAAGAATATCCTGTTTGAAACGCTTGCCGCCGCAAGAGGGGCACGGCACCGTTATGTCGGCCATAAATTGCATCGGAATGGTTATCACTCCCTCCCCTTTACACTCATCGCAACGCCCGCCATCGGTATTGAAACTGAAGAAAGAGGGGCCGAAACCCATCTGACGGGCAAGAGCGGTCTCGGAAAAAATGCGACGTATTTCGTCGTATGCCTTGAGATATGTGGCCGCGTTGCTTCGGGTTGATGTCCCTATGGGGTTCTGGTCCACAAACTCTACATGACTCACGGCATCTATGTCCCCGCCGAGGCCTCTGTGAGTGCCGGGGGCATCGGTAGGCTCGCCAAGATGACGCAGCATCGCTTTGTAGAGGATGTCTTTAACAAGTGTGGACTTTCCGGAACCGCTGACACCGGTGACTACAGAGAACACGCCCAACGGGAAACGCACATCCATCCCCTTGAGATTATTCTGTCGCGGTCCTTTCACCTCTATGAATTTCCTCCAGGGGCGCCTGATTCCCGGCACCCCGATAGACAGCTGTCCCCTCAGGTATCGCAGCGTATAGCTGCCTCGGTCGTCCACTTCGGGATTTACGGCTTCGGCAATCGGGCCGGCATACACCAACGAACCGCCGAGTCGCCCGGCAAACTTACCTATATCGATAATGTAGTCAGCCATACGCATTATCTCCTCGTCATGCTCCACAATCACTACAGTATTGCCAAGTGCCTGCAAAGAGCGAAGCACCCCGATAAGGCGCTCGGTGTCACGCGGATGCAAGCCTATAGAGGGCTCGTCAAGAATGTAGAGCGAACCCACAAGGCTACTGCCGAGCGATGTTGCCAGGTTTATACGCTGGCTCTCTCCGCCGGAGAGAGTCGAGCTGAGTCTGTCCAAAGTAAGATAACCCAGACCCACGTCTTGCAGAAACCCCAGACGGTTGCGTATCTCAGTGAGAAGCCGCTCCGCTATTTTTGCCTCTGTAGGCTCAAGCGTCAGGTCTCTGAAGAATGTGTGCAAGGCGCTGACCGACATTACCACCAACTCAGTGATACTGCGGCCACCTACTTTGACATACTCCACATCGGGACGCAGACGTTTGCCGCCGCATACGGGACACAGTCTTTTCCCCCGATAACGGGCTTTCATCACCCTGTACTGTATCTTGTACTGATTCTGGTCAACCCAGTCAAAGAAACCGTCAATCCCATACCAATTGCCACGCCCATGCCATAGAAAGTCTTTCTGTTCCTGCGTCAGGTCGCAGTAAGGGGTATGGATAGGAAAATCATATTGTTTCGCGACACTTATAAGGTCGCGTTTGCACTCCCCCATCTTCTCGCCACGGAAGCAACTGACCGCATCTTCATATATACTCTTGGTCTTGTCAGGGATGACAAGATTCTCGTCAATGCCCATCACCTTACCGAAACCCTCACATTCGGGGCAGGCCCCATACGGATTATTGAAGTTGAACATCAGGTCCGAGGGTTCGCGAAACTCCATTCCGTCAGCGCGGAATCCCCCGGTGTATTCATACGCCTTCAGGCCATCTTCTTCCCATGCCTTTACTATACAGACATAGTTTCCTTCAAACCACGCTGTCTCGATACTGCCGGCCAGACGGCTCGCCTCGTCCGCGTCTTCGCTCACCATAAGTCGGTCTATAAGCAGATTGCATCCCTTTACATTCGGTCTTGAAGACGTAAGCAAGTCCGATATGTCTATAAACCGTCCATCCTTCTCAAGACGGGTATAGCCTTCCTTAAGAAGAATGTCCAGCTGCTGGGCCACATCGCGTCCCTCAGGGATAATCAGCGGCGAGAGGACGGCTATTCGCGTACCCTGAGGCAGCTGCATGGTATGCCGGGCGATAGTCTCAGGGGTATGCCGGCGCACTCTATGTCCGCTTATAGGACTGATTGTGTGCCCCACCCTGGCGAACAGCATCCTCATATAGTCATATATTTCGGTGCTTGTACCCACGGTGCTTCGAGGATTACGTGTGTTCACCTTCTGTTCGATGGCGATGGCCGGTGGCAAGCCCTTGATGTAGTCGCACTCCGGCTTGCGCATACGTCCTAAAAACTGACGGGCGTAGGAGGAAAGGCTTTCCACATAGCGTCGTTGTCCCTCGGCATACAGGGTGTCGAAAGCCAACGAACTCTTGCCGGAGCCGCTCACACCCGTCACCACGACAAGTCTGCCACGAGGTATTTCCACATCTATATTTTTAAGGTTGTTGACCCGGGCACCTTTAACAATGATATTCCCGACATCTCCAACCTTCTTGTTTTGCTTATTGTCTTTCATCTATCTTCGTACTTGAAACCGCAAACAGTAACGTCCCTGGCTTATCTGTCGCCAATGCTTCCCAAAGCGGCTTTCCAAATGACTTACAAAGTTAATGCCAATTTCTCAGACTGCATCTGTCCGGCTGCAAAAAAGCGCGGTTGCCATATCCATTTATATTTTTTTAGCGAAACCCGGCGTGTCGAAAGAATAATTGACTCTCTGAAAAAGGCTTTGAAACCGACAAATCATAAAAAAGTTGCCGGAAAATTTGGTCATGTCAGAATAAGGTGCTAATTTTGCACTCGAATTAAGGGGAAGCATCCCCGAAGTCAAATTAGGTTCGCTAGCTCAACTGAATAGAGCATCTGACTACGGATCAGAAGGTTACAGGTTTGAATCCTGTGCGAATCACTCCATTTTCCAGTGCAGAGCCGAGTCTTATCAAGACTCGGCTCTGCTGTTTTTCAGCCTTGCGAAGAGGGCTAATCGGCCTGAAAAATCTCAATTCTCAACGCATTTTCAAGCGGCTCGCCGCGTTTCCGGATATGTTATGCAACATATAGTCTAATGAAGTTTCTATCGATATTTTTAGCTAAATTGCGGCATCTTTTCAAAAGAGAGTACAAATTTCTAATTACGAATACCAAAACATCTGCCGTATGAAGCAATACAAAAGCAACGAAATTAAGAATATCGCCTTGCTTGGAAGCAAGGGGTCCGGGAAAACCACACTCGCTGAAGCGATGCTCTTCGAGTGTGGTGTAATAAAACGTAGAGGCGCCGTCGAAACCGGGAACACCGTCTCAGACTATTTCCCCGTGGAGAAGGAATATGGATATTCCGTTTTCTCCACCATTTTTTATGCCGAATTTCTGGGCAAAAAACTCAATGTCATCGACTGCCCGGGTTCCGAGGACTTCGTGGGTAACGCTTACACCGCTCTCGGCGTCGCCGATACCGGCGTTATTGTAGTGGACAGCCAGTACGGCGTGGAGGTCGGCACTCAGAACATATTCCGCACCACCGCCAAGCTCAAAAAACCTGTAATCTTCGCCCTCAACCAGCTGGACGGAGAGAAGGCCGACTACGACAACGCTATCGAGAGTCTGCGCGAGCACTTCGGCGCCAAAATCGTAGCCGTGCAGTATCCGTTGCAGAGTGGCCCCGGCTTCAACTCCATGATTGACGTGCTGCTGATGAAGAAATACGAATGGGGCCCCGACGGCGGTGTTCCTACTATTTCTGAAATCCCGGCCGAAGAGATGGAGCGCGCCAAAGAGCTGCACAACACCCTGGTAGAGGCTGCCGCCGAAAACGATGAAACCCTCATGGACAAATATTTCGAACAGGGTCACCTCACCGAGGACGAGATGCGCGAAGGTATCCGCAAGGGTCTCATAGACCGTTCCATTCTTCCCGTGTTCTGCGTCAGCGCCGCCAAGGATATGGGTGTCCGCCGCATGATGGAGTTCCTCGGCAACGTATGTCCCTTCGTAGACGATATGCCCGCCCCGTTAACCGTCAACGGCGAAGAGGTCAAGCCTGATGCCGACGGTCCCGTTTCAATCTTCTTCTTCAAGACTTCCGTAGAGCCTCACATCGGTGAGGTAAGCTACTTCAAGGTGATGAGCGGCACACTCAAGGCCGGCGCCGACCTGGAAAACATATCCCGTGGCAGCAAAGAGCGTCTCGCCCAGATATTCTGCGTATGCGGACAGCTCAGAACTCCCGTAGATGCGCTTGAGGCGGGTGACATAGGCGCTGCTGTCAAGTTGAAAGACGTACGCACAGGCAACACCCTCAACGAGAAAGGCTGTGAATACCAGTTTGACTTCATCAAATACCCGAAACCCAAATATCAGCGCGCCGTACGCCCTGTCACTGAGAGCGACGCCGAGAAACTCAGCGTTATCCTCACCCGCATGAAGGAGGAAGACCCCACATGGGTAGTGGAACAGAGCAAAGAGCTTAAGCAACTCATTGTAAGCGGCCAGGGCGAGTTCCACCTCCGCACTCTCAAATGGAGAATCGAAAACAACGAGAAACTCCCCATTGTCTTCGAAGAACCCCGCATCCCCTACCGCGAGACCATCACAAAGGCTGCACGCGCGGACTATCGCCACAAGAAGCAGTCCGGCGGCAGCGGCCAGTTCGGCGAGGTACACCTCATTATAGAGCCTTACACCGAAGGTATGCCCGAACCTGACACATATCGCTTCGGCAATCAGGAGTTCAAACTCAACGTCCGCGACAAACAGGAGATACCTCTGGAATGGGGCGGCAAACTCGTGGTCTACAACTGCATCGTCGGCGGCGCTATCGACGCGCGTTTCATCCCCGCTATAGTGAAGGGTCTCATGGACCGTATGGAGCAAGGTCCCCTCACCGGTTCATACGCCCGCGATGTACGTGTTATGATATACGACGGCAAAATGCACCCGGTAGACTCCAATGAGATTTCCTTCCGCCTGGCAGGACGTCACGCCTTCTCCGAGGCATTCCGCAACGCCAATCCCAAGATTCTGGAACCGGTTTACGACGTGGAAGTTCTCACCCCCGCCGATACTATGGGCGACGTGATGAGCGACCTGCAGGGACGCCGTGCCATAATCATGGGTATGGAAAGTGAGAACGGCATCGAGAAACTGAAAGCCAAAGTGCCTCTTAAGGAAATGAGTTCCTACTCCACATCCCTCAGCTCTATCACCGGCGGACGCAGTTCCTTCACAATGGATTTCTCCAACTACGAACTCGTACCCGGCGATGTGCAGGAGCGCCTGCTCAAAGAATATACCGAAGCAGAAGACGAATAAACCTACCCATATTCTTTATTCAAGGGGGTGTCGGCCAAATGGCCGACACCCCCTTATACTTTATAGGATGTTTAAAAATAAAACCACATCAGGTCACTATGTAAAAGGCTAAGAGGATGTTATATAATCAGAGGAAAAATTGTCAGTTGCGCTTCAGAGAGGTTTCTATTTCGTTGATTTGGGCTGCGAAGGTTGGCTCCACGGCTATGCGGTTCTCGATGGTCTTGATACCGTGGAGGACAGTGACGTGCGAGCGGTTCAGCTTGTAGCCTATCATCTTGGAGGACAGGTCTGTCAGACGGTAGGCCAGATACATTATCACCTGACGTGCATCCGCTATGTCGCGCACTCTGGAACGGGAGAAGATGACATCCGGGTCAAGGTCGAACTGCGAGGCGGATGCCTCCACTATCATATCAAAATTAATCTTTCGCTTCGTCACCCTGACGGTACTCTGCATCACGACTGTAGCCAACTGCGGAGTAATCGGCTGGTTGATAAGCGCCGCACGCGCAATGAGCGAAAGTACGATACTCTCCAGCTCGCGCACGGAGTCATTGACATGTTCGGCAATCACATCTATCACCTCCTCAGGCAGATTCAGACCATTCTTCCGGGACTTGTGGCGCAGAATCTCCTTACGCAGCTCCAGGTCCGGCTTCGGCAACATTTCCGTCACACCCCACTTGAAGCGACTTATGAGACGGTCCATTATGTCCTTAAGCTCCACAGGCGGACGGTCCGAAGTCATAATCAACAACTTACCGGCCTGGTGAAGGTGATTGAAAATAGGGAAGAAAGCCTCCTGGGTACCGGGCTTTCCGGCAAGTTCCTGAATATCGTCTATCAGCAGGGCGTCGAACCCCTGATAAAAGTTAATGAAATCGTTGGTGCGTTTGGAAATGACCGCGTTTCCGTACTGGTTCACGAAATCGCGGGAATGGATATACAGCACATGGGCCTGCGGCACACGCTCCTTGATACGCAGACCTATGGCCTGTATAAGGTGAGTCTTTCCCACTCCGGTGTCTCCGTAGAGAAAGAATGGATTAAAGTCCGTTCTGCGAGGGTTATTGCCGATAGACTCCGCGATAGTGAAAGGCAGACGGTTACTGGAGCCATGACAATAGTTGTCAAATGTATATATCGGGCTGAGCTGGGAGTCCACCTCCTCATAGACCACGCCTCCCTTCACGAATGTGGGGGCCTTTTCTATCTTTACAGTCTTTCGGGGCTTCGTCTCCCCATCGGAAGTAGACTTCTCTATGGTCACTGCCGTAGAGGGGTCGGAGCTTACCACATTATAGGTATACTCAATCTTTACGGAGGGACCGTAGACTTCAATAAGCGCGGCACGAAGTACATCGAACAGGCGGTTCTCGTACTGCATGACGAAGAACTCCGAGGGGACGCCGAGGGTCAGTTTGTCATTCTCGTACCCCAGGGAGCGTGTGTCCTTGAACCACACGTTGAACACGTCCGCCGGGAGGCGGCCGCGCAACGAAACAAGGCATTGCTGCCAAAGTGTTTTATGGTCTGCGGACATCAGTGCGTATGTGTGTTTTTAAGCGACAGAGCGTTAAAGCAACTTGATGCTGATGTAACGTTTGGGGTTACGTTTTATATCTACAATGAGAGAATCTATATCGGCTGTGACGCGCTGCAGATTGTTGTAGAGCTGCGGGTCGTTCATCATCTTGCCGACAGTGCCTTCAGGATTGTTCAGGTTGTCGCTCAATGTCTCGAGGTTGGCCGACAGCCCCTTCAGGTTGCCCATAATCACGTTCAGGTCCTCCATAGTGGCATCCACGGGAAGGTTCTTCAGGTTATAGGAGAGCTGAGCCATATTTCTGGACATGGAGTCAAGATTGACAGTAATGGAATGAGCGTTGCGCATCAGGCCGGGCACAGAGGTGCCGAGCGAATTTTTGAGCTGGCCGCTCAGCGCTGCGATATTCGCGGTAATCTCGTCCAGACGATTCACCGAAGTCATGAGTGCCGGATGGCCGGAGAGCGTATTGATGTTGGCCGCCGTACTGTTCAGGTTGACCATCAAAGAGTCAAGAGTGGGGAGTATATTGGTCACCGTAGGCAACACCTCATCGTTCACTCGGGACATAAGGTCTGTGGCCGTGCCTCCCTTTATGACGCCGCCTACAGGAATCATCTTGGGACTGGTACCGATTCTTATGACTATGGAAGGACCGCCGAGCAGGCTGTTCTCTATTACCGCCCGGCTGTCTTCCGGCACACGTAAATTCTCGTTCAGGGCCAGAGTGACCTTGATTTTACCCGGATGCTCAAAATTAAAATCAATATCACGCACCTGCCCTACCTTGTAGCCGTTAATGGTGACGGCCGCGGCGGTTTCAAGGCCTCCGACGTTGTCATACTCCACCACGTAGAAATTGGCCGGTTTGAACAGGTTTATGCCTTTCAGATAATTTATGCCAAAGAATAGGATTACGAGCGCCAGAATCACACAGACGCCGATGATGAGTTCCTTGGAAAATATTTTTTTCATCTTGATTCTTTTTTCAATTTATAAAGGAGGAGATAAAAGCGGGCGCTTTAAATGCTTTTACGTATCTTTACTACCTGCGCGTCGGGAATTATGTCCTGCACGTCGGAGAGCAAATGGTATATTTCGTTGCGGTTTTCGGACTCCCCGTAGAAATATTTGTATTCGTCACCCTCCTGGATACAGGTCAGGGGAGCAAGACCCATGAAGAGAGGATTGTTGGACTTCAGGCGCTCGGAACTGGAGAGGATTTGGATCTTATAAACCGTAACCACCTTGGAGAGACGGACAGGACTCTTGTCGTCATCCACCTTGCCGGATACTTGCACCGGCTTAGCGGTCTGTCTGGCAGCGACGGCCTTTGACTTCTGTCCGGAGACAGTCTTGGTCTTGGTCTTCGTAGTCGGCTTCACTACAGCCATCTGTTTCCCGACAGCCGTTGTGGAAGTCTTTGCAGCGACGACCTGCTTATTCTTGTTCTTATTATTGGTATTCTTTTTCTTTTTATTGTCCTTTTTGTTCTTGCTGTTTTTATTGGCTTTGGTATCCTTTGCCGCAGTTTGCTGCGCATACTGTACCTGTCGAGCCGGCAAGTCGGGAGTCTTGTCCACATAACCGGCCTCCTCTTTTATTATCGCTTCGGCATACTGGCGGCGCTCGCTTTTCTCACGAGAGGCATCCGAGCGGCGACGTCTGTTGGCCGGTTTACGGGTACGCTCCTTCACCGGCTGCGGAGCAACTTCCGTTTTGACCTCCTCGGTATATTCCGCCAACACTACCCCTTCCTCGCCGTTGCCGAATGAGGCTTCGGGCTGCGACTCCACATTCTCTTCGGCTTTAAGATGGTTCTTGGAGCTTTGGTCCATAGCCTTGAAATAGGCTACTACCGCCGAACCTATACCCTTGGCCATGAGTTTTTCGCCGTTTTCAGAAGTCAGGAATTGCGCGGACTTGGGATTGCAGATAAAGTCAAGTTCAACCAATATGGAGGGCATGGAGGTAGCCCAAAGCACCCAGAAACCGGCCTGATGCACTCCCCTGTCCTTACGGTTTGCCGTCTTGGACAGCTGCTTCTGTACCTGTTCGGCCAACTTAACGCTTTTGGCCATATTGGCTTTCTGTGCCATCTCAAAGATAATGTAAGACTCATCGCTCTGAGGATTGAAGCCTTCATACTTGTCCTTGAAACCGGGTTCCAGAGTCATCACGCTATTTTCTCGCCGGGCCACGGACATATTGTCCTGATTCTTATGCAGACCCAAAGTATATGTGGATGCGCCCTCCACGGATGTCCGCTTCGGATTCTTGGCATCTACCGAGTTCGTATGTATGGAAATAAAAAGGTCACCCTTCTCGCTATTGGCCTTGTCGGCGCGTTGCTGCAGGGTGAGATATGTATCTTTGTCGCGTGTATATACGACCTTGACGTTCTTGCTGTTTTTCTTGATATACTCGCCCACTTTGAGGGCCACGGCAAGGTTGATGTCCTTTTCACGCACATTGTTGTCAATGGCGCCATGGTCCATTCCACCGTGGCCGGCGTCTATCACAACCACATATTTATTGGCAGCCGACACTACTGTGCAACTTAGCACACAGAGCATAAGCAAAGTAAAGAGTCTGAGGGTTATATAGTAAAGTCCTGTAGTTTTCATATTGCTATTTGGATTGCAAAGTTAACAAAAAAATCCGGTTTGCTCAATGCCGGAGCGTTATTTTAATGTAATTTTGCACTATGGAACTCAATCAGCAGACCCTGGATTTCATACAGGCCCATACAGGGAAGGAGGTCGCACGTCTCACCCTGCAATATGCCGGCAAAAAGATTCCCGAAGTAGATATACCATTGGCGCTCACGCAGATAGAGGCCCGCAACAAAGCCGGTGGAAAGCTGCCCTGGCTGACGGACACACCCGCTTTCATCTTCCCCGACACCCTTAGCGCGGAGCAATGCACGGCCCAGTGCGTGGCCGATTACCACCGGCTGGTAGCAGGTGCGCCCGAATCTTTGCTTGACATTACCTGCGGCCTCGGAATCGACGCCATGACCATAGGTGCCGGTAGCTCCCGATGCCTGGCCTGCGACATTTCTCCGGCACATGCGGAGTGTGCCCGCCACAACGCCGCCCTGCGTGGCCTTGCACATTTCGAAGTGCGCCGCACTGATTCTGAATCATTGCTGAAGTCCTTGACTCCAGGGGAGCGGTTCTCACTTATTTTCGCCGACCCGGCAAGGCGTTCCAGGTCGGGTTCACGGACTTATGCCCTGTCCGACTGCAGCCCAGACATCACTGCGCTGATGCCTCTCATAAGTGAGCATACAGACCGGCTGATGGTGAAAGTCTCCCCCATGCTGGATGTCACCAAGGTCATGCTACAGATGCCTTCGATAAGACATATCCATGCGGTAAGCCTGCGCGGAGAGTGCAAAGAGCTGTTGCTGGACTGCGATATGCGCCGGAACAGTCGCGGGAAGGTCTCATTTTCAGCAGTTGACATAGATGCCACCGGCGTACCGCATATTTACAGCTTCGCAGACGCAGACAAAGGGAGCTGCTCAGAGGTTCCCATAGCCTCGGCAACAGAAATAGAGACGGCAGAATGGATTTTTGAACCCAATGCCTCGCTGATGAAGTTCATACATTACGCTCCCCTCGCCGGCCGATGGCCCGGTCTCCGCAAAATGGCGGCAAACACATATCTATATGTGGCAGAGGGCCCGATTCCTGCTGGTATGCCCGGACGCGCCCTTCGCATTAAAGGAATGTGGAACGCATACAGACACTGCGCGGGCAAACTGCCCGCGCAGGTAAATATAGTGACCCGAAATTTCCCGGACCAGCCTCAGCTAATCAAGAAAAAACTGAAGATTAAAGATGGTGGCGACGAGTTTCTGTATTGTTGCCGCTCGGAAGACAAGCGCACCCGTTTCCTCCTCTGCACGACCACTTAACCGAACTTGGAGATTTTTCGGAGTTGCGGCTCATTTACTATACGTATTCGACGCCCGTCTACGATTATCAGCTTTTCATTCACGAAAGCCGTAAGAGTGCGTATCGCGTTGGATGTGGTCATGTTCGAAAGGTTGGCCAAATCCTCCCGGGCCATATAAATCTTGAGAGTCGAGCCATCCTCTTCCAGCCCGTAATTGTCAAGCAACAGGAGCAAGGCCTCTGCCAGGCGTCCTCGTATATGCTTTTGCGTCAGGTTTACAATCTTTGTGTCCGAGCCGCCGAGATTCCTGCTCAATTCATGGATAAAGAACATGGCCAGCTCCATATTGCCGCGTATTAGTTTTTCCACAAGCTGCAGGGGTAGAGCGCCGATTACCGCCGGCTCAAAAGCGGCAGCGCTGGACACATACAGCTCGTTGGCAAAATATGCACGGTAGCCGAAATACTGCACCGGACGGTACAGGCGCAATATCTGCACACGGTCCCCTATACCGTTCTTGTACATCTTCACTTTGCCCTTGAGCAGGCACCAGAGAAATTCCGGCTCTTCCTTCTCTGCGTAGATAATCTGGTTTTTCTTGAAATTATGAATGACAAAACTATCTGTGACGAGACGTTTCTCATCACGTGTCAAGACACTCCACAAGTCACTCAGGTCGTGGCTAATGACATGCTCCAGCGTGGCCTTCTTCAGCATAATCTGTCTTCCTTTAACTTGACATTGAGTAAGGTCGGTATATACGCACTAAATAAAATAAGGCGCACTACGACGCTGCCGCATATCCAAAGCACGCCAGCGAAAAATCCACACTTACTTAAAATCAAACCCGTATGCAATATACTGCATACTTTCTTATTACTAATACCATCTAAAATTTTGCCGACGCGGATTCCGAAGTCTGGAAAGCACATCCCGGAAACCTGCAAAACCGGCAAATTATGTTACACAACACAAATATACAACATTATTTTCAATTGCAAAAATTTTAATTGACGATTTTATAATTTCACTCATTTCAACATCAATTTATCCGTAAAATTAGATAGTTAATTCAATTAACTTTGCTAACTTTGCCTAAAAATACACGCGGCTCGCTCTGTCCCGGCAAAGTATTGTCTGTACCAACGTCCCTGGCCGAGAAAAAGCCGCGCAATAATGTATGATTATTAAGAAATGAACCATACCAAACACTCAGACCAGAAATATAATTCCCTGCTGAGACCCGCTTTACAGGACATCCCGCCCAATCCTCGCGGACGTATTCTGATAGCCGGTCCCTGCAGCGCTGAGTCGCGGGAGCAGGTCCTGGATTCGGCTTCGGGAATAGCGGCTCTCGGACCGGGCATCATTTTCCGCGCAGGAGCATGGAAACCACGTACCTCCCCCGGATGTTTCGAAGGTGTAGGAGCTGAAGCCCTGAAGTGGATTGCCGAAGCGGGACACCTTACCGGAATGCCCGTAGCTACCGAAGTGGCCAGCCCTGACCATGTGGAACTGGCCTGCAAGGCCGGAATCGACATCTTCTGGATAGGCGCCCGCACGGCCGCCAATCCTTTTGCTGTACAGGCTCTGGCCGAAACAATAGGAAGAGTATGCCCGGACAAGACTGTGCTTGTCAAGAATCCCGTAAACCCCGACCCGGAATTATGGATAGGCGCATTGGCCCGTCTTCTCAGTCAAGGGGTAACTCATCTCGGCGCGATACACCGGGGCTTCTCGGTATATAGAAGCCAGCCCTTCCGCAACTCCCCCATCTGGCAAATACCTATGGAGATGCACCGCCGTTTACCCGACCTCCCCATTCTGCATGACCCGAGCCACACCGGAGGCAAGCGCGAACATATAGCCACCCTCTCACAGCAAGCATTGGACATCGGTTTTTCCGGCCTTATGATAGAGTGCCATACGGAGCCGGAAAAGGCTCTCAGCGACGGCGGACAGCAAATCACTCCGCTCGTGCTGAAAGAACTATGGAACTCGCTTAAAATCAGGAATGCCAGTATACCGGACTCCGAACTCAACGAGTTGCGTTGGCGCATAGACGAACTGGACGGCGAATTACTGGACATACTGTGCCGGCGTATGGCAGTGAGCCGCGAAATAGGCGCATACAAATTGGAACACGATATGCCGGTTATGCAACCGGACCGCTACAACCGGCTATTGACCGCCTTGCTGAAACGAGGATGCCAAATGGGATTAGACGAAAATTTCCTAACAGACCTGCTGGAGCGGATACACGCCGAGAGTGTCCGCTGTCAGCTTGACATAATGGGTCGCCAGGCAACCGAATTTTAAGAACTGTACAAAAAATATAGGCCGGCATCGATTGCCGGCCTATCGTTTTATTGTCTGATTCATGGTTTCTGGAATGGCGGTGGCGTGCCGGGGTCATCATCCTCCGGCTTCTGAGAACTGTCCGTAGCGGGAACTTGCGGCAGACCCGCATTATTGCCTGAAGACGTGGTTTTATCAGCGGAATCGCTGTCCGAACCCTTCTCTTTCGATGAATCGGATTCAATCTGCCTGGTCTCCTCCTTACGCTGTCTTACTATCTCCAGCGTCTCGTCTGTGTGAGACTTCCAGGCTCGCGGGCCGAGTACTCCTTGCACATCCTCGGTATAAATCACCTCCTTCTCGATAAGCATATCGCGGATTGTGTTATGTTCCTTGGCATGCTCGCGCAATATCTTCTTGGCACGCTCGTACTGCTCATCTATAATCTTGGCCACTTCCTCGTCTATAATCTTGGCCGTAGCCTCGCTATACGGTTTTGAGAAACCGTATGCCTGACCGGTAGAGTCATAGTAGCTGATATTTTTGAGCCTGGGACTCGCGCCGTAGTACATCACAGTGGAAAGCGCCATCTTGGTGGCGCGCTCCAGGTCATTGCCGGCACCGGTGCCTACCAGGCCCAGGAACACTTCTTCGGCGGCACGTCCGGCAAGCAGGGTGCAGATGTCATCGAGCAAGGACTGAATAGGCGTGTACTTACGTTCCTCCGGGGCATACATGGCATAACCGCCGGCACGCCCGCGAGGCACTATCGTAACCTTTACCAACGGGTTGCCATACTCTATAAGCCAGCTCACGGTGGCATGGCCGGCCTCATGGGTGGCAATCGCCGCTTTCTCTTCCTTTGTATAAATAGAACTCTTCTTCTCAAGGCCACCCACTATGCGGTCTATGGCCTTGCGGAAGTCCTCCATATCTACGCTCTCCGCATTGTTGCGTGCGGCAATCAGAGCCGCCTCATTGCAGACGTTGGCCAGGTCGGCGCCCGAGAAGCCGGCTGTCTGACGGGCAATAGCCTCCACATCCAGCGAGGCATTGACCTTTATATTGCGCAGATGGACATTCAGAATTTCCTCTCGGTCAGTAAGTTCCGGAAGGTCCACATATATCTGGCGGTCGAAACGTCCCGGACGCAACAGCGCTTTGTCCAGCATATCCACGCGGTTGGTGGCAGCAAGGATTATAACGCCGTTATTGGAACCGAAACCGTCCATCTCGGTAAGCATCTGGTTCAGCGTATTCTCGCGCTCATCGTTGCTGCCCATGCTGGGGTTTTTGCCACGCGCACGCCCCACAGCGTCAATCTCGTCGATGAAAATGATACAGGGAGCCTTATCCTTGGCCTGCTTGAAAAGGTCGCGCACACGGGCCGCACCCACGCCCACAAACATCTCCACGAAGTCCGAACCGCTCATGGAGAGGAAGGGGACATTCGCCTCTCCGGCCACAGCCTTGGCCAACAGGGTCTTGCCTGTTCCCGGAGGGCCTACGAGCAACGCGCCACGGGGTATCTTGGCGCCGAGTTCGGTATAACGCTGAGGATTCTTAAGGAACTCCACTATCTCGCGGATTTCCACTTTAGCTTCCGAAAGTCCGGCCACATCCTTAAAGGTGACATTGCTGCCGCTGTTCTTGTCGAAAACTTTGGCGCGGGACTTACCCACATTGAAGATACCTCCTCCGCCGGCACCGCCGCCCATACGACGCGAAAGCAGGAACATAAGCAGCACAAACAGAAGGATAGGCCCGAAATACCAGATGATTTTCATGAAGCCGGAACCGTTCTGCACCTCAAGGTCAACGGTTGCTTTGCCCTGCTCGGTTAGCTTTGCGTTTATCTTGTCAAGAGTGTCCTCATATTTTTCCGCAGTGGTGGCCTGCGCCTCTATTTTCGCCTCGATGTCGGCACGTCCTCCGGTAAGGGCAAGCTCCTTGGCGCCCTGCTTGGTGAGGATACCTGTCACCTGCGCGCTTTCACGATTTATGACCACCTTATCCACATATCCGAGGCTGACATATTCATTGAACTTGTCTATGGACACCTCTTTGACAGCGGAGTTGTCAGAATATTTGTAAAGTATTATCAGGAAGAGGCTTATAAACACATAAAGCCACAGCATATTAAGCCGTGGTCTGCGAGACTGCCCGTTCTTTCTTTTAGGTATAGGATTTATGCCTGGCATATAGACCGTTTGATGATATGGTTATGTTAAAGGGCGGAGGAAGGTGTTAAACCAATATGTATCAGTCCAAATCCTCCACTTTAGTTATAACGCCGTCACACCACAATTGTTCTATGTCATAGAAATTTCTGGCTTCAGGTACAAAAATGTGGACCATCACCGAGCCATAGTCTATCACAATCCAGGTACTGTTGCGGTACCCGTCGTAATTGTAAGGCTTCTGGCCCGTACGTTCCTGCACCTGCTCGCGCACACTGTCGGCTATGGCAGCCACCTGAACGGGAGTATTGCCCTCGCAAATCACCAGTTCGGGAGCGGCGGAAACCTCAAGGTCCGAGAGGTCTATCAGGGTTATGCCGCGTCCTTTCCGGTCCTGTATGGCATCTACTATCGCTTGGCTAAGCGTGGGAGATTGTTCTGTCTTTACGTTTTCGTTATTCATTGGCTATATATATAACAAACCTCGGTACGCCGCACTGCATCGGGGCGCACCGGGGAAAATAAAGTCTATGGAGTCCGTCTCGGAGACCGGTTCATCAGAAAGGAAGGTCGTCCGTGGTGTCTGCGGAAGGAGCAAACGGGGCGGCCGGAGCGCCAAACGGGTCGGCGGCGGGAGCGGCGTCCGGTGCGAAACCGGGAGCGGGAGCTACGGGGGCCGCTCCAAAGCCGGGGGCAGGAGCCACAGGGGCCGTCCCGGACTGACCGGGAATACCCTTCTCCGCTCGCCAGCCATGTATGTCCGTGTACCAGCGGCCATTGAACTCGCGGCTCTCGATGTCGAAAGAGACGGTAACCTCATCGCCTATGGCCATAGGATACTGGTCCACGCGGTCGCCGAAAAAGTCGAACTTCACTTTGCGCGGATAAGTATCCTGTGTCTCAAGTACATACTCCTGCTTCTTCCAGGCACGGCCCGCCTTGCTTGTGCCACTCTGCAGGGGCAGCACAGCTATGATTTTTCCGGATATTTCCATTTGATTTCTTTAAAATATGAGTATCTTGTAAAATTTCAAATGCGAAGTTACGAAAAAAACTCAACACCCGCAAATCTATTTTCCGGGAAAAAGGAAAGCGTCAATCCTTGCACAGGCGCATAGCGCACCATCTGTCGTGGACCTTGCGGTCCGTCACGCGCAGGCCATGTATGGCGCCGGCCTCTGACAGCAGATGCGAGTCTTCCTCGTAGAAGCCGCTGAGTATCATTACCCCGCCACTCTTCAGCGCTGCGGCATATTCACCCATGTCGGCAAGGATTATATTGCGGTTTATGTTCGCTATCAGCAAGTCGGCATGACGGTCGGTGTCCCCGTCAAGCATGGCGAACTGCGTCAGGGCGCGCGCATCCCCGTGAATAAGGTGAATCCCGGAGGCGCCATTCATCTGTACGTTCTCCACCGCATTCTGCCAGGCGCCTTCGTCTATTTCTATACCGCAGACAGGGCTTGCGCCCCGCTTATACGCCAGAATGGCAAGGATACCGGTACCGGTACCCATATCGATGACGCTCTTGCCCTCAAGGGGTTCGCCAAGCAGATATTCTATAATCAGTGAAGTCGTGGCATGATGTCCGGTGCCGAAAGCCATCTTCGGGTCTATGACGATGTCATATTCGGCCTGTGGCACATCCCTGTGGAAAGACGAATGTACCACGCACTTGCCGCCCACCACTATAGGCTTGAAATAGTTTTTCTCCCACTCGGAGTTCCAGTCCTCGCCCTCCACAAGAGTGTCCGAAAAAGTACATTCCACCTCCATAGGAAAACCGGCTATCACCTCTTCCACCGCTTCGGGGTTATACTCGTCGGCCACAATATAAGCGGTAAGGCCCTCCGCATCCGGCACAAAAGACTCGTAGCCGCAATCGGCCAGATAGGCCGCCATAAGGTCGGTAGCAGCCTCGCAGCAAGGAGCGATGTCTATTCTAAGCTCCCGGTAGTCTGTCATTGTATTCTTATTTTTTACGTTTGAAGAATGAGAATATGTTTTTGGTAGTCTTGAACGCAGAAATGCCAAGCAAGATATAATCGGAATAGCTGAGACCTTTCATCACCGTACCCAGGATGCCGGTGCGCAAAGCGCCGCCCTCTCCTTTCCGGCTCCAGGGAGCCTCGTTCATGGCCGTACCGCATTGGTGCAGTAATTTCTCCTTGCACAGCTCTTTCTGCAGCTCCTTTATAGCTATCTGATAGCGCAATTCATCGATATCATATCCTTTTTTCTTCGCCATGCTGCCGGCAAGCGCCCTCAAGGCTGTATATTTTGAAGTTTCACTCATGGCTGTCCACATTATTTTCCAGTTCTGTTTTCGGATAAATCAGCTTGGAGATAAGCCTTGATATAGGATTAATTATCAAAGGTTTACGCAGCAGATAAAGGAGTAGCCCCAGCAGGATTATCACCCCGGCCACACACAGATAAGCCAGCCAGGGAGCCATCACGGTCCCGAAGGCACACACCGCAGACATGGCCAGAAGCACCACGGCCAGCGCACCCAACAGGACACAAATCAGGCCCAAAGTAAGGGAAGAGAAAAGCACTGTCATCTTCTCCGCCGCATTGAGCCGCACACAATTCACCTGCAAACGCACATATCGCTTGCCCAGCTTGAAAAGCTCTTTTATCTGGTCTGTAAATGATTGTTTCATAATCTCTTGACGTTTAACCGCCTCCCGGCCTAAATGCCCGGCAAGCGAATAATGCAAAATCTCCGGAAAGCCCGAAGCTGAAATCCTCGCAGCTATCCGGAGATATGCTTTTCAGAACCGACAAAGGCCCGTCGACCGGAGTAAAACGCCAAGTCAACAGTCCTTTTGAGAGTCTGATTACTTTTCAATAGCGCCTGAGAGTTCAGCCACGAGCTGGTCTACCTCGGAGTCGCTGATTTTAATTCCTTTGCGGCGAAGAGTGGCAGCAATCTTACCGCGCAATTCCGAACCCTTGGCGGGAGCGAAAAGGATAGCCGCGCCGGCACCTACGATAGCACCGCCCAGGAAGGCATAGAGTAAGCCAAGATTTTTCATATTCTATATTTCTTTTAGCGTTATACTTAATGGGATTACAGGCAAAAATGTCAAGCCGTCAATCTTCGTTTTCGAGATGCTCTTCTATTTCGTCAACCAGCTCTTCCATCTTATTCTTCTTCAGGCAGATACCCTTCTTACGAAGAACTTTGGCAATGGCGTCGCGAGTATCAGAGCCCTTTTCAGGGGCAAAAAGCAGACCGATCGCAGCACCGGCAATAGCGCCGCCTATCACAGCGGAAATAACATGAATGGGTTTCATAATTAAATAAATTTTATGTGTTAAATAATTTGAGTTAATGACAATACCGACTCCGAAAACAATTCCGGCGCAGTCCAAGCACAGCTTCATGTCCGGACTCATAAGTCGTATATTAATATAACGCTGATATGTCCCATTAGTTTTTAATTCGCTTACTTTTTTATCGGGGGCTATAAGGCTGTCAGGTAAAAAAATAAAGTTGGCTCCAGGCAAAAGCCTGAAACCAACTTCAGTGTCCAAGATGAGACTCGAACTCACACGCCCCAACGGGCACTACCCCCTCAAAGTAGCGCGTCTACCAATTCCGCCACCTGGACCCGTACACGATTAAGCAATCCTCGTGGAGCGAAAAACGGGACTCGAACCCGCGACCCCGACCTTGGCAAGGTCGTGCTCTACCAACTGAGCTATTTTCGCATATTGCATTGCTGCTGAGGCAACAGCTTCGGACACTCGCTTCGTGTACGCTATTTCAATGTTCTTGGAGCGAAAAACGGGACTCGAACCCGCGACCCCGACCTTGGCAAGGTCGTGCTCTACCAACTGAGCTATTTTCGCATTTCTGTCGGTGCATCTCTCAAATGCGATGCAAAGTTAGACACTTTTTACGACCCCACCAAATTTTTCAGCATAATTTTTTCAACTATTTCTCGCACACCTACTCAACCATTCTGTATGTCAGCATCTTATATCTATGGAACATATAATGCTCAAGCATATATTATTCAGCCGGATTTCACTGTTTCACGAAGCCTTTCGGACCTTAAACCAGTCCGAAGGACCTGACCGCATTCAGCACCCTATATATACCGAAGATGCTTTTGCGCGGAATAATAATGTCCGGGTAACGCTCATTGAGACTGCGGGCCACGACCTCTTCAGGACTATTGCCCGGATATATATCCTTGATAAAGGCCCCGTTTTCCGTATCTATGACCATTGTGTGTCCCCACGGTATGAAAGCCTCGTCGTTGATTTTCTTAATGAAAATAATTGTGCCGTCGTGGAGTTTGGGCTCCATGCTGTCGCCGGAGACAGTGAGGGCAAGTTCCGCACCGGGACTGGGACAGAACACCGTCTCGCAGTCACGGTTGACCACACCCCCTGCGCTGAAGGCCGAAATAGGTCCGGCAAAAGCGGATATAGGCACCAAAGGAACGCGGTTGGAATCAGTAACCGCTACGGCAGGCAGACTTTCCGAGCCGTCGCTGAGCATATCCCCTTCCCCTGCAAGCAGCCAGCTGAGGCTGATAGCCGGAAATCTGGCCCGTATCTTGTTTGCCACATCACGGGAAATGCCATGTTTGCCGTTCTTGATGTCATACAGTGTCTGGGGGGTGCCGAGGCCACACTCCTCGGCAAGTCTTTTCAGGCTCATTCCCGAATACGAATGAAGCGCAATGATTTTGTCTGTATCAAGTATCATAAGTCATTTCAAAGTATTTTCCGCAAAGTTAGTCAAAAAACAATTAATTTCACAAGTTTATATTAGTAAATTCGCACCAATGCATATATAATGGTCAAACAGATTGCTGAGATTTTAAACAATAGTCCGTTCCATTCCTCCTTATAAAATATGCAAATTACGGTAATTACTTTCTTAGATTGAAATGGTTCAGTATTTTACCCAAAATATTCAATTCATCAAATGATAATAATATTATTATAATTACTACTATACACATTATCATCACAAAATAATTAATTCTTATTAATGATGTGGGAAGTTTCCCCATAACTCTTTTAACCTTTGATGATCGTAATTCATCGTTGTCTTTCTTATAAGATTTCATACGCCTAGTTCAAGTTGGTTTTTAATTAAATTAAAGTACACACCATTCAATTTAATTAATTCTGAATGAGTACCGGTTTCTACTATTTTTCCAGATTGCATCACTACTATTTGATCAGCATTTTTTACAGTTGACAGTCTATGAGCCACAATAACCACTGTTTTACCTCTATAGAATGATGATAGATTATCTACAATTTCTCGTTCATTAGCAGCATCCAAAGAGTTTGTTGCCTCATCAAGGAATATATATTCAGGATCTTTATATACTGCACGAGCTATTAATATACGTTGTTTTTGTCCTTGACTCAGACCATTACCATCCATGCCTATTAATGTATCATATTTTAAGGGCAAGCTCATTATGAAATCATGAATATTAGCTACTTTTGCAGCCTGTATTAACCGTTCATTATCTATTTCAACATCAGATATTGCAATATTTCTAGCTATGGAATCGGAAAATATCACACCATCTTGCATGACGACTCCACATTTATTTCTCCAAGATTTCTTATTAATCGAATTAATGTCTCTATTTGAAATTGTTAGAGAGCCGGAATTAACAGAATAATAACCAAGTAATAGTTTTATCAATGTAGTTTTCCCGCTGCCGGAAGCTCCAATTATTGCAGTGACTTTACCTTCGGGTATTAATACAGATACGCCATCAATTGTAAAGTTATTCGCATGCTTATCATACTTAAATTTTACATTAGAGAAACATAAATCATTTGGAGTTAACGTCTGTTCTATTTGTTTATCATCTTCGTTGTCTTCGTTTTTTCGATTATAAATACTATTAATTCTTTCTAATGATATTCGAATGTCCTGAAGCGCATATATGAAATTCATAATTTGTTCAACAGGCGAATTCAATTCGCCAATAATATATTGAACAGCAAGCATTTCGCCAAGTGTCATTTGACCACGAACCACTGCCCCGGCAGCAATTACTGTTATTATAATATTTTTCAGCTCATTTATAAATATACTACCGGCTTCCTGTGTTTGCTGAAGTTTTAAGGTCCGCATCCGAATGTTAAATAAATCTGCTTGACAGTCTTCCCACTCATAGCGTCTCCTAACCTCGCAATTTTGTAATTTAATTTCTTGAATATTTTTCAGAAACTGATATGTCTTGTTCTGATTAATTGCTTGTTGTTCAAACAAGCAATAATCCAATATTTTTCTTTTTTTTAAAAACACAAGTATCCAAAGCCCGTAGAATAAACTAAAACCGACAAAAACGACAAACAACAAAGAATTATATATAAGTAAAACAAACGCAAGGACACTAAAACTAAAAACAGTAAACATGATACCAAGCACTTGAGTTGTTAAAAAATCTTGTATTCGAGAATAATCGCTCATTCTTTGCAGCAAGTCTCCGAGTAATTTTGTATCAAAGAAGGACATAGGCAGTCTCAATAGCTTAATAAAAAAATCACTCACTAAAGATACATTAATCCGCATTGAAATATGTAGCACTATCCTCCTGCGAACAAAATCCGTAGCTGTTCTTCCTAATACAATCATGAACTCACCCAGTAAAACAAGCCAAATAAAATCAATATTTTGATGTTTTATACCAACATCAACTATTGATTGAGTTAAAAATGGCATAATCAACTGGAGTATACCAGCTATTAATAGTCCCCCTAAAATATGTAGAAAATACTTTCTATATTTAAAAAAGTATTTGAATAGAATATTATATGAAACTTTGTTTTCTTGTTTATATATTATAGATTCTTTAAACTCTTTAGTTGGTTCAAACAACATTGCAATTCCTTTATCCTCTCCAAAAGGCGCTCCTATAGTCCAATATTGTTTTAGTTCTTCTTTATTACATACACGTTTCCCTTTTGCAGGGTCAAGAATATAGAACTTATTACCATTTTTATTAATCTTCTCAATAACTACAAAATGATTTTGCCCCCAATGTAAGATAGCCGGTAACGGCGCTTGACAAAGCTCTTCTATAGTCAACCGAACTGTCGCAGTTTCAAATTTCAGTTCTTCTGCTGCTTCTGAAATAGCGAGCATTGAAACGCCCTCCTTTGTCGCTTTGCATAAGTTATCCACAAAATCCAAGGATACTTTAGAGCCGAAATGTCTGCAAATCATACATAACGATGCCGCCCCGCATTGCATCACATCATTTTGAAGAACTATCCGCATAAATTATTACTGAATAATTGCGGATTCCACACCGTTCTGCTGACCGGGTTCGTCTTGCTGACCCACTTTTTTGCCGTATGAGAAGGAATATACCACTGAGATTTGGAAAGACCTGTGGTATGAACCGCCGTACATTTCGACCGACTGCATGTAATTATGCGTCGCCGACAATGAACTGCCGGCACGCCAGGAAGATGTAAAGGGATTCAGGGCGTGCGCGCTCACATTCAGATTGCCGTTGCTCCAACCGGCACTAAATGAATAATACTGTGGCGATTCTCTATATCCATAACCGTTTACGTCCTTTGTCCTGTACATATATCTCGCGCTGCAGTACAAATTGTTCAGCGTATAGGAGACGGACG
>ERZ860264.327-NODE-327-length-44111-cov-5.024083_pt1 | contig 44111 bp, 34 predicted proteins | sample MGYA00509980_ERZ860264 | MGnify/ENA primary metagenome ERZ860264 (study PRJEB30046, sample SAMN00715212) | human gut metagenome | study: EMG produced TPA metagenomics assembly of the A metagenome-wide association study of gut microbiota in type 2... | reverse complement strand
TTAAACATTGTGTTGAAGTAGAAAACATGCATACAATTATTGGGTTTTTAAAGAAGGATTGCGGAATTTCATTTATGTACAAGGTGGCAGTAGAAGAAGAATTAGAAAAAGAGGTATATTTCCCTCTAAAATACAATGACTTAAATAAAATAAATAGATATTTTGGACAATATTATGTAGATGTTTCAAATATTTCTAGACTAGAGGAGTTAAAGAAAAATTATAGAGAAGATGGAAGAATAATATTTTTAACTAATATAGAAGATAATGAAAACTATCATGAAATCGAAAAAGTGCTAAAAGAAAACCAAGATTATATCCTAATTACAGGAGCAGATAGTAAGCTAGATATTTATGAAGATTTAAAAGCTTTGGAAGCTATCGCTCTTCTTAGAGAAGAAAAAATATTTAAAGAAAATGAAACTTTAAAAATAGAATTAGCTCTTTACAGAAAAGAAATAAAGGATATTATTTCAAAGAAAATCAATCAATTTTTCAATAAAAAAATCAACTTATTGGAGATAACAAACGATTATCTAAATAAAAAATATCCTAAATACATTGGTGTAAATTATGAATTGATTAATAAAAGAAATATATCTATTCCAATGAGAAAAGCAAGATTTGAAATTCTAATGAGATTAAATGAGAATATTGAATTAACACAGGATTATTTCAACGATACTAGAGCTGAAAGTTCATTAGCTAGAGTACTTTTAAATAATACAGGTTTATATTCTGAAGATACCAATAATTCACTTTACTTAAAATTTAGTAAGTTAATGTTTGAAATTTTAGAAGATATAAAAACAGGTCCTTTATCTCTAGATGAGTTATATAAAAAATATTGTAGTAATCTTGGCGAATATGGAATAAGAGAGGGAATATTCACATTTCTTTTGGGAATGATTTGGATAAAACATAAAGAAGAAATAGTTTTTTCTTTTTCTGAAGGAAATAATGAATTCAATTTTTCAATAGATATTCTAGATTCTGTAGAAAAAACTCCTTCTGAATATAAAATCTCATACTATAAGATAACTGAAGAAGAGGTAGAATACTTAGAAAACCTAGAAAAACTTGTAGCTAAAAATATTAAAATTAAAGATTTAAAAATTTATAATAGAGTTTTAGACGGTTTAAAAAACTACTTATTAAATCAACCAAGATATTCTGGAGCTATATTTATTCCTGAATTAAAAGGCTTAAATAAAATTTTTAAAAATGTTTTTATAATAAATAATCCTAAGGAATTTTTATTGAAAGATTTATTAAAAATATATAAAGTTCAAAATTACCAAGATTTAATTACTCAGCTTCAATTTGAAATGTTAAAATTAGAAGAAGAAAAAAATAACTTCATTAAAACTCTAGAAAAAATATCAGTAGAAATCTTATCAGAAGGAAAATTTGAAAGCTTGGATAACTATATAAAAAGTTTAAATCCTCAAAATATCAAACTAGAAATAGAAATATATCTCCAAGAATTAAATGGTTTACCAATTAATATGATATTAGAAAATTTAACTAAAAGAATAAAAGGATTTTCTTATGAAAATTGGAGAACTAAACAAGATTTAATTGATTTTAAAGAGTTATTAAAAAAAGAAGTTGTTAAAGTTAAGGAAAAAAAGGTTGAAAAAATAGAGTATTTAAAACTTCAATTTGGCGAAAGAGAAGAGCTTATTGAACTAGGAGATATAACTGATATGATGGAGAAAATGCTTTCTTCTAAAATTTCATCAACTTTAAAAAATATGGGATTTAGCTTAACTCTTGAACAAAAAAAGAAAGTTATAGCTAAAATTTTATTAGATATGAAAGGATAGAATATGAGTGGAGCTGGTTGGAGTTTAAAAAAGGGAGAAATTAAAAATAAACATATTAATCTTAATCAAATCCTAGAAAAAGTATTAGTTTCCAAAAGTACAACTTGCTATAAATATTTTTTATTAAAATTTATCTTAGATAATCTAAAAAATACTAAAAAAGAATTTGAATTTGAAGAAATTTATTTATATATTCTTAAAGATTTCTATGATTACTATTCACTATATAAAGAAAAAATGAATATAAATACAAAAAAAAGTAATTTATATCTGTTATTAGAAAGAAAAAACTTAAAAGAAATAAATAAAAAAGATTTAAATTTTTTAAAACAATATGTCTTTGGAGCATTATATAATGACACAGAAGGTGTATTATTTGGCTTTTCAAAAGATAAAGAAATTATTTATTTGAATAATATAGAAGATATAATTGATAAAAATTTTTCTGAAAAATTATATAATAAAATAAAAATAAGCTTAGGATTAGAAAATATTCTTAACTATGAATATAAAAGAGAAAATATTGTGGAGGAAAAAATAATAATGGAAGAAAAAGCAATTTATTATCAACAAAAATTCGCACTTGAAATAGATTACATTTTAAAAAATATTTCAACTACTTTTGAAAATAACACTTCATTCTTTGAGCTATTAAAAAATATTTCAAAACAAGAATTGGCTGATATTTTAGGTATAGGTGTTCCTAAGTTAACTGCTCAACTCCAATATATGGCATGTATGAACTTATATGACGGAGTAAACGAAACAAATTTTGCAAAGAAAATTTCAAAAATGAATTATAATTCTGATTATGTAGAGCCATTATTATACTACTATTTAGTTAAAAATTCAAGTTTAGGTCATTATATTTATTCAGAACTAATAAATGAAGTTATTTATAAATTATTTAATAATAGTTTTGAAAATGAAGTTACTTTAACAAAAATTTTAGATAGTATGAGTATATTAAATAAAGATAAATTAAATAAAAAAGATTGGGATACTATGATAAAACAAGCATTAAATTGTTTATTAAATCCTGAAATAGGTTTTGGAAAAATGGGAATTTTAGAAGAAGTAAATAGCGATAAAAAAGGAACTGCTTTTGAACTTCACTCATATTGGGTAGAGCCATTAGTTGGAGCATATATCATATATGATTTATGGAGAGAAGGACAAACAACTATGGAGATTAGTTCCATAACGCATGATAAATATAATATTGGAAGAATTTTCTTAATGGACCAAGATGCTATCATGGAAACATTGGAAGAGATTAAAGCTTTAGGATTAATAGATATAAACTTAACTGCTGGATTAAATCAAATAACAAAAAGTAGTAGATATACAAAGGAAGATATTTTAGACATGATGATAAAACAATCATAAAGGAGTTCTTATTATGATAAATCAAGAAAAAATAAATGATATTTTAAATGATAAGATAGAATCTAGAATAAATGCTTATGTCTATTTAAAAAGATTACAACATAAACTAAACTTTTCTGAGTTTAAAAATGTAAAATATTTAGACTTTGAAAAAGAAAGTTATCATTTTTTTAAAGAAAATAATTTAACTCTAAATGTTTTTGATAGAGGGAAATTTTTTGAGTACATAAAAAATATCTCTTCTGAATCTAGTAATCCTCTAATTGTAGATAATTTAGAGATAATTCAAAATATACTATTTAATAAAAATCAATTTAGAGAGTTTTTAAATGAGATGATATTACAAAAATTTAAAAGTAAAGTTATCTTTGTCTTTACTGATATAAGAATAATGAAAATTCAAAAATTATTAGAGGAGAATTATCCTAAAAAAAATATAGTTATTGGGGTGTAAGGGAAAGATGAAAAAAATAAAAGAAATTTTAGCGATAAAAGAATTTGAACCTGTAGTTGACCTGTCTTGGGGACTCAATATAAATGAGCATGAAGAAAGGTTAGCAAAATATATAATGACTGATGAAATAGCAGAAACTTTTGTAGAAATTTTAGAAAGTTTTAACATGGTCAGAAGTAAAACTAGAATTGAGAAATTAAGTGGAGATATCAACAGTACTGTCAAAAGAGCTCATATTTTATCAGGGCAGTATGGAACAGGAAAATCATATTTTCTATTGATGCTAAGTATAATTTTAGAAATGAAAAATAGTATGTTAGCTGAAAAGATGATAAATCAATTTAAAAATTATCCTGAATTACAATTTCAATTAAAAGTGATACAAGATAAGAAAAAATATTTTGTTATCAGAATAAATGGGGAGTCAGAAAACCAAAAAGAGTTTATAGATGTAGTTCAAAGTAAAATCTTAGAAAGCTTAGAAAAAGAGTTCACAGATCTAAAAATAAGTTCTGTTTACTCTTCAGTGAAAAATACTTTATTAAAAGCCTATGATAATCCACTATTTCAAGAGAGTATAGATGAATACTTAGAGGAAAGAAATGATGATATAGAAGACCTGTTAGCAAGAGTATCTCAATTTAGAAGAGATGGATTAGAAAGAGGAAAAGAGCTTATAAAAGAAATTCTTGGATTCAATTTACAAATAGAAGTTCCAAGCTTTGATGTATTTTTAAATGAAGTAAATGAAGAATTAAGAAGAAATGGTTATAATGAATTAGTTATCATATTTGATGAGTTTTCTGCTTATATAACTGCTTCAATTGAGAGTAAAAGAATTAATAAAGACTTAGGGCAAATTCAAACTTTATGCCAATTAACTTCAAGAAATTCTTTAAAAAATGTTGGATTTGTAGCATCTTTACATAAAGATATAACTGATATATTAACAAGCTATGGTGTTGGTAATATAAATGAATTAGATAAAATAATGGGAAGATTCCAAGCTCATACTCTAAAGTTTGAACAAGGGAATGAACTTATAAAAAATACTTTAACCCTAGATAAAAAAGAATTTGATAAGTATAAAATAAAATACTATGATTTCATTGAGAGATTAGAAAAAAAATACCCTTATAAATTTGAAGACTTTTATCCTCTACACCCAGCAACACTGGATTATTTAATGCCAATATCAGAAATATATGCTCAAAAATCTAGAACAACTTTAGGATTTATTAAAGAAGTTATTAAAGGAAAGTATTTTGCAAAAGATATAGAGGAAAATGGAAAATTAAATTTAGTAACATTAAGTGATTTATTTGAAGCATTCCAAGACCCAATTCAACATAAAAAACCTGAGATTATGGATATATATAACCAAAGTATCAATGAATACTCAGATGATGATAATATTATTAAATATATAAGAGCTATAACTATAGCTTATTCTAGTTCTTTAGCTAAAACAAGTGCTAAGTCTGAACTTACTGCTGAAGATATAAGAGATATCTACCAAGAGGAAAATGAAGATGTTGTTAGAGAATCTTTAAGTAGAGTTGTTAATACTAGCTATTCAAATGTAATAATAAATAAGGGAGCTTATAGATTAATAGCAGGAACAGGTGGAATACAATTAGACAAAAAGATTTCAGAACAGATGGCAAAAATTTCAGCAACTACTATTATGAAAAATATTCTTGAAAAAGCTGAAAGTAGAATTTTTATAAAAAGAAATTATAATTTAAAATATAATCTAGGATTACTTCCTTTTGATGTAACTTTAGATGGATTAAAACTAAACTTAACTGAACTTGCAAATAAAAAAATAGAAAGTCTAGCTACAACATATGGTTATGGTAAAATAATTTTTATCATTCCAGACTTCTATGAGTTTTATGATAAAGACGAGCTTATAAAAGAGTATGCTCAAAAATTTAAAACAGTCAATAGTAATATTTGTATGGCTTTTATAAATGAAAATCCTTTTAAAGAAGAGGAATTAAAAGAGTACGGAGCTCTATTAAAAATTGAAGCCACTGATAAAGAAGTTCTTTCAAATGAAGAAGTAGCTAAAATTATAATAACTAGAAGACGTAAATTAGAAGATAAGATAAGAAATAAATATTTAAGAAAATTTGCTAACCTTAGAAACTTCACTTTTGTATTTGGTGGAGGAAAGATTGAAGAAAGCATAAGAGCTGAAAGAGCTTTTTATGAGGAATTAATCTTTAGTTATTATAATAAATTCCCTAGAGAAATAAAAGTTGAAAATTTTAACACAAGAGCTGGTTTGAACGATGTTATTAAATTATCCATTGATAGAGGAGTTGGCGATTTCTCTAAAAATGACACTTCTTCAGGAGTAAAACAATTAAAAATGTTATTAAAACCTCTTGATTTAGTAAAATTCACAGAGACTGTTCAAGGGTATAAATTCCAATTAAAAGTTCCTAGTGACGAAGCTACTGAAAATTCAAAAGAGATTATGGATATAATTTTAGATGAAAATATATCAATGGCAGATAAATATAGAATTTTACAAAAAGCTCCTTATGGGTTATCAGATAAATTAGTAGATTTATACCTTTATGTTGCAAATAAAACAGGAAAAATTTCTATAATATTTATTGATAAAGAGAAAGAGAAATTTATAAGTTTAGATGACAAAGTCTTAAAGAATTTATCATCTAGTCCTAAAGACTACAAAATTATGAAGAATAAGGAATCTATCATTCCAGTGGAAGTTGAAGAGGTTTGGACTGCTTTAAATACTTTAAAAATAGTAAAACAAAGTAAAGCTCGTGATTTTAAAGCTGAAAGTAGCAATGATTTTAATCCTTTCTTAACTCTTGGTGGAGAAATTAAAACAATTTACGAAAATCTAGAAGATAAAGAAAAAAGACTGAGAGCAAAAGGTATTAAAACTAAAGAGTTTAAAAAATTAGTAGATAAATTAAAAGAGATTATAGGAATATTTAAACCAGAAGATTTTTTCAACAAAGTAGTTGAGCTTCCAAGTATAATGAATAAAAATAAATCTTTCCAAGAAAATATTGTTGCTTTTAAAAGTTTATTATTAAAAATTAAAGGTATTACATCTAATATTCTTTCTAGTTATGAAAATGCAACAATGCTTATTCCACAATTAGAAGATAAAATAGTAGATTTAAATGGATACGGAGATTTAAAAACAAAGCTTAAATACTTAGAAGATTTATCTACAAAATATCAACAAGATTTTTATAATGTGGAATTAATTGGAGAAATTGATTTAAACTTAAAAGAGCTTTTAATAACTTATAATAACGAATATAAAGTTAGACATGATTCTTATAATGAAGAATTTATTAAATATAAAGATGAATTCTTAAAGGAGATGAGTACTAAACTTGAAGTTATTAAATCTTTAAAGAATTTAAGTTTTAAAAATATCTCTTCTTTAGATGATTTTACTTTATCAATGGGAGATTATAATCCTTGTGAACTAACTATTACTGATGGAAGCATTGCTACTTGTAAAATTTGTGATAAAAGAGATTTAAAGAAACTTGAAGGAAAAAAAGAAGAGTTAAAAGACTTGTTTATTAAACATAAAAAAATAGTTAATGGAATTTTTGAAAGTTATATTGAAGCATTAAGAGAAGATATTATAAAAGATGAGATGTTAAATAATAATGATTATAAAACTTTACTTTTTGCATTAAATAGAATTTCAAATGAAGATATAAATGGAGATGAAATCTCTGAAATAAAAGATGCTGTAGAAGCGATTGAAAATGAAATTAATACAATTTTAAATAATGAAACTGTAATTGAAAAAAATATATCATTTAGTGAAATAACAGATGAATTATTACTAGAGCTTCAAGGAACTGGACAAAAATATTTAAAATTAGATGATGTAAAAAATAGATTTGAAACTATTATTGAAAAATATAAAGCTAAGAATATTTTAAATACAAAAATATAGGTGAAGATATATGATACAAATTATAAAAGATATATCAAAAAAATATCAAGCTACATCTGAATTTATAGAAGTTAGAAATTTAGAAACTTACTTTAAAGCTAGAGAAAGTTTTTTCAAGTGCTATAATGAAGATAGAAACCTTGAAATAATTATAAAAAATAAACTTTATTTTCCTTATTTTTTAGATTTAGAAAATTATGAAAATATAGTTAGTAAAGAGATATCTGAAATAGAGGAACCTAAAATTGATTTAGGTTCTTCTGAAAATATCTTTGAATTTTTATTAAATAGTTTAAATATCCTTACAGGTACAAAAAAAGATTTAGAGTTATTAGAAAAAGAGTATTTACAAAATTATAAATTTTTATTTAAAGAAAAAGAGCAAAATATTGATAAATTTATAGAAACTTTAGTAAAAATAGTGGTTTTTTCTAATTACAGAGAGTGTAATTTTAATATATTATTAGATAGTAATTTTACTAAAGAGATGTATCTAATTGCAAAAGATGATACAAAATTAAAAGAAAATTATATAAAAGAAAAGGAAAAATTAATTAAATATTTAGAAATTTGTAATAAAACATTATTTGAAAACAGCAGAAAAATTCAATTATTTAATGAAATTCCGACAGAAAAATATCTATTTGAAATTAATGGAGAACTAGAGTTTGAAGAAAATTATTTTTTAGAAAAAACTATTGAGAGATTAAATCAATTAACAGAATATGAAGATATAAAATCTAATTTACTAAAAGCTCAAAAGGTTTTTAATAAAAATTATTCTCTTGTAATTGAATTGATAGATGCTCTTATCCTTTTAGAAAAAAATAGAAAAATTCAAAAAAATACTCTAAATGACTTTAAGGAATATTTCACAGAAATATATTTAAATTATAATAATATTCTTGCTAATAAAAATATTGAAAGCAATATTAATGAAATTGAAAAACAATATAAAATTAATCTATCTTCTCTAAAAAGAAGTATAAAAAATATTTGGAGAGATATTAACCAACTATTTGAAGAGTTCTATCTAAAAAATTACAGTAATCTATATAGTTCTTTTGAACAAAAAGGCATAGATTATGCGATAGAAAATAGTCTTCCTCTCCTTAATAATAAAAAGAAAAATTTATACATATTTATTGACTGTTTAAGATTTGATATATGGTTGGGAATCAAAAAATATCTGCAAGAAAAGGAATGGAATTGCCATTTAGAAAAAATTGTTCTCAGTGCTATTCCAACTGTAACAAGTTATTGTAAAAAAATACTTTATACTGGAAAAAAATTTAATCAAATAGAAAATAAAGAGTATTTTAAAGTTGATATTAAGAATATTACTGATATACAAGATATTAATTCTTTAACTAATCAAAATTTACTATATGAAATTTCTGATTTAGATGCTTTATTTCATAATATAAAAGATTTAACAGGTGAATGGCTTCAGACTTTTATTGAATCAAAATTAGATAAAATTTTATCTCTAATAAATAAAGAAGATTATAATATTATTATTATGACAGACCATGGTGCTATGAAACTTGATGAAGATGGTTTTTCTAGCTTTAGTAATTTCAAAAATATTTTAACTGAAAAAGGTCTTGAAATCGAAAATCATGGAAGATATATAAAAATTTATTCTAATTTTTTTGATAATGAACTTTATGAAAGTTTAAATAATTATCTACAAAATACAGATGATTTCTATATAATTGATAGAAAAAATATGAATAAATACTACTTACCTTTAGCTGAAAATAATGCAGAAAATTACTTTTATCTAATCTATAAATATGGTAAATACCCTAAAAAATCAAGTGAGTATAATCATGGTGGAATATCTCTTGAAGAAGTTTTTATTCCATATGCTGTACTTAAATCTGAAGTGAGAGAATTTATTCCAATTGATTTAGAAATTAAGACTTTAGAAATAAAAAATAGTTCAAATAGTGAAGTTACTATTTTAATAAAAAATAGTAATATTCTTCAAAGTTTAAAATTAAACTTAAAATATCAAAATTTTATAAAAGAATATAGTGAAGTTGAAGGAAATAAACTTATTCAAATACCTTTAAAACTAGATGAAACCTTTGAAGGAGAGTTTAGAGATATTATAGATATTGAATATTGTTTTGATAATGAGAAGAAAAATATAAAATTTCCACTTGTAGTGAATATATTAAAAAGTCAAAAAGCTACAATTAATAAAAAATTAAAACAGAGTAGAGCTTTACTCTAAAATAGTTTAGGAGGAAAAATGGAATTATGGGAAAAGCTTCTAAAAGAGAATTTTGGAAGTGCAGTTGTAGATAAACCTAAAGCTATAAAAAATGAGATACAAGGATTACCTAGATATGTATCTGAATATTTACTTGGATATTTTTGTGAAGATGAAATTACAGAAACTGGATTAAAGGAAACTAACAAATATATTCATGAACATAGAATTGATAGTAGAGAGAAAGAAAGATTTAAAAATACTTTAAGAGTTAATGGAAGTTTAAAGATAATTGATAAATTTAAAGTTAAAATAAATTTAAGTAAGACAAAAAAGAAACCTACTCAAATGGAAATTCCTAGCTTAGGAATTAATGATGCTGAAGTAAATGATAGAGTATTGGAAGAACACCCAAGATTATTAATTGATGGACTTTGGGGCATGGGAGAGATTAATTACTATGATGATGAAAAAGAGATTAGATTAGTTAATTTTAAACCCTTTCAGCTATCAGAAATTGATGTTGACGAGTTAAGAGAAGCTCGTGAAAATTTTACTACAGAACAATGGCTTAATATTATGATTAGTACTATCGGTTTAAATTTTGAAAATTATACCAGAAGAGAAAAACTTGTGCTTCTTTCCAGATTGATACCTATGGTTGAGAATAATGTTTTTATGATGGAGTTTGGTAGTCCTGGTACAGGAAAAACTTATGTATATGAAAATATTAGTTCATATTCAAGAGTTATTTCAGGAAGTAAGGTTACAGGACCACAACTATTTTATAATTTATCAACTAGACAAGATGGTTTACTAGTTCAATATGATGTTTTACTTTTTGATGAAATTGATAAAATTCAAAAAACTGGATTACCTGAAGATATTAGTACAAAATTATATCAATATCTTGCTTCTGGAAAATTTGACCGTGGAGATATTGAAAAAGTTAGTGAATGTGGAATAATGATGGTTGGAAATCTACCAGGTGGTTATTTTGATAAAAGAGATTTACTAAAAAATCTTTTACATGAAACAAGTACAACATCAGCTTTCTTGGATAGATTAGCTGGCGTTGTTCCTGGTTGGGAAATAAAAAGTATAGGTAACCCTAATAAGGCTTATACAAAAAACTTGGGATTTGCAGCAGATTATTTTAGTGAAATTCTACATAAGTTAAGAAGAGTAAATTACCAATATGTATTGAATAGATTTACTTTAGACGGAGCTTCTACTAGAGATGTTCAAGCTATTAATAAAATGGTTAGTGGTATGATAAAATTAGTCTATCCAGATGGAAATTTAACTGATAAAGAATTAGAAGAAATTTTAAAATTATCTATTGAATATAGACAATTTGTTATCGACCAAAACTATAGAATTAATCGAGAAGAATCTTTCAATAAAGTTTTGAGTTATACTATCTATTAGATTATATTTTTATAAAAAATAATATAATTAATATTTTAGAAAATTTGAACAGCCTAACTGGGCTGTTTTTTTCTTACTAAAATTTTAGTAAGAAAGACATTTCAATAAAAAATATACCTCTTATCTCAATTTCTCAAGACAAAAGGTATATTGTATCACTTTATTTTAGATATTCAGCTTTTAATCTCTCTATATATCCTCTTACTTCCAACTCATTTAATATGAAGTTCACAGTGTTTAATAGATGAATCTCATCTTTTTTTACAACATATCCCATCTGGCTCTTAGTAAGTGGTGTATCAACTAAAGCTCCCTCTAGTTTTGGATTATTCTTTTCATAAGTGATTGCCTCTGGAGTTTCAGTTATCATCACATCAACCTCATTATTTTCCACAGCCACAGGAACATCTAAGTTATTTTTATAACGAATAATATTAGCCTTTGGTAAATATGTATCTGCAAATACCTCATTAGTTCCTCCGATATTTACCCCTACTCTTACCTCTGGATTATTCACAGCCTCAATGGAATTGTATTTAGCTTTATCTCCCTTTCTTACTAGGTAGCATTTTCCAAAAACTAGATATGGATTACTCATCTCAGCTTCAATCTGTCTTTTTATAGTTCTTGTTATTCCCCCCATAGCTATATCATATTTATCATCTTTCAAATCTTCTAATAGAGTTTTCCAAGTTGTTGGAACTATCTCCAATTCTACTCCAAGATCCTTAGCTAATAGTTTTGCAACCTCCATATCATATCCTTTGTACTCCTCTCCAGATTTGTAGGTAAAAGGCTTATAATCTGCTGTTGTTCCCACACGAAGTACACCTTTTTTCACTATCTCCTCCACCTTGTCCTTAGCATATCCCAAAGAACACAATACCAACATTAAAATTAAAATAATTCCCTTTTTCATATTATTCCCTCCAAGTATGTTTTATGTAAGAAGATTATATCAAAATTGTACTTTTGTGTGTAGATAACAATTTTTCTTTCTGTTTTGTTCGTAATATGAATTTTATCTCTATATAAATTAAGGGTTTTCTTACTTAAAGTTTTATTTTTTGTTCCTATTACCTCAATTTTTAAATCTCAATTGTCATTCCATCTTTAGAAATTCCAAATCCTAATCTCTCCACACTCTCTCTTATCTTATCATCTGAAAATATCATATTACTGTGATTAAAATGAGTAAAAATAATCTTTTCAGGAGAGAGTCCTCTATCTAGGACAAATTTCATAGTTTCCTCAATGGTAGGGTGTGGTATCTCCTTCAGTTCACGTCCCCTTATCTTTCCAATCTCATCTTTTGTATAGAAAGTAGCATCTACTATTAAGTAATCAAACTCCTTTAAATACTTTTCCAATCTCTCCTCAAATCCTTCCCAAGTATCAATATCTGGTACAAAGAAAACTCTCTTCTTCCCCTCTATGATAAAACCAAAGGTATCAGCATACTCATTTCTATGTTTTACCTCAATAGGAGTTATTTTCAATCCCTCATCTAAGATAAACTCTTTTTCATTTTCAAATTCAATTATCTCGATATTTTGAAGTTTTACAAGCTGGTTCCAAGGGGCATTCTCTCTTAAAAAATCCCCCATCTTTTTACTTGTATACACCTTCATAAGCTTGGTATTGAGAGCCTCTCTTCCTAGAGATAACAATCCTGTATAATGTCCCATATGTGCATGAGTGAGCAGTATTCCTTCTAGTTTCTCTTTTTTTTCTATATCCAACAGTTTTCCATACTGAATAGGAAAGGCAGGTGTTGCCTCTATCATAAATTTCTTTCCACTCTTTTCATTTATCAATCCAAGAGCTACTGGATACTCTACCTCTCTCTCACCTTTTAAAATCTCTTTACATGTTTTACAGCTACACCCTATCTGAGGTATTCCAGCATCTTGTGCTATCCCTAAAAATTTTAAACTAATACTCATCACTATCTCCTCGTTATTTCAAATCAAATTTATTTAGACATATTAAAAATCTTTACATATTTTCCTGTACTTCTTCTATTTTCAATCTTACTTACTCCTATTCCTGTAATATTCAGTAAAAGGTTTACAGCCATTACAGTGATAGGGAAGAAAAGATATGGGATTACTCTGTTCATCTCCACACCTAAGGTATTGGCTATAAATATTCCTGGTACACTCCAAGGAACTAAGGTAATTCCAACTGTTCCAGTAGCCTCTACTATTCTTGTAATGTTTTTATTCTTTAGTCCAAACTTCTCAAATAGTGGTAAAAAAATTGAGATTGGTAAAATTATAGCCAAAAGTTGAGCTCCTGTTACAAATCCAATTCCTAAAGAAACAGCAAAAACAGTAACACATAGCTGTTTTGAACCCTTTATTCCCTCTTGTATCTTGTGTAATAGATTTTTAAAAGATTCACACTCATTTATTATCCCTACCAAGCACCCGATAAAAATAATTGTAATTACAGTGCTACTCACTTCATTTATACCACCACGACCAAAAAGCTTAGTCATAGATATATCATTAAACTTTTGATTTACTCCAAAAATGGTACTTTTCATTATATCAATAGCTTTAAAATTTTGAAAAACAAAGCTACTCAATACCCCCATTATAACTGATGAAAACAGTACAATTATAGATGGAAGTTTCTTCATTCCTAAAATTATTACCAATAGAGGAATCCCCAATAGAAGTGGTGTCACATTGAATACACTCTCTAACTCAATTAAAAAATTATCTATTTGGCTCATATCAACAGCCCCTATATGTATATTATTCCCAACTATCTTAAAAGCTATCAAAGATATTATAAAGGCTGGAATAGTATCTATCAACATATATTGTATATGCTCAAACAAGTCTGTCTTTCCTAGATTTGCTGATATGTTAGTAGTATCAGAAAGAGGAGACATCTTATCTCCTAGAAAGGCTCCTGATACAATAGCCCCAGCTGTTATCTCCAAAGGAATCCCCACTTGGTTAGCAATTATAATAAATGATACCCCTATTGTCCCAATAGATGTAAATGATGTTCCTGTAATTATTGCCACTATACTAGTTACTAGCATAACAATAGGAATAAAATTTTCAAAATTGATTATTTTAAATCCCCAGTATACCATAGAGGGAATAATTCCACCAATTATCCAACTACTTACAATAAGTCCAACTAAGATAACGGTTAATAGTGCTGGAAATACTCTTTTCAATCCATTTCCCATAGCATTTTCTATCTCATTTAAGCTGTATCCTCTTATATGGGCTATCAATCCAGCTACTAATATTCCCGATAAAATTGGCAATATCACTCCTGTTTTCCACTGAAGAATTGATATCTCCCCCATAATGATAATACTCAATATTGGAAGTATATCCAATACTATACTTTTCTTTAATCTCTCTTCCATACTCTTACCTCCTAAATTTTTAGAATAAAAAAACCTTTTATCATAAAAAGGTAAAAGGTAGATATGAAAAACTATACTAAAAAATAAGTATAGTCAAAATATTTAATTTTTAATATCTACTATCCTACAATTCTACAATTTTTTTAAGTTTCTTCTATTCTACTATCCTACTACCTTGATTATATTTTATTTTTTTCTCTATGTCAAGGAAAGAATTTAAAAATTTTTTAACCTCAAATTTCAGATTTAACCTATTTTTAAAGTATTAAAATAAAAAAAGATATTCAATTTTAATATATTTGATAATTTTTTTTAAAATTTTTCAAAAAAAACTTGATTTTTTTAAAAAATAAGTATATACTTACTTCAATCATATAAATCAAAGGAGGTAGTAAAGATGTTATTTATAATACTTAGCATAATATTTGTCATATACATAATACTCAAGACAGAAAAACTGAATAGACAAATTTTTATGTTAGGTAATATTTCTAGTATCTTTTCGTACCTATTTTTTAAAGAATATAGATTTATTTAATTAGTTTTGGTTTATATTTTTAATGGGGAAAATAATATAATTAAGATTTTAGAAAAATTTAACAGCCTAACTGGGCTGTTTTTTTATTACTAAAATTTTAGTAAGAAAGAGATTTTAGGAGGAGATTTTATGCAAGTAACATTTGAGGAAATAAAAACCTTAAAGGAGAAACCAAGTGACAATGAGTTAGGATTTGGAAAATACTTTACTGACTATATGTTTGTAATGGATTACACTGATGAGAAAGGGTGGCACAATTTTAAAATTACTCCCTTTGCTCCAATAGCTCTAAATCCAGCAACTATGGTACTACACTATGCTCAAGAGACATTTGAGGGGCTTAAAGCATACAGGACAAAAGAGGGAAAAATCCTTCTATTCAGACCAGAGATGAATGCTAGAAGAATGATAAAATCAAATGAAAGACTATGTATGGCAACTATTCCAGAGGATTTATTTGTAGATGCTATCAAAACTCTAGTCAACCACGAAAAAGAGTGGGTACCTCACTTAGAGGGAACATCTCTATACATTCGTCCATTTATGTTTGCCACAGAGGTAGCAGTAGGGGTACACCCAGCAAGCTCATACAAGTTTGTTGTAATTCTATCCCCTGTCGGAAACTACTATCCAGAGGGAGTAAATCCTGTAAAAATCTATGTAGAAGATGAATATGTGAGAGCTACTAAAGGGGGAACAGGATTTACAAAATGTGGTGGAAACTATGCAGCTAGTATTATAGCTCAAGAAAAGGCTAGAAAGCTAGGATATACACAGGTACTTTGGCTAGATGGAGTAGAGAGAAAATATGTAGAGGAAGTAGGAACTATGAATGCTATGTTTATCGTAGACAATGAGGTTTATACAGCTCCTATTGATGGAACTGTACTTCCAGGAATTACTAGAGATTCTTGTCTTACTCTTCTAAAATCTTGGGGATACAAGGTACACGAAGAGCATTTCTCTATTGATTTCTTGATGAAAGCAGCTAGAGAGGGAAGAGTTCAAGAGGCTTTTGGAACAGGAACAGCAGCTGTTATCTCTCCTATTGGAGAACTTTTCTACAAAGGGGACAAACAAATTATAAATGATTTTAAAACTGGAGCTATAACACAAAAACTTTATGATACTCTTACAGGTATCCAATATGGAAAAGTGGAAGATAGCTTTGGTTGGACACAGGAAGTGTAGAGATTAAGGGGAGATTTTATGAAGAACTTAGGATATTTAGATAGGATTTTAGTTGAATATGAGAGGAGTTTTGATATTCATAGGGAGTATGAAATTGGGGATAAAAAGATTGATGCCTATGGATATTTTAACTCATACAGTGAGAAGTACCTGCTAGTTAAAGAGGTACAACTCTGGGAAACAAAAGCCTTTGAACATATATTTTTTATTGAAAAAGAGAATGTAGATAGCTCTACACTTGAAGATTTGCTCTCTCTTATTCCTAGCTATATAGAGCCTAATCTTGTAAGAAATGGGAATAAATATCCTGAGAAAAATCATATGTATAGCTTTATTACTCTAGTTATTCTAGCAGAGAATATATCTGATTTGGAAACTATCAAGAGGGTAAAAAAATACAAGTTTGAGAAAAACTATCTCTTCTCTTTTAGAGGCTATTCCCAAGCTAGAGTAATCTTAGTGGATACAAAAAATAAAAATATATATAGTAACAAATCTGGGAAGACTTTAGAAAAATTATATAAACATCTTATCAAATAATAATTATAACTATTTTGATTTCAACTGACTAAAGAAAACTCAAAGAATTGTGTAATTTATCAGAGTTTAAATAGCTCAAGAATTACTCTCGTTCAAAGAATACAGAGTAAGTAAAGTTTCCAAAATTCTAAGAGCTTTAGCTCTCTAAGAATTTTGAGACACAGAAAGCAAAGCTTTCAGTGCTTCCTTAATGTAACACAGAAAATAAATTTCTGTGTCTCAATAGTAATAGTCGTTTACACTCCTCTACTATTGGAAAACTCGGCTACGCCTCAAACAGTTATGTTTTTTAGCACTCGTTTTCTCTGACTTACTCTAATATTCTTTTCAATCTCCGTAATTCTTAAAGCTATTTCTCATTCAACTTCTTGAAATATAGTATAATTCTTAGTTTTCTTTTTAAAAGGATAGTTATAAAAATTTTAATAAAACATCAGGGAGGATTTTTTATGAAAGGAATTACACTTTTAGTTATCACAATTTTATGCTTTTTAGTGGCTTATGTCACTTATGGTTCTTGGCTTGCAAAGCAGTGGGATATCGACCCTAAGAGAAAGACACCAGCTCACGATTTTGAAGATGGAGTAGACTATATTCCAGCTAAGGCACCTGTACTTTTAGGACACCACTTTGCTTCAATAGCTGGGGCTGGACCTATCAACGGACCTATTCAAGCTGCTGTATTTGGTTGGGTTCCTGTGCTTTTATGGATTATTCTTGGAGGTATTTTCTTTGGAGCTGTACAAGATTTCTCAGCTATCGTTGTTTCTATCAGACACAAAGGAAAATCTTTAGGAGAGGTTATTGAGGAGAATATCGGACACAGATGTAAAATGTTATTTACAATTTTCTCTTGGCTAGTTCTACTTTTAGTAGTAGCTGCTTTCTCTGACATTGTAGCTTCTACATTCCAAGGATACTCTATCAATCCAGATGGAACAAAGGTTTTCTACTCAGCTAATGGTTCTGTTGCCACAGCTTCTATGCTATTTATTCCACTATCTATTGCTTTTGGATTTTTAGTTTATAGAAAAAATGCACCTCTAGCTGTATCTTCAGTGGCTGGAGTTTTACTATTAGCTCTTTGTATTGCAGTGGGATTAAAATATCCTATCTATCTAAGTAAAACTTTCTGGTTAGGAGTGGTTTTTGTATATATCTTTATCGCTTCTGTTACTCCAGTTTGGATTTTATTACAACCTAGAGATTACTTAAATAGTTTCTTACTATACTTTATGATTATTGCAGCAGTAGTGGGAATTTTAGGAACTAACCCTGCTATCAACCTACCAGCTTTTACAGGTTGGACAAATAGTTTCAACGGACAAGTGATGTTCCCATACCTATTTATCACAGTAGCTTGTGGAGCTATCTCTGGTTTCCATAGCTTAATCGCCTCTGGAACTACATCAAAGCAGTTAAACAATGAGGGAGATGCTAAGTTAATTGGATATGGTTCTATGCTTATTGAGTGTGTATTAGCTGTAATCGCCCTTATAGCAGTAGGAGCTCTTTTCTCTAATGGAAAGATGCCTCAAGGAACTCCAGCTGTGGTTTTTGCCTCTGCTATCTCTGGATTTTTCAACAAATTAGGAATGGGACAGGTAGCAGTAAACACTACATTTACAGTTATCTCTCTAGCTATCTCAGCCTTTGCTTTGACATCTTTAGACACAGCTACAAGATTGGGAAGATTCCTATTCCAAGAGTTATTTACTAGCAATAAAGCTAAAGAGAATAGTAAGGTACAAGGTTACTTAGGAAATATGTATGTGGGAACTTTCATCACAGTGGGACTTGGAGCAGTTCTTTGCTTAGGTGGATATCAAAATATCTGGCCTCTATTTGGAGCTTGTAACCAATTAGTTGCTGTGCCTTGTTTCTTAGGTGTATCTGTATGGCTAGCTAAAAAAGGAAAGAAAAACTTTATGCTTTTAATTCCAATGTTCTTTATGCTTGCAGCTACTATGAGTTCATTACTTATCTCATTTAAAACTAACTTAGCTCTTCTTTTAAATGGAAAGGGTAGCTTAGCAGTTCAAGGACTTCAAGTGGTAGTTTCATTACCTATCTTTGTCCTAGCTCTTATCCTAGTAGTAGAGGGAATGAAAGTTTTATGGGAGCATAGAAAGAAAAAAATGGGAGTGGCTAACTCTGTAAGCAATTAAATTAATAGATAGATAAAAATGAAGAGGTATTGCAATTAAATATTTGCAACAACCTCTTCATTCTTTTTTTCTTCAGTTAAAAAGTAACTATTATACTTAGTCAAAAGAGTATTACATGAATTTAAAAAGTTTTCTCCATGAAGAGTGATTGTCTCTTCAATCAGAGAAACATCTCCATTCTTTATTAACTCTATAATTCTTCTATGTTGCTTTAAAATAAATAGAAGTGTTTTTTGCTCAGGAGTTTCTAAGACTCTAAATCTTTCATAATGAGTACTAGAGGAAGATATTATATCCCAAATCTCCCCTTTATCCACAAATTTAAAGATAATTTCATGGAACTGCTTATCCAGATTAAATAGTTCAACTAACTTTTCATTACAAGTACACTCTTTAATAATTTTCTCAATAAGTAGCAAATTTTCATTTAACTTTTCAATTAAAACTCTCTTATCTAAAGATGAAAGTATTACCAATCTCAATACCTCTTTTTCTAAAATTTTTCTAATAAAAAGTGTATTTTCAACTAGTTTCAAATTAATTTTAGAGATAAAAGTTCCCTTTTGTGGAATAGCTTCTACTAACTTCTCCTCCTTTAATTTTACCAATGCTTCTCTTATAGGAGACTTACTTGTATTAAAAAAATTTTGTAACTCACTTTCACTAATTTTTTCTCCAGGTTTGAGAAAAAGAGTCATAATATTATATTTTAAAGTCCTATAAATAAACTCCTTTATATTTTCATATTCCCTTTGAGCTAATAATTTCATAACTCCTCCTAAATTTACATAGATATCATTTAAATTATATCACTTTATTTTTTAAAAAACAATACTCCAATTAGATGATTCCTTTATTCTATAATTTTTAAAATTAATTATTTTTTTTGAAAATAATAAACTTAAAAAATAAAAAGTTGACTTTTTGAAAACAATATGTTATATATTTAAATATAAACGACTAGTCGACTAATTAGGAGGAGTAAAAAATGGGAGCATTAACAGGAGTAAGAGTTTTAGATTTAACAAGAGTTTTAGCAGGACCATATTGTGGAATGTTGTTAGCAGATATGGGAGCTGAAGTGATAAAGGTAGAAGTACCAAAAAAGGGAGATGACAGTAGAAGTTTTGGTCCTTTTGTCAACGGAGAAAGTGCTTATTATATGAATTTAAATAGAAATAAAAAGGGAATAACACTTAATTTAAAATCTGAAAAAGGAAAAGAAATATTTTTAGAATTAGTAAAAAAAGCTGATATTATTTTAGAAAATTTTAGACCTGGAACTATGGAAAAATTAGGATTGGGATATGAGGAATTAAAAGCAGTAAATCCTGGAATAATATATGGTTGTGTTTCAGGATTTGGACATACAGGACCATATAAAAATAGAGCTGGATATGATATTATTGGTCAGGCTGTTGGTGGATTGATGAGTACTACTGGTTGGCCTGGGGGAGAAGCTACAAGAACAGGAACAGCAATGGCAGATATCTTAGCTGGACTAAGTGTAACTATTGGTGTTTTAGGGGCTTTAAATTATAAGTTTAAAACTGGAATAGGACAAAAGGTAGATGTTGCCTTAGTAGACTCTGTTGTATCATCAATGGAAATCATCACTCAAATCTACCTAACTAGTGGAAAAATTCCAGAAAGAATAGGAAATAGATATGAATCTGTATATCCTTATGACTCATTCAAAGCTTTAGATGGTAGCTTAGTAATAGGTTGTGGAAATGACAAACTTTTCTCTTTACTAGTTGGAGTTATGGAAGCTCCTGAACTATTAGAAGATGAGAGATTTATATCAAATGCTAAAAGAGTTGAAAATAATATGCATTTAAAACCTATAATCGAAGAGTGGTTGAAGGATAAAAAAGTAGATGAAACTGTTGAGAGATTATTAGCTAAGGGAATACCAGCTGCTCCTATAAATACTATTGATAAGGTTGTAAATGACCCTCACATTCTATCAAGAGAGATGTTTGTTGAGGTTGAACATCCAAAAGCAGGAAAAATGAAGTTGACTGGAAATCATCTAAAATTTAGTGAGACTCCTACTAAGATAAAAACACCAGCTCCACTTTTAGGAGAACATCTAAATGAAGTACTTGGAAATATATTAGGTTACACTCAAGAAGAGATTGAAAGATTAGCAGATGAAAATCTGTTCTAGAAGGGAGAAAATATGGAAATAAATAACAGAATTGAAATAATAGAAGTCGGTCCAAGAGATGGATTTCAAAGTATAAAGGAGTTTATCTCAACTGAAGAAAAGAAAAAAATAATAGAGGGAATTATAGAATCAGGAGTAAAAAAGATACAGCTTACATCTTTTGTCTCTCCAAAACATATACCACAGATGCAAGATGCTGAAGAAATAGCCAAATATTTTTTAAATAAATATCCAGAGTTAGAATTTTCAGCTTTAGTTCCTAATTATAGAGGAGTTAAAAGAGCATATGAGATAGGACTTAGAAATATAGCATATGTTATCTCTGTATCTGAAGGACACAATAAGGCAAATGTAAATCGTAGTGTAGATGAATCTTTTGTAGAACTAGAAAAAATCTTAGCTGATTTTCCAGATATAAATATTACATTAGATGCAGCAACTACATTTGGTTGCCCTTTTGATGGAAAAGTTTCATATGAAAAGGTTGATAAATATGTTAAAAGAGCATATGATTTAGGTATCAGAACTATTAACTTATGTGATACAATAGGAATATCAAATCCCAAACAAATAGATGAGTTACTAACTATATTATTAGAAAAATACAAAGATATTGAGTTTCAAGTTCATATTCATGATACTAGAAATATGGGAATGTTAAATTCATATACAGCAATTAAAAAAGGAATTAAACATGTCCAAGCTTCATTAGGTGGTATGGGAGGTTGCCCTTTTGCACCAGGAGCATCTGGAAACTTATCAACTGAGGATTTTGTTTATATGCTAGACAAAATAAATATTGAAACAGGAATAAATTTTAAAAAATTAGTAAGTGTAGCTAAGGAGTATAGAGATAATATCAATGGAGTATATAGTGGGCATCAGATAAATATAAGTGATAAGATAAGTTGTAATTCTTAATCTTTAAGGGGGGTAGCATGCAATTGGTTTCGATAGCGTCATTAATTATATTAGTAATAACAATAGTTATTGGTTTTGTAAAAAAGATAAATATGGGGGTTTTAGCCTTAGGCTTTTCATTTATCTTAGGTTATTTGGGAAAAATATCAGCTAGCAGTATAATTAAAGGTTTTAATTCAAGCTTATTTTTAATGTTAGTAGGAGTGAGTATACTATTTGGAATAGCTCAACACAATGGAACTTTAAATTTGATTGTAAAAAAATTAATTAGACTATCTGGGAAAAGAGCTTGGTTAATTCCAATACTTATGTATTTTGTCATATATTTTATAGCTTTCTTAGGAGCTGGAACAATAACAGGGTTTGCTCTAGCAGCACTATTTGGAATTCCTATGGCAAAGGAATTAGATGCTGACCCTTTCCTATTAACTACTATGGGACAACTAGGTTCAATAGGTGGTGGTATTGTTCCATGGGCACCAACTGGAATAATAGGATTAGAGTTAGCTAAAAATGCTAATATAACAGGGAATTTAGCCAATACAATGGTACTCAATACATTTTTAGCTACAGCTTTTGGAGCTATTATCTCATATATTTTCCTAAAAGGATATAAATTAAAAGCTAAAGAACTTAATAGTGAAGTTTTAAAGTTCAATAAAAACCAAAAAATAACTCTAGTGGGTATTCTATGTATGGTTATAGGAGTAGCCGTCTTTAAAATGAATATCGGATTACTTTCAATCTTCATAAGTATTATCTTGATATTATTAAAAGTAGGTACAGAGAAGGAAGCTCTAGGTTCAGTTCCATGGAATACAATACTACTTATTTCTGGAATGGGAATATTGATGAGCTTAATAGTTAAATTAGGTGGAATAAAATTACTAGCTGATATTCTAAGTCTATTTATGAATGAAAAAACAGTTGCAGGAATTTTAGCACTTTCATCAGGAATTTTAAGTTTATTTAGCTCTACTTCTGGTGTTGTTATGCCTACAATGATTCCAACTATTCCTCTAATTGTAGAAACATTAGGAATAGCAGGAGTAGTTCCTAGTGCATTACTTCTCTCAGCAGTTATAAATGGTTCATCTCCTTCTGGAATGAGTCCTCTTTCAACTGGAGGAGCCTTTGTTATGGCAACACTATCTGAAAACTATGAGCTTACTAACGAGGAGTTTTCAAGTAAATTTAAAAGACTATTTTATATAACTATGTTAAATATGTTTATGGTAGCAATTTTTATATTAATTGGTGGATTTAGTTTTACTAAATATATGTAATGGAGGAGTTATGACACTAACAGAGAAAATTTTAGCAAGAGCAGCAAAATTAGATAAAGTAAAAGCTGGAGATATTGTTTGGGTAGATGTAGACAAAGCAATGATGGATGATATTTTAGGTCCTAGAATTGAAATTGCTGAGAAGATGAAGGAGTTAAATTTAAAAATCTGGAATCCAGATAATGTTACAATAATTTCAGACCACTATACTCCACCTGCTAATGCCCATCAAGCTTCTATTGTAAAATTTACTAGAGATTGGGCTAAGGAGAATGAGGTTAAACATTACTATGAGTTTGCTGGACCTTGTCATCAAGTAATGATTGAAAAAAGTAGAGTTTTACCTGGAGAGATAATCTTAGGAACAGATAGCCACACTTGTACATATGGAGCTTTAGGAGCCTTTTCAACTGGAATTGGTTCAACAGAGATGCTAGGAGTTTTAGCAACTGGAAAAATTTGGTTAAAAGTTCCTGAAACTATAAAGATAAACTTTGTTGGAAAGATGAATAAGGGAGTTATGGCTAAGGACTTGATATTAGCAGCTATTGGAAAAATAGGTCATGCTGGAGCTACTTATAAGGCACTTGAATTCTCAGGAGAAGTAATAGATAATTTAATTATGGATGAAAGATTATGTATTGCTAATATGGCAGTGGAAGCTGGAGCTAAAAATGGAATAATGAGAGTTGATGAGAAAACAAAGGAGTATTTAAAAAATCTAGATTTAGAACTAACTCCAGAAGTTATAGAACTTTTATCAACTAATAGTTCTGATGGAGTAGCTCAAGAGATAACTATAGATGTTTCAGAAATTTATCCTCTTTGTTCATGTCCACATGAAGTAGATAATGTAGAGGAGATTGCTAAAATTGAGGGAGTAAAGATAGATCAAGCCTATATTGGTTCTTGTACTGGTGGAAGATACAATGACTTAAAATTGGCAGCTGATATATTAAAAGGAAGAAAGATAGCTGAAGGAGTAAGATTGCTAATCTCTCCAGCATCTAAAGAGGTATGGGAAAGATGTGCAAAGGATGGAATTTTACAGACACTCTCTGAAGCTGGAGCCACAGTATTAGCATCTAGCTGTGGAGCTTGCTTAGGGATACACTCTGGAGCAATAGGAGAGGGAGAAGTTTGTATCTCATCAACAAATAGAAACTTTATAGGTAGAATGGGAAGTAAAAAAGGAGAAGTATATCTAGCCTCTCCATTATCAGTAGCTGCTGCTGCACTTACAGGTTATATAGTAGACCCAAGAAAGTTTATTGAGGAGGAATAATATGAATATTAGTGGAAGAGCATTAAAATATGGAGATAATATTAATACAGATATAATCTCTCCCCCAGCATATATGGAACTAAGTATAAAAGAGGCAGCAAAATTTACTATGAGTCCAATAGACACAGAATTTGCTAAAAACTCTAAGCCAGGAGATATCTTTGTGGCAGAGAAAAATTTAGGTTCTGGTTCAAGTAGAGAAACAGCACCTCTAATGCTAAAAGAGTTAGGAATAAAAACAATTATTGCTAAATCATATGCTAGAATTTTTTATAGAAACTGTATAAATCTAGGAATACTTGCAATTCAATGTGACTTAACAGAGAAAATATCTATGTATGATGAACTAGAAATAGATTATAAAGAGGGAATAATATATAATAAAAGTAAAGATGAAAAATATGTCTGTGAAAAGATTCCAGAGCATATTATGGAATTTATCAAACAAGATGGGCTAATTAACTATTTAAAGGAAAAGATATCTAAGAAATAATTAGGAGGCTTAAACTATGAGTAACTACAATAAAGATTTTGAAATAAAATGCTCTATCATTAGAGGGGGAACTAGTAAAGGAATATATATAATGGAAAATGAATTACCAAAGGAGCAGGAACTAAGGGATAGAATTCTTCTAGCTATATTTGGAAGTCCTGATGTAAGACAGATAGATGGATTAGGTGGGGCAGATAGTTTGACTAGTAAATTAGCTATTGTAGGTCCATCTTCTAGAGAGGATGCAGATGTAGATTATACCTTTGGACAAGTTAGTATTACAGAGAGCTTTATTGACTATGGTGGAAATTGTGGAAATATCTCTTCAGGAGTTGGAGTTTTTGCTGTTAATAACAATTTAGTAAAGGTTACTGAACCTATTACAAAAGTTAGAGTACATATGACTAATACAAACAGAGTTTTAACTTTAGAAGTTCCTGTAAAAGATGGGAAAGCTGAATTTAGAGGAGATTATAAAATAGATGGTGTCCCTGGAACTGGAGCTAAGATAACATTGGATTGGTCTGATGTAGTAGGAGGAATTACTGGAGATCTATTACCTACAGGAAATCCTAGAGATATAATCAAAGTTGAAGATGAAGAGTTTGAACTTTCTATTGTTGATGCTGGAAATATTGTTATCTTTATTGAAGCTGATAAGTTAGGGCTAAAGGGAACAGAAAGTAGTAATGAAATTGATAGTGACAAAGAGTTACTAAAGAAAATAGAGAGAATAAGAGGAGAGGTATGTTGTAAGCTAAAGCTTGTAGACTCGTGGAAAGAAGCTCAAATAAAGACTCCTTACCAACCATTCTTTGCTATTGTAAGTAAAGCAGCTGACTATATAGTACTAAACGGAGAGAAAGTTTCAAAGGATAATTTAGATATCGTATCAAGACTATTATTTATGCAAAAGATGCATAAAACTTACCCGGTTACAGGAACTGTGGCTACTGGAGCCGTAGCTAGAATCAAAGATAGTGTGGTATATAATCTTTTAAAAGATGAGGTTAAAACTGGAGTTGAAGTAAAAATTGGTCATCCTGGAGGAATAATCCCTATAAAAGTAAGAGCTAGTTATCCAAATGATAGATGTAAAATTGAGGAATTAGTAGTATGTAGAACTGCTAGACTTATTTTAGAAGGAAGAGTCTTTGTAAATATTTAAAATAATCAGCTTATAATTTCTTCATTGTATAAATTACTCCTTAATAAACAAAAACATATCTATTTTTAAAAAATATTTACATATAAAAGTTTTTATGATATAAAATATATACATTTACTTATATCAAGGAGGATTACATGAAAAAATTAATTATTCTTTCTGCTTTACTTGCAACTCTTGCTGCATGTAATAATTTAGAAAATAATAATCAACAAACTGTTTCTACAACTACAGTTGTAAATACATTAAATTCTACTTCAAATATTTTACAAGGAATAGCAGCTTATAAACAAGGAGATATGATAGGAGCTTATAATGCTTTAAAAAATCTTTCTCCTGCTTCAACAAATTTAGAAACTTACTCTACATATTTAAATGTTCTTCAAAATTTAAATAAAAATCAAGAGTTATTGACAGCTTTAAAATCTGGAAATGAGTATTTTGGTAACTCTAAAGATTATGTTTTAAATTATGCTAAGATACTTACTTCAAAATTTAATGATACAAATACTGCTACTAATGTTTTAGAAAACTATTTAAAATTATATGGAAATAATAGTGAAGTAGAAAAATCCTTAGCTAATATCTATACTAGTGCTGGAGAGGTTGCAAAGGCTGCAGCTTTATTAAAGGGAACAAATTAAAAAATATTTAAAATAAAAAAGGGCTTTATTTATGCCCTTTTGTTTTATAAAGGAGAGATTATGGACAGATTATATTATATAGAATTTTCCCATATAATTATTTTACAAGAAGTTGAAATAGGAATGGAAACAGAAGATGCTTTAATAACAGCTTTAGGTTGCTCATTAAATAAAATTCCAAAAAAATTTTTAACAGATGAGTATTCCTACTACAATGGAAATATCTGTATCTTTAGAAGAAGTAAGGCTGAACTCCTAGTGGCTTTTAGAGAACATAAGGAGAAGATTTTAAAAAATATAGCTGATATAGAGAAAGAGTTAGAAAGTTAAAAATTAGAGTTAATTTATATAATTACCTATAATTTTAGAATGTTTTATCTATAAATTATTCATTTTATTAATTAATAATTATTTTTATAATTTTTATATAATTTTTTCTTATACATCAGCTATTTATCTAGTATTTTTAAAAGCAAACTAAGAGATATTCCACATTACAGAAACTGATTAGCTGTAAGTTTCCTAAATAAAAGAGCAAGTTAGATAGAAATATCACTTGCTCTTTTTTATATTCTCTATTTTAACCAAGACATCAAAGCTCTCAACTCTGTTCCCACTCTCTCTAATTCATGAGCCTTTGCTTCCTCTCTTTTCTTCTTTAAAAATGGTTGCCCAGCTCTTGAATCCTCTAAAAATTCATCAGCAAATTTTCCAGATTGAATATCTCTTAAAACCTCTCTCATCTTCTCTTTTGTTTCAGCAGTAATAATCTTTGGACCTGTTAAGAAATCTCCATACTCAGCTGTATTAGAGATAGAGTGTCTCATCTTAGCCATTCCTCCCTCATACATCAAATCAACTATTAGTTTCATCTCATGTAAACATTCAAAATAAGCATTTACAGGGTCATATCCAGCCTCTCTCAGTACCTCAAATCCACTTTTAATCAGCTCAGTAATTCCTCCACAAAGTACCACTTGCTCTCCAAATAAGTCTGTTTCAGTCTCCTGTTTGAATGTTGTCTCTAAGATTCCAGACCTTCCTCCACCAATTCCAGCTGCCCAAGCTAGAGCTACTTCTTTTGTATCTCCACTGTAATCTTGCTCCACAGCAACTAAGCAAGGAACTCCAACTCCCTCAGTAAATGTTCTTCTCACTAGATGTCCAGGTCCCTTAGGTGCTACCATAAATACATTTACATCTTCAGCTGGTACAATTTTCTTAAAATGGATATTAAATCCATGTCCAAATCCTAGATACACTCCCTTTTTTAAATATGGTGCTACCTCATTTTTATACATCTCTCCTTGAGTTTCATCAGGAGTTAAAATCATTACTACATCAGCATCTTTTACAGCCTCACTTGTTTCTTTTACTACAAATCCAGCCTTTTCAGCTTTCTCCCAAGATGGCGACCCCTTTCTCAATCCCACAGTTACATCCATTCCAGAATCTTTTAAATTTAATGAATGGGCATGTCCCTGTGAACCATATCCTAAAACTGTTATTTTCTTTCCTCTTAATTTCTCTAAATTACAATCCTCGTTATAATATACTGTTGTTCCTAAAATATTTCCTGCCATGTTTAAATCCTCCTAAGTTGTTTTATATTTTAATTATTATTTTTTACTCTCTTAAATCTGCTCTACATTTACAACATCTACAATTTTATATACCTGTCTTTGAACTTGGTCAAAAATCTCATCATTTCCCTCTAAAGTAAGCAAAATTTTTGCATAACCAGATTGATTACTAAAGTCTACACTCATATTATGAATTAGATAATCTCTCTTATAAAAAAGTGTCATCACTCTTTGTAAAAAAACTTTATTATTTTTACTTACAATTGCTAAGTTAAATTTTCTATTCATAATCCTTCACTCCTCTCAGTCCAATCATATCCTCTGCTGATTTCCCAGCTGGAATCATAGGATATACATTCTCCTCTTTTTTCACAATACAATTTACTAAAATAGGTTCATCACTTTTTAATATCTCATCTATCTTTTCTAAATCCTCTTCACTTTCTAAGGTAACACTTTTTACTCCATAAGCCTCTGCCACCTTTACAAAATCTGGATTAATCTCTAAATTTACCTCTGAGTATCTTCTCTCATGGAATAGTTCCTGCCACTGTCTTACCATTCCCAAATAAGAGTTATTCATTATAAATACTTTTACTGGAAGTTTGTAGGCTTTCAAAAGTATCAACTCTTGAATATTCATCTGAACCCCTCCATCTCCCACTATGCTTATAATCTTTTTATCAGGACAAGCTACCTGAGCTCCTATTGCACTAGGTAGTCCAAATCCCATAGTCCCTCCTCCACCAGATGAGATTATACTATTGGGATTTCTATAAGTGAGGTGTAAGGCACTCCACATCTGATGCTGTCCCACATCTGTTGCAATTACTCCCTCTCCTTTTAATACTCTATCTATCTCTCTGAGTACTCTTTGAGTAGTCAATCCCTCTTTATAATCTGGAACTATTAGAGAGTATCTTCTCTTTAGATACTCCACTCTATCTCTCCATTCCTGAATATCTTCTAGCTCTATTCTCTTTTTATTCAAAAGAGTTAATACCTTTTTCAAATCTCCCACCAAAGCTATATCCACCTTTTTATTTTTCTCTATCTCTGATGGGTCAATGTCTATGTGAATAATTTTAGCATTGGGACAAAATTTTTCAATATTTCCTGTAATTCTATCATCAAACCTAAATCCCATTCCAATTATCAAATCAGCCTCTAATGTAGCTATATTAGCTGCTGCTGTCCCATGCATTCCCAACATTCCTAAAAAAAGATTTTTATCTCCTGGATAAGCTCCCAGTCCCAAAAGAGTGGAAGTTACTGGTATCTGTAATCTCTCTACAAACTCTCTAAACTCCTCTGCTCCCTTTGAATGAATTACCCCAGCCCCACTTATAATCAGTGGTTTTTTAGAGTTCTCTATCAACTTTATTCCCTCATCTAACTTGGACAAATCCTCTTGATACCCTCTCTCATATCCAGATAAATCCATCTCTTCTGAATATAGCTCCTCAAATCTTTCTACCTCTATCTTTTCTAATTGTATATCTCTAGGAAAATCTATTAATACAGGTCCAGGTCTTCCACTTTTGGCTATGTGATAAGCCTCTTTTACAATTTGTGGTATCTCCTCAATAGAGATTATTTGGTAGTTACTCTTAGTTATTGGAAGTGTTATATTTACTATATCTGTCTCTTGAAATGAATCTCTCCCTAGCATTGCTCTATTTACCTGTCCAGTGATAGCTAGTATTGGAATAGAATCCATAAAGGCTGTCATTATCCCTGTTACTAAATTAGTGGCTCCTGGTCCAGAAGTGGCAATACACACTCCCACTTCTCCACTAGCTCTAGCATAGCCATCAGCCTCATGTACTGCTCCCTGCTCATGTCTTGATAGATAGTGTTTTATTCCTTCAAATGAGTATATCTCATCATATATAGGGATTACACTTCCTCCTGGATATCCAAAGATATCCTTTACTCCCAATCTTTTTAAACACTCCAATAATACCCTAGCCCCTGTAATCTCTCTCTCTTTCATAGTTTTCCTCTCATTCCCCAAAAATTTCTACTGCTCCCCTATCTGCTGATGAAACATTTAAAGCATATTTCTTTAAATATCCTTTAGCCTTAGATTGAAATTTTGGAAGTCTCTCTCTTCTTAATTCTAACTCTTTATCATCTACTAAAAGTTCTATTTTTCTATTTGGAATATCTATAAGTATTCTATCTCCATTTTCTACTAGAGCAATATTTCCTCCACTAGCTGCCTCTGGAGAGATATGCCCTATAGATGCTCCCCTTGTAGCTCCTGAAAATCTTCCATCTGTTATTAGAGCTACATCTTTATCTAGTCCCATTCCTCCTAATAGTGAAGTAGGTGTCAACATCTCTCTCATTCCTGGTCCACCCTTTGGTCCCTCATAACGAATTACTAATACATCTCCCTTTTCTATCTCTTTATTTAAGATTGATTTTACACACTCCTCTTCACTATCGAATACCTTTGCTTTCCCCTCATGTTTTAACATATTCTCTGCTACTGCTCCAGCTTTCACTATACAACCATCTGGAGCTAGATTTCCTTTTAATACAGCTATTCCCCCTGTATTATATGCTGGTCTATCCCAAGGTTTTATTACATTTTCATCATAAATTACTGCTCTATCCACTATCTCCCCTTGAGTTTTTAGAGCCACAGTTGGAATATCTAGATGCAATAGATTATTTTCAGCTAATCTTTTTAATACTCCACTTACTCCCCCAGCATTGTATAAATCCTCTATATGATAATCACTTGCTGGTGCTAGTTTACACACTTGTTTTGTTTTATTAGAAATTCTATCAAAATCCTCTAAAGTCAATCCCACACCAGCCTCATGTGCTATTGCTGTAAGATGAAGAGCTGTATTAGATGAACCTCCTAGTGCCATATCCAGAGCCACTGCATTTTCAAAACTCTCTCTAGTCAGTATATCCAGTGGTTTTAAGTCCTTTTCTAAAAGTTTCATTATCTGCTCTCCACTACTTTTTGCCAACCTTATTCTCTCTGAATATACAGCTGGTACTGTTCCATTTCCAGGAAGAGCCATTCCCAAACCTTCTGTTAAGCAGTTCATAGTATTTGCTGTAAACATTCCTGAACATGAACCACAAGTTGGACAGCTTCTATTCTCTATCTCCTTTAGCTCCTCCTCATCTATCTTTTGAGAGGTAAAGCTTCCCACTGCTTCAAATGTACTGCTCAAGCTTATCTTTCTTCCTCTATGTGTCCCAGCTAACATAGGTCCACCACTTACAAATATACTTGGAATGTTTAATCTAGCTGCTGCTATTAACATTCCTGGTACTACCTTATCACAATTTGGGATAAATACCATAGCATCAAAGGGAGTTGACATTCCCATAATCTCCACTGAATCAGCTATTAGATTTCTTGAAACTAAAGAGTATTTCATTCCCTCGTGGTTCATTGCCAATCCATCACATACACCTATTGTATTAAACTCCATTGGTATTCCCCCAGCATTTCTTATCCCATCTTTCACTGCTTGAACTAATTGTTTTAGATGCATATGCCCTGGAATAACCTCGTTATATGAATTAGCTATACCAATCAATGGCTTTTTTAACTCCTCATCTGTCAGCCCCAAAGCTTTTAATAGTGAACGGTGTGGTGTTCTTGTTACTCCCTTTGTCAAATTCTCACTTCTCATTATTTATCCCCCTGTGTTTTAAATTTTTATAAAAAAAAGAGACTCAACGGTATCATCCATTGAATCTCTCATAAAAGTCTTTTATTTATAATAATTTTGAAAACCTAACGCAATTTTACTTTTAACATCTTAATAAGCATTTCAGGTAGCACAAAAATATTATTAGAAACTTTTAACTCATTCAATAGATGATTAATAGAACTAATAATTATTATTATACATATTATGCTTATTATTATGTTAGTTAAAATTAACATCAGCTTTCCTCCTTTTTTCAATCTTATTTTCAATAATATTATCAAAATTTTCTTTTTTTGTAAAATATATATTTTATATAATCAATATTTTAAAATAATATTTTATCAATCTTGCTTTAGCTTCTGAGTTTTTTAAAAATTTATTTCCACTATTTATGTTTTTAATAATACACAATTAAAAATTATTTTTCATCAAAAAATACTTAAAATTTAATATTTTACCCCTAGACAATATTAAAAAAAGTGATAAAATATCTAATGAGAGAATATTAATTTTTAAGTGGAGGGTTTATGTTTGGAGTTATTAATTATGAAATGTTTTTGACTTCTAGTATTATTTTAGCTTTGATACCAGGGAGTGATACTATGTTTATACTGGGACAAGCTATATCCAATAGTATCAAGTCTGGTAAGTATTCTGCTTTTGGAATTTGTTCTGGGCTTATAGTTCATACTTTTTTAGCAGCCTTTGGACTTTCTTTGTTACTAAAAAATTCTGTAACAGCTTTTAATCTTATAAAGTTTTTAGGAGCTATGTATCTTGTATATATGGGGATTAAAAGTATAAAATCTAAAGATATGCTTGCTGTTAATCAGGGGAAAAAGAAAAGAGAAGATTTAAAAAAGGCTTTCTTTCAAGGATTGGTTACTAATCTTTTGAATCCTAAGATAATTCTATTTTTCTTAGCTTTTTTACCACAATTTATAGACACAAATAACACTTATGGAATGGTACCTTTTGTTTTATTAGGTCTAACTTCAACTATTATCTCTGGAATTTGGTATATATCTCTATCTATTTTTGCTTCTTTTATAGCAACTTTCCTAAAGAGAAATAAAAACTTTGGAAAAATAGTAAACAAACTTTCTGGAACAATTTTTATTATCTTAGGAATAAATCTTCTTAGAGTAAAAAATAGTTAAACTTAAAAATATCTTAATAATATGAAAGGACTATTGTAAACTCTTAAATTGAAATCAAAAATAAAACAGTTTAACAATATAAAAGGACAATATTATATTTTATAAAAAATTCTGAGAATTACGAAGATTGAGAAGAATAAATAGAGCAAGTCAGCGAAAGTGAACGCTAAAAAACACAATAAACCAAAGGTTTAACCCTTGTGTTTTTAGTGAACTAAGCCTACTTGCTCTTTATTCTTTGAACAAAAGTAATTCTTGAATTTTTTAACTTCTTAGATTATAGAATAATTCTTAAGTTATTTTATAAAAATTTTTCTAACTCCTCTTTTAATTTCTCTTTATTTATCAAATGTATAGTTGAAATTCCTAATTTTTCTGCTCCTTCAGTATTTGCTAAAGTATCATCTATAAATAGAGTTTCCTCAGGATTTAAATTATATTTTTTCAATAGCTCCTCATAGATTTCCTTTTCAGGCTTTAACAATTTTACATCATAGGATACAACTTTTCCATCAAAATACTTTTTAAATTCACACTTTCTCTCTATCTCTAAAAAAGCTTCTCTATGAAAATTAGAAAGAATATATAATTTATACCCCTTTTCTTTTAATTTTGGTAATAATTTTAAATTCTCTTCAATAGGAAACAGTACCCCTTGTATATTCTCTTTAAAAAGTTTTTCTATGTTCTCTTTCTCCTCTGGTAAATCCTTTGTAAAAATCTTTATAGCCTCATCATACTCTAATGTTCCTCTATCTAAATCTTGCCACTCTTGCTCTTTAAATACTCTTTTATAGAATCTATCTTGATTTTTCTCAGCTACAAATTCAGAGATAAATCTCTCTGGACTATACTCTATCAACACATTTCCTAAATCAAAAATAATATTTTTTATCATTTTCCCTCCTATTTATCCTTATCAAATATTAAAACATCTTTTTTTATAAACTCCCCTGGAGCCATACCAAGATATTTTTTAAACACAGTACAAAAATGTTTGTAATCACTAAATCCAACTTTTTCAGAGATTTCATACATTTTTAAATCCTCTTTTACAAGGAGTTTCATAGCTTTCTGCACCCTATATTTATTCAATATCTCTAAAAAAGTTTCCTCTAGTTCCTCTTTAAACTTTCTGCTGAGATAACCTGAACTCACTCCCAATTCATCTGCAATCTCAATAATACTTATCTTCTCATTATATCTATTTTGAATTTTTTGTAAAGCTTTATACACATATTTATTTTTAGTCTGAGCTTTCTCAAAATAGATGTTTATATTAAAAAACTCTAACTCCTCTTTAGTTTTACTTACTTTCTCCAAAACCTCAAGATTTTTCTTATTTTCCAACTTTTGTTTTACCTTGTCTAATGCTTTATAGAGTAACTCCTCATCTAGTGGCTTTAAAAGATACTCCACTACACCAATATTTATCCCCTCTTTAGCATATTCAAACTCTCCATAACTGGTTAATAAAATCGATTCAAAAACTATATTTTCATTTTGACACCTTTTTATCATTTCCAATCCATTTAAATTAGGCATCTTTATATCTGTAATAACCAAATCTGGTTTAAGCTCTCTTATTTTTTCCAATCCATCTAATCCATTTATAGCTTCCCCCACTATATTACAATCTTTTTCTATCCAATCTATAGTATTTATTAGTCCCTTTCTAATAATCTCCTCATCTTCTACTATCAATACTCTTATCATCTTGCCTCCATTCCAATTTAAATGGAATCTCTATTCCTATATAAGTTCCCCTATTAGAAGAGCTCCTTATATTTAAGCCATACTCTTTTCCATATAATAACTCTATTCTTCTTTGAACATTATACATTCCAATATGCTCTTTTAAGCTTAAATTTCTTTTTAAAAGTTTCTCTTTTAAAAGTTTTAGCTCTTGCTTTTCTATTCCCTTACCATTATCAAAAATTCCTATCTGAATTCTCTCTCTCTTCTGCTTAATCTTAATTAAAATTTTAAACTCTTTCTCTTGAATATATCCGTGTTTAATAGAGTTTTCAACTATTGGTTGAATAATTAGTTTAGGTGTTAAATATTCTAAAAATCTCTCCTCTACATCTATAGAATATGAAAACTTATCTCCAAATCTTATCTTCTGAATTTCTAAATAGTTTTTTATATAGAAAATCTCCCTCTCTATTTTTACTTCTGAACTTTTATTTTCTATGCTAAATCTCAAGATTGATGCCATATTAATAATTATCTTATTAGCCATTTTTTTATCTAAATGAATAGTATACCTCAACATCTCCAATGTATTAAAAAGAAAGTGGGGATTAAATTGACTCTCTAGCTGTTTTATCTCTGTAACTATACTATGTGTTGCTTCCTCTTTATTTTTTTCTATCAATCTTTTTATATCTAAAAGCATCTGATTATAAGTATCACCTATTATCTCAAACTCATCATTAGATTTTATATTTATCTGAGTATCCAAATCTCCTGTTTCTATATTTTTTATTGCCTTTATTATCTCTTCAATTGTTTTAGTCTTTTTTAAAGCAATATTTTTAGCAACCTTTGACATAAAAATTACAAGAAAAATGAAAACAATAGTTATATAAATAAAACTCTCTATAAAATTATCTATAATATACTCAGTGGAAGATATACAATATACATCTATATTTGAATAAAAAACCTCTTGCTTAGAAATATAGTATTTTCTTCCCCTATATTTCAGATAATTTTTTTTCTCTCTAAACTCTTTTTTTAATTTGTCTAAAGAGTCTTTAAAATTGGCATTATTAGTTGAGATAATATTATTATACTTATCTGTTAAAACTACACCAAAATTTTCAGAATCTCCCATTATCTTTTCAAAATTTTTATCTAACATATGATAAACTAAATACCCTATAATCTCATTATTATTTTTTATAGGTTTCCCAACAGAAAAATTACTTATATTTCCCTCTCTAAAATATAGCTTTCCTACATAATTTATAGTCTTTTCATTATTAGATAACATTCTGTAAAAGAGTCCCCAAATATATCCATTACTATTTCCTAGAAACTCTGCATTGGTCATTAAGATATTTATATTTTTATCATATAGTACAAATTTACCATCAATTTCAAGATTTAGAGGACTTTTGTATAGAAGTTCGTAAGCTTTTTCATTGATCTCATCATCAAGTATTACCTTTTTTAAAATCTCATCCTTGCTCAATCTATCAATTTCATTATATACCTTTGAAATTATTTCATCTGTTTGCTGAGATAAATTTTTTAAATTGTTATTATTATTGTTTACCATTGCTCTATAACTTAGGTAATATATCATTCCATAACCTATAAGAGCAGTAAAAATAATAGGAATGAGTGAATAGAAAATTAAAATCTTTTTCATCTGCTCTTTAAAACTGACAAATTTCTTATTTCCCATTACAATCATTCCTTTTTATTTTTATTTTATCACTATTTTATTTAAATTTCTAGCAATTAAATATTTACATTTTTTCCACCAGTTACTTTAAAGAAAATTAGAAGAGATACAACTGTTGTTAAAGTCAAAATTGTAGATAGTGCTGCTGCTGTACCATAACTTGCTCTAATTACCTCAGTATATATAGATACTGACATTGTTCTAGTAAATCCTGTATATAAAATAACTGAAGAACTCAATTCATTTATTACTGTTATCCAGCTTAGTATAGCTCCTGATAATACCCCTGGTAACATCATTATTGAAGTTACTTTAAAAAATGTTTTCACTGGAGAACAACCTAAACTAATTGAAGCCTCTTCCAAGCTTGGACTTATTTGATATAGTATTGCTGCTGCTGACCTCAATGTGTAAGGTAATCTTCTTATTACAAATGAGATTACTATTATAGCTGCTGTACCACTTAGTAATAGTGGCTTACTATTAAAAGCTAAAAGAAGAGTGATACCAATTACAGACCCTGGAATAATATATGGAAACATTGTCATTGTATCTATTATTCCTGTTAAAACATTTCTTTTTCTTGTAGAAATATAGGCTATAAACATTCCCAAGAAAATTATAATTACTATTGCTATTATTCCATATAGATAAGTATTAAATATAGCATTTCCCATTCTAGAAAAGACTTTCTCATAGCTTTCCAACGAAAACTCTGGAACAAACATCGAACCTTTTGTTTTTAAGAAAGAAGTATATACTACTGTAATTTGTGGAATTATTGATAAGAATACTACTAAATATATAAATATATGCATCAATACTCCCTTTACTCCTTTTAACTCCTTTGCTTGCATAGGTCTTAAAGAGCTCATAACAAAAGATTTCTTATTTACTATATATTTTTGTCCTAAAAATAACAAGATAGTTATAAATACTAAAACTGTTGCCATTGCTGCAGCAAAGTTAGCATTTCCACCCATTTCTCCTACAAACTCAGAATATATCAAAACTGGCATAACATTATACCCTTCTCCTATTAACATAGGAGTACCAAAGTCTGCCATAGCATTCATAAATACCAAAAGTCCTCCTGACATAAGAGTAGGTAAAATTAGAGGCATTATAATAGTGCAAACTTTCTTAATTGTTGTACAACCTAAGCTTTCTGCTGCTTCACTTAATGAAACATCTATTTTTTTTAGAGCTCCTGAAACATATAGATAGATAAATGGATATAGTTTTAATGTAAAAACTAATAGTATTCCTGTAAATCCATATATTGTAGGAAGATTTATCCCCAAAATATCTCTAAAAAACTCTGTAACAACTCCACTTCTTCCACATAGTAAAACCCAAGAGTAAGCTCCTATAAATGGAGGAGATAACATAGAGATAATAATCAATACTTCTACTAAACCTTTTAATTTCACTTTATAAGCAGACATAAAATAAGCCATAGGAACTCCAATAACAATAGCCAGTACTGTTACACAAGAAGTTACCTTAAAACTATTTAAAAGTCCTTGATAATAATACTTTCTCGAAAAAAATCTTACAAAGTTTGTTAAGCTCCACTCATTTGTTATAGGGTCTTTAAAACCACTAATGAATAAAGAGAATAATGGATATATTAAAAATAGTGTAAAAATAAGGGCTATTATTAAAGTTACACTTGTCCAAAACTCCCATTTAAACTTTCTATTTAACATACACCTCAACTCCTTTTATTAAACTCTTTTCTCCATCAGAAGTAAAGATATTTATTTTTTTAGAGTTTGGTTTTAAATATAATTTATCTCCTACACCATATATTTTTGTAGCCTGTCCTATATCTTGAGAAAATTCCAATGCTGGCATATTTTCTACTATATCATCTTTTAAAGCTTCTATCTCATATGTATTATACTTTCCTAAAAAAGTACTTGTCTTTATCTTCATTTCTAGCCCTTCTCCACTTTCATGCACTATTGAAAACTCCTCTGGACGAATTGCTACTATAACTTCTTGATTATCTTTCACTTCATCAACTAAATTTTCCATCTCAATTTCATAACCACTTTTAAATACAACAAATTTTTTACCCTCTCTTATTTTTAAATACCCTCTAAAAAGATTAGAATATCCTATAAATGTAGCTACAAACTGATTGTATGGTCTTGTATATATATCATGTGGAGTTCCTAGTTGTTGAATTACTCCTCTATTGATAACAGCTATCCTATCAGAAATAGCCAAAGCTTCCTCTTGGTCATGTGTTACATATACAGTTGTTATTCCAACTTTCTTTTGTACATCTCTTATAGCAGAACGCATCTCCAATCTCAACTTAGCATCTAAGTTTGAAAGAGGCTCATCCATAAGTAAAACACTTGGATGAATTACAATAGCTCTTGCTAGAGCAACCCTTTGTTGTTGTCCTCCTGATAATCTCTCTGGCAATCTCTCTTGATACTCTGAAATTTTTACAACATCTAATATTTTATCCACTTTTTCTTTAATCTCATCTTTATTAATTTTTCTTAATTTTAGTCCATATTCCACATTTTCTCTAACAGTCATATGTGGGAAGATAGCATAGCTTTGGAATACCATTCCTATATTTCTTTTATGTGCAGGGACATCATTTATACACTTATCATCAAAATATATTTTTCCTCCCTCTATACTATTAAATCCTGCTATCATTCTTAGTAGGGTAGTTTTACCACAACCAGATGGTCCTAACAGTGTAAAAAACTCTCCATTTTTTATATTTACTGTCATTCCTGGTATAATTGTATTATCTCCAAATTTTTTTATAACATTATCCACATTTATTGCTACACTCATCTTTACACCTCTCTCTATCTTAAATAAAAAGTGTCCATTTATTGCTATTTTTCAAGTTTATAAATGGACACTAGCTCAATACTTATTTTGTATAGATATCTTTAAATTTATCTAACCATACTGCTTTTTGAGATTTTACAACTTCAAGGTCATCTTCTATTACATTTATATCCTCTAATTTCTTCAATCCTTTTCCTGGCTCAACATCTTTTCTTATACTTCTTCTATTTAATTGAGCTGTAATCATACTTTGTGCCTCTTTACCAGTTAAGAAATCTACAAATAATTTTGCATTTTCTAAGTTTTTACAATTTTTTACTATATATACACCATCAGGTTTTACTATTACTCCCTCTTCCATATAAACTACTTCTACTGGAGCATCAGAGTTTACATATTTTACTGCTCCCTCTTCAAATGTCAATCCCACTGTATACTCTCCATCTGCAACTCCTTTATATACAGCTGAAGAACCAGAAAGTAAAGTATAGTTTAAATTATCCATTAATTTTTCTACATAAGACCAACCATTATCTGGATTTCCATTTCCCATTGCATATAGCATATTTACTAAATGTTCAAAAGATGATGAAGATTTAGCTGGATCAGAAAAAGCTATTTTTCCTTTTAAAGCTGGATTTAATAAATCTTGATATCCTTCTATTTTGATATCTCCTATAAGATTTTTATTTACCATAATTACACTTGGTACTGCTGTAAATCTTGTCATATTTCCTTCTACATTTTTATAACTATCATAGAAAGCTTCTTCATTTTTAGAAGTATATGGTAAGAAATAATCTTTTATTGGCTCTACTGTTGTTATAGTTCCTCCCCATAGTACATCAGCTAATGGATTATCCTTTTCTGATTCGATTCTCTTCATTAATTCTCCAGTTCCTGCTGCTATTACCTCTACTGATACTCCATATTTTACTTCAAACTCTTTTACCAATGGATCTATAAATTCTAATGGATGTGGACAATATACTGTCAATTTTTTTGTATTTTCAGTAGTTTCTACTTCCTTTTCTCCTCCACAACCTATTAAAAATATAGACATCATAATTCCAATTAATCCTAAAAATAATTTTTTCATTTTACTCCCTCCTTATTTTTTTCTTAATAAGAGAATACCTTATACCTTCTTTTTTATCAATACTATTTTATGCTATTTTATACTTAAAACTTACCTTTTTATCTTTTTAAAAACAAAATAAAAAGGAACTAATGTAAACCCTTAAGTTACAATAGTTCCCTCTTCTATTTTATTATATATTTTCTAAGGCTCTAGCTATATCTTTCAATATATCCTCTACATTTTCTATTCCCACATTCAATCTAACTGCTTCAGGTAAAACACCAGCTTTTATTTGGTCCTCTTCTGATAGTTGTCTATGTGTTGTACTAGCTGGATGTAATACACAAGTACGAGAATCTCCCACGTGAATTACACTTCTTATCCAAGTAAGCTCCTTTATAAATCTCTCTGCTCCCTCTCTTCCCCCTTTGACACCTAGTAATATAACTCCACTTCCCCCTTTAGGTAGATACTTTTTAGCATTTTCATATGAATAACTGCTCTCTAACTTAGGATAATTTACCCACTCTATCTTCTCATGATTTTCTAAAAATTTTGCAACTTTTAAAGCATTTTCACTATGTCTTTCCATTCTTAGATGTAGTGTTTCCAATCCTCTCAAGAAAAGAAAAGCATTAAAAGGATTTAGACAAGCTCCAAAATCTCTCAATAAAGTTACCCTAGCCCTTGTTATATATGCAGCTTTTCCAAAATCTTTCCAATAACTTAAGTTATGGTAAGCTGAATCTGGCTCTACAAGGTCTGGAAACTTTCCATTGTCCCAATTAAAATTTCCACCATCTACAATAACTCCACCCAATGCTGCCCCTTGCCCATCTATATATTTTGTAGCTGAATGAGTTACTATATTTATTCCATATTCAATAGGATTACATAGATATGGAGAAGCTAGAGTGTTATCTACTATAACAGGGACTCCCTTCTCTTTCCCTACTCTCACAAGTTTTTCAAAATCTATTACATTCATCTCTGGATTTCCCAAAGTTTCTCCAAAAAGCACCTTTGTATTCTCTTGAAAAGCTGCTTTTATCTCCTCTTCTGAAGCCTCTGGAGAAACAAAAGTAGCAGTTATTCCATATTTTTTCAAAGTAGATTTAAATAGATTAGCTGTTCCCCCATATATAGTTGCTAGAGATACTATATGGTCACCACAACCACATATATTTAAAATAGCTGTTACATTGGCTGCTTGTCCTGAAGATAGTGCCAATGCTCCCACACCTTTTTCTAGCTGTGCTATCTTTTCTTCAAAGGCTGTAACTGTTGGATTTCCTATTCTTGAATACATATACCCATCTCTTTTTAAGTCAAATAGCTCTGCTAAAACCTCTGGAGAGTTGTAGTCATAAGTTGTAGTCTGATATATTGGATATACTCTTGGTTGCCCCTCAGTAAACTCTCCACTCCCTTGTACAAGTTGTGTTTCAATTTTAAATTCCTCTCTGCTCATAAAATCCCTCCTGTTTTGTTTATATAAAAAAAATCTCTATTACCATCAAGTAATAGAGATTGATATACTTTAATATCAGCCATCTGTCTGGAATTAGCACCACATCTTTTGATAGGTTGCTGAAACGTCATAGAGCCAGTCTCTCGGTTTCTCTTGATGGTTTGTTATTTTTTATTTCTTTGTTGAAAATGATTATATACCTTTCCTTTTCTTTTGTCAATAATTTTTTCTAATATTATTTTACCTTTTTAAATTCTTCTAAAAATTCTTTTATATACATGATTACTTCTTTTAGCATCTCTTTTCCAAATTCTTCACAAGATTCAATCGGATCTAAATTTCCAATCCATCCATCTTCAATAATATCTTTTGTATTCTTTATTATCTTTACACTTCCATTTTTAAATTTGGCATCTATTGAATTTTGATAAATTATATTAGAGGATATATTTTTTATATTTTGAGGTTTTATTCTTTCAAGTTTAATAATGCTTTTATCTATTGCCATAATAGCACTTGTTTCTTGTTTATCCCCATGTCCTCCTCTATATTTAGGATTTAATTCTCCAGCTAACCTCCACCAATCAATTACAGCTAATTGAATATCTTTAGACAAAAGTGTCAAAGCATCTTCAATAGCAGGAGTATTTCCTCCATGTCCATTTATTATTAATAATTTTTTCATACCATCTTCTTTTAATTTTTTAACTATTCTATATATTATTCCAAATAAAATATCATATCCTAAATCAATTGAACCGGGAAAATCTGTATGATATGGACAAACTCCATATGGTATAGGAGGTAATAAGATTATATTTTCTACCTTTTCTATTTCTTCACAGATATATTTAGGAATCAAAAAATCTGTCCCTAAAACTCCATGGGAACCATGTTGCTCTATACTTCCAATAGGCAATATAAACACTGGATTATCAGAAATTTTTTCTTTTAATTCTAGCCAAGATAAATTTTCTAATTTCATAAACTACTCTCCAAAATATTTTTTTACTAGATTATCTAATTCTCCTGATTTTTTCATTTTTTCTATTTCTTGATTTACTTTTTCTCTTAATTCATCGCTTCCTTTAGGAAAAACAATTGCAATTCCTTTACTTTCATTATCTTCAACTCTTCCAATTTCATATAATTTAGGATTATTTGCTAAGTATTCATTTTTTACTTCACTAGATATGATAATTGCATCTATTTTTTCTTGGTTTAAATCTAATATTGCACCAGTAAAAGAGTTATATGATACCACTTTAGCCCCTTCAATATTCTTAGCTAAATTTTCTTGTAAAGTTCCTATCTGTACACCTATTTTTTTATTTTTTAAGTCTTCAATACTAGCTATTGGATTATCTTTGTTAGCTATAGCCATTTGTTTCCCTACATAATATCTTTCTGAAAAATCTACATATTTTTTTCTCTCATCTGTAGGTGTTAATCCTGTTAAGACATCAACTTTTCCTGATTGAAGTGCAGAGATTAAACCATCAAAACTCATATTTGTATATTCTATTTTATAACCCAAATTTTCAAAAATTTTAAATACAACATCTATTGAAAATCCTGTCACTTTACCATTTTCTAAATACTCATATGGTTTATACTCAGCATTTCCTCCTATTCTTATTATATTCTCCTTTGTTTCCTCTTTTTTTCCACAAGAAACAAATAAAAAAATTGTAAATAATAATGCTAATACTTTTTTCATCTTTCTTCCTCCATATTTTATATATAAAATTATTTTTTTATTATATT
>ERZ860264.321-NODE-321-length-44322-cov-4.322520_pt1 | contig 44322 bp, 43 predicted proteins | sample MGYA00509980_ERZ860264 | MGnify/ENA primary metagenome ERZ860264 (study PRJEB30046, sample SAMN00715212) | human gut metagenome | study: EMG produced TPA metagenomics assembly of the A metagenome-wide association study of gut microbiota in type 2... | reverse complement strand
CGTGATTTTTTCTTCGTTCAGATAAAGGCTTGCACCTTTGTATAATGGGTTTGCAGAAAAGTCCTCAAACTCAATGTCGCACCATGCGGCGATGTCACTGATATGAACTTCAGCCAATCTATAAGAGTGTATGACTGGACTGCTAAAATTCTTGCCAATCTTTTTGATGCTTTTAGGTAGTGTAATCGAGGTCATCCTTCTGCAACTGCTGAAAGCACTCTCTTTAATCTCCGTGACTTGGTAGGTCGTGCCGTCGTTCGTGACTTCCTCAGGGATTGTCAGTTCTAAGGTGTTAGTGCGTCCGCCCTTCATAACTCTGACTTCATTTGTTCCCTCAATGATGTCATAACTGATGTCGTCGAAATTAAAATCATAAGCCGACACTGGAACGGCTGTCAGCAACATAAGTAGCGACAGCCCGAGTACATTGATAATTCTTTTCATAATTTTACTCTTTTAATTATTATATTGAATTTGATTTGATATTGTCAGATTTTCCATTAGGTCACGTCGTGGCAGAAAGGAGCTGATGATTTTCCGGTGGAAGTCTCAGCCTTTTTTATGTCATGGCTGACGACGGCATCCGGATTTATCGTATCAAGAACAGGAGATATAAAAAAAGCGTGGAAACTATATATACTAAAACGAACCTAATTTAACTTGATGAAATCTGATAGAAACATCTGCAAATAACTGATAATAAGTGATATTTTAATAAATATCAAAAGATAAATAAACTTAAAGGAATTGAAGTTCTTTAGGGATATATGGGAATATTTACGGGAAAAGCATTACCTTTGCAGTCGTAACATAAAAACGAGGCGAATATGAAAATCAGTATCACTACAAAGGAATGCAAATCCAAGAGCGAGAGTGCGCTCCGTAAAGGCAACCTCTGCTTTCGACTTCGGGATAAGGGCGTTGACGTCAAAGTACGTTCCGATATTGAAGTGCTGCTTGATTTTTGGGACAACGACAATTTATCTTATAAAAGGACGAAGCAGGTACCATTAGATGAGCAGAAGCGGACGAAGGAGTTGGTACGTTCAATTACAACCACGCTATCAGAAGAATACGATGCAACCACGGCAGATGTCACTTGGATGAGGAATGTGATAGATAAATGTGCAGATCCGGTCGCTGAGTCTAAGGAATCACTCTCGACTGTCATATCAAGAATGGAACAGTATGTTGCCGAGCATCCCATGAGTCCGAAGTCTGCACTTGTCTATAAGCCGACCATCAAGAAGCTCCAACGATATGAAGCCTACAAGAGGGAAATGGAGGGCAAGGATGGCTTCACGCTCTATTGCGAGACAATCCGTCCAGAGGATTATCTTGATTTCCGTGAATATGTCATAAACGAACATCTCCTTTATAAGGATTATCCGGAGTTCTACGAGCAGTTCAGCATTGGTGTGCATCCGCCCAGACAGCTTTCAAGCACACAGTTAATAGGCATCATGCACCACCTCCGCATAGTCGGTCATTGGTGCATCAAGATGGGCTTTACCACCAACCGCTCATGCGATGCGTTCACCATCCCCTCTCCCGTGCAAGGCTCTCCATTCTATCTGACCATAGAGGAGCGTGACAAGGTGTTTCATGCCGACCTCAGCCATAAGCCTGAATTGGAAATCTACCGTGACCTGTTCATATTCCAATCAATGGTAGGGTGCAGAGTCGGTGACATGTTCTCTTTCACAAGAGACAATATTGTCGGAGACATGTTGCAGTATCTGCCGCACAAGACCATGCGTAAGCGTCCGCAGACGGTAAATGTCCCTCTGACTTCAAAGGCTATAGAGATACTAAAACGCTACGAAGGCAGACAGAAAACGCTTCTGCCGACAAAGCAAATATACCAGTATAATAAAGGCATCCGCGCGGTGCTTCGGGAATGCGGTATCAACAGGACTGTGACCATTCTTGACACAGTAACGGGGCAAGAGGTGCAGAAACCGATATGCGATGTCGCATCAAGCCACATGGCAAGGCGTAACTTCATCGGCAACCTTTACAAGAAAGTGAAAGACCCCGAACTTGTAAGCTCCATGACTGGACACGTCAACGGCAGCAGGGCTTTCGCAAGATACAGGGAGATTGATGAGGAGACAAAAGTGAACCTTGTCAACCTCATCAACTGAAAGCAAAGAACGCGATTTACCAACCCCACAAAACATAGCGCATTATGAAAGTAACGGCATTTATCCGGGAGACCTCGGCAAAGAACAATATAACCGACCAAGCACACGTCTATTTCCGTGTGCGTGACGGCAAGACTGACATCAAGGCTGTCAGCGAGCTTTCCATCAATCCCAACCACTGGAGTGCGGAGAGGCAAGGCTACAAGACACGTGTGGCTCTTGTTGCAGAATCCAAACGAACGGCTTTCGATAAAGCTGTACAGGATTTGACAGCTCTTATATCCTCTCAATATTATCATGGAGCGGACAGCAGATGGTTGAAAGGTGTGATAGAGGAATTCCATCACCCCAACATAAACATACGACAAGGCAGGAAGGGCGATGAATACAGCCTGACATATCAGTGCCAGCAGTATGCAGAGAACCATCCTATGGAGAATGAGACCGCAAGACACCATAAACAAAACCTGCGCAAGATACAGCACTTCGAGCGTTTCCAAAGGGATATCATGCGCAGGCGGGGATATACCATGCGTATCGACACCATGACGGCTGATGACCTGCAAGAGTTCCACAAGTATCTGGTCAACGAGGCGGAATATTATGAACACTACCCACAAATTTATGATGACATTGAGGAACGCTACAAGCCCAGACAGCTTACAGAAAACTCCATCAATAAGATATTAAGGTCACTGCGCACGGTAGTCAACTGGTGCCTGAAGCACAACATCACCACCAACGACCCATTCGCCACATTCGAGATGCCGAAAGTATTGGATAGTCCTCCTTTCTACCTGACACTTGAAGAGCGTGACAAGGTTTATTATGCAGACCTCACTGACGAGACACCCTCGACACAGGTATATCGTGACATCTTCATGTTCCACTGCCTTATCGGCTGCCGTGTGGGCGACCTTGAGAAGATGACACGTGCCAATATCGTGGACGGAGGGGTGGAATATATAGCGGAGAAGACCAAGAACCATAAGCCACGTACCATCAGAGTACCGCTCAATGACAAAGCAAAGGTAATCCTTGAAAAGTATGCAGACCTCGAAACACGCATATTACCGAAGATAAACCAGGAAATCTACAACCGGCAGATAAAGAAGATTCTGAGACTGCTCGGCATCAACCGCATGGTGACGGTAATCGACAACATGACACGTGAGCCTGTGCAGAAGCCTATCTGCGACATCGCCACGAGTCATACCGCCCGAAAGACCTTCATCGGCAACCTTTACAAGAAGGTGAAAGACCCGAACCTTGTCGCATCGCTTTCGGGGCATACCGACGGCAGCCGTGCCTTTGCGCGGTACAGGGAGATTGACAACGAGATGAAACGCGAGCTTGTAAGGCTCATTGACTAAAGAAAGGCATCGAGACATGAATATAAAAGAGCTTGGCGAGGATCTTGAACACCAGTTCGGAAAGCCCCGCAATGTAACGGAAGAGAACGTAAGGTTTCTGCTGTCGCTCATTAAGGAAGAATTTGACGGCAAGAAAGTGAACGAGGATGTGGAGAAGCCGAGCCTCGATGCTTTTGGTATGACCGTACTTGCCGTCATGTCATATCAGACTACCCCGTGGGAAGAACTTGCAAAGAAGCCTGCCATCCGCAGGACATTTAAATACATAGCCATTAGGGGCAAAAATCACTATGATGAGATAGAGGCATTGACCAAGGAACTGATGCGCAAGCATTGGGATGGGATTTCACAAAAGATGATATTGGGCTTCTTGAAGATTATCCGTGGACTGTCAAATGAGGAGCATCCGAGCAGGCTGATTGAATACACACCTTTTCCGGCACACTATTATGCCATAAGCCATGGGCTTCACCAGATTATCCAAGGCGAGCATCCCGATGACGCGGCAATAATCCTCCATTGCGCAATAGATGAGGGCATCTTGTTCCCGACAGTTTCACGCAGTCTGTTAGTCTGTGAGTTCAACTTGAAAAAGAGCAGCTTTGACAAGTATTTCAGCAAATACCATATCAATCTGGAATATGAGCCGGATGCCATCAAGAAGCAGTCCGAAGAGAAGATAAAGTATCACCGTAAGGCTTTGCGGAATGCCATCGGCTACACAGTAGATGCCGATGGAAATATCACATTCAACAACCGCAAATTGGGACGAAAGAATTTTCTTTCCCTTATTATCGCATACTGTCGCAGTATCTTCCGCCTCTGACAATTTACAGAAATATGAAATCTTTCCATTATCCTTAGTTGGGTGCGATAGCGCATTCGGCTAAGGATTTTTGATGAAATCACGTTAAATCCATTAACAAAGAGTAGTCAAAAGTAGTCGCTTCCTACCGCCTCTTCAAATTCCATTCAGAGCCGTCAAAAGCCATATAACTTTGCACTGTCATTCCGGATAACCAGCGGATTGGCGGTGCTTCTTTTTTATGACGCTGCAAAAGAGAGCATCCTGGTTTGCAAGTGGGACAGCGTATGTATAACGCATATCAAAAAGGACAAATATGGTTGACATCATGTCATTGACAAAGATGGGAGGACAGGTCGCATTGACCGTCACTCCCGAAGACCTTCACCATTTTGCGGAGATGTTATTGACAAAATCACGCAAGGAATGGGAAGAGAATATTGCTGCATCATCTTGTAAGGAAGAACCGGAAGAGACATTTCTCACCACAGATGAAGTCTGCAAGATTTTCAACGTCTGTCCTGCCACCCTATGGCAATGGCACCGCACAGGCTACCTGCAGCATATCAAGTTCGGCAACAAGAACATGTACCCGGCATCAGCCGTCAAGGCTATTACCCATGCACGTTCCATGGATGAGACGGTATCAGGCTACTGCAAGAAGACAAGCAAGGTGGACAAGGAAATGTCTGGGACAAAGAACAGGAAGGAGGACAAATGACTTATATCGAATACATGAACCAGATGTGGCGTTCCTCCCTATTGTCACCAATGCCTGCGAGCGAGATAGCGCTGTTTGCCTATCTGATAAACGAATGCAACAGGCGTTTCTGGAAAATGCCCATTACATGTTCCACGACAAGAATATGTGATGAACTGCGCATTTCAAGGCAGACGGTCATCACGGCACGGAAACATCTTGCAGACAGGCAACTTATCTCCTTCACTGATGGAAAATCGCGTCATCTACCGTCCAAATACACAATGCTTGAATGGACGGATAACTTGACAGAGGAATTGACAGATGGCTTGACACATATAAAAGATAAAGACAAAGATTCTTTTATAAAGGAATCTGGTGAAAAATTTGACTGTAAAAACGAAAGAGATTATGGATACGGCAAAAGAAAAGAGAATCGTAGACTATATCCGGCTCCTGCAGAGGGAACGGACTACGACGGTGCGTTTTAGACTCCCGATGAAAGAAGAACAGGCTTATGAGTTTTTGTTGGCTGCGACAATAGCGGAGGTGCATTCCCGACATCGTGAGTTTGTCTATAACAGTTCCGTTGACGAGCAGTTACGGCAGATTGCCAAATGCCTTACGGCAGACTCACCGAAATTTGGTATTGTTCTTTGCGGTGGTTGCGGCAATGGAAAGACAACCATGCTCAAGGCTTTGCAGAACCTCATCAATCATCTGAAAATCCGCAACCCGAACCGTTCATCAGGTGCAGGAACGGGATTGGGCGACTGTTACGGTTTGCCAATAGTTGACGCTTTGCAGATTGTGCAGCTATGCAAGACCGACCATAGGAAGTTTCTTGAACTGGCACGCTACGACCTGTTGGGCATTGATGACTTGGGCACAGAGCCTGTCGAGGTGATGGACTACGGCAATGTAATGACTCCACTCATCGACCTCCTGACAAAGAGGTATGATGCGCAGCTGTTCACTGTTGTGACAACAAACCTTGGTCCCAATGACATACGCAAACGCTACGGCGACCGCATCGCTGACCGTCTCAACGAGATGATGGCAAAGATTGTCTATCGGAATCCGACTTACCGCACGGACAAGGCACAATCGGATGACAATACAGATTTGAGGTAGTATGTAGATGACGACTTTTTGCAAAAGTCCATGAACATAATAGGGACTTTTAGATTCACATGCTTACGCCGCTCACTTAAAAAGTCCTGATTATGCTCAGGCTCTGCCCGAGACCTGTCCCCACTTGTATCTAAATGTTCTCCATTTTACTAATGTACCAACTAAACAAGAATACAATATGCAAAGTAATATACCACGTGCCGCCATCCATGTCGGCAAGGACAAGAAATCATTCTCCGTCCAAGTGGGTAACGAGGCTGAACGCAGAGGATGGGATGAGAATGTCTATCGGCTGGAGAATGCAGACAAAGACAAGAACAACCATTATAACTTCTCACGCAAGAGTCTCAACTTTGAAATTATCAAGGGTGGAAGAGTCACTTTGCTTGGTGCAAATCCCATTCCCTTGCATGAGCGTATCCAGATGCGCCTTGGCGAGTTGGGATTCAAGCCATATATGGATGCCAAGTATCCGGACCATGTTTCAAGCAACAGCCCCAACTGTACCGTCGGCATGATTTTCAGCGGAGACCATGACGTGATGAACAGACTTGCTTTTGGCAATCAGAAGATAGACACCTCTGACCCGAATGCAGACCACAGCTATGTCATCCTGCAACAAGGGATCATGCAATGGGCAAAGGATACATACGACTTCGCCTGCAGGAAGTGGGGAGAGGATAACATCGTGAGTTTTGCCGTCCATTGTGATGAGACAAGCATCCATGCGCATGTCCAGACCATTCCTGTGGAGAAAGTCAAGAGACGTGGGCGAATCGGAAGCCAGTATATCAACAAGGACAATCCAAACTTAGTGTTAAGTACAAAGGAATGGAAGGTGTTGTCGAAAGAAGAGCGTGAAAATTACAATAAGCAAACAGCATCAAAGGCTTTTGTAGAGAGGGTATCTTACGCCAAGGTCTGGGGTGAGACAAGAAAGGAAAAATCGGAATATCTCTCCCGACTTCATACGGACTACCACAAAGAGGTGGGCTGTAAGTATGGGCTTGCCCGTGGCATCCCTTACTGTGAGTTGTCCGAGGAAGAGAAGCGTGGACGAAAGCACAAGAACAAGGTAGTGCTTGAAGCCGAGCGTCAGGCAAAGGCTGCCCTTGATAAGGTAGAGAAATATGCAATGCTTGCAACCATCGACCATAAGGAACTCACATTCCCTTTGCTTAATGTCAAGACATCAGTTCAAGAGGCAATGCGAATTGTAGAACAGGAGCTTGGCATACCCGTTCCTGCTATCATCGGACAGAAGGCATGGCGAGAGGAACGTATAGCTAACATAAACGCAGTCATAAAGTCTTTGGCTGATGCCATCAATGAGGCTCGTGACAGGCAGAATGAAGGTGTCAAAGCATCGGCTAACAAAACTTACGCCTATTATATGCAGAATCTCAACCGTCTTATCAAGGATAACAAGGCTCTTGAAGCAGAGAACGCTAAGGTCAAGGAACGTATCTCACAGCTTGATGAAAACGCTGTCAAGAGAGTTACTGTTCAAAAAGATGCAGAGATTAATGCTCTCAAAGAACAATTGGCTGATGCAAAGAGCGAGCTTGCCAGTCTTGGTAATGATTACAATGCCTTGTTGTCTAAGTATAAATATCTTGTTCTTCAGTGGAATGACTTGAAGCAGCAACCTGAGATAGTTGAAGCCATAGAACGTGTGGAGAAACGCAAAAGAAAAGAAGCGGAGGAAAGAAAACGACAGGAGACAGAGGCTAAGCGTGAGGAGCAAGCCAAGCAATACAGATTTCAAGGAGTTCTCAGCCGCTTCATTGAGGAAGGTCGTGGTTTACTCGGCAAGTTCTCACAAACAGAGCGTATAAATTTCAATGAAGAGGAAGCTAAGGCCATATTTTATGGCATCATGGCTACTGCTATAAAGTATTGTCATCAACTTGCGAATCCAAATGATATTGAGCCTGCTGTCGATAAGTTCCTTGCCGGAATGGCATGGAGTGGTTGCACCGATTTCCGTAGAGAATGTGTTTCTAATTGGACAAAACTGTTTGCTACAAAGGATGTGGTTTATACAGAGGACATCATCAACAACTTTCTTTCTTTCGTTGACCACATGTCATGTAGTGCCGACACATACGTTTCGCTTAGCGGCTCAAATGGATGTGCAGACCAACTGACGAATTGGGATGGTTCGCATAAAGTGGGATTAGGAACACAAGTAAAGAAGAATAGAATATAACAACATTTTATATGCTTTTAAAGGTGATTGGACATAAAACGCGGTTTCAATCGCCTTTTAAGTGTTAAAAATGAATGGTAAAATAAAGAATTACAGCATTTCCTTCTTGATTCTCCATAAATCTTTGTAATTTTGTAGTCAAATTATGACAATTCTTACAAAGAAAAGTCTGCTAACTCATTGTCTAAATTTATGGATACAACATAGAAATAAAGTATTAACGATAAAATAACAATAGAATATGGATGCAGAATATAAAATTCTATCATTATGCAAATACACTGAGTTGGTATTCTTCACAGATGGCTCTTATACTCTTAGATATACCGATGCCCCAGAAAAATATTCTGACACCAGTTCTTTTTCTTTAATCCAGTGTTATTCTAATGGATGTATCAACAAAGTTCCTGTTGACAACCTTCTTGCTCTGAGATACGATTATAAATACTCTCATGGTATTTATCCACTGTCTAATCTGTTGGCATCAAGCATAGTTTCGGTTGAGGATAATATCAGTGTAACGTATATGCGAAACGGAACAGAACATACTGCAAGCATTGATGTGCCAACATTAAGGTCTCATAGTATGCTTGGTCTGAAAGGAGTGAAAATAATAGGAACATTTTTTGATGAAATAACAGGATGGTATGTGAATGACGATTTGATTAGTCGCCATTCTGAGAATAAGAAACCAATAAATCCAAACGAACAAACAGTATCAGGAAACATAGCAGCTGATGCGTCAAATGTTATTTCAGATTTATTAAAAGTTGAAAATAATGATGAATTAAAAGAATTGTTTAGTAGTTATCTAAAGAGCGGTAAAAACATACCTATAGGTCAAAAATATGCAAAAGAAGTTCTTGCACGCTGTCAGACAAGAGAAGAATTTTGGCATGTGATAAATACTTTATTCAAGTGCGATACACGTATATATCGCACTCCTGTTGTGGAGTATCTAAATGACAATGATATTTCTCAATTCATGCCAAGTATAGAATTTTTATCACCCATATGCGAACAACTCTTTTCTGTTACTGCTAAACCTGAAAAGAATCTTGAGTTCCTATATCACTTTAAAGATATTCTGACAGATGAGGTGAAAGATAAGTTAATAAGGAGTACTAATTCTTTATCTCAGCCAAGTCTCTATTTCAAACTTTGTGATACGCTTGAAATGAATACGACAGAACTTATTGAGTATTGCATCAAACAATCTAACGCTGCGTCATACTATTGTATATATGAGACGCTCCTCAAAGTCCATAAAAAAAGAGGCTATATTGCTGTTAGCAAACTGATAGAAACTTATATCAATAACTTGGATGACTCCACTATAGAAAAGAAAATGATAAAACGCCTGATTAATTGCGAATTTAAGAAGGAGCGGAATCATCCAGACGCAGATGCAAAAGTTGCAAAGATAAAAGCAGGTGGTTTTAATGAATATGTCCGCTTATTTACATCTTTTGAAGGAAAAAAGAAAAACCAAGCTCTTCAAAATTCTATTATATCAAACGTTGGGAAAATGATTGAGGGAAAATATGTCGCGACATACTCAAATCATTATTTCCTAATGACAAGTAATGGAATAAGAATATTGCTACCCAAAAGTATGGCGGAAAAGGTTTTACATGAAGGAGAATCAGCCAATGTCCAAATAGTATATGCCGACCAGACATACAACACCCTATACGCAACACAGAAAGAACTTGTTGATTATAAAAAAATCACAAAGATTCCCCTCTTGAATATTGGTGACATTATAGAAATTTCATTTGATATATACGGAAATCCAGTACCTCATAAATGCTACAAAAAAATAAAGGTATATCTTAAATCATATACGAGAGAGATAGAAATAGAGTATAAGGAACGATACAAAGCAAAAGTAATTCGTCAAACATCAGATAAGTATCATTATTTGCTAAAGATAATAGAGTAACTCATGACATTAGCACAACTATATAACAGTTTTTGTGATTTTATAGACGCACAGATTTTCTCAGAAGACAATATGGGAATGTCTGTGTCATTTGTTGTGGACAAAGCCCTCATCACGGAGTTCTGTAAAAAGAATAGCGTTACCGAAAGTATGCTTATGGATGCTGTTAGAGCAAACTTGTATCCTTATCGTATTGATATAAAGCATATAAAAGGAATACTTGCCATTCAGTTGTATGCAGCCTCAAAAAGAGCAAACAGTGGTGGTATTACAGTAAAGAATTACAGAGACCGACTCTCGCAAGTGTTGGATTGGGATATCAACGATTTGCAGAGATGGATGACCGACTATCAAGAACAATACTGGGAGTCATTCTATACTTGGTGTGATACGCATTACTTCTTTGTTGCTAAATGTAAAAGAAAAACTGGTGCTGGTAGATATGTTCAATATCCAATAATGCAGTCTGTTTGTGTATTTACAGAAGAAGACATGAAGTATATAGCCGGTGCATTTGTAGATTCTAACCTATATCCCGGTGAAGATGTTTCCGAAGAAGATTTTTGGCGTAGTATTAGTAAAATTGGAATAATCAGATACTTCTGCACACAACATTCAAGAGAAGTTCGTCTAAACTCGAGAACGGAAGACGACTATCTGCGACAAATATTCAATTTCTACCTCAGATGGAATGGTGAATATATAATTGAAAATTCTAAAATAAAGAAACAAAAAAGAGCAAATAAAGATGAATTCTTGTATCTGAATGGAGATTTCTCCCAACTACAGATACGCAATTCAAGATTGTCCTTGCTTAAAAGGTTTGATGTCGCTAAATTAAAATACGATGACATTACACGTATATTTAATTTTAAGCATAAAGGCTTGATATTGTTCAAAAAAGATGATATATACGATGGATATTGGCAAGAGACCCGCTACATAGAAACAGGAGAAGATGGGTTTGCCATTGTATTCAACAATCGTTGTAAGCACAGAATTACGCGAAAGGAAAACCTTTTGTTAAAAAAATATGCGAATGTTTCAATATACATAATAAAAGAATCGGCAGCTACATACGATTTTTACACACAGAAACGTTTCTATTCACTTCAAGGAGGTTTGAAAGTCGGACGGTCAACATATTTATATGGTGCTGGACCTAAACTTATTCTTACTAAAAGAAGTAGGTTCTGGGTAGATGGGGAATCCATGGAAAATTCTATTCCTAACGAGGAAAGAGAGTTGAGTGATCTGGATGTTGGCATTCATACAATCCGATTTCCTAATTTCAAGAAAATTGAATTTGAGGTTGTCACACCAAAAGCTGATTCCCCTAAATGGCAGGAGAAATATAATAAATGGACAATAGATAAAGAAAACGATAAGTGGGATTCGGAAAGACAACAAGAAGGTATTGTCGGACTCGATTTTTCTGTTATTTCACAGTCTCTTAAAGAAACCACAACAGGTTCTGTTTTGAGACGATGGAGCGAAATGCATCTATTAAGTTACAAACAGACTAATGAGAATAATATCGCAATAAAAGTTTTATCAAATATAAAATAGTGTTATGAGTAACTTTGACTTTGAAAATAATAAACCAGTTGGTTATGTTAGTATTTTACCAAATGGAAATGCTAATATAGAAATTTTGGGATATGTAAACAACAAGAATGTTTACCATAATCTTGCATCCAAGGAGAGAATAGAAATATTCCATCCCAAAGGACGTGTGTTTGCTCATAACTTCATTCAAAGGTATGAAGAACAGAACAAAAAATTGGTTTGTTTATCTGTAATACCTAATGAAAAAGAAGGCGAGAACCTTGATGCTTATATCTGGGACAAATCTGGTAGCGTATATGAGTATGGGAATCGCATTTATTCAATAAACGCAACTCTTAACGTTGATGGTGAGAATAATTTCACCATTTTTCAAGAGAACGATTTAATAGAAACAGAAGATGACAAGTATATACTTTCTGGTGATAAGGTATTCTTTATAAAAGCAAATAGCAAGGAGCGACTGATTCCATATTGGAAAGCGTCAAATATTGATATTATTGAGTCCCCATACGGCAAGAAATACCTAATAGCGTTCCAACTTCCAGAAAAAGAAGGCGTTATTGATATTACTAACAATGACCAGTTGATTCACTGGTTTATGACAAAAATATTTAAGAAATATTGGTCGAATATTGTTGTGGCAGATTCTTACGAGTCTGTTGAGCGGTATCTGATTGAAGCATTCAATGCCATGAAGAATTTGCCTTCAAATGTTTACAAAAGCAGACTGGAAAGATTGAAAAAGTTAAATGCTAACTTCTCAATGACATTAGAGGAATTGAATGATATATCTGCATTTCCTTGGGTGAAGAGCGTGATTACTCAAACAGTTGATACGTACAAGCAAAATCTTATCAACGATGTTTCTGATGAATACAAACAGGAACTCGACAAAATAAAGGAAAAGCATGATAAGATGCTCGGAATGGAAAAAGACAAATACGAGGAGGCTGTCAAGCTGCAAAAGGAACATTATGAATCTACTCTAAAATCCATTGCCGATGAAGAAGCAAAGATTTCATCTGTTCTCGATGAAAAGAAATTTGAAATAGAGATATTAGATGAGACTATCGCTTCGAAGAATGACGAAATCGCAAAGATTGATGAACTTGTTAATAAGGCGAACAATAGGAAGGAGAGTCTTATGTCTGATTTTGCCATAATCAAAGATGTCTTGGAACTTGGTTCGAAAACAGATACGAAACAAGTTCAGAATGCTATAACAGAAACATCTGCCACTCTTAATATTCAAGAAATTAATATGGTGGAGTCAGAGTGTGTGATGTGTTATGCATTTGGAAAATCGCTGGAAGATATACTGAAACTTAACAATTTGCCACATGAAAAAGCAACAACAATAGCAGAAACGCTTGCTGTATACAGAATTTTGTTACTGCCTGATGTTGCTTATGCGATGGCGATATTTCACGCAACTCAAAAGTGTTATTATGCTGTAGAATATGTAAATGTCAGTTGGAAGTCTTTTGATGATTTGTGGAAAGAAGGACTCTGCAATATGGTGGATAACTGCAAGAAAAGTCCGGGTATCATGCACTATCTTGTATTACAGAACATCAATCTCACATATCTTCCAAACTTTATGCAACCGCTCTTAGATGTTCAGATGGGATTAACGAATTGTTTACCTTCCGGTGAGGAATATCCTGAGAATTTAAGAATACTTTGCACCATTACAAACGACGAGGTGATTCCTTTGAGTGAACAATGCGTCAAATATATCGGTTGTATAGAAAAACCATCAAAGGAAATATTTGTCGGTAGATTCAAAGCAAAATATGATGCACATAATGGGTATTTATCGCCTAACAAACTTGCAGAAATGGCGTCAGCTAACCCCTCAAATTTCTACAAAGACTACATAAATGAATAAAGACCGCATTGAAAGAGTTCAACAACTCCTATATGTATGGATTAGCAATTTCGACAAAAGGAGTTTGGAGAGCATCAAACAGAATTGCGACTATCTTAATGAAATATATCATTTGGAGTTGCAAAATCCTATATGGGGAATTTTCTGGCCATTAGTATTTAATGGAGTGATTGACCATGTAGGAAATGGATATTATGCTCTAAGCGAACCCATTGTTCTTGATTATGGTACACATTTCTATTATATAAATGTTTTTCCAGAAGAAGTGAAAAGTAAACACGTCTCAGTAGGAATCACTTTTTCAGAGACCTATGAGGACGTTAAGTGTAAGACTATGCGCCCTTCGGCTGTTGCCATATTTAAGTCATATCCGTGTATCAAAGATGTAGTAGATACGTTTCCTAAATCACTGGAAGAAGAAAGTAATTTGAAGTATGTTAATTGGAAATCCAAACGTGGACTTGCGGAATTAGAGAGAGAAGGATTAACCCGTTACTTTTCATTGCCAGAGAAATTATATCTCAGACAACTACCGTCAAGAGCAATTAATCCTGAAGCATACGCTCTTTCGTATTGTCTGACAAGAGTTGTGAGTAACGAAGCAAATGGCAAGTATAATAGTTCTACCCTCCAACTTACAATGCCTGCTTTTGCAATGCCTTTCATGGTTTACCGTGTACTTTTGTTGGAATGTATGGCTTCAAAGCAACTTCCACGAAAAACTGGTAGTGAATATATTTTTGAAAACATCTCATCAGAAACTGTAAAACAATTAAATAGAATCTTCTGTAACTCCATACTATATGAATAATCCAATAAAAATATTCAACGAAATATTTGATGCTTATATCAAATATATAAATAGCGGTTTGCCTTTCTTTCGTGAAGAGTATAACCAAGAACGAAACGCTCTGATAAAGGAGGCAGGCACTATTTGTCAGCCACCTATTATAGAGATAGTACCGAAATACCACGAAAAGGCAACTTTGGCTGAGTTTTGTGCTAATGAAGGGCTTTCAAAAGAACTAAATGATTTTGTGAATACAGGTCTGTTCGTCAACAACAGCCAACAGGAGCGTTATCTCTATGACCACCAATACGAAGCACTTAAAGAAGCATATATAAACAGGAAACACATAGTAGTAACCACTGGAACAGGTTCTGGTAAGACGGAATGTTTCCTTTTACCTGTCATAGCTGATTTGGTTGCAGAATCAAAGAATTGGGGGAAAACGAGAAAAAGAGCCATGCGCACAATGATTCTCTATCCTCTCAATGCACTTGCCGAAGACCAGATGATTCGTTTGAGAAAAGCCTTGAACAGTCATAAGGATGATAAAACAGGAGCGTTGGATTGGTTGAACGAACATCGTGGTGGACATCGTTTTTACTTTGGACGATATACCGGTGCGACTCCCGTCAGTGGAATTAAGGATAAAGTACGAGACAAGCTTCTCGAAGAAAAGAAACTTTTGCAGAATGACTGGAAAGCGGCACAGGAAGCGGCAAGAGTGAACAATAACACTGAATTGCTTTATCATGTGCCTTGCATGGAAAGCGATTCAGCGGAAATGTGGGACCGTTTCTCCATGCAGGACAATGCGCCAGACATTATGATTACAAATTATAGCATGCTGAATATAATGCTCATGCGCAATCATGAGGCTGAAATATTTTCAGATACGAAGAAATGGCTTGAAGAAGACCCGTCGCACATTTTTCATCTCGTAATAGATGAATTACACACTTATAGAGGAACAGCAGGTACAGAAGTGGCTTATTTGCTAAGAGTCCTGCTTGACAGGTTGGGATTGCGTCCAGATTCTCCACAGGTACAATTCCTTGCCTCCAGTGCGTCTTTAGAAGAAAATGAGCAATCAATAGATTTTCTTTCTGAGTTCTTTGGAGTAAACAAGAATGAATTCAGGAGGAGGTTTAGAATTATATCAAATCCTCCACAGCCATCAGTAGAGAAGCCTTCTGTCTCTTTGCCGACAAATGAACTTGCTGAATATGGAAGTGTTTATGAGGAAGACGCAAATGCTGACAACAATTTGCTGAGAAGTCTCGGGTGTGACAACTTTTATGAATTATCTTCCAAGTATCAGTTATTATCATGGCTTAAATACGCATTAAGTTCAAAGAAAGTCATCATAGCCAAAGATATTGAGAAAATAGCTGATGGATTAGGTATTGTTAGCGAGGAAAGACTATGCGTTGTAGCTGGACTTGTAAAAGCGTTATGTAAAAGTGAGTGGAATGGCAACTATCTTGCGCCACTAAGAGCACATTTCTTTTTCCGTAATGTAAGCGGCTTATGGGGATGCTCCAATCCACAATGTCCTCATGTTCACGAAGAACATAAATTTGAGGGAAGAACTATAGGCGCACTCTACAAACGTCCACGAAACGTTTGCAGTTGTGGTATGAAGGTGTTAGAAATTCTTGTATGCGAAAACTGTGGTGAGGTTTATCTCGGCGGTTATCGTGTTTTGGTAAACGGTAAAACATACCTAAGTTCGGAGAAACCAATAAACGATGATGGTACTGGCTATTGCATCTTATGGAATGGCGATGCAAGTTCTGATGATGGTTGGAAACGTGTGTCGTACAATCCGAGTACAGGCGAATATCGTATAGATATGGATGGAGCTTATTGGTTGTATGAACAAACATCAGATTCAGAAACTAAGTTTCCACATAAGTGTCCGAAATGTGAGGTGGCATACATAATGAAAGACAAAAACAGCCTCACTCCCATACGTTACCATGGTACAGGCTTGCAGAAGGTGAACCAGATTCTTGCAGATTCTTTGATTCGCTCGATGAAAAATGCGAAAGAAAAGAACACCAAAGTGGTGCTTTTCTCTGATAGTCGTCAGTCTGCTGCAAAATTGTCCGCAGGAATAGAGCTCGACCATTTCAGGGATGTTCTCCGTTGGGCTATTCTCCATGCTCTCAATGGCAGTAATGAGGTGGTGACTTTTCTGAAGAGATTGTTCGATGACCAAAATTGGACACAGTCGGATGGTCAGCGTCTGAACGAATTGACAAATGACCAGACTTATGGTGAGGTCGCACGTGTCATCATGGCAAACCGTATGGGGTTTGCCACAGATGGACAATTAACGAAACTAAAAACCTATTTCAATTGTTGTGACGGACAAAATCTTGGAAGTGTCGAAGATGATGTGTTTAAGATATTACTGTCTCTTGGCATGAACCCGGCAGGTCCTAAACCTACATGTTTCCAAAATGTCATGGCTGGTTTATGGTATGACCTTTTTGATTTTGAAAAGAAAAAAGCCAAGTCAGACCTTAGTGATAATCAGTTGGAATTTTCTGACAGAATACGCAAATATAATAAAATTGAACAATTGGCAAGTATATTCGGTAACCGTAAGCGTTCGTTTGAGGAACTGAAACTTGGCTATCTTTCGCCTACCCGTAAGATTGCTGACCAAACAATGGCGGAGCTTGCATGTTCTACCATTCGCATCCTTGGAGAGAAGAAACGCATAATGGGGATTCCTTCTAAATATCCTTTAAAAGATAGTTTCCCAATGGCTGTAAGGAAACTTGTACAACATGTATATCATATTAAAGGTACGAAAGAAACCAATGAAAAGCTTGACACATTGCGTGATATATTGAGAGAACGTGGCATTATAGACCGCCAAGTAACAGCACTTTCTGGAGAAGGACTCTCATTTGTGAAAGCGGATGTTGGCTCAAAATATTGGATTTGTCCCCGATGCAAGACTGTACACATGCATCGTGCAAATGGTGTTTGTATGAATTGCTATCACAGACTTGATGAGGAATATATCCTGACAAAGGAAGATGTTAGTAATCCTGAGGACTATTATCTTACCTTACTGAACTCTACCGATAATGTCTATCGTCTGCATTGTGAGGAAATGACAGGTCAGACTTCAAAGAATGATTCAAAGAAAAGGCAGCGGTTGTTTCAGGACATATTCCTTAAAACGGAGAATCCATTAGTTGAAGGTATTGATTTGCTCAGCGTAACAACGACTATGGAGGCAGGTGTAGATATCGGCTCATTATCGGCTGTTATGATGGGCAATGTGCCTCCCCAGCGTTTCAATTACCAACAGCGTGTTGGTCGTGCCGGTCGTCGTGGTAATCCGTTGTCTATTGCCCTTACAGTTGCGCGTTCTACAAGCCACGACTTGACAAACTTCCAAGAATATGAACGTATGGTTTCTGATACTCCCAAAGACCCATATCTGGAAACAAGGACAAAAGAGATTGCTGAACGTATTATATATAAGGAAATACTGTATGCTGCCTTAAAAAATGAAATTTCAGGAAAGGATAGTGTACATGGTAATTTCGGAACTGTAGACCAATGGGATAAGTACAAAGAAGAAGTTGCGAACTGGCTATCTTCTAACCAGGAAGAAGTGTGGCGTATTATCGAAGTTGTGACTACTGGTACAGAAATATCAGACGCTCAAAAGCAGGAAATAAAAAAATTCATCTATGATCATTTCCTTGACATGATAAGCCAAATTGCCACAAGTTCTGAGTACACACAAGAATTACTCAGTGAACGGCTTGCTAATGCCGGACTGCTCCCAATGTTTGGTTTCCCTACCCGCACACGAAACTTGTATCTAAGCGAGCCGAAGAAACTACCAGCAGAAGATGTTGTTTCTCGAGATATAGATATGGCTTTGAACTCTTTTGCCCCAGGGCATGAGATTGTTAAAGACAAGAAAGTATATAGGGCGGTGGGAATTGTTGACTATGAATATAATAACTCACATGTACCAGTACCAAAGTACAACTCTTTGAATGTTTATAGCCATCCTCTTCATCGTTGTGTTATATGTGGTTATTCGTCAATCAGCCAAGATGATGACTCTTGCAAATGCCCTGTCTGCGGCAGTGATATGCAGAAAGTAAAGATTTGCTCACCTTTAGGTTTCTGTGTTGACTATAATGCGTCTGTAGAGGATTTCAACGGAAGTTACGATTGGTATTCTCCCAATAGCGATATAAAATTGGATTGTGAACAATCTCTACAAGAATGTCCGCAAGTTGATAATATGGCTATCAGGAACAATTTCGTACCTTCGCAAGGACTCGTGCATCTTGTGAATGATAACAACGGAGACTTCTATAAATTAGGGAAAAATAATGAGGGTATTTATGTGTCACGTGATGCATATCCAGAAGAGATTAGAAACACATTAAATTTGTCTTTTGAAACAAAATATGCCTTTGTCTCGTCAAAGACAACAGGTGTACTTGCACTTTCGATAGCAGAGATTCCTGAAGAATTGAATCTTTCACCACTTAATGGAGAGAATGTCAATAGTCATGCAGTAAGAGCTGCCTTTCTGTCATGGGGGTATCTCGTAAGAAAATCAGTATCTCACTATCTTGATATAGACTCATCGGAGTTAACAGTGGGATTTTATATTACTCCCCAAACTAAGAAAGCAGAAATTTTCTTTGTGGAGCAGTTGGAAAATGGTGCAGGCTATAGCAACTATCTCAGTGGTAGGAGATATAAAGATGTTCCTAAGAAAGCCATAATTCAGCCACTCATAGAAAAAGGCGAGATCTACGAAAAACTGACAGCCCATAATCATGAAAATGGTTGCACATCGTCTTGCTATGATTGCATTAGGGATTATTCGAACCAAGGAGTGCATCATTTGCTTGATTGGCGACTTGGACTTGATTTAGCGAGGCTTGCACACGATTCAAATGCAAAGATAGATTTTACAGCAAAGTATTGGACTGACTATATAAATATCACAGTCAAGAACGTTCTTCTAAGACATGGATATTCTGCCGAAAGTTTTGATGGAACGCTGATAGGTACAGATCCTTATGATGGTGAGAACTACTGTTTGGTACATCCTTTATGGTCATCAAAAATGGTAAGCAGGCTTACAGGCTCTTTACCAGACGTATATAAGGCGTTGTCTGTTTTTGATATTTCTAAAATGAATGGTTAATTAATACAGATAGAATTATGGCACTTGCAATAAACATAGAAGACCTGCTTGACAAGCAGAAGATAGAATCCAACAGAATCGAATTCAAGAAAGGCTGGAATCCGGCGAGCATATACCATAGCGTGTGTGCTTTCGCTAACGATTTTGATGACCTTGGAGGCGGATATATCATCGTTGGTGTAGATACTGACGATAAGACGGGTATGGCAATCCGTCCTGTTGAAGGTGTACCAATGGAAAAGATAGATGGCATATTGCAGGAGATGGTAGGCTATAATAACAAGATTTCACCTTATTATTTGCCTCGCACTTCCGTAGAAGATGTGGATGGAAAACAAGTGATTGTGATATGGTGTCCTGCTGGCAGTTATCGCCCTTATTCCGTACCTGTGAATGTGACAGCCAAAAGCTCAAAGGAATATTTTTATATTCGTAGTGGCACAAGTAGTATTGAGGCAAAAGGCGAAGTACTCGTTGAGCTGCGGGAGTTGGCTAACCGTGTGCCTTTTGACGAGCGTGGCAATAGCGGAATTCGGTTAGAGGACATTTCTTTGGTTCTTCTTCGTGACTACCTTGTTAAAGTGGGAAGTAGATTGGCGGATGATGTGGTAACAACACCACTGTCAAATATACTTGACCAAATGGAGCTATACACAGGACCAAAAGAGAACCGCTTGATTCGGAATGTTGCAGCCATGATGTTCTGTGAAAATCCAAGCAAGTTCTTCCCATACACTCAGATTGACGTAGTGACATTCCCTAACGGAAAGATGAAAGACCCGAACAATTTTACGGAAGTGACATTCAAGGGTAGCATCCCGCAGATGATAAAGCAAACGATGGACTACATCAAAAGTAATGTACTTAAAGAAAATGTCCGCAAAATATCAGGCAGACAGGAGGCCGAACGCTTTTGGAACTATCCCTACGATGCCATTGAGGAAGCGGTGGTAAACTCCGTTTATCACAGAGATTTCTTGCAGCATGAGCCAATAGAAATAACTATTGAACCCGAAGGAATCTCCATTCTCAACTGCCCGGGACCTGACCGTAGTATATCCAAAGAGGATATTGAGAAAGGTGATATGCTCAAAAGCCGTCGTTATCGTAATCGTCGATTAGGAGACTTCTTGAAAGAGCTTGACTTGACGGAAGGTCGCTCCACTGGTGTTCCAACCATACAAGCCAAGTTGGCTGAGAACGGTTCTCCTCGTGCCATCTTTGAAACAACTGATGATCGCTTAACATTCTTAGTAACAATTCCTATTCATGAAGGATGTACCGTAAGTTCGGAGACAGGTGAATTTAGTTCGGAGAGAACAGCAAAAAGTTCGGAGACAAGTTCGGGAACTCAGCCCAAAAGTTCGGAGACAGACGGATTTAGTTCGGAGACAACACCGAAAAGTTCGGAGAGAAAGCAAAAAAGTTCGGAGAGAGTCCTTGACTTAATTAGACAAAAGCCTTCCATATCAGCTGCAGAAATTGCTATGATGATAGACATGTCTTCACGAGGTGTAGAGAAACAAATCAAAAGACTGCGTGAAGAAGGAATCATCAGACGTATTGGTGCTGACTTCGGTGGCTATTGGGAAATCATATCAAAAGAAAACGAATAAAAATTACACAAGATATGTTATTAGGAAACAAAATTAAGTCTCTTAGAGACGAACAAGAAGTGTTGCAACGCCAATTGGCAGCTTACTTAGAGATAGACACTCCTATGTTTAGTAAAATAGAACGTGGAGACAGACGAGCAAAGAGAAGCCAAGTAATCTTACTGGCAAAATACTTTGATGTAGACGAGAAGGAAATGCTGAAACTTTGGCTTGCGGACAAAGTGCTTGATGCTATCGGAGATGAGGATGAATGTGAACTGAAAAGAGATGCCATCGAAGTGGCTAAAGAGAAAATCTTATAAAATGTGATTATGGATGCAGATGCGATTATTAGAAGAATGCATGAACTGGAAGAAGAGAACAAAAGACTAAAGTCTCTTCTTAAAGAACATGGAATACCGTTTGAGACGTGTTCTCATGATTGTAGCATTGCCGCATCCAAATCTACAAAGCCAACAGCATCGTCAGTTCGTCTCTCGTTACAGGAGAAGGTTGGGTTATTTAAAAGTATTTTCAAAGGACGAGAGGATATATTTGCAAAAAGATGGTATAGTGATACTACGAAGAAATCTGGTTATCAACCTGTATGTGAACGTGAATGGAACAGAGAGTTCTGCGATAAGAGAAAATATAAATGTGCAGAATGTCCTAACCGTCAGTTTGCTCCACTATCGTATCAACACTTCTACAATCATCTTGCAGGCAAGGATGCGTTTGGACGTGATGTCATTGGCTTATATCCAATGCTGAATGACAACACATGCTTTTTCCTTTGTACAGATTTCGATGATAAAAGTTGTGAGCATGGATATCAGAATGATGTGCTTGCCTTTGTAGGTGTATGCAAGGAGTGGGATGTTCCTTGCTACATAGAACGTTCACGTTCTGGTAATGGAGCGCATGTATGGATATTCTTTGATGGTGCAATAACAGCAACCAAAGCAAGAAGATTGGGAAAATCGATTTTGGCAGAAGCAATGAATAAAGATGTGCATCTTTCTTTCAAGTCATACGACAGATTCTTCCCCAATCAGGACACTCTACCTGAAGGTGGAATGGGAAACCTTGTGGCACTGCCACTTCAAGGTAACGCACGAAGAAATGGAAATAGTGTATTTGTTGATGAACAGTTTCAAGCATATCCAGACCAATGGAACTTTCTTCTCAACATTCAGAAAATATCAGAATCGACCATAGATGATATTCTCCAAAAACGCGCTTCATCATTGGGTGAATTGACAAAGAGTAGTGAGAGTAAGCCGTGGGATGTTCCGGCAACTGAAGCTATTGCCAAATCAGATTTTCCATCAAGTATTACCTTGACAAAGGCAAATATGCTTTATATCCCATTATTGGGTTTGTCTGAAAAGACTGTCAATTATTTCAAGAGAATGGCTGCTTTCCACAATCCAGAGTTTTATGCAAAACAAGGTATGCGTCTGTCTACTTATGATATCCCACGTATCATATCCTGTTCGGAATTACACGATGACTACCTTGCCATTCCTCGTGGCTGTGAAGATGCCGTGATTAACATTCTCGAAGATCATGATGTTAAGTACAACATAGAGGATAAAACCTATCATGGACGAAAAATCAATGTTTCGTTCAAAGGCGAACTTCGTGAAGAGCAGCAGAAAGCCATGGAGTATATGCTGTCATATAATATAGGAACACTTTCTGCAACAACCGCTTTCGGCAAAACCGTGTTTGCTATTGCTATGATTGCTCAACGCAAGGTAAACACGCTGATTCTTGTTCATCGAAAATCTTTGCTTGACCAGTGGAAGAAACAACTGGAAGAATTCTTGGAGATAAACGAAGAAATCGATAACAACACTATCAAAAGTAAGAGAAAGAAAGACAAATCTCCTATAGGAGTTCTTTGTTCTGGCAAGAATACTATTCATGGGATAATAGATATAGCATTGATTCAGTCTTGCCTGGAGGAAAATGAAATCAAGCCTTTTGTACGAGATTATGGAATGGTGATTGTTGATGAATGTCATCATGTGTCTTCTGTCAGTTTTGAACAGGTGTTGAAACAGGTGAGAGCACACTTTGTCTATGGACTTACGGCTACCCCTATTCGCAAGGACGGTCACCAACCAATTATATTTATGTATGGGGCACAAAACGAGGCGTATAGATAGGATAGGAGCGAAAAGTGCTGGAAGTCTTTGATATTCAGAAAGTTGGATGTGTTTGATAAAAATGGCGGCGCAAAACGAAATGTTTACGTGGGTTTAATTTTGGTTTACGTGGAGGGGCTGTTGAGGCTTGTTTGGTTGGCAGATTTGTTTGTTTCGGTTTACATGAGGTTTACGTGAGGCAGAGGTTGGGTGGTGTATGGGAGTTGCGGCTGTTAGTGCCGCTTTTTTGTGCCTTGTTTTTTTAAAATAAAGTCTCAAATATATTCCATATAATTATTATTTAGTATATTTGCGGTCATAAATAATTGAAATATGGCAAAGGTTATACATGTACATCTGACACACGGGATTGACGGAATAAAGCGGAAAGACTGGTATTTCAGCAGCATTTCGGCTGTTTACACGGTTCTGACGGCTGAACAGGTCGGTGCGACAAAGAATTATTTGCTGCACGCCGGACTTTCCGGCAACGGCACGGTATGCACGAAACGGGCTATAATAAAGCAATCTACGCTTATTTCGGGCGGCTCAGGGGACAAACAAAAGGAAGTGGCCTTGACAGGCTTGGAATGCGATTAGAAAGGCTTTCGGATAGCGTTTTTAGGGGAGGTGGTTTTGCCTCCCTTTTTTGTGGTCAAGATGGGCGATTTTCGGGTTGGGGTGACAAAAGGAGTGACAGTTTGGGGTGACAGTTTTTGAAGTTTGGGGTGACAAAAGTAGGTTTTTGCACTACAAATAGTGGATGGGTGTAACACCTGTTTTTAAGAAATGGACTGCCAAAAACGGGGTTTTACCCCCCCCCTCTAATACCACCTTATTTTTATGAAAAGCCACTGTGGATGCCCGTTAATGGGGCGATTTATGGGGTGCTCTGTCTTTGAGGGGGAGGGAACACCTCGGGGAGAGGGCGTACAGGGGGGTACGTTTCGTGCTATTCCAGTCTGATTACGCCGACAACTAAAGCGACAGCGCGAATTGCGGAGTATGGCAGTTCGAACGGGTCGTATTTTTCATTATCTGAAACAATCAGGATATGCTCCTTGTCACTTCCCGGTTTTATGCGCTTGATGAGAGGGCCTTGTGTAGTGTCGATGACATATACCTTGTTCCATTGGAAGAACAGGTCGGACATGGGAACGCGCTGGCACGCAACAATATCGCCGGAATTATACTTGGGGTACATGCTTAAACCCTTTACTGGTATAAGGAAGTCTGCCCCCTTAAATACAGGGACAACATAACGTTCACATTCGTACTCAAGGACAGTTTGCTCACTTGTAAGTGCACCTGCCATTGCCTCAATTGGTATGAGGGGTATGCCTTCGTGAGGAGACTCCGTTAAATGAGCTATTGGCTTTTCGTCTCCAGTGGATATTTCTTCTAGATCGTTTTCATAGAGTTTGGGATCAGAATGAAATATCATAGGAGTTTTTCTAAATTCGAACATGTCCATTATCATATCTCCTTTACCCATCAGAAGCCACTCAGCAGAAATATTCGCTTTTGCGCATACTTTTTCGAGAAAATCAAAAGAGGGCTTGCCTTTTCTTGTTCCTACGACATTTTCGACTACTGTTGGATTAACTCCAATATGTAAAGCGAAAGCACGCTTATTGCCTCCGAACAATACCTTTATAATGGCGTCAAAACGTTCATTTATCGTCATAATCTAATTATTTTTTACTCATTTGCGAATAATTTATACGCATTTGCTTGGTTTATTCGCAAAAGCGTATTATCTTTGCAGCGTGTTCAACAATGAACGAGCGGCCAAAGATACAAAAAAGGCGCGAGAATAACGAATTTTAAGGATTAAAGAAAATGAAGAAGGTAATGAAAACGAGCATGAAAGGGGGATGCGTATGGGCAGTGATGCTGACCGCCACGGACGGCAGGGTGTGCCGCTGGGAGTTTTGGGGCTGCACACTGACGCACGTCAAGGACTTGATAAGGGGTTATGTCGGAAGCTGCCCGTATGACTGCGACTGGACGCTCGTGGGTGGTGGTATGACTATAAAGGGACAATCAAGGCAAAAAGATTGAAGGATAACGAGACCTCGAATGGCAGCCCGGAAAGACGGGCAAAGGGGCGGCACGGACTGCGCGGCCGGAAATTTGTAAGGCGAAATCGGTTTTGAAAGCGATGACAGCCGCCGGGATTCGACTCCCCCGCGCCCCACGAAGTTTAACGATTAAAAAAAATGAGAAATATGAAGAAGGTTATGAGTCAAGAGAAGCAGGCGGAAACATTGAACCATTCTGCAAAGGATGGTGCCGTTATAGATTGCAGGCAGCTTCATTCTCTGATGGATGCCGTTATTGAAAAGGCGCGTGAAGTCCAATCCGAATGCGGTAAAGAACGTCCGGAGATATGGAAATTGTGCGATTTGGCTGTGGATGATTTAGAGAGTATCCTTGACAAGGTTCACATGTGCGTCTTTGCGCGATGTATGCGAGAGGCTGAGTTTGACAGACGCACTGTCCCCGAACCAGATATTGCAAGATTCTATAAGTCTGTCGATACACTCTCTGTACAGTAATATGCCAACCGAATAATCAGTGACGCAAATGATTATGGTGCGAGTTAGGACATCGCCCTTTCTTGCTGATTTGTCTTCTCCTATTTGGAAATTTCCGAAATCAAAAGCTTTTACGAGATATTTGAAACGGGCAGCCAGCCAACGGCATGTGTCATGTGATGAAGCGGTAATAGTTATACCGACTTTCATTTCATATAGACCATTATATGAGTTTTTTACCATAATTAAAAATTAAGTTATTAACGGCTACAAAGTTAGCATAAATAAGTGAGAAATATGAAAAAGTACATTCACATCACGAGAGAAGACAGAGAGTTTATCATGAAAGCTCTTGGTGTTACAGAGCGGATGGTTTTTAAAGGAATCTGTTTTGAGAGCGATTCGGACTTGGCCAAGAAAGTTCGCAAGTTGGCGATGGATCGTGGCGGTATTGTTATGTTGGAAATCCCCGAAATAGAGACACTGCATGATGCTGATGGCTATATGCGTCAATATCTACCCAATGACACGCTTTTGGAGTTCTCCCTTGAGGATGGAGGCTGTGATGTCTATCACAAGGGAGAGAAAGTTCGCCGTTATGAGAATGTCATGGTGAATGACATTCAGAATATCCAAAACTGGGCATCAGCATTGAGATAAGGAGGGGAAGATGGAGTATCGTGGCAACATACGGTGTATATCGGTACGTGAGCTTGAAGCGGACGGCATTATGACACGGGAGACCTGTCGCCAGCTTGCCTGGCGCAAAAAGCTGACGATGGCCGGCCGTGGTGGAGGTAAAGGGAATATTGCCTGGGTTGTTGTCGATAGCTTGCCGACCGAATATCTGACCCAAGTAGAAGAAAAACATCCCGGCGGCCCGGAGATGGACTTACGTCACTGGATACTGTCGAACTACGAGCTTGACCAGGCTGCCGTTACCTATTTTCTGGAGTGGGCAGCGAAGTATCCCAGCAAAAGGGCATCTGGCGAGCTCGCCAAGAAGTACGCGGTGAACGCCTCGGTACTGAACTGCTGTATAAAGTTGTATGAGAACGCCCGCGTGCGCAAACGTCTGATGGGCGAAGGAGCCTATAAATGGGACATGATGGCAGCGGTTATCGAGACACTGCGCGAGGAATACGGGCACGACCTTCCGGCCAGCACACTCCGCTTCCGCAAGAAGGTGAACGAGTACAGACAGTACGGTTATGAGTGCCTGATTACCGGGAAGTTCGGGAACCAGAACAAGCGCAAGGTGGACTATAAGACGGAGCGTGTGGTGTTGAGCATCGCGGTACTGCCCAATCAGCCCTACGGGAGTGACGTGCATGACATGTACATCTCCTTCGTCTGTGGCGAATTAGACGTGTACGACTTTGATACCGGTGAGATATTCAACCCCGATGACTTCACGGACAAGAACGGCGACCCGAAGGAACTGAGTGAAAGCACCATCCGCAATATCTTGAATAAGCCGGCGAATCGGCTGCTCATAGAGAAAGCCCGGCGCGGACGCACGGAGTTCTACCACGAGCAGATGCCGCACATGCACCGCCATAGTGGTGAGTTCTCCCTGTCGCAGATTACGATGGACGATGTGGATTTGCCGCGCCGGATGAAGGGTGGTGAGTATGTCCATGCCTACTATGCCTATGATGTGGTGAGCCAGTGCCGCGTGGGACTGGCCTATGGACGCGACAAGGACGACCGCCTCGTAGTGGAATGCTTCAGGGATATGTTCCGGCTTATCGGACACAACGGTTGGGGTATGCCCGCCGGTATTGAGGTGGAGCAGCATCTGATGAGCAAGTATAAGGAAGGCTTTCTGAAAGCGGGTGAAGTGTTCGACTTCGTGCATTTCTGCGCCCCACAAAACTCGCAGGAGAAGTACGCCGAGGCATTGAACGGAGCTTTCAAGACCACCATCGCTCACAGGAACCACGAGGGCATAGGCCGCTGGTACGGCAAGGGTGCACGACGCGTCGATCAGAAAAAGGTTAGCGACAGCAGCAACCACACGTGGGAAGACCGGAAGTATTACACGTTTGAGGAACTGGTGGCCGATGACCGGCGCGATTGCGACGAGTGGAACCACGCGCTGCACCCGAACCAGAAGAAATATCCCGGCATGAGCCGGTGGGACGTGCTTGTGGCGAAGATAAACCCGACCCTGCGTCCGCTCGACAGGCTGTCGCTGAGTCGTTACATCGGCGAGCAGGTGGAGACAAGCATACGCAGGAACTCGACGGTGCGCGTAGCCCATGCTGACTGGTGGCTGAGCGGCCCGGAAGTTCTGGAGCAGTTAGAGCCGAACAACCGCAAGGTAACGGCCTACTATCTGCCGGATGAGGAAGGCAAGCCGACCGACGTGTTCCTTTATCAAGACGACCGCTACATCGACAAGGTGCGCCCGGTGGTGACATTCAACCGCGTGATGGCGGAGCAGACCGATGAAGACCGGGCGGCCTATACGGAACAGGCCAAGATAATGAGCCACTTCGACAAGTATGTGCGTGACCATGCCATTGCCCCGGTAGGCGTGGCAGCGGTGCAGCCGACAGTGGAAGAACCGGAGGACGATTTGTTGATAGACAGCGAAAAAAGCCTTGTATTGCCCCCGGTTACGAGACAGGAAGAGCCGGATGAAGCCTACGACTGGCCGTCTATGACGAACATGGCGGCACAGGCAGTCGGTGACATTTAGAACGATATTAGAATAACATTAAAACAGCGTTTGAACTATGATTACAGAAGCGCAGAAACAGAAAATATTGGGAGCGATAGCCGCCAACCGTGCGAACTATCCGAGCGACGCGAAGCACGCCGCCTCCCTTGGCATAAGCACCTCGGTGTACAGTGCCGTAAAGAACGGCCAGACGGACAAAGCCCTGAGCGACACGAACTGGATAAGCATTGCCCGCCGGTTGGGCGTAAGCCTCCGTGCCGACATGGAATGGAAGGCTGCCAAGACAGCCACATTCGAGTATATCACCGCCCAGCTGGAGTTCTCGCAGCAGTCGAGCCTGTCGGCTATCCTGTGCGACATACCGAACATCGGCAAGACGTTCACGGCCCGCTACTATGTGCAGAACCACCGCAATGCGATCTATATAGACTGCTCACAAGTGAAGACCAAGCTGAAGCTGGTGCGGAAGATTGCCGCCGAGTTCGGTGTGAACAGTCGGGGCAGGTACAGCGACGTGTACGACGATCTGGTTTATTACCTCCGCTCGATGGACACGCCGCTCGTTATCCTCGATGAGGCCGGCGACCTGCAATATGAGGCATTCCTTGAACTGAAAGCCCTGTGGAACGCGACGGAGCGGTGCTGTGCATGGTACATGATGGGCGCGGATGGGCTGAAGGAGAAGATAAACCGCTCCATTGAGTGCAAGAAGGTGGGCTATACGGAAATGCTGAGCCGCTATGGTGACCGCTATTCGAAGGTAACGCCTGATGACGGCAAGGAGCGTGAGGCGTTCCTGAGCGCTCAGGCCCGCATTGTCGCCAAGGCCAACGCCCCGGAAAACGCGGACATTGCGCAGATTGTGCGTAAGACGCACGGCGGGCTTCGTAGGGTGTACACGGAAATCGAGAAACTTAAAATGGCGGCGAAGTGAAGCGTGCATTGACACCGCGTGACATAGCGGCCAAGAAATGGAAGACCCTGCCGTGGGGCGAGAAATGGAGCAAGCCGTTCGGCTTCCCGGCAGACAACGCCTCCTGGTTCATCAGCGGAGCCAGTGCCAGCGGCAAGAGCTCGTTTGTGATGCAGTTGGGCAAGGAACTGTGCAAATACGGGACGGTACTGTACATGAGTTATGAGGAGAAAGTGAACCAGAGTTTCCAGCGGCGCATGAGATATCTGAAGATGAATGAAGTGCAGGGGAAGTTCCGGGTGGTACCGGGAAGCAGTCTTGACGAGCTGACGGAGCGGCTCCGGAAGCCCAAAAGCCCGAAATTTGTCGTCATCGACTCCTTTCAGGTCGCCCCGTGGGACTATCCCGATGCAGTGGAACTGATGGAGCGTTTTCCGAAAAAGTGCTTCATCTGGATAAGCCAAGAGAAGAAGAGCCAGCCGATGGGTGGCGGTGCGGTACGTTTGAAATACATCTGCGACATGAAAGTGCGCGTGGTAGGTTATAAGGCATACTGTCAAGGACGTGCTATTGGTGATGCAGGAAGCTATTACGTTGTTTGGGAAGAAGGAATCATACAAACGAGCAATAATCTGTGAAATGGGAATAATGAGACAAATGGGATAAATGGGACAGATGAGACAAATGAACATAATAAATATGAAGGAAAAAGTTTACATCAGCGGTGCGATAGCGCACCATGACATTGAAGAGCGGAAAAAGGCTTTCGCAGATGCCGAGAGCCAGTTGTTGAAAGCGGGCTACAGTCCGGTGAACCCGTTCAGGAACGGGCTGCCGGAAGAAGCCCACTGGAGAGAACACATGCGTGTGGATATCCGTCTTCTGCTTGAGTGCGAGTTTATCTATATGCTGCGCGGCTGGGAATTGAGCAAAGGTGCGAAGCTGGAGTTGGACGTGGCCAGTTCGTGCGGCATAAAAGTGTTGTTCGAATAATATAATAAGAATTTACATGGCACAGGAAATAACAAACATGGCGCAGCCCAATTCGGATGCGCCTCAGCAAAAGGAACAAGCTCCATTGTGTTCGGCTGTCACGAATTTTGCCCGGTTCTACGCCTCGTTCAACAAGCTGCCCTATAACGGCGACCGGGAAGAATTCAAGAAGAGCATCGTGATGCAGTACACGTGGAGGCGCACGGATAGTCTCCGTGAAATGACGCGCAAGGAGTATGATGCCTGTTGCTCCACTCTGGAAAAGCTGTCCGGACAGGACGAGTGGCGACAGAGGCTGCGCGACGAGCTACGCCGTCAGCGCAGCGTGTGCCTGAAACTGATGCAGAAACTCGGCATAGACACCTCAGACTGGGCGCGTATCAACGACTTCTGCCGTCATCCCCGGATAGCCGGCAAACCGTTTGCCCGGATAACTTCGGAAGAACTGGAGCTGCTTGCCGTGAAGCTGCGCTCCATCCAGCGCAAGGGCGGGCTTAAACCGAGAAAGGATCAAGAAGTAGGCAAGGTTGCTTGTACAGGATATATGTTGGTTGGACTTGATAACGTAGGACAGGCATGAAAAGCAAGGTCAAAAGAGTAATGGACTTAATCCATAAGATACAGGACGAGGAACTGCATGACAGCCGCTGCGTCGAGTTCCTTGAAGAACTGGAATACGCGATTGAGCATGAGATAGAGGAAGGCCGCTGGCCGGAAGAATTTGAAGACGAATAATCAACCCAAGTAATAACCATCAAAATTAACCGCAAGTTGAATGTTGGCTGCGCTCGGTAAAACGAGCAAGCTCTTTTACACTCACTTGCACAACATTTTACCACAATGGCAAAAAGAGAAAAGAAAGTCATCATCACCGGCGTGACCCGTGAGGCCGCCGACGAAGCGTTTGCAAGCTATGCGAAGGCAGACGCGCAGAGTGCGAAAATTACGGCAGACATCGAGTTGCAATGTGCAAAGATCCGCGAGAAGTATGCGGGCAAGCTGGCAGAATTGGAGGGCGAAAAGGAGAAAGCCTTCGACACCCTACAGGCATACGCCACCGAGAATCAGGCTGAGCTGTTCTCCCGGAAGAAGAGCCTCGAGATGGCGCACGGCGTTATCGGCTTCCGTACCGGCACGCCGAAGCTGAAGACGCTGAAGGGCTTTACATGGGCGAGCGCGTTGCAGCTTGTCAAGGAGTTCCTTCCGGGTTATGTGCGCCAGACGGAAGAGATTGCCAAGGACAAGCTGCTCGCCGACCGTGACACCGAGGATATGGCTCCTCAGATGGCGAAATGCGGCATACAGGTCTCGCAGGACGAGACCTTCTATGTGGAACCTAAAAAGGAGGACGTGGCATGAAACGGAATGTGACCAAATCCCCGAAGATAGCCCTGTGTCGTGTATGCCACGGCACAGGGCAGGTGAAGGACGACGAATACGAGCCGTGTCCCTGCACGCAGTGCGGCGGCAGCGGTCGTGTGACGGTAAGTGCAAACATAGAGCTGGACATCCGGCCCTATAACCCCAAGAAGGAGGACTGACAGCATGGTGAAGCGACGCGGAGTAAGTTACAAGAAACGTGTTGAGGAAGTGAACAGGATATATGACCGGGAAGCCAAGCGCGGAGTGTCCAACCGCGAGATATGGCGGCGGTACATATATCCTGTGTATGGCATTACCGAGCGTACATTCTACAACCTGCTTAACGCGGTCGCAGAAGACAAGAACAGGATAGCTGACGATGATGATATTCGTCAGCTTTTACTCTTTAATGACGGAGACTATGAATAACGATGTGCGGAATATCATCAAACGGATATTGAAAGACATCCGTGTGGAGATGAGCGACGAGTTCGATCAGAACTTCGAGCGTCAGGCATTTTTCAGCGAGGCATGGGCACGGCGTAAGAGCCCGACCCGCAATGAAGGGCGGGCCATATTGACAGACACGGGGCAACTGCGCCGGAGTATTCAGAGTCGGACTACGGAGAACAGCATCGTCTTCTATACCGATTTGCCTTATGCGGCGATACACAACGACGGTGGAGAGATAAAGGTGACGAAGCGGATGAAAGGCTACTTCTGGCACAAATACATGACCGCCGCCGGAGTTTTAGTATGGGCACGTCGTAAGGACGGTAGCCTGCGCAGGGATAAAAAGACACGTGCAATAAATGACGAGGCGGAATTCTGGAAGTTCATGGCATTAAAGAAGGAAGGCAGTACCATCAAGATACCGCGCCGTCAATTTATAGGCACCTCTCCGGAAGTGGAACAGGCCGTCAGAGAAATCATCGAAGAGAACATAACGGAATATTTTAATGTAGAATTTGACATCAGACGGAAATGAGAAAGGAACTATACAAAAAAATCTGTGCCCATTTGAGCCGTTTGTATATGTTGCCGGACGGCTCGATATACGAACATGAGGACCAAAAAGAAGAAGTTCCGAAAGGTGCGGAGCGGATTATTCCGCACATTGACCTGTGGAACCACAATGTGGAGTTCATCGAGCAGGAGGAGAACTGGGCACGACCCGCGGTGTTCGTGGAGTTCTGCCCGATACGTTGGAAGGCGATAGTGAACGGTGTGGAGTACCGTGCCGAGCCGGAAGTGAAGCTGCATGTCGTGACCGACTGGAAAGGCGCGGCAAGCGAGGGCAGCGAGTTCAAGGAAGAGGCTCTGGAGGTGTTTGACCTGCCGGAACTGATACATGAACGGCTGAACTGCATGGAGGGTGAGACCTTCAAGGTGTTCGACCTTGTGGAGAGCCAAACGAACCACAACCATGAGGAGATTGTGGAGAATATCGAGGTGTATTCGTGTGTGGCAATCAAACGGCTGCAATAAACAGCCACGTTCAAACCGAAAAGCCTCCGACGGTAACTTGTCAGTCGGAGGCTTTTCGTTTGAACGTGGGCAAAGAAATTCCGTCAGACGGTCTCTTTATTGTAAAGCATCATGTCAGTGTATGATGCGGCGCTATTTATGGGTGCGTTGGTTTCCACCCTGACGCATTTCTCAAATGGATTTCCGGTGTTCCTGTTCCTTCCAATCCATTCGCACAGTTCGAGGATGGACGACTTATTGGAGGTGAAATAAATGAATGAGCGTCCAAGTAGCACGTTCAGCACGTCGAGGTAGTCCGTCATCCGCCAGTACATGGTGTAGGTTCCCGTTTCTGTGGAGAGATACGGCGGGTCGACAAAGAAAACCACGTTCTGGGTATCCTTGTATTGTTCGAACACATCCTTGTAGTCGCATGACACAATTTCCAGCCCGTCCAGATAGTCTGCGCATTCCGGATAGTCGGTCTTGCGTATATTGTTATAGAGGACTGTCTTTCTCATTTCCGGCACGGACAGCAGGTAATTCATGGGGAACAGAATCGAGGAGGACAGCGTGATAAAATCGACAAAGCCGACCATCCTTTCCTCCTGCTCGATGCGCTTGAATATCTTTTCGCGCAGTTCTCCGGTGATTCTCCGGTGACGCGGAACGGCATCCCCAACCAACTTGCGTATATCCGCAATCAGCCGGTTCGTCTGTGGAATGTGAACCAAACGCCGACGGTAGTTATCGAAGTCATTATACACCACTCTTGCTCCTGGTTTTTGGCGCTTTGTAATGTGCGAGAGCAGTCCAGAACCTCCGAACAAATCCACGAATACGGAATCTTCTGGGAATTGCTCCAGTATCTTGATGAATTCCTTGGCGAACATCCTTTTTTGTCCCACGAAAGGAAGCGGAGCTGACATACGCATCTTATAGCTCATGCGTTCAACTCGATTTTTTTTGTTCATAATTTGATGTTTTTGAAAAATTGTTGTTATATTTGCAGCAGGAATAGACATTAACCCGATTAGTTGCGGTTTGAGCGATGGGAGTGGTTTCTGTCTATTCTTTTCTTTTTATATGATACACGGTCTCTGCCCTGTTTTTGTACACCTCCGTTTTAACCGTCCATTGTTCTCCATTTTTCAGGATAAGTTTGTATATATTATAGGAAGTGACACCTCTTTTCTTTTTTTTGTCTATGTTTGCGATGTCCTTTTGGGTATTGATGTCTTTGCCTTCTCCAAGCGGACTGACTCTCTCAAATAACAAATTGTGGATGTTTTCCTTAACTTTTGCGTACATTTCCGCTTCCTCAATGTTCCAAGCATGTCCTATCGCTCTCTTGAATGACTTCCGAGTCTGATAAATCCTCCCTGTATGCAGGTTATCGTGTTTCTCTTCATATTGCGTAGCTTTCGCAATAAGTTTGTCCTTGTAATCATAGAAGTCTTTTTGTCTTTTATGTTCATTGCATGAGCGCAGAAACTTGCATACTGCACACAGTTCGTTGTCAGGTACAAAAGGCTTTGCCAGTTTCAGCTTGCCTTTTGCGACATCGCAGTCGCGGCATCGGCGTATGGTGTACGGATTGTAGTCCGGCACGGTCTTCTGTTCTTTCCCCGCATTGAAGTGGAAGATGCCCTTTGAATCCCGCTGCAAGGCTTCCTCCCCGAGAGCCATCGCCTCGTCGTGCGGCGTGGCCGGGTACTTGGACTTGCGCACCTGTACTACGGTACAGCGGCAGTTCCAGCCATTTGGCGGGTAATACTCATCCCAGAAGGAGTCCGTAACGGGCAGTGTCACGCCATGCAACGCAGCATGTGCGGGCCGCACCTTGCCGTCATGTGCCGTGCGGTACTGAAGGTTGTAACGGTCACCGTCCTCGATGAATTGCTCCCATTGGACCGCCATTTCAGCGGATGACTGCACGAAGTTGTACTCAGCCCGGAGATAGTTGGAATTGTATGTCTCGTCAATCTTACGGACATCGTTCAAAAACCGTTCGAAGGGCTTACGATTGCCGTTCTCATCGAGCAGGGACGGGAACGCCTCGTGGAGTTCGTGAAAGGTCTTCATGCCGGAAAAGATATAGTCGGAGCGCATGAGCCGGCGGCGCATGGCATCGGACATCTCCACCTGCCGGAACCCGGAGTCGAGGACTTCAGCGTGAGCGTCGATGAACTCCTGCACCTTGGGCTTGGCCAGCACTTCGATGCGGAACTGCGTTCCTTTGAGGGAGTAGAGCGTCTGCATCATGCCATCGAAGAGCGACGACAACTCCTTGCGAATCTCTTCCTCGCGCTCCTTAGAGAGCATCAGTGGCTGCGGCACATTCCCCAGCCACTGGGCATAGCGTCGGTGCAGCCCCGAATAGTCATCGGGGCTTAGTCGAAAAAACGGGAATGTGCGTTATGCTGTTTTCCCTTTTTGTCATCCTGTTGTTCATCGTCCGCATTGTTGCCAGTGCCCGGCATTATGGCCGGTACCGGCTTCTCCTCGCATGGCATCCCGTATTTGTCCTCGAAATATTGGGGATTGACTTTGTAGTGCTGCAAGACCATCTCCTCGTATGCCTTCTGCTGTTCTGGCGTATAGTCGACCGCATAGTCCCACTCGAAGCGCAGCCCCTTGATCGGAAAGCCATGGCGCACCATGCGCGGGATTAGCTGGTTGTTCACGATGTCGCGCAGCATGTCACAGTCGCTCTCCACAAGGTTCTGGAACACCTCAAGATGCGTTTCCGACTGCGACAGGCTGCTGCCGTCCTCGATGGTCATGGTCTGTCCGATGACGAGTTTGGAGAGTTCCGAGTTGGCGCGGTCGATACGCTTGTCATAGACATTGTAGGCATCGCCCTTGCCGCTCTCCACGAATTCAATCTCCGTGTCCTGACCAGCAACCATAGAGAGACTTGCCCCGGCCTCGCGCAGCATTCGGTCGAGACGGTCAATTTCCTTCTTGTCGCGGGATGTCGTCCGTGCGATGCGCATGGGCATCCCGAAGATCTCGCCGAATGTGTCCCAGAACGCCAGCATGTTCTTCTTGGGTATGGTCTGCGTGGCCGCCTTGAGATAGAGTCCGAGGTCGTCGGGGCGCCCGGCTTCGATGAGCCAGTCCGTGAACGGAGGCTCGCGATAACAGATGCCCGTAGTCCAGTCCTGTCCGAGGTCGGTGATGACACGCCCGTATTCCGGGACAACGTGCTTGCGTGGCAGGAGCTTTACATCAGAATAGCAGATGCAGCCGTCGCCGTCGGTGGTAAGTTCCCCCAGCTCGATGAGCGAATGGCCCCAGAAGTTTGCTTCCAACGCATAACGCAGCAGCTGCTTGAACCATGCCTGATCGAAGTAGTGCAGCGCCTTTTTGTCCTCGTCCCCCTTTTCGTTCACGATCTTGAACGACTTGGCCATGACGAATCCCCTGCGCTGCTCGACGCATCCGGAGAGGTGCAGGTCAACCTCCACATCCCGGTAGATATCGTAGAGCAGTTTCCGGTTAGGACTGTCCACGTTGATGGCCAGCTGCCATGCGTCGCGCCAGTTCTTGATGTCCTTGCGTGTGAGCGCGTCAGTGGTGCGCTGCAGTTCGATGACCATTTTCTGCACGCGCTTGCGGTCGGTCTCTTTGGCGAGGTTGAAGTCCCCGTATGGTGTGTGCAGCACGTCCCGTGGCTTTTGCGGGAACAGGCCGCTGAAAAAGTTTTTTATGTCCATATTGTCACCAATTATGTCTGAGTTGTGGTTGTGAACTATAAGCGAACATGCCTCCGGCCGGTTCCCCGTCCTCGTCCACTTCGAGCGGCAGGTCAGGCAGAATCTTCCCCGCCTGTACGCCTTCCAGCCATTCGATGGCCCGCTTGTAGCGTTCCTCACGTATTTCCGAGCCCATCTTCTGCGGCATGGACGCGCTCATGTGGTAGAGAGCGATGTCGCAGGTGTACATGACGATGAGCCGGTTCCTGTCGTCCCCCTCTGCGGCGAACACCGCCACACAGTCGTACTTGGGACGCAGGTATCCGGATATTTCCTCCTGTGCCTCATATTCAGCGTTGGCACGGTTTTTCTCCGAGGTCTGAGAAATGACCTTCAAAGCCGATTCGCCGACAACTACCCTGTAATCCTCCTCCGTTATGAACATGGCGACCTCCTTCCGTCAGCTATGTACAATGCCCGTTGCTCAATGTCTGCGACCGTCACTCCCTTGCGGAACCGGTGTGTGCGTACCAGCTCCCGGATGGTCTGTTTGGGTACGACCTTCAGTCCCCCGTTCAGAAAAATCACCAGATACTTCATCCCGAAGAGCCGGGACAGCTTGTTCGCCTTCTTGACGGCACGCTTGAATTTCCAAGCAAAAACGATGTCTTTTATCAATCTTATCATACTACCATATATTTTTGGCGGTCGGTCTTTTGCCGAACACCGGTTGAAAACTCTCCTGTCTCGTGTTGCGCTGCAATATCCATATCGCACCCTCGTCCGCGTCCGGTGCATCGTCATGTATGCGGCTTCCGCGCTCCAGTGCCAGCGTCTGCTCGATGCCCACCAGCATGTCCGGGTCATCCTTCTTTGCCTCGTTGTAGTAAACGAACCCGCGTTCCCAGAGCGGACTGACCGTCTCGATGCGCTGGATCTTGTCCGGCTTCTTTCGCTTGTCCGGCATGATGGGCAACTGGTACCCGCGCAGGTTGCCCTCCACTGCGAACTCGTCGAGAATGACATCCTGCATGAAATTAGCCTCCATGAAGAATAAGATAGGAGCGGTATCACGTGTGCGCTCGTAGAGGTCATAGAGCCACCGTACCATTTCGCCGACGGTCGCCTGACGCACGAAGCAGTCTATGAGGTGCAGTTCGCTTCCTATCTTGCCCCATAGACGGCACGCCTTGTAGTCGTTGGAGGTGGTGCTTTTGAACGACGGGTCAGTGTAGCATACCAGCATTTCGTATTTCGTGAGCTTCGGTAGCCGCTTGTAGCGTATCCAGTCAGCCCGGAAGATGGTGCCATCCACAATGGGGTTGTGCATCATCTCCTTTTCCCATGCCCGATAGCCCACGAAGTCGCGGTAAAGCTGTGCCTCCTCCTTTGTCCATTTCTCCTTCCATACCGGCTCGCCGTTTTTGTCCACCGCCTTGATTATGGACACATGCACGCCTTTTGTCTTGGCAATGTTGGCCAGCACGGATGTCTTGCTGATGAGGTTTCCCACCATGATGAACCGTCCACGACCCACATCAAGTGCACCGAAGAGGGCCTCCTTTACCCAGTCCGTGAGGTCATGCACGCGCTTCTCGTTGCGACACAGTTCGTCGTCGTCGAGGTCGTCGATGACGATGTAGTCCGGACGCGCCTCGCGGTCTCGCAGTCCACGCGGTGACTGTCCCCGTCCGCAAGCAAGGAACTTCACGCCGTTTGCCGCCTTGAACTCTCCCTCCTGCCATGAGGCACTTCCTCGCTGGTTGCCGAAGTCGGCAATGATGCGCTGGTTGTGCTCCAGTTCCGCCTGTATGTCGCCCAGCAGCCGGACAGCACTGTCCTCGCTCTTTCCGACCACCACCATGAAACTGATAAGCCTCTTAGACTGGAACATGAGCCAGAGCGGCACGAAAATGTCCATGTGTGTGGATTTGGCGTGTCCGCGCGGCCATTGGAACACCGCCTTGAGGTTCGGTGTGGAGCGCACCCGCCGTGCCGCCTCGTTGTGGAACGGCGCGTTGTGTACGGTGCGTATCACCTCACCGGTGGTCTTGTCGCGCAGCGTGAGGAAGTGCGGGAAATAGTACTCGCAAAACGCGGCATAGTTAGACCGCAGCCGTGCGATACGCCTGTCACGGTCGGCGGGCGTTTCTTGAGCCAGTAGCGCGACGTCGGTGATAGATTGCACCCGCTTGCAGTGTTCTTTCCACTGCTCATAAGCCAGTTTCCTTTCTGTCTGTGTCGCCATGCTACTTTATTCCCATCTGTTCGGTGATGTACATATCCTGATACTTGTTGATGGCTTTGATGAGTTCCGGAGTCACGTCCGGGTCAATGGTGGAGCGGTACTCTATCCACTTGGAGAATGCCATGAACACCTCGATGGCATCGACCACGTTTGCCTTCTTGTCGAGTTTCTCGATGACCGATGACAGCTTGGCGAGCTTGTCGCCCAGTCCGGCGATGAGTGCCGGGTCGTTGGATTCATTGACCTGCGTGATGAGGGTGTCGATGGTCAGTAGCAGCTTGTTGACCAGCTCCGGACGTGTCACGCTCTTGGCTCCTCTTGCCTCCTTCCATCCTTCAGCGTTGCACCACTTGGAGATGGTCACACGCGAGACATCCACTTTCTCGGCAATCTCCTGCTGTTCCATGCCCGCCATGTACAGCGACTTGGCGAGTGATTTCTTTTTTTCTGTTTGCTGCCGCCTATTTTGGCGGCACTCGGAAGAGCCGGAGCGGGCTCCGCTCTCCTCTTGTTTGCTCAAAATGTCTGCTTTTGTCATATATGATAAAGTTAAACTGTTACACATAACAGGTGTTTACAACGCCTACATAAAGTCATTGTACATGCAAAATTCTCCTGTTTCAGGTGTCCCACCAAAAAATAGTGAAACCGTTTCATAGAACTGTGCAACCATTTCGTACATTTTTGGCGGTGAGCGGATTAGCCCGTAATATTGCAGTCGGAAAGCAGCGTTTCCGGGCTGCGCCTCAGCAATCGGAGCAAGCTCCATTGTAAATCGGCTTGCACCGGAATTGCACTGCGAAACGCAAAAATCAGAATAGAAAAATGAGCAAACGAGTACGCATTTCAAACGACAGCCTGAACAGCTACGGGACACGTGTGCTGACATCAGGCATGAACGTGGAGCAATATTGCCGGAATCCGGTACTGCTCTACATGCACGAGCGTGGCAACGTGATAGGCTACGTGAAGGATTTGAAGGTGGAGAACGACGAGGTGACAGGCGAACTGGTGTTTGACGAGGCGACGGAACTGAGCAAGCGTTGCAAAAAGCAGTTTGAGTTCGGTAGTCTGAAAATGGTCAGCGCGGGACTTGACATCATCGAAATGAGCGAGGACAGCGCATGCCTTGTCGCCGGGCAGACCAGCCCGACCATCACCAAAAGCAAGCTGTTCGAGGTTTCGGTAGTGGACATCGGTGCCAACGACGACGCTCTCGTGCTGAAAAAGGACGGCAAACAAATCACATTGGGCAGGGACGGCGAATGTCCCCTGCCGGAACTTAGTAATAACCATCAAAAAAAGAAAAACGAAATGGAAAACAAGACCATTGCCCTACAGCTGGGCTTGCCGGAGACGGCGACCGAAGCCGAGATAACAGCGAAGCTCGGCGAACTCAAAGCGGCCAAGGAAGAGAATGCGAAGCTCCAGAAGGAGAAGGACGCGCTGACCCTGACGAACATCACCTCACTCGTTGAGAAAGCCATCGACGAGAAGCGCATCGGCGCCGACAAGAAACAGCAGTTCATCGACCTCGGCAAGAAAATCGGCGCGGAGGAACTGGGAAACACATTCTCAGCCATGTCCCCTCAAATGAAACTCTCCACCGTCCTCGGACAGCACGGTACCGCCAAGACGGAAACGGCCACCTACAAGAAACTGAGCGAAGTCCCCGGCGACAAGCTGGCAGAGCTACGCGAACAACAGCCGGACGAGTATAAGCGACTGTACAAGGCCGAGTACGGCATGGAGTGTGAATATTAATATCAACCATTTAAAACAAGAAACAACAATGAACAGAATTGTAATGCTTTTGTCCGCAGTCCTTTTCAACTGCGTGACAGGTGGAATTTTGGCGGCCGCAGCCGGTGTATCTCCTACCGTCGGTATGCTTTGCATGAATGGCGTGGGTATCCTCACGGGCATGTCCGGCGAGGCAACGCCCGTGCTTCGTGCCGGCGTCTATACGGAGATATGGACCGGCGAGCTGGTGAAGGTACTGCGCAGCGGCCTTTCCGGATCGTGGCTGGACGGTGTGCCCGACCAGTCGAGTATCGTGAACAACGATGTCATCCACTTGGTGGATGTGGGCGTAGATCCGGACGTGCTCATCAATAACACGACCTACCCGATACCCTCGCAGGCGTTGGACGACAAGGATATCGCCATCTCTCTGGACAAGTTCCAGTCGAAAGTGACCCCAATCACCGACGACGAGCTGTACGCCATCAGCTACGACAAGATGGCGCGTGTGAAGGAAAGCCACGGCAACGCCATCAACGACGCGAAGTTCGCCAAGGCCGCCCATGCGCTATGCGCTGCCGAGAACACGAAAACGACCCCTGTGCTGAAGACCTCCGGCGAGGCAGACCCGGAAACGGGCCGCAAACGCCTTACCCCGAATGACCTCGTGGAGATGAAGCGTGCGCTTGACAAGCTGAAAGTACCTTCAGATAACCGCCGCTTGGTGTTGTGTCCCGACCACGTGAACGACCTGCTGCTCGTGGACCAGCGTTTCCGTGAGCAGTACAACATCGACCGCAACACCGGCAAGGTAGGCAACCTGTACGGCTTCCAGATATACGAGTACGGCAACAATCCCGTGTACACGACCGCCGGTAAGAAGAAGGCCGTGGGCGCTGCGGCAGATGACGGCGAGTTCCAGTGTTCTTTCGCCTTCTACACACCGCGTGTGTTCAAGGCCACCGGTTCGACGAAGATGTATTTCAGCGAGGCCCAGAAAGACCCGGAATACCAGCACAACAAGATAAACTTCCGCCACTACTTCATCTGCATGTTCAAGAAAGCAGATGCCGGCGTGGTGATGATGAGCGGTACCGGCAGCACGTCCGGAGGCACTTCGTCAGGTGGAACCACGGACGATGGAACCGGTAAATGATTGACCGATGGCAAAGCGTGAACTGAAATACTTAGTCATCCACTGCACGGCCACCCCGGAGGGTCGTGAGGTGTCGGCGGCGGACATCCGCCGCTGGCATACCGCTCCCATAAGCGAAGGCGGTCGTGGCTGGAAGCAGGTGGGCTATACCGACCTCATCCATCTGGACGGGACGGTGGAGCGGCTTGCGGCCAACAACGAGGACGCATGGGTGGACGACTGGGAAATAACCAACGGCGCGGCCGGTTACAACAGCGTGAGCCGCCACGTTGTGTACAGCGGCGGGTGCGCCAAGGACGGGAAGACGGCGAAGGACACACGGACGACCGCCCAACGGACGGCGCTGGAGAGCTATGTGAAGGACTTTCATGAACGCTTCCCGAAGGTAAGGATCATCGGGCACAACGAAGTGGCAGCGAAAGCCTGTCCGAGCTTCGACGTGCGGAAGTGGCTGAAAGAATTAGGAATTATGAATTAAGAATTATGAATTGCGTGTGACATGGAAATCAGCGAAATCCTAAACGTCCTTCTCGGCGGCGGCCTTGTGGGCACGGTAGCGGCGATCGGTTCGCTACGCGCCACTGTCAGGAAAGCGAAAGCGGAAGCGTCGAAAGCGGAGGCCGACGCGGAGACGGTGCGTGTGGACAACGCCGACCATGCCACCCGCCTGTTGGTGGAAAACATTGTGAAACCCCTAAAAGACGAACTGAATGCGACAAGAAAGGATCTGCAGGCCACCAAACGCGAGATGGCGCGCCTGCGCAAGAGCATTGACAGTGCTAACGGTTGCAAGCATCGTGACGAGTGTCCTGTTCTGTACGGGTTGCGCGAGCAGCCGAAAGAGCGTGACGCAACGGGAAGAGACACAGACGGAACGTCTGGACAGCACCGTGCACGAGACAAGGCTGGTGACGACGGTTCCAATTCCGAAGTCGGAGGTGAGTCTGACATTGAGCGCGGACAGTCTGCTTGAGCTTCCGACAGGCGCTTCGTATCATGTGAAGAGCGGTCAGGCAAATCTCAACGTGAAAAAAGGCGCGGCGCCGGGCACCATCGTAGTGTATGCCTCGTGTGACAGTCTGCAGCAACTTGTGTACTACTACGAACAGTTGGCTGAGGAGTATAAGGCGAGCCTCGACCGGCAAGTGGAAGAAGTGAAGGAAGAGAAGAAACCACCCGATATGTGGTGGAATATATTGGCAGCATCAGCAACCGGACTGTTATCCGGTATAGTAATAACCCTCAAAATCAAGAAATGAAATGAATAAGAACTTCATGTACGGCATAGGAGCCGTAAAGTACAAAGGCTTCACTGTGGGGTATATCGAGAAAAACTCGTTTGACCTTGGCGGAGTGAAGCCAGAGGCCGCCAAGATAGAGGCGGAGCAAGTGCCCGGTACGCCGGTACTTGTCATTCCTCAGTCGAACGGCAGTATAGCCCCGGCGTTCAACGTCATCCAGCTGAACTATGCGAATCTGCACAAGCTGTTGGGCGGAGCACTGCACTATAAGGCAGGGGATACGGAAAAGAAGGAACCCATAGGCTGGAGTGCCCCAGCAGCCATCATACTGATGGAAGGTCCGTGGGAGCTTGCTCTCGTGTCTGGGCAGAGCGTTCTCATCCCCAACGGCACGCTGCTCTCAAACCTCGGCGGCAAGCTGACGCTGACAGAGACCTCCAAGATCGAGTGTACGCTTGAGGTAGTCATGCCGATAGAAGGCGGCCAGCCGTATGGCATCTTCAACACGGACAGCATTCCGGAAGAATGGAAAGAGTATAAGCTCCCGGTCGTGGAGACCGAAACGGCAGGTGAGACAGAGGGGACAGGTGACGTAACAGAATAGCCAAACATCATGGACGATAAAGTCATCAAGCAGATACAACGGGAGGGAGCCGACGCCCTGCTGGATGTCGGCGTGAGTGTGCCCCTGAAGGCAATCCGCATCCCATTCAGAAAAAATCCCGTGGAGCTGCGCGTGACCATGA
>ERZ860264.317-NODE-317-length-44464-cov-5.780743_pt1 | contig 44464 bp, 39 predicted proteins | sample MGYA00509980_ERZ860264 | MGnify/ENA primary metagenome ERZ860264 (study PRJEB30046, sample SAMN00715212) | human gut metagenome | study: EMG produced TPA metagenomics assembly of the A metagenome-wide association study of gut microbiota in type 2... | reverse complement strand
TTTTTAGCCAGTTTAGACTATAAAAAGAGACTGTCCAAACTTGTTAGACAGTCTCTTATGTCTACGCATCTTTAGGGGAGGGATTGATTTCAGCAGAAATCGTCACTCCATGCCGTTCATGTCGTTTACTGCCTGCTCAAATACACTTATGGGTATGTCGCCGCGCAGGTCGATTACGGTAAATTCGTCGCTCTCTTTGACCACTAACAGTATCTGTCCTATGCTGTCTTCTGTCTTGCCGGGAACGGTATAGATGGTGACATCGTCTTCGTCATCTTTTATTTCAGTGGCGATTTCAATGTCAGGGTGGCTCTTCAAATACTCGTCGAGGGTCTTGTCAAGGGTGTCGATACATTTCTTTTTTTCAGCCGAGACAATTTCCACACTATTCAGATAATTGATGAATTGTTCAATACCGATGTTGTCGTTGCCCACAAGTTTGCCGCCGGTTCCACCGGCCAGCCTGAGCATGGTCTTGCCTACATATATCGTGGTGAGACCATCGTCTGCTTTCAGGTTAGGAAACAATCGTTGGGCCGTGCAGCTCAGGGAGACTGCCATACTTATTAATATGGCGCCGATTAGAGTGAAAAGTTTTTTGTTCATATTTCAAATAGATTTTGTGTTTGATATTTTATATATGTGCAGGCACGTTCTGGAATCCATCAAGGGCCTGCTCATTTTATTCAATGCTGATTTATAGGGCCTGACACACGATTTCCAGGTTGCAGTCCAGTGTGGCGATGGCTTCGAGGGTTCCGTCTTCGGCCCGGTTTCTGGCTTTGGTCAGGCAGGCAAAACTCTGTCGGAGGATTTCAGCGGCCTCTTCGGGGTCGGTCACTTCGCGTGGTTCCAGGTATTCCTTAGGGTTTTGCTCAGGCTCTTCGGCGGCCTTAGGCTTGGGATGGTGTGCCTGTGGGCGCGTGGAGGGCGTTGTCTCAGGTTCAATTGCCGGTTCGGGCGCCGGTTCAGCCTTCAGGGCCGCTATCGGAGCGGCGGGGGCAGGGGTGGAAACGGAAGCGGGTAGTTCCGGGACAGGAGTCTGCGGCTCCTGGGCGTGATGCAACGGAAGCAGCGCGAACAGGAGTACGGCGGCTGCGGCACTCGTTATGCCTGCAATGAGGGGCCATTTACGGCGGGACTTGGCGGCGGGCAGGGTGAGAGAGTCTAAAAACTCGCCGAACTCTTTTGTCTCCTTGGCGGTCACGGACCCGGAGAGGGAGAGTATGAGCTCCACATCCTGCCGCAAAGCCTTGTCGGCCATAGCCTCCTTATCCGCAGACAGAGAGGCGGCCAATGTCTCCAGACGCCGTTCTTGCGCCAGGGTGGCGTCACCGTCGGTCCACTCCGTCAGGAGGGCGCGAAACTCTTGTATGTCAGATGTCTTGTTCATATCTTTTGTAAAGTTCTTTAAGCGTTTTGCGGGCCCGGCTCACCAATTGCCGGACATTGGCCGGCGAGGTGCCGAGTTCCCCGGCTATCTCGTCGTATTCCATTTCGGCGAACTGCCGGAGGCTGAAGGCGCGGCGTTGCATGGGCTGGAGCCGCAGCAGCAAAGTGTTGATGAAAGGTGTCTCTTCGTCGGAGGCCGGTGGGACGGCCACAGAGCGAGCCTCGTCTATAGGCTCGAACATGTGTTTGTTCCTGACGGCGGAAATGGCGGTGTTGCGCACGGCGGAAAGGATATAAGCCTGCGGCGAATCAGCCTTTTCCAGCCCTTCCGGCTTTTGCCACAGGTGACAGGCCACGTCCTGCACCACATCCTGGGCGGCGCTCCGGTCCCGCACTATGGCTGCGGCTTGTCGTAGCATGGCCGGGTAGACACTCTGCATCAGTATTTTAAAGTTCGCTGCTTTCACTTGCGTTCAGTCGTCTCTGGATATTTTTCCGGCAATTGACTTATCCCCCTCCATGTACATGAGCAGATTCTGCTTGCTGTCGCTTATCAGGATAATAAGTCCTATGTCGTTGTCCGGCAGTTCCTCTCCGTAGATTTCAATCTTTTCGCCTTTCTCATCCACGCTTAGCCAAAGCATATCGTCGGATATGCTGTCGCCGACTTTCTGCAACGTCTCGAAGTCCTTGGCTTCAGCCATCAGAAGAGTGTTGACGCCGGAATCCGAAGTTTCTTGCGAGGATGAGTCGGCAAACTCCAGGTCAATCATATCGCATAGGGAGCGATAGCGCTTTTCCAGCTCTCCGGCGCGGCAGGCGAGGACTGCCATGGCCGCAGTGGACAATATCAGAAATTTCTTTAGCATTTTAAAATAATTACTTGCGTTTATATGGTAGACGCTCCGAGTCACTGGTTTGTGACACGGAGCGTCTGAAAAAATTAGAGGCTGTTAAAACAACCTCTAATCAGGCGTATTATTTGTCCAGTCCGCGCAGGCGGATGAGTGCCTCGGGGTCGGGCTTGTGGCCACGGAATTTCACAAACAGGTTCATGGCGTCGTCGGTGTCACCGCTTTCCAGGATGTTCTTCTTGAAGGAAGCGGCGGTCTTGGAGTCGAAGATGCCGTTCTTCTTGAAAAGTTCCCAGGCATCGGCTTCCAGCACCTGGGCCCACAGATAAGTGTAGTAGCCGGCTGCATAGCCCTCGTCGCCGAAGACGTGCTTGAAATATGTGGGACGGTAACGGTAAGTCAGCTCTGCAGGCAGACCGATTTTCTCGGAATATGCCTTCTCGAACTCGGCGATGTCGAAATTGTCGGCGGGAGCCTGGGCGATAGCCATATCCAGCAGAGCTGCGGCAGCCAGCTCGGTGGCTGTGAAGCCCTGGCCGAAGTTGCCGGCCTCTTTCATTTTGGCCACCAGTTCGTCAGGTATGGTCTCGCCGGTCTTGTAGTGTTTGGCGTAGACTTTCAGCACCTCGGGTTCGGTAGCCCAGTGCTCGTTGATTTGGGAACACATCTCTACATAGTCGCGGTCCACGTTTGTGCCTGCCAGACTCTTGTAGGGAGCCTGTGTGAGCATACCCTGGAGGGCGTGTCCGAACTCGTGGAAGGTGGTTTCCACCTCGTCCATTGTCAGCAGCGAGGGGTTTTCGGCCGTGGGGGGAGTGAAGTTGCCCACGTTGTAGACTATGGGGCGCTTCATCTGGCCGTTCTCATACTCGCCGGCGCTCTGCAGCTGCTCCATCCATGCGCCCTGCACCTTTGTGGAGCGGGGGAAGAAGTCGGTCATGAATACGGAGACGTGCTTGCCGTCCTTGTCCTGGATGTCGTAGACGGTGACCTGGTCCATATACTTGGGAGCGTCGGGCATCTCCACGAACTTTATGCCGTAGAGCTTTTCGGCGCAATAGCGCAGTCCGTCAAGCACGTGGTTCACTTCGAAGTAGGGCTGCAGCTCGCTGTCGGAGAGGTTGTACTTCTCCTCTTTTACCTTGCCGGTGTAATAGTAATAGTCCCAGGGACGGATTTTGAAGTCACCGCCGTGATTGTCCACATAAGCCTGCAGTTCGGCCACTTCATCTTTCACGCGGTTCCTGGCGGGCTCGTATACTTTCATCAGCAGTTCGTTGACAGCCTCGGGGGTGCCCGCCATAACCTTGCTGGTCATAAGCGAGGCGTAGTCCTTGAAGCCCATCACCTTGGCTTTCTCGTCGCGCAGTTTCACTATTTTCTCGATTACGGGGACGTTGGAGTTCTCGCCTTTGGAGGAGAGGGAGGTGTAGCCTTTCCACATGGCTTCGCGCAGGCCTCTGTTGTCGGCATACTGGAGTACCGGCAGACGGCTGGGAGCGTGGAGGGTGAAGACATAGAGTCCATCCAGACCACGTGCGGAGGCAGTCTCGGCGGCCGTGGCTATGGAACTTTCGGGCAGACCTGCCAGGTCAGCCTTGTCATAAACGATGATGGAGAAGTCGTTGGTGGCTTTCAGCAGGTTCTTGGTGAACTGCATATACAGCTTGGAAAGTTCGGCGTTGATGCGCACCAGCTCCTTCTTGTTCTCGGGGGAGAGGGCCGCGCCCTGCTCGGCGAACTGGCGGTAGTATTTCTCCACCAGGCGTTTCTGCACCTTGTTGAGCTTGCTCTTCTTGAGACCCTCTTTCAGGGTCTTGATGCGCTGGAACAGGGGCTCGCAGAGAGATACCTCGTTGCCGGCTTCGTCCAGCATGGGGATGATTACCTCGGCGGCCTCGGAAAATTCGGGAGTCTTCATAGCCGAGTCATAGTGGTAGAAGACACCGGCCACACGCTCCAACGTGGGGGAGAGGTTCTCCAACGGCAGGATTGTGTTCTCGAAGGTGGGAGCCTCGGGGTTGTTGATGATTTTCTCCAGATTGGCGTGCTGCTCGGCTATGCCGGCCTTGACTGCCGGCAGGAAGTCGGCGGTCTGGATTTGCTCGAAGGGGGGAATCTCGTACTGAGTGGTGTAGGGTTTCAGAAACGGATTCTCGCGGGCCTGTGTGAAGACGGGTCCCGCGCATGCCATGGTCATGGCCACGGCTGCGGCTGTCAGAAATCGGTGCTTCATGTGATAAATGTTAATATTACAGTTCATTGTTTATGTCATTTCATTCGGTCGGGGTCAAGAGCGAAGAGCGCGGTCACGGGATAGTGGTCGGAACTCTTCAGGTCACCGCGGCTTACGGAATATGGGCGTAGGCCGCAGTCAGGCCGGTACATCACCTGGTCTATGTGGAAGAACATATGGCCGGCGTTGAAGGTAACCATCGGGCCGAGGGCCGTCCTGCAATAGGCATCCTCCAGGCCGGCGTCACGTATGGTCTGCCAGGCGTAGGAGCCTGGCACGTCATTGAAGTCGCCGCAGACAATCAGCGGACCGGAGATACCTTCGACTATGTCCCTTAGCTTGCGCGCGGCCATGGCACGGGTCTCGAAGGCGGTGCGCAGCTTGGCATACAGTGAAATCCCCTCCTGTCTGTTCAGCACTTCGCCCGGGTTGTGGCGCAGGCTGGAGGCTATGGTCTTTTGGCTTTTAGTCAGTTCGTAGGAGGGCAGATGCACGTTCAGCACATGCAGCGTATGCCCGTCTACAGTCAAGTGGTAGAGCTGGTAGTTGAAGTAGTTCAGGTCTTTATCCCGCAGGTGTGTGACCAGGGTTGCCGGATATTTGCTCAGAAGCACCTCCTCGCCATTCTCCGTGGAGATACAGTAGGGGTACCGGCTTTTCAGCGAGTCTGTCTGTTCGGCGCTGACGCGCTTGTCATAGAGCGCGTATTCTAAAGAGAACAGCTCTTGCAGGCATACTATGTCGGCGTCGCTGTCAAGTATATAGGTCAGTGAGCGGGAATAAGAATTACGGCTTGATTCCGGTCTTTCAATGTCCTGGAACCCTGCCACGTTATATGTGAGGAGGCGCAATACTTTCGTCCCCGGCTGCGGCTCGTCGGGAAAGCGCAGCGGACTCACTTCCGACAGGGTGGGCAGCGCCAGGAGCAGACATACGCCGCAGACTGCGGCATACACCTTGCGGCTCTGAAAGAAGAGCCATAGCAGGGATATGCCCAGACAGAGCAACCACAGCATAGGGAACACCAGACACAGCATGGAGGGGAGAGCCCAGGCGGCCGGGTCTATGTGTCCGGCCCACGCACCTGCGAGCATGGCCGCGAAGAGCATTGCTGTCAGCGCCATTGCCGTCAGTCTGCCTGCCTTGCGTATTATCGGATTCTCTGAAGCCATCTGTCTTTGCTTTTAGCGAATTGCAGTTGCGTTCCGTATCATCATCTGGTCACTCTGCGGCTCAGTTCCTCCAGCTCGGTGCGCTCGGCACGTGTCAGGGAGTTGAAGCCGGAGGTATGTATCTTGTCCAGCAGCTCGTCCAGCCGTCGGGAGTCGGATTTCTCGCGTTCTACGGCATTGTGTGCCGGGACATCTGCGGCAGAGCGCATTTTCCGGAAGGGATTGCGTCTTCGGGGTTCCCTGCGGCGGGGCTGACGTTTCTTCCTCTTCAGGAAGAGAGCCGCCATAAGACCGTAAGCCACGCCCCCTATATGGGCTATCTCACCTCCGGTGTTGCCCCCTCCTAAACCGAGGAACGCCAACACTATCATCGCGACAGCCATCCACTTCAGTTTCACATCGCCCAGGAAGAACAGGTGAAGCGTATAGTCGGGCATAAGCAGAGCGGCGGCGCTCATCATCGCCAGCACCGAGGCCGAAGCGCCGAGGAGCAGCGAGGGCCCTCCGTAGAATGAGGGGAATAGCGGATGGCAGGCCATATAAAGCAAGCCTCCGCAAAGGCCGCCCCCTAAATACAGCCATGCCAGCTGCCGGTCGGCGAGGCGCTGAAGAAGTATTCCGCCGAACCATAGCAGCCACAATATGTTTATGAACAGGTGCAGGAAGTTCTCGTGCGTGAACATATATGTGACCAGCGTCCAAGGGGCATTCGTCCACATTCGTGCGGAGTCCGGCAGCTCGAACAGCAATGCCGGCGGCAAAGGCAGCGATACTCCCGCTTTCTGCATAAACGAGAGTGCTGCCATAAGCAGGAAGACAGCTGCATTTATGCCGGCAAGCCACATAAGTGCCCGGCTGCCACGGAATATCTCAGCGGTTCGGCCCATGCAGGATTCCTTTCTTTTTCCAATACAGGATTATGGGCAGCGCGAAGAGCATACCCCCCAAGTGGGCGAAGTGTGCCACTGTGCCCATGGTGCCGCTCATTCCGAAGAAGAACTCCAGCACCGCGTACCCGGCCACCATGTACTTTGCTTTGACAGGCACGGGGATAAAGAAGAAGTAGAGGGGCACGTTGGGGAATACGAAACCGAAGCCTAAGAGCAGCCCGAACACGGCACCGGAAGCGCCGATGGTGAGCATATTGTTGGTGAATCCCGCGAATCCTTCGGCGGCCTCGGCGGGGTGCGCCGCTATCATGGCCTTGGCTTCCTCAAGGTTTATATCGTTCAGTTCCGCGATGGCCTGCGCGTACTGTCCATGTACGTCGACCATCCATGTAAGTTCCTGAATCAGGGCCGCCCCGATACCGCAGACAAAGTAGAATATCAGGAAACGTCTGGAACCCCAGGTCCACTCCAGGATACGGCCGAAGGTATAGATGGCGAACATATTGAAGAATATGTGCATAAGTCCGGCTCCGCTGCCCAGGGGAGCCTGCAGGAACATATAGGTTATGGGTTGTATGGGGTTGAAATCCCGGGCGCTCCAATAGTGGAGGCCGAGATTGTCGTAGATGGTGTCTCCGAAGTCCGGCATGAGGCTGCACACCAGCCACAGCGCGACATTTATTATTAGCAGATTGAGTGTGACCGGTGGCAATTTCTGCCTGCTCACCCCATTTGCAGAGTTAAACATAACTTTATTTCTGTTTCTGTGTTAATTATAAAACGGCGGCATGGGAAAACCCGTAAGCCACAGCAACATCCTGACTGCAAAATTACAAAAATTTCGCGAAAATCAATGTTTGGAATCGCTGTGACGCCCGTTTTTTGCCACCTGGAAAGGTAAAATCAGACGATATTTCACCTTTTTTGACATTTTATCGCAAATTTATTTGCACGATACAATTCTTTGCGCTATATTTGCTGCAATATTTTTAAAGTACACTTACTTATGAACAGAACTGATTTAGTTAATGAAATCGCTGCTAAAGCCGGAATGAACAAAAACTCTGCCAAAGCAGCTCTTGACGCCTGTCTGGAATCTATTGCACAAGCTCTGGCTAATGAAGACAAGGTAGCCCTGCTTGGTTTCGGAACCTTCTCGGTACAGCAGAAAGAGGCCCGTACCGGTATTAACCCCCGCACAAAAGAGAAAATTGAAATCCCCGCACGCAAGGTCGTGAAATTCAAACCCGGCGTTGACCTCGGAAAATAAAACACTTTCCCCTGTTTTTTGTGCAGGACGTTATAGTCCTGAGATAAGAGAGGCTGTGTCCCGTGATTTCTTGTACGGACACAGTCTCTCCGCGTAATTCCGCTTTTATGTAAAAAAACTTTTTTGTATCTTTGCGTTATCAATTTAAATGCAAAGTAAAAATGAGCGATTCGGTAGTCGCACTTCTCGTTTTGAAATTCAAGCTGCGTCTATATTGTCTGCGCCTGCATGACAAAATCCAAGTTGCGTTTCCGACCCATAATTAACGTTTATATTTAAACAGCCTCTAAAATCCACTATCCCCATGAAGCGAGATAATACAGCTGCAGGTAGCGGGTCAGCGCTCCGTTATGCTATGTTCGTCCCATTGGCATTAATGATAGCGTCGGTGATTTCCTGTTGCTTCTCTTATTCAAATGCCAGACAAAATATCGCAGAAGACCTTAATGACGCTATGTTTGCGTTGGCTAAAGAGAATATGGAACTATGGACGCGCCCCGACACCATAGCCGCTATACGCCAAATGTATGAGACCACTCATAAGCCGCTGGTATATCAGGCTTCCGATGTCGATTTCAGAAATCCATCTCTGAAAGATGAGGCTTACTTTACTCTCGCGTTGGTGGATGACAAGAATGCTGTGCCTATAATTCGGGGTGACAAAATAGAATCTGATTCAATTATGCTTGTGCCGGAATGTATGGCCGAAGGGCTTGCGATACAGGTGCAGGGTTTTGCCGACTGTTCTATGGCATCCGTTTTAATCGCATCGGACCAGACATTTCCCGGGATTCTGTTTTTTATTTCAATTCTCTCGATGGTCTGGATGTTTATTCTGAAAAGAAAGGCTACCGAGATTTATGAGACAGGACTTGATGCCTCTCCCGCATCGACGCCGCTTGATGGCATCAGGCTTACCCCCATGCAGCGGCGGTTTGCTCAGATGCTTCTTGAGGCGCCGGATATGAGAGTCGATAAAAAAACTTTGTGCGAAACACTATGGGGCAATAAAAGCAACGCCGAGGAATCTCTTTATACTCTTGTCAGGCGTACTAAAGCCGCACTCGCCAAGGCTGATGTAGAGATTATATGCAACCGGGGCGACTCATACGAACTGCGGATAAATAGCTGACATTCAGCGATGTCAGAATTTGTCAGATAAAAGTCAGACAAGTTTTTCGGTCTGTGAGTGACATTTTCACTTGCTTTGCGGAAAAATTTGCAAAGCATGAAAGCTCAACTTCCAATTTCAATTCTGTCCGCTTTTTTTATATTCGGAAGCGGTCATGCGCAGAGTCAGGAAGCGACGGACAGCCTCACACGCGAGCTGCAAGAGGTTGTCGTAACCGCCAGACAGCCGGCGACAAAATTAGTCGGTTCCACACTTGTATCAATTATCCCCGGCACGACTCTTGCCGAACTTGGCACCGCTCTTGATGTGCTTGCGCAGTTACCGATGATTAAGGTGGCTGATAATTCAGTAAGCGTTATCGGCAAGAGCGATATCGAAATATTCATCGACGGGCGACCGATGCGGGACGGACAGGAGCTGTCGCAGCTGCTTTCTTCCAACTTAAAGAAAGTGGAATTGCTCATGGCTCCGGGAGCCGCTTACGAAAGCACCACCGGAGCGGTGCTTAAAATAACTACACGGCGTAATTTCGTACAGGGGCTGTCGTTTACCGACCGGTTCCAGCTTCAAAAGCGCCGCAAATGGTCCGTCATGGATTATCTCGGACTCGGTTACCGCACCGGCGGCTGGGAATTTTTTGTCAACGGAACCATAAACCGCAATAATTCACTGATTGGAGGCACGACAACTAACACTCTCGTCTATAACGGAAAGGAAACGGTTTTAGGCAGTATCCAAAACCGTTCTTTACTCACTGTGACAGGCGTAATCAAGGGTGGTTTCAATTATTCAAGCGGCTCACATTCATTCGGCGCATATTACCGTTATAATCCGGAACGCGGCGATTTCAACAATTCCGGCTCCGATTGGCTCAACGACATTCCGGCCTTAAGTCGTGAAATTGACAAGCATACAAGAGCCCGCAGTCATCTCGCATCCTTCTATTATGAAAATACTTTTGCTGAATCGTATCTTCTTCACTTTGACGGCGATTTTCGCAGCTCAAATGAAAAAAACGATGTCGCGACCACTTATCCCCAATCGGCTATCACTGCCGTCAACTCTACTGATGAACGGACTTCGACCCTTTGGGCCGGAAAACTATATCTGAATTTTCCTCTTTGGAAAGGAGATTTTACCGTCGGAACGCAAGACAGCCACACACTCTCTTCTCTGGATTACCGTATGCTGAACGCTTCCGTAAGCGAGTATATCCCGTCTTCGCTGACTGTCGCGCGGCAGACTTCCGCTGCATTGTTCGCTTCTTGGAGCCGTATGTTCGGCAAATTCTCCCTTTCGGCGGGTGCAAGATACGAGTATGTGGATTATGACTTCAGGATTGACGGCATACGAGACGAGGATGTCAGCCGCCGAGACCATCTGCTTACGCCCGACTTGTCGCTCGGTTATACGTTTGGCGAGGAATCGCAGATAAGCCTGAGTTATAAAATGGCGACAGTCAAGCCTCCGTATTCACAGCTTACAGGGACGCTCTATTACACGGGGTTGCACGAAATAGAGGGGGGCAATCCGGCATTGCATGACGAAAGAATGCACGACATTCAACTGTTCGGAATGTGGAAAGGATTCATGTTTCAGGTTGACTATACCCGTTCTCTCGAAACATACGCCTTTGTCAAGCAGGTGTATCCCGCCGATAATCTCCAGTTGCTCATGCGCCCGGTCAATATCGATGTCTCGGCATTGAAAATGTATACCGTATGGAGCCAGCCTGTGCGCCGATGGACTCCGAATGTCACGGTCGGTATGTATCGGCAGTGGTTACAGCTTGACAATAACCGATATGACAAGCCGGTATTCGTTTATTTTTTTGACAATACCTTTTCCCTGCCTCACGGGTGGGCGGTTACCGCCAATGTCAACGGCAGCTCGCAGGGCGATATGCACACCAACCGCTTCGGCGCATCATGGTTCACTATGGACGCATCAATAGGAAAGACATTCCTGGACAAGTCTCTGACCATCAAACTGTCTGCAACCGATATATTCAACACGGCAAACAACGACTGGACCATGAATACATACGGTGTGTTCGTTGACAAACGCCAAAGCTATGACCGCCGGGGAGTGTCCCTAGATATAATCTACGACTTTCAGCCCCGTAAGAGCAAATATAAAGGTTCATCGGCCGCTGAAGATGAAATGAAACGACTTTAAACAGCCTCTACTGACGCAGATGCGGGATAGAACTGACCGATAGGTATAGCCTTGCGGTCCCTTGGCCCGTTTGGGGAACGCGGATTCAGCGGCATTTTACCGGCTGTGTGTTTCCTGCCACTTTTTTCGTCATAAAACAATGGATATAGGGTTACCAGCTGCCGGTGGCTCCTCCTCCGCCGAAGGAACCGCCGCCGAAGCCACCTCCAATGGAGCCTCCTCCACCGCCGTGTCCGCCCATTCCCCCTATTATTATGGGGGCGGTGGCGGCTATCGGTATCTCGTACGGCACATTCTGCCGCTTGCCGCAGTGGCGACATTCGTACACCCTGACTCCGAGGCCCTTGCGTGTCGCCGTGGCCGGACGCTGGACAGTGTTGTAGAGCATGTGCATGGCCTTGGTGTGGCAGAAGGGGCACTCGCTGAACGATGTGTTAAGTATCGGGAAGGGGAAAATCTCGGTTGCCGCGCATTTCGGACACATCCATACATCGTAGTCCACGGAGTTTATTTTCTCCTCGGTGTCCTGTGCCTCGGACAGGTACATATTGTCTTCGTCTTCAGAGAGTTTGTTCATGCGTGTGCCGCAGACGTCGCATTTGCGCGGCTTGTTGCGGTAGTGACGGGCGGCCCAGCTCCGGAGCAGTACGCAGGGGATGCAGAGTCCCAAAGATAGAACGCACAGGACAACATTCATCACTGTGGAGGTGCCGTCGTGCAGTTCTCGGGCTTTCTCGTAGTCCGACTTGCGACGCAGATTCCAGAAAAGCCTTATGATTCCCGCATACATCCATATAGTGACAAATATTGGAATGAGCAGCAGGTACCAGATGTTGAAGTCTCCGGCACCGGATGTGTCGCTTTGGGGCGACTGTATTTCCTCGGCGGCCTCCGGGTCGGTCATTACCTGGTACAGTTTGTCCGAGAGGTCAGACACGGCATCGTTAATATCTCCGGTTTTAAGCGGCGGGATAATGGTCTCTTCGATGAGGCGGCGGCAGGCCACATCGGTAAAAATCCCTTCCAGCCCCTGACCGGGGTGTACGCGCACCAGGTGCCGGTCCATGTCGAATAGCACGAGCATGCCGTTGTCCTTGTCTTTTTTGCCTATGCCCCATTTGGAGGCAAGGCTTTGGGCGAATTCGAATATGTCGGCGTCGCCTATACTTGGCAGTATTACCACCGCCACTTCGGCCGTGGTGCTGTCCCGCAGCTCGCAGAGCCTCCGGTCGACGGCGTTCCGTGCTTGCTCGCTCATGAAGTGCGCCGGGTCGCTTACAAACTTGGTCCGGTCCTCTTTCTGCACATTGGGCACGTCGGACGGTGTGTAGATTTTCACGGCGTCGGCCATGGCCATAGCTATGGATAGGACCGCGAATAAGACAGCAGTCAGGTATCTTTTCATGTTCAAGAGTCTGTTTTAAACGGCGGGAAGGCTGGAGCCGTTGAGTTTGCGGAAAAGGTCAAGGGCGTACACGTCGGTCATGGCGCTGACATGGTCCAGCACGCTCTGTATGCGCCCGTAGGCGGTAAGCGCTTTGGTGTCATACTGCGAGGGCACCTTGTGCAACAGGAGTCGGGAAGCGTAGTCATCCGGACGTGTCACCGCCTCTATGAGCCTCAGCAGCAGGTAATTGATTATCCGGTGTCCGGCCAGTTCCACTTCCACTACTTCCGGGGCTGCGTATATGTAGGCGTATGCCGCCTTGGAACACTCCGCGTAAGCGTGAGCCACGTGCCTGTCGCGCAGATTGGAAAGCAGCGAACCTTTCAGTTCCCCTCGCAGTATGTCTCGTTCATTCTCCAGAAAGGTGTGGGCGCATCCCTCGGTGAGGACACCTATGGCGTTGGAGCGCAGATAGGCCACCTGTTCGTTGGGGTCGGTGACACGGCTCAGAGTGGCATGTACGCGTGGCGCGCGGTCCTGGGACACAAACCCCATAAGCAGTTCCAGGGTATCCGCGTGATTCAGGATTTTCAGTTTGTGCGCATCCTCTATGTCCATTATCTGATAGCAGATGTCGTCGGCAGCCTCCACGATGAACACTAACGGATGGCGCATGAAGCGTGTGGCTTCGGCATCCAGTGCCGGAATACCCAATTCATTCGCTATCTTGCGGTAAGTGTCCTGCTCCGAGGTGAAGAAACCGAACTTGCCGCCGGGGCCGGCCTGAAGCGAATTGTACGGATATTTGACTATGGAGGCAAGTGCCGAGTAGGTCATGGCGAAGCCGCCCGGCCTGCGTCCTGCGAACTGGTGGGTGAGCAGGCGCAGCGAGTTGGCGTTGCCCTCGAAATGGGTGAAGTCGCTCCACTCGGAGGCGCTCAGCATATCGCGAAGCCCGCGCCCCTCCCTTTCGCTGAAGAAGGTGGAGATGGCTTTCTCTCCCGAATGGCCGAAGGGGGGATTGCCCATATCGTGGCACAGGCACGCCGTGGCCGTTATGTCCCCCAGGTGGTGGAACAGCGAGGACCACTCTTCCTCCTTGTATTTATGTCGCAGCGAGTCGGCTACGGAATTGGCCATACTGCGCCCCACCGAGCTTACTTCAAGGCTGTGGGTAAGGCGGTTATGTACAAATATGTGCCCTGGCAAGGGGAATACCTGGGTCTTGTTCTGCAGGCGGCGGAAGGGTGAGGAGAAAATCATACGGTCATAGTCCCGTTGGAAATCCGAGCGGGACCTGCTCTCCGGGTCGTGGTACTCCTCGAGACCCAGGCGCTTGCTTGAAATAAGTCGCTCCCAGCGCATGGCATGAGGAGTGACGTTCTTCTCAGAAACTTTATTGTCCATATACCTTGCAAAAATACAACAAAATTCTCAATCTGCGAAATATAAAAGTGCGATAGGTCAATCCCGGAAGATTCGGGGGCAAAGTACAGAGGTGGTAGGTGGGATTGGCAGGTGACCTGCATTTGCAGTACCCGGCTATCTCGGTCTGATATACAATATTTGAGAGGCGGGGGCGTTATTTTAGTGATGAGACTTCCAGAGCCTTCACATATCAATCTGCAATGCGGATTTCCGGCTTATTGGCGCCGGATGACATTCAGGCGTATATTTACTGCGTTGCTGCTGTGCCTTTGCGCTTTTTCGGTGTCGGCGCAGCGCAACGACTTCGTGGGTAACCGCCTGTATGCCGACCAGAAGAGGTGGCACTTGGGTTTCTCCGTGGGTATGCACTTTCAGGACCTTAAGTTTACCCACAACGGGTACACCACTCCCGAGGGTGAGAACTGGTATGCCGAGGTGCCCTCTTACAGCCCCGGCTTCTGTGTGAATGTGCTGGCCGACCTGCGTCTGCACAAGCATTTCAACCTGCGCCTCAGCCCCGGTATGTATTTCGGCAACAAGACGGTGCATTTCCGCGAGAATATTTCCGAGGCGGTGGAGAAGCAGGACGTGAAGAGCGCTTACGTGGTGCTGCCGCTGGACCTCAAGATTTCCGGCGAGCGCTACAAGAATGTGCGCCCTTACGTGACCTGCGGTGTGATGGGCACCCTGGATGTGAGCAAGAAGCGCAGCGACTTCCTGCAGTTCAAGAGCACGGACGCCTACCTCACAATAGGCATGGGCTGCGACTTCTATCTCCCCTTCTTCAAGCTGAACCCGGAAATAAAGTTCTGTTTCGGTCTTACCGATGTGCTGAGGCATGACCGTCCAGACTTGGCGGACGACCCCTCGATGATGAAGATGACCGAGTCCTTGAGCAAAGTGAAGAACAATATGGTGGTCCTGACATTCTATTTCGAATAACCCCGACCGGTGGCAACCTCTTTTACATTTAATTTGAAAAAGCTGATTCACATATTGATGTGCCTGGTCTGCATGGCTACGTCGTGCGGAAGCGCCCGCGCTCAGAACGCGGACCCTCTGTTCTCGCATTATTACCAGATGCCCACCCTTTACAATCCGGGAGCCACTGGCAATTCGGACTATCTGCGCATACGCGGCGGCGCCCGCCTGCAGTGGATAGGTATAGACAATGCCCCGAAGTCTTTTACCGGAACTGCGGATATGCCTGTCAAGATAGGCAAACGGCGCATAGGCGTGGGAGCGGCGGTGTCGCAGGAGGGTATCGGTCTCTTCTCCAATCTTGACCTGGGCATCCAGGCATCCTACAAGATTAGACTCTTCAAGGGTGAACTGAGCATAGGTGTGCAAGGGTCTTACTATAGCTCGGCTTTCAAGGGAAGCGAGGTCAAGCTGCCTGACGGGGACGACTACCACGAGAGCGACGAGGCTATCCCTACCCAGGACATATCCGGCAACGCCTTCGACCTGGCCGCCGGCCTCATGTTCAATCACCCTAAGTTCTATGTGGGTGTATCGGGCCGCCATCTGTTGGCTCCCACCATCAGGATGAGCCTGGAGGGAAGCGAGAACTCCGAAAGCCAGGAGTATGAAGTCCCGATAGACAGGACCTTATATTTTACCGCCGGCAGCAATATTCCGCTAAAAAATACGTTATTTGAATTGCAGCCCTCCCTGATAGTGGTCACCGACCTTACCGACTTCACCGGCCAGGTAGACATGCGTGCGAGATATAACCGTATGTTCAGTTTCGGGGTGGGATACCGATGGAAGTCCGGCATAAATGTGAGTCTGGGCGCCGAGTTCAAGAATTTCTACCTGGGTTACAGCTACGAATATCCGCTCTCGGCCATAGCCAAGGCCTCCTCCGGCAGTCATGAGATAGTGGCCGGATACTCGCTGAAGCTGGACTTCTCGCAGAAAAACAAGAACAGACACCGCTCCATACGCCTGATGTAAAGGTATGCGGCACAAAATGGATATACAAGCAAACACACGCTAAAAAATATGAAACAGACACTGAAGACATATCTGCGCAGTCTCCCCACAGGCAGCAAGAACCTCACATTGTTGTTGGGAGGTATGACTCTGGGGGCGATAGCCCTGTCATCCTGCATGGCCACGCGAGGCAGCTCGGCGGGCGGCGAGGTGACCGGAGTGGGCGGCGCCGTGTATACCGAGCCCACGCCTTACGGCATGGTGCTCGTGGACCGAGGGGCCTGGAAAATGGGTCCTGCGAAGGATGACAGCGTGTGGGGCATCAAGGCCGACCCCAGGGGGGTGAGCGTCGATGCCTTCTGGATGGACGAGACGGAGGTCACAAACAGCAAGTACAAGCAGTTTGTGTTCTGGGTACGCGATTCCATTATCCGCGAGCGCCTGGCGGACCCCGCTTACGGCGGCAACGAGGAGTTCAAGATAGAGGAGGACAAGGAGGGAAATCCCGTCAAGCCCTACCTCAACTGGAACAAGTCCATACCCTGGCGCAACGCCAACGAGGACGAGCAGCGCGCCATAGAGAGTGTGTACCGCACCAATCCCATTACCGGACGTCGCGAACTTGACCCCACCCAGCTCAACTATCGTTACGAGATATACAACCACACCGCAGCCGCCCAGCGCCGTAACCGCCTGGACCCCACGCGCCGCGACTATAACACCGACCATGCCGTAAGCACCGAGCTGCCCACCATCAGCAAGGATACCGCCTATTTCGATGACGAGGGCCGCATAGTGCGTGAGACCGTGACACGTCCTCTGACCGGCGAATATGACTTCCTGAACACCTATATAGTGAATGTCTATCCGGACACCACCTGTTGGATAAACGACTTCGAGAACGCATACAACGAGCCTTATACCCGTATGTACTTCTCCCACGCCGGATACAACGATTATCCGGTGGTGGGCGTGAGCTGGGACCAGGCCAACGCCTTCTCCAACTGGCGTACCGACTTCCTGCGCCGCTCTCTGGGCCGCGAGGGCGTATATGTGGAGCCTTACCGCCTCCCCACCGAGGCTGAATGGGAATTTGCGGCCCGCGCCGGCAACTCCGAGAGCTCTTACCCCTGGGAGGAGATGCTTCCTATGGACGAGCGAGGCTGTTTCTATGCCAACTTCAAGCCCCTGGAGGGAGATTTTATCCGCGACGGCCATCTTATCACCGCACGTGTCGGCACCTATGCCCCCAACGATTTCGGCCTCTTCGACATGGCCGGCAACGTGAGCGAATGGACCTCCACGGCATACACCGAGTCCATAAACAAGATGACCTCGGACATGAATCCCGAATACCGCTATGACGCCGCCATAGAGGACCCCTATAAGATGAAGCGCAAGATAGTGCGCGGCGGTTCCTGGAAGGATGTGGCCCACAATCTGCGTTCCGACCTCCGCCAGTGGGAGTACCAGAACGAGCAGCGCTCCTATATAGGATTCCGTAACGTCCGTTCACAGGTGGGATTCGCCCGTGGTACCAAGAACAAAAACCGTAAATAACCACTTACACATACACCTCAACCCTAAGAAGCAACTCCAACATGGGAAAAATCAGAAAATTCGGCAATTTCATAGAACGCTTCCTGCATGGCGCGAAAGGACAGCGGTTCTTTAACTTCGCCTACTCCATAGGCGCCGCCATCGTTATATGGGGCGCGCTCTTCAAAATACTTCACCTGCCCGGCGGCAGCACGTTGCTCTGCATAGGTATGGGTACCGAGATTGCGATGTTCGTACTCACGGCTTTCGACCGTCCCCCCAAGGACTATGCCTGGGAAGAGGTGTTCCCCGTCCTGGACAGTCATGACGCCGAGGACCGTCCGGACTTCGAGAACGGTACCGGTGTGGCCGTGCGCCCTGAATACGCGCAGCCTTATGAGGGTGTCCAGGCACCGCAACGGGACATCACGGCCGGAATGGCGCTGAGCGAGGAGGATACCGTCTCGCTGCGCGAAAGCATAGGTAAACTCGCCGCCGCCTCCGACCAGCTTTCCCAGATGGCTGAACTTACCTCCGCCACCAGGAATTATCTGGACTCCATCTCAGGCATAGCCGACCAGATGCAGGCATTGCGCGCCACCACCGAGCAGCTTAACACTGTCTCCACCACTCTGCTGCGTTCCTATTCGGCCATAACGGAGAACAGCGAGAACATACAGCAGTCTTCAGGCGGATACGTGGAGCAGATGGAGGCGCTGAACAGAAATGTCTCCGGCCTGAACACCATCTACGAAATCCAGCTCAAGAGCATTGCCTCGCAGCTTGACTCGATAGACCGTGTGAACCGTGGACTGAAAGATATACGCGACATGTACGAGAAGAGCGCCAACGAAAGTTCCCGTTACTGCGAGGAGACGGAGAAGATGGCCCGCTACATGAAGCAGCTCAATTCCGTATATGAGAAGATGATAACCGCCATGACCATCAATATGTACAACCCCATGATGGGCGGAGGCGGTCAGATGCCCCAGAGCGGCTCAGTAGAAAACCCGTTTGCCGGTCCGGCGGACTCTAAAGCATAATCCCGACATGGCAGGAGGAAGCAACAATGTAGCAAGGATGTCTCCCCGCCAGAGGATGATTAACCTGATGTATATCGTCCTGACGGCAATGCTGGCGCTCAATGTCAGCAGCGACGTTCTGAACGGTTTCGCCCAGGTGCAGACCGGCCTGCAGCGTACAAGCCGCGACATGAGCGAGAAGAACCGCGCCCAGTACCGGTATCTCGAGGACCTTTACCGTCAGAATCCCGACGTGGTGGGTCCCTGGATGGAGAAGGGCATCAAGGTGCGTGCCCAGAGCGACACGCTCTTCAACGAGCTGGAGAATCTGAAGGTGATGATAGCCCGACAGGCCGATGGCCCGAAGGCCGATTATATGAATCTGGTGAATCAGGATGACCTGGAAGCGTCAAGCGTGGTCATGCTCGACCCCATAAGCCAGCGCGGCAAGAAGCTGCGCGAGCACATAGACGCATATCGCTCTTTCATCCTCACGCAGATTTCAGACCCCGAGAAGAAGAAGGCTGTGGCCAATATGCTGAGTACCGGCGTGCAGAAGCGTCCCGGCATAGAAGCGGCGGTCTCGTGGGAACAGTCGAACTTCGAGAATATGCCCACGATAGCCGCAATCACCTACCTGACGCACTTGCAGAACAACCTGCGTCAGGTGGAGAGCGAGGCCTTCACTTCGGTAATAAACTCCATAGATTATGGCGACGAGATTCCGCCGGATGTGGTGATGGCCAACGAGATGAGCGCCTACGTAATCCCCCATACCACAATGGTGATGTCCGGCGGACAGTATGAGGCCGACATCGTGCTGGCTGCGGTGGACTCCACTTCCAGACCCCGTGTATATGTGGGCGGCCGCGAGATACCTCACGGCAAATACCGTTTCTCTGCGAGCGGCCTGGGCGAACATACATATTCCGGATACATAGAAGTGGCGAAGCACGACGGCACGTTGAGCAAGTTCCCCTTCAAGTCCACGTATACGGTCATAGAGCCTATGGCCACCATCTCGCCCACGATGATGAATGTGCTGTATGCGGGTATAGACAACCCTATCAGCATCTCCGCTCCCGGTGTGCCCATGAGCTCCATCAACGCCACTATCTCCAACGGCTCGCTGGTGCGTAACGGCAACACATGGACAGCCCGTTCCTCTTCCGTAGGTTCGGAGGCCGTGATTTCAGTGAGCGCCACGCTGGAGGGACGTAGCGTCAATCTCGGCTCCATGACTTTCCGCGTGCGCAAGCTGCCCGACCCGTTGGCATATATTCCAATCCAAAGCGGCGGCAATGTGGTACACTATAAGGGTACGCCGCGCCGCATTTCCAAAGCCGCGCTGATGAGCGCCCCCGGCATAGCCGCCTCACTGGATGACGGAATCCTGAACATAAACTATCAGGTGGTCTCCTTCTCGACCATAGTGTTCGACTCCATGGGCAACGCTATTCCCGAGAACAGCGCGGGTGCCTCTTTTTCGGCCCGGCAGATAGAGAGCTTCAAACGCCTTAAACCCGGCAAGCGGTTCATAATCTCCAACATCAAGGCCAAAGGCCCTGACGGTATTACCCGAGACGTTCCTCCCATAGAGGTGATGCTTAACTAATACAAGACACAGACAATGAAGATATTACGTCCCATAATAGCAGCAACGATAATCCTGGGCGCCGCCATAGGCATGGCGCAGGTAGAGAGCGGTTCAGGTGTCACACGACGCACCGGTAAAGACCGCAAACGCCGTGGGCAGACCGAGGCGGATGCCGGTGTCAGAATCACCGACAGGATGCAGAACTTCTTTGACACCAAGGGACCTCACGACGCGGACCTGTCCTGGATGAGGGTGATTTACCGTCAGATTGACCTGAGCAAGGATGAGAACGCGCCACTGTATTTCCCTGAGGATGTGGTGGACGGTAAGGAAAACCTGTTCCGTCTGATGCTGCGTCTGGTAGTGGACGGCAAGGTGCCCGCTTACGAATACCTGGACGGACGCGAGGTGTTTACCGATAAATACCGGGTGAACGTGCCCGAGATGCTGGACCGCTTCGGCATCTATTACAAGTCCGCCGGTTCCGGCAAGAATGGCGGTATCACTATCGAAGAGGCCGATGTCCCCACCAATCAGGTCCTGAATTACTACATTATCGAGAAGTGGGAGTTCGACAAGCGTTCCAATGAGATGAAGACCCGTGTGGAAGCTATATGTCCGGTGCTGAACCGCTACGGCGATTACGGCGACGAGAACCGTTACCCCATGTTCTGGGTGAAGTTCGACCAGCTACGTCCTTATCTGGCGCAGCAATATGTCTTCCTTACCGACGACAACAATCTCCCCCTGTACAGCCTGGACGATTACTTCAATCTCGGTTTCTACAAGGGGGACATATATAAGACGCAGAATATGCGTAACCTGGCTCTGGTGCAGATGCACCCGGACCCGGACGACCTGAAGCATGCCCAGGACAGCATAGAACAGCGCCTTCGCGCTTTCGACAAGGACCTTTGGGTGCCTACCCGCGAAGAGTTCCTGGCCGAACAGGAACGTAAGGCCGAGCTGGAAGCCGCTGCCGCCGCCAATGATTCCACCGAGGTGGCCGAGCGTCAGGACTCCGAGGAGCACAAATCCGTGCGGACCAAGCGCGGCTCTACCACCAAGAAGAAGAGTTCGGCACGCAGGAAGAAACCCGCCCGTTCCAAAGTGAGCAGTTCTGAACCCGGCCAGCCCAATTCTTCCGCAGAGAAGTCTGTGCGTCGCCGCCGCAAATAACGCGGCATCCTTCCGAATATAGTTTTTTGGTATAAAATAGGCTTAAGACTTAAAAACCCAACCATTCTATTTTTCAACAGATGAGGAGGTCATCCGGTGTGAACCGGGTGGCCTCTTGTTAAAAGGTCATATGTCAGTCCTTAAGTTCGGGCGGTATGCGTCGGGAGAGCAGTGAGAAGACGATTACGAAAACGGTTACGCCGGCGTACACCAAAGCTGTGGAGTGCAGTATGTCGCCCAAGCCTGTGAGGGGAGTGGCGGCGGCTCCGAAGGCATAGCCCATGACTCCCAGGATAGCGGAAGCGCGTCCGGCATCCTCCCTGCCCTCGTTCATGGCCAGGGTATTGCTCATTGTGAAGATAAGGCCCAGGCAGAACAGCATCAGGCAGTTCAGAATCTCATAGAGCCAGAAACTGTCGGCCATGTAGAGCGCGCATACCTGAGCGGCCACTGCCATACCTACGCCCCAGGAACCATATACACCTGCCTTTTTCAGCATCCGGAACTTAAGGGCAATCATGGAGCCGGCGGCTACGAACAGGGCATTTCCACCCATAAATAGCCCGAAAGCCACATCCGAGTACCCGAAGTGCGTCTGCATTATAAAGGGCGCGGAGGCTATATAGGCGAACAGGAGGCCGAGGGCGGCCCCCTTAAGCAGCACATGGACTATAAAACGGGATTTGACTATCAGCGACCGGTATCCTTCGAAGGCTTTCCATAGGCTCTGCCTGTACCTACGTTCAGAGGGCAGCGTTTCTTTCAGCTTAGTGTTTATAAGCAGCATCAGCGCGGCCATAAGCGTCAGACAGACAAAGATGCTGCGCCATCCCAGCCAGTGGGTCAGCAAGCCTCCGAGGACCGGTGCGGAAGCGGGCGCTATGCCGTTTATGGCGCCGATGAGAGCCATCGTCTTTGCCAGCGTACGCCCGTAGGTTATATCGGCAGGCATCGTGCGGGCCAGGAAATACCCTGTGCTCGCACCGATGCCTTGCACCAGCCGGCAGCATATAAAGAAGTGTATGCCCGTGGCGAAAACCGATGCCGTACCTCCGGCAATGAATATGAGCATACCTGCGTTGAGTATCCCCTTGCGGCCATACTTGTCGCTCACCGGACCGAACACTATCTGGCCTATGGCCAGGCCAATCATTCCGAAAGAGAGTCCGAGCTGGCAGGTGGAGGCGTCGGTATGGAAATAGCGTGTCATTTCCGGCAGGGCCGGGATGTACATATCGTTGACGAAAGAGCCGAACATACTCAGCGCCACCATAAAGAGGATGAAGAACCAATAGTAGGAGGCTCCGAGACCGGCGTATCTGTCTTGTGCGGGAGGTGTGTCTGTCATAGTGTGGGAATAAACAGCCTCCCATCATTGAGAGGCACATTTTTACAACCCCCGGAGAGCCGATAAAGTTCAACGGCGCATTAGAGCGCGGACAGCAAACCACACGTGGCGCAGCAGGGTGGGCAGTGTGCCGTAGTAGCGGCACATTATGTGGTAACGCTCTTTCAGGGAGGCCTTGTGGTTCTGGTCCGTGAGGCCTTCAGTAAGGTAGTCTATGGCTATGGTGCGGAGGTTGACGCACCTCTCGGGCGAGGTGGCCTTCAGACAGCGCAGACACCATTCATAATCGGCCGAGAAACGGTATCGCAGGTCGTATGCGGGAGCCAAAGAGCGGCGCACGCAGAAAGCCTGGTGACATACCAACATCCCGGAAGCGAAGCTGCGGAAGGTGAGACGCCCGGGTACACTCAGGTGTCGCGGGCCAAGCACTCTGCGCCCGGAGTCCACGAGCCGGGTGTCCGCATAGATGATGTCTGTGCCGTCTGTGGCTGCTTGTGCGTAAAGCGCCAGAGTGCCGGGTGTGGAGAATGAGTCGCCGGCGTTCAGGAAAACGATGAAGCGGCCTCGCGCTTTGGCCAGCCCTTTGTTCATGGCGTCGTAAAGGCCCTTGTCCGGTTCTGAGTATATGGTGCGCCGCTTGTTGGCGGCTTTGCGTGCTGTCTCCACGGTGCTGTCTTTGCTGGCTCCGTCAATTATCAGGTGCTCATAGTCGGTGAAGGTCTGACTGTCCACGGAGCGTAGTGTGGCAGGCAGGGTCTCTGCTGCGTTGAAAGTAATGGTGACTATCGAAAAAAGCGGCTCGTTCATATAAGCGCAAAATTACGAAATTCATTCGGCACAGGCAAATGCCGGGGCACGTGTTATTTAGATTGAATCCAAATTTAACGGGTTTGCGGGGTATTTGTTTGGCCGATTGGGTTAGTTGCCCTAACTTTGCACACACAAAAACAGAATCTAATCACTATTTTAACTTTTCAAAATTATGGCTTACGTAATTGGTGACAACTGTGTGGCTTGTGGTACTTGCCAGCCCGTATGCCCCGTAGAGGCTATCTCCGAGGGCGAGATTTATCACATTGACCCCGATACCTGCATTTCCTGCGGCAGCTGCGCCGAGGTTTGCCCCAGCGGTGCAATCTCCGAGGGCTAAGCGACTCAGCACACAAAACACAAGATGTCCGGAAATCCGCAAGGGTTTCCGGACATCTGATTTATGTCAGCGGTGCAGGAGCTTGACCAGGGCTTTGACGAAAGGGATACTCAGCAGCAGGGCTGCGGGAATCGTGAGCCACAGCGGGAGAATATCCATGCCCGTAAGGAACAGGACGCAGACGGCGAAGCTGAGCAGGGAGAGACGAATGACAGAACCGCTTAGACGCAGACCGTAGCGCCGGTAGTAGACTGTCCCTGTTAAAAGCATATAGACAATGTACCAGAGTATGTATGCCACGCCGAGTCCGGTGAATCCCCATGAGCTGAAGGCATACAGGCAGAGAGGTACGCTTACGAGCGCGTCCAGTCCTTCGGTGAGTATGTAGATGCGTCCGTCTCCTTTGGCCACGATGCAGTAAGCCATGCACCAGCTTATGGCTTTGGGTATGCTGCTGAGTGCCGCCCAACTGACAAAGGGGATAATGGCGAAGAAATCGCGGCTGTAAAGCAGGGCTATCACCGGTTCTCTGAGCAGAATAAAGAGCATCAGAAGGGGGGTGAGTACCAACAGCAGGAGTATCGTCTCGTGGTTGACGAATACCTTGAGGCGGTAGGAATGTGTGTCGTTGGCAGCCACGCGGGGGTAGAACTCCATGCCTATGGCGGTGAAAACGAGTCCTATGTAACGGACCACAAGAGTGTCGCCGGCCTGTACGAGACCCACTTCGGCGGTGGAGGATATGCCGTTCAGTATGCCGATGAAGACAGTGTGGGCGGTGGAGGTGATGAAGGTGGCAATGGCCATGCACAGGCCGAGCCTGGCAAATCCTTTCCCTTGTTGCCAGATTTGCCGCAGACTTATGGATTCGCTTGTGCGTGGAGGTCTTAGGCGTACGATGCCGAAAGCCGTGGCCATGGCGGCGGCGTACACCAGTATGCTGAGTACCACGCCGGTATTGCCGCATAGATATAAGAGGGGGATGGAGGCGGCGAGTCCGGAAAGAGTGCCCCACAGATTCGCGGAGGCTATGGCTTTCATTTTCCCGGAGCCTTGCAGCAGCGCCTGCTCGCCTCCTATGATGGCGTTCAGGAACATGGCTGCGGATAGGAGCAGGAAACCCCAGGCGCCGGAGTATGTGCCGAAGAACCACTTGCCGAGAGGAAGAGAGAGTGTGGCCATTACAGCGGCGCCGAGCAGGCCGGAGAAGAGGCTCCACCGTCTCACCGTCTTGACGATAGAGGCGAGTCGCGAGGGATGCTGGCCTTGGGCCGCCACATCGCGCACGGAGCTCTGCCTCAGTCCCATGTCGGTAAAGGTGGCTATGTTGTCCGTCACGCTCTGGTAGATGCCGAAAAGGCCGACACCGGTAGCTCCCAACCACAGGGTGACGAGCTTCATCTTCACGATGGAGCAGAGTATGGATACCATCTGCAGGCCGGAGAAGAGGCTCATCAGCTTCAGTATACGCAGGGTCAGACTATCGCTCCTTCTTGTCATGGTCAGCTTAGTGTCAGAGTATAGCGCTCGTATGCGACACCGGTGCCTCCCATTGAAAACTTCTGATTGAGCAGTCCGGAGTTCAGGAGCCGGCCACCTTGTTCGTTTGAGGTCCCGAAGTCGAAATAGGCATGGTCTGCGAATACTTCGGTGAGCAGATGGTGGTAGAGGGCGGTGAGGTAATAGTAGCGGCGGGCTTTCGGGGTGGTGGCGCCGTATTGGGAATGTGCCACTATGCCGGTGTCGTATATGCAGACACCGGCCTGCACTCCTTCAGAGTCGGAGAGAGTGAACAGCCGTATGTTGTCAGGGAATATCTGAGCCAGTCGTCGTATTTCGGCCAAAGTGTGGACCGGCGTGGCGTCGTGTCGCTCCCGCAGGCAATCTTGCAGAATCTCCCAAAAGGGCGCGAAGTCGGGTGTCTCGCGTATGGAGATGTCGTGTTTCAGCGCTTTTTTCAGCTGCTGACGCTTGCTCATATTGAATTTCCAGGGGAGCCGCAGGTCTATTGCCGAGGAGAGATTTACCGCCGTAAGTGAAAATCCGCATCTCCACAGGGCGTAGAGGTCCTCCTGAGAGGGAGTCCGGGAGTAGATGTGGGGCAGAGGTTTGTAGTCTATGGCTTTGTATCCCATATTACGGCAATAGTCTGTCCACAGTCCGAACAGCTCCAGCAGGGCGGCTCCATCCAGGTGCGAGGGGGGGAGAATCCAGCCTCCGTAAGTTAGCCCCGCATGGGTGGAGAGGGTGCCGTCGGGCAGCAGGCAGGCGGGCAGCAGGGCGAGCGGTCTGCCGCCACGCAGCGCCACGAGAGAAGCGTCCCGGAAACGGTCCGAGTGATAGTCCATGTAGTCCCTCTGGAAAAGGAAAGTGCCGTTGCGCGAAACTCGCACGAACTCATCCCATTGGCGGGAAAAGTCGGGGGTGTACGGCTCGAAGGTGTACCGGGGACCTGTCATCTTATCCATTGTTCGGGGTTTAGTTTTTCTCGGTTCTTGTATATCTCGAAGTGGATTGTGGTGCGTCCGCCCGCATCGTCGTCGCTGACCAGCCTGCCAAGGGCCTGTCCCTGTTTCACGCTCTGTCCCTTGCTCACTTGTGGTTTGCCTATGTTGCCATAGACAGTGTAGTAATCTCCGTGGCAGATTATGACCACGGTAGAGTATCCGGGTACCACATACACACCTGTTACGGTGCCGTCGTACACGGATTGGGCGGAAGCGCCGGCCGACACTATCGCGTCGATGCCGGGATTGTCGAACATTACGTCTGGGAGGTCGGGCAGGGCATGACGGCCGAAGCGGCTGTATATACTGAAATTGCCGCTTACGGGGCGTGGAAGCGAACCTTTGCAGGCGGCGAAGCCGGAGTGTCCCGCAGAAGCGGGTGCCGGAGCGGGCCTGGCTTCGGCAGCGGGTCTGGCTGTGCCCGTGGACGAAGTCTTCGGGGCTGTCGAGGGTGCGGCGGTGGCGTCGTCTTGCTGTTTGCGGGGCTTGCGTCCCCGGGCTACGGCGTATTCGTTGCCCGAAGGCTGCTTTACGCTCTCGTTCTTTCGGGATTCGGGTTTCTTGGTCTGTTTTTTCTGAGTCGGTTTCTTTTTCGTCTTATCCGCCTTGGCTGTCTGTTTCTTCTTTTGGGCGGCCTCCTTTTTTTGTGCCTCGGCCTGTTCGCGTGCAGCCTTTTCGGCAGCCGCTTTCTGAAGCGCGGCTCTTTCGGCTTCGGCTTTCTCCCGGGTCTCTCTTTCCCGTGTCGCTTTCTCGGCAGCCGCTTTTTCGGCAGCCGCCTTTCGGACTGCTGCTTCCCGGCGGCGCTGTTCTGCCGCCCGCGCCTCTTCCTGCTCTGCGGCTATCAGGGTCATCACTTGTGCGGAAAGAGCATTGGCTTCGGCTTGCTTGAGAGCGAGATGTTCGCGCAGGGCATCGCCGTGTGCGCGCAGGTTGCGCACCGCCTCATCCTGGGCGGAGTGCTTTGAGGCCAGTACCTGTCGGGCCTGCTCCTGCTGTTTCAGATTTATGGAGAGCTGCTTCTGACCGGAGGCCAGCTGATTGTTGAGGTCGGCAAGGCGTGCTATCTCACCCTTTATTTCGGTCTCGCGGCGCTCTTTCCACATGGAGTATTTACGCATATATCGCATACGGCGCCATGCCTGATAGAAACTTCCGGATGCGAATATGTATGCCAGCGGGTTGGCGCGTTTACGGGCTATACGCATCTTTTTGATGGTGGCTACATAGCGGGTTCGGAGGTCGGCCAGTTTATCTTCGCATTTGCTTATGTCCGCCTTGCATTTGCCTATGTCTGAATTGAGCTGTTTTTCGCGCGTATGGAGGTCGGCCACACGTCGGTTCTGCGCGTCGATGTCCAGCTCCAGTGTGTTCAGTATCGCCAGGTTCTGCCGCACCGCCTCTTCGTTTTGTTCTATCTGTCGCTGTGTGAGGCGTATCTCGCGGTTTACGGACTGTTCCTTCTTTTTGACCTGCGCGGAAGTCTCCCGGGGCAGCTTCTTGCCTCCTTTTTTCTTATTTGAGTGTTTGGAGGCGGTCTTCCGGGCGTTCTGTTTTTTTTCAGAACCCGAGGCGGATACGATGCCGGGAGTTCCGACGGCAAAAGCCAGGCACAGGCAGAGAGCCGGCAGGAGCCTGTATGTATGGGAGAATTTCATCGTCAATTAGTCAGGGTGTCTGAAAAGGTGCTGTATGGCAACGGAATCACTTGAAGGAATCAAGCAATCCTTTGAAGTCGGTTTTGCTCCACTTGGGATTGATTCCGATTCGCGAGAGCGGCGTGGGAGAGAAATCCGGAGTGCTGAGGGTGACATTTAAAGGCACGCTCTTGTTCTTCATCCGGATAGTTATGTCCAGGTCCGTATCGCCGTTCTTCAGATGGTCGAAGTATGCCGAACATTCGTATCGGGCATCAGCGGAGACGGCGGCCATAAGCAGCATCTGTCCGTCCGGCCGTAGGGTGAAGCCGTATTCGATGTCCGGGTGCTTCTGCAGGGGGCGCAATACCCATGTCTCCTCGGAGCCGGGCGAGACCTCCGTCTGAGAAACGTTGTCGCGGCTCAGAGTGCCGAAGCCGAGCATGAACACACGTCCCAGCAGGAGGTCCTGGATGTCGTTGACCGTAGCCCCGAAGCGGGAAAGGCAGGAGGTTATGGACTGTTTCCAGTAAGTCTTGGCCCGTTTGTTGACTATCAGTATAGAATCGGTGTCAATCTCCATGCGTCCCACTTCGCCTAACAGAGGGGCACTCATGCTCATGAGCAGGACGGAGTCGCGGACCATATAAGTCTTCAGATTCAAGGAGACAGGCAGGCCGCTGATGCGCATTTTGCCTTTGACGCTCGCCTTCTGCCACGGAGTATAGGAGTCGGCCACAGACCTGACCAGGGACTTGCCGTTGTCTGTCGCGGGGGCAGTGGCATCCGGCGTGCCGGAGACCCGGGCTGACTGACGGGATGCCGCGCAGGAGCCGTGCGCCACCGATATGAGGAGTGCTGTAAGCACAGACGCGAGAATCTTATTCATCGATGTAACTTTTAGTCTTGATTTTCTTTTTTACTATTTCCAGAGAGGGGTCGAGTCTCAGGGCTTCTTTCCACATCTCCACAGCTTCGTCCGGCTTTCCGCTTTTGAAGAGGATATCTCCGTAATGCTCGTAATAATCCGAGGACAGGTCTTCGGGGTCGGCGACATTGTCGATAGCCTTTTTTATGGATTCCAGCGCCTCGGTGTATTTGCCTTGACGGAATAGGATATATGCGTAAGTGTCCAGGATGAGCGGGTTGTCGGGTTCCTTCTCCAAAGACTTAAGAATCATATCGTAGGCTTTTTCAAGGTCTCCTCCTTTCTTGGCTATGAAATATGCGTAGTTGTTCAGAAACAAAGCGTCTGTCGGTTTCAGGGCTATAGCCAGGGCGTATGTGCTGTCAGCCTCGTTTGGGCGGTTCATCTGGTACAATACATTGCCTCTTTCGCTCAGCATATCGGCAAGCACCTCCTGTCCGTAGCCGGAGAAAGTGGCATTGATATGTTTCATCGTCAAGTCTTCGGGAGCAATTCCTTTAGTGATGCGGCAAAGCATAGTGTCGATAAGCGCGAGGGCTTCCGGGAACTCCTCCAGCCCCTGATATGCGCCGCAGGCCATTACTGCCATAGGGACGCTCTCCTCGGTAATTTCGGCAGGGATATTCCGGTAGAAGTCAACGGCTTCCTGATAGCGGCCGTCTCCTACCATATACTGCAGAAGGCGGGCGTTATAGTCCGGATTGTCCGGCTCCATGTCTACGGAAATCTTCATCTGGTCAATGGCCTTGTCCATATTCCCTTTATAAGCGTAGTATCCGGCCAGGACATCACGCAGGTACGGGTCGTAGGGATACTGGTTCTGGAGGGTTTCCAGCATTTCGTCGGAGTGTTCCGTGTTCTTCCCGTCCATAAGTCTTGGCATGACGTAGCTCATGCACAGTTTGAGTTTGTCCTCGATATCCACGTCCTCGCTCTCCATGGCGTCGAAAATCATTTTTCGCTGTGTCACGGAATCGCCTATTGTCTCGTAATATCCGGCCAGACTGCACTTTACGTCCCAGTTTCCGGGGAAGAGGGAGTCTGCCGACTTAAGGCACCGATATGCGGAATCCATCATGCCGATGCTGCCTAAAAACTCGCTCTTAATCGTGTAGAACTTCGGGTTGGCGGGATTGGCCGCCAGGGCTCTGTCTATTTCGTTGAGAGCGGCGGTGGAATCCCCTTTCATGAAATGGGCCGCCATTTTCACCTCGGTTATCCGGCTGTTATATCCGTTCAGCTCCTCGTATTTGTTCAGGTAGCGGATGGCCGAGTCATTCTGTCCCAGCATCAGTGCGAGTTGTGCCAGAGAAAAAATCAGTCTGTCATCCTGCGGATAGAATCTGAGCAGACGGCGAAGTACCCGTTGGGCTTCCTCCTTGTCGTCCATATTGTCGCACATGTCCACATACGTCAATATCTCCTGGTAGCTGTCCGGGTATGCGTCCACATATTCGCGGGCTCTGCGGGCTCCGTCGGATGCCTTGGCGGAGTCACCGAGCGCCACATCGAGGAGACCGGTCATGTAACCCGCGTATTTCTCCTCGGGGTTCAGTGTGTAGGCCTTGTTCAGCAGCTCATAAGCCTCGGGCATTTTGAATTGGGCCGCATTCTGCAGGCCCTGTATAAGGTAATACCGGCTCTTGGCTTTGTCTGCGTCGCTGTCTGCGAACAGACTCAGACAGACGGAGCAGAGCAGCAAGAGTGGAAGGAGTATTCCGTATCTTTTCATTTTTTCAACAGCCTCTTAATGTACTCCGGTGTGGCCGAATCCGCCGTCGCCGCGCTCCGAGGGGTCAAGGGAGGAGACTTCATCCCACTGCACCGGCACATATTCTTTTATCACTATCTGACATATTCTCTCGCCGCTTGTGACGGTGAAGGGCTCCTGCCCGAGGTTTATGAGTATTACTCCCACCTCTCCCCGGTAGTCCGCGTCGACGGTTCCGGGGGAATTGACTATTGAGATGCCGTGGCGCAGTGCCAGGCCCGAGCGTGGACGTACCTGGCACTCGTAGCCTGCGGGCAGCTCCATGTATAGCCCGGTGCCGATAAGTGCGCGATGCCCGGGCATTAGGGTTACGGGGCCGTCGGGGAGCCAGGCACGCACGTCCATGCCGGCGGACTCCGGTGTGGAGTAAGCGGGCAGGGGGTTCCCGCTGCGGTTTATTATTCTGACTTTAAGCTGTTTCATTCTTGTAGAGCATATATGCTATGGTATCAACTTACAAAGTTATCAAAAAGTTCTGACAAAAGCAAGTTCCCGAGGCGATGCTCAACCCGTTTTTCTCAACTTTGCGGTATTGGCGGTTGTGGCTCGGGAAAAAAGTGCTATATTTGCACAAAAATATTTTCAGATATGGAAATCAGAATCATACGACATAGGCTGGCGGCACTTGCCGGGGCGCTGTGCCTCGGTGGCGCGGCAGCGTTTCCGCAGCAGACACGCCTGCTCACCGGGGACAAGAGCAATGAATATGGAGTGGTTTATTCGTTGCCTGTGACGGAGTTGGTGGTGGATGCCACCTGCCGTGTCACCACTCGGGTGCCGGGTCCTTTCCGGCAGTACGCCACACGCTATCTGGGTACAGAGGCCACGGTCTCCGAGCCATCATCGGCTGTCGAGCTCATCGGTGTGGATATGTTCACGCGCGGTGTGGCCGGGGAACAGAAGTATCTTTTCCAGATGAAGCCGGGTGTACTTGCTGATGTGTGTGTGGCAGAGAGCGGTATGCTGCTTGCAGTCAACACTGAAGTGGAGTCTCCCGCTGAACGGAGCCTCCCCGTCGCCACGGATTCGCCGCAGGTTCCCGATATAGACGAATATCTTCAATATGTGGATGCCGACTTCATGTCCTCCCTCTCGTCGGCCAAGAAAGCGCAGCTGTTGGCTCAGACCATAATGGAGATACGGGACAGCCGTCTGAGCCTGAGCCGTGGCACCGCCGAGACCATGCCTACCGACGGGCGTCAGCTGGAACTTATGCTCGCTTCCCTTGAGGCCCAGGAGAATGCGCTGATGCGAGCCTTTAACGGATATGAGTATTCGGAGACGCAGACACGCCGCATATCCCTGACTCCTGACAGTGCTTCAGTAGGAGAGAGGCAGGTGGTTTTCCGCCTCTCTGACACCGATGGATTTGTGGAGACGGATGACTACAGCGGCGAGCCGGTCTATCTGACAATCACGGAGTTGCAGGTGCCTGAAATGCCTCTTGACCTTAAAGGAGAGCCCAAGACATTCCCTAAGAATGCAGTGGTCTATGCCCTGCCTGCCACCGCTTCCATAGCTCTTGAGTATGACGACGGGCCGGTGGGCAGTCCGCGACAGTTCGACTTCGGACAGCTCGGCATCACTTTCGGACTTGACCCTAAACTGTTCACCGACCGGCGCAATCCGTCGGCGGCAGTATTCAATCCCGCTACCGGCGCGCTGGAGCGCATCACAGCCAAATGAGGCGTTTTTTCTTTCTTATATCTCTATGCCTGAGCCTGATATGCGGAGCGCAGGAGTTGCCCGATTCGCTCTCCGTAGGGTTCGTGACCTGCGAACCGGGTCCCGAGATTTTCGAGCTATACGGCCATGAGGGGGTGAGAGTGAGCGGCCGTGTGGATGGCCAAAACATAGATGTGGTCTTCAATTACGGCGTGTTTGACTTCTCGTCGCCCGGTTTTGTATGGCGTTTTGTAAAGGGAGAGACCGACTATATGGCTGTGGCTCAGCCTACCGACCTTTTCCTGTACCCTTATCGGAAGCGAGGCTCGCGTGTCATAGAAAGGGTGATGCCTCTCTCGCAACAGGAGGCCCGGCAGATGTATGAGAGGCTTCTTGACGATGTGCGCCCGGAAAACAGCACATACAGATATAAGTATTTTACCAACAATTGTGCCACCAAGCCATTGGCGCACCTGACAGCTGTGACCGGTGAGCGGCTTAAGCCACGTGACGACCATAAGCCTGTGACATACAGAGAGCTGCTGAAACAGTACAATGAGGGTTATCCGTGGTATCAGTTCGGCATAGACCTGGTGTTGGGCTATGAGCTGGATAAGCCGGTCACACCCCGTCAGATGAGTTTTGTGCCGGTGGAATTGGACCGGCTCTACTTCTCTCGGATGCCGCAGCGGGTGCTGAACGAGGGCGAGGGGGATTGCCGCGAGCCGGCCACTCCTTTCCTGCTCTCGCCGCTGTTTGTGAGCCTGTTGCTGTTCCTTGTGGCCTTGGTCATGAATTTCAAGCGTATGCGCAGCCGTGTGGCCGAAACCGTGTGGTTCGCTCTTCAGGGAATGGCGGGGGTGTTGGTGTGCGGACTCGCCTTCTTCTCCGAGCATGAGGGAACGTCTCCGAATCTGCTTTGCATCTGGCTGAATCCCTTATGGCTGGCAATTCCGGTGCTTGTGTGGCTCCCGCGTTGCCGCAAGGTGTGTCAGGGACTGATGTCGGCAGATGCGGCAGTCACCGGTCTGTTGCTGATATGCTGGCCCTTGCTGCCTCAGAGTACTGACCCGGCTGTATTCCCCCTGATGGGCGCTACTGTTTTGTTTGCTTCGGCTCCTCTCTGGCAGGCCAGGGGAAGAAAGAGGGATTCACACTGACCTGGATGGAGGGAACTCCCAGGCGTACTTCTGCATATTCGGCAAGTTTCTTATGTTCTGAGGCCGTCAATCCGTAGGGGGCGCGTACCATCAGCACCGTCACTGTGTCCGGTGTGGCGGCATAGTCTACGGATGCGACCACGCTGTGGCTCACCGCAAGGTCGGTTATGCCGGGGAACACCACCTTGATTTCCGGAGCGAGGCGCAGGGCGGCGTCTTCCAGCTTTTCGCGATTCTTGAGTAGAGCGGTCAGTGAGTCGTTTTTGGCCACTTCGCTCTGAATCTGTGTCTGCATCAGTGTGTACATACGTGTGACGTCCTCGCCCGGAGTGGATGCGGCGTGGCCTGTAGACAGCCCGCTTAACCCTTGACGTATAGTAAGCTGGGTGCCTCCTAAGCCGTAAGCGGCAAGGCGTTTCAGGGCTACCAGCTCTATTGAGTCCTGCGGGAGAGGCGTGCCGATAAGGGTCACGTCGATGTGGCGGGTAGTGCCTTCCAGGTACTCCTTGTGGGACATTATTTCGGTGCCTGGGAACTGCAGCTCGGTAGTCACGAAATTTTCGGCCTTGTTCAGGAATATGCTCTTGCCAATCATGAGCGAAGTGAGGTAGACGCTTATGCCGACTGTGGCCAGCACTATGCACCATACCAGGGCCTGGACCCGCCTGGCACGTGCTGAGTCCTGCATGGTTATGGGTCTTAGTCCCATGAGCTTGACTCCTATCCAGGTGGCGAACAGGATGAAGACCATGTTGGTGAAGAAGAGGTAGAGCGCGCCGAGGAAGAAGTGCCACTGCATTGTGGCCAATCCGTAGCCGGCAGTACATAGCGGAGGCATCAGGGAGGTGGCTATGGCTACCCCCGGCAGTACCTGACCTTTGTTTTTCGCGGCGATGCTGAGTATGCCTGCCGCTCCGCCGAAGAGGGCTATGAAGGCGTCGTAAATGGAGGGGGAGGTGCGTGCCAGCAATTGTGTGTTACCCTCGTACTGCGGCGAGATGAGGAAATAAATGCCGGATGCTATGATAGAACCTAATACGGCCAGTCCTATGTTTTTGAGGCCTTTGCGCAGTAGGGGGAAGTCGTGGATGCCTATGCCGAGACCCATGCCGATTATAGGTCCCATGAGCGGGGAAATCAGCATGGCGCCTATTACTACGGGCGTGCTGTCGGTGTTCAGACCGAGAGAGGCTACGAATATAGCGAAGATGAGTGTGAGCAGCTGTGTGCCCCGGAATGAGACGCCGGAACGTATGGAGGCTTCTATCTGCGGCTGGTCTTCCAGGTCGCCGCTGATGCTGAAGTTCCCTTTCAGGGAATATAACAAGTCGCGGAAAGTCATAGCAAAGGGCTTTTTACGCAATAACAAACTACTCCCATTCAGGGTTGCCCCATGTGTTCTTTTTGTTTTGCCGGAATCAGATGTATAGCCAGATGGAGATGGAGCTGCCATAACAAGCAAAGGGACGTACAGGCTTAGCCTGTCGTCCTTCGCTGTAACGGTATGTCGCAACTCTTGCGGGAGAGCTGCGCTGTGACCTGAAGAGGTGGATTACTCTTCGCCCTGACGGAGCTTCTGAACGTAAACCGCCTTAATCATTTTCTTGCGGTGGGTCACTGAAGGTTTCTCAAACGCCTGACGGCTACGGAGTTCCTTCACGATGCCGGTGCGCTCGTATTTACGTTTGAATTTCTTGAGGGCTTTTTCAATGTTCTCGCCTTCTTTTACAGGTACTATAATCATATTTTATGGTTGTGATAATGTGGCCGCATACGGATTGAACCGCTCCCGGCCGATTGTTAATTTCTTGTATATTAGTTGATTGCGCCTCCGGCTGATTGTGAATCAGTGGAATACCCTCAACTTTTGCGCCACAAAATTATAAATTTTTCCGCAGTCTGCAAAATTTTCGCGTATTTTTAAGGTTAATTTTTCGCTTATTAGAGATATAACCACTGGAGAACACGTTAATTTTTCCAAAGATTATCCCAGGCGTTTTCAAATGAGTTGCCATAGAAAGGATTGATAAAATCTTTTGTCGCAAGATTAGAAGATGTATTCTCTCCTCTGAGCCACTTTAACTGCATGACTGCAATACTACCCTGTTTCAGTGGTTTTGCCCTTAGGTCATAGTTATTGACATACCAATCTTGAGCGGTACTTATCAGCGAAATAAACTGAGATGGAGAGAGAATGAAAAATTCAGCTTTCAGCGGTTCATCTTTAGCATCGATATTCAATATATGAACGAATATCCAAGGGTGCCGGCAATGTTTTTCAAGATAATTGAGGTCAAAAGACTCTTCATTGCTTATACCTAACGGGAATCCGGCATTAGACGCAGATGTTTTTACTTGAATTCCTATGACCGAGTCATTGTCGTTTTGGCAGAAAATGTCTACGCCTTTGAAATTAGGTATGGTGTTGTTGATATTGACGGCAGACCATCCGTGATGAAATAAGTTGGCAATAACGAGGTGTTCGCCCATAGCACCGATACTTTGGTTTTTATTGCCGCTCATATAAGTGTAAGTAAGTTTTGATTACGTTTTAAAATTTAGATGCTCTCAGGACATGAGTCGTTTTATGGCCAGTGGCAGGCGGTCGATTATATCGGAGGCCGTCATGCCGTATTCGCCTAAGTCGTCAGCGGCCATATCGCCGGCCATGCCATGAATGTACACGCCTGCTGTGGCGGCCATCTCCGGCTTGTAGCCTTGCGCTATCAGGGCCGTTATGACACCTGTGAGTACATCGCCGCATCCGGCGGTCGCCATACCTGGGTTGCCCGTAGAGTTGAAATAAACCTTGCCGTCCGGACGCACTACGGCTGTGTAGTGCCCTTTCAGTACGATTATAATGTTGTAATACTGAGCCTGTTCCACAGCCTTGTGCAGACGTTGTTCATCCTCTTCATGTTCGCCGAAGAGACGGTCGAACTCCCCCTTGTGAGGAGTGATGACGCTCAGCGGCGGGAGCAGGGAGAGCAGTGTGGGGCGTTTGGCTATGCAATTCAGGGCATCGGCATCCAGCACCAGCGGCGAGTCCACATTCTTGAGCAGGCCTTCAAGGGCGTTCACTGTCTCATCGTAGGTGCCTATGCCCGGACCCACTCCCACGGCATTGTGGCGGTGATGCAGGCGCATATCAGTGATGAACCGCTCATTTTTGTCAGGTTCGAACATGGCCTCGCATACCGCCCCTTGCACGATTGGCATACCGCAGCGGGCAGAGTGGACAGTGACCAGCCCCGCTCCGGTCCGCATGGCGGCGCGGGCACACATCACGGCGGCTCCCATCATTCCCATGGAGCCGGCCATAATCAATGCCGAACCGAAATCACGTTTGTTGGCGAAGGGGGGACGGGGCTTAAGCACACGCCGCACATTGCGCTCCTCTACCCAGAACCATACGGTCTGCATGGACCTGATTTTCTCCGAGTCCAGCTCGATGTCCAGGATTTTCCATTCGCCCACAATGCCGGCGTGTTCCTCGAAGAAGAATGAGATACGGGGGAAAGAGAAAGTCAGCGTCAGTGCGGCGTGAATCATGTCGCGCCGGTTGGTGACCTCGTTCCACTCGCCGAGCATTCCCGAGGGCACGTCTATGGAGATGGTGAAAGCCTTGCTCTCGTTGATATACTGCACCAGGGTCTTGAAGCCTCCCTCCAAAGGACGTTTGAGGCCGGCGCCGAAGAGTCCGTCCAGCACCACGTCGCCGCGTCCCAAGGAGGGCGGGGTGAAGCCTTTTGTTATTTCGGTGAACTGTATGTCGTCCAGGGTGATGAGGCGTTTGCGCTGCTCGTCGCAGTCGTGGCTGAGCTTGCCGGTGACGTTGAAGAGGTAAATTTCCAGACGTCTGTAACCCTGTTCTATGAGCATACGGGCGGTGGCCAGCGCGTCGCCGCCGTTGTTGCCGGGGCCGGCTATCACCACTATGCGCTGTGAGGGGAGGAAGCGGGAGATAATCTCGCAGCTGACTGCGGAGGCGGCGCGTTCCATCAGCTCCACGGAGTCAATGTTCTGCGCCTCGCAGGTGGCACGGTCTATCTCATGTATCTTGTCGGAGGGAAATATTTTCATGTCTTGTCTTGATTGAGAACTCTTAGAGGCTGTTTATTTTTAAACAGTCTCTTAATCAATCTACAAATTTACTCCAAATTCCCCGAACAGCCAAATAGAAACGGATGGTTTGAAAAAAGTGACCTATGTGAGTGCGGATATGCGTGGAAATGTGTATATTTGCGGTATGAAAGTACTCTTTGTAGGCGATTATTCCAATTTCCATGCCACCTTGGCGGCGGAATTGCGCCGGCGCGGGCATACGGCGGCGGTGGTCAGTTCCGGCAGCCGCTGCATGGATACGGCGCGGGACATAGACCTGAGCCGTAAGCCGGGCATTCTCGGCGCTTTCGGATATTTAGGCCGGGTGTTCCGTGTGTGGCCCACCTTGTGTGACTATGACATCGTCCAGATTATCAATCCCAATTTCCTGCATCTGCGCCCCGGCAAGATACGCTACTTTCTGCGTGAACTGATTCGACAAAACAGGCATCTGTGCCTTTCGCTGGCCGGCAGCGACCCGGTGACGGTGAAGGGCTGTATCGAGGATGACCTGTTCCGTTACTCTGAGTTCCGCATAGGACAGGAGAAAAGTCCCTACGCAAAGGGCACTCCGGGCATCGAATACCGGTGGCTGAACGGTCAGATGGGAGACCATTGCCGCTTTGTCTACGAGAGCTGTGAGGCGGCTATGTCCGCGCTCTACGAGTACCACACGGCGGCAAAGCCTTATCTGGGCGATAAACTTTCGTATACCGGTATTCCAGTAGACCTGAATAGGATAGAGGAGGTGCCCTTTTCAATCCCTGCTGACGGCAAGGTCAATATGCTGGTGGGAATAAAGAGCGAGATGGAGCTGTTCAAGGGCACGGACCGCCTGTTGGCGGCCGCGCGCGAAGTGGAGCGCCTTCATCCGGACCGCTGCAGGGTGGCGGTGGCCCGCGACCTTCCCTATACCGAATATACGCAAACCCTGCGTGATGCGCATATCGTGCTGGACCAGCTCTATTCCTACACACCGGCCACCAACGCGCTGGAGACAATGGCTATGGGCAAGGTGTCGGTGAGCGGCGCCGAGCCTGAGTACTACGACTTCATAGGGGAGAAGGAGCTGCATCCCGTAGTGAATGTGGTGCCGGACGACGAGAGGATTGTGGCTACCCTCTCGGCGCTCGTCACCAACCCTGAGGATATGATGCGACGCGCCTCGCAGGGACGCGAGTTCGTAAGACGCCATAATTCGGCTGCTATTGTAGCCGACAGATTCATAACCGTATGGAACGGGCTTCTGCAGTCACACCGCTGAGGCTCCAGGTGCTGATAGCCACCTTCGGTCCTGAAGGGATGCGGCGTATCGAGGCCATGTCTCTTCCCCGGATTGCGGGTGTGGAATACCTTGTAGGCTGGCAGCTGCCGGAGGGTGATATTCCTGTAGGCGAGACAATCGGGAAGCGCGCGGACATACGGGTGTTCAAGAGCCGGGAGCGCGGTTTGGCCCGCAACCGCAATTTCGTGATGGCCCGCGCCGAAGCTCCCTGGTGTCTCCTGTCAGACGATGATTTGCGCTATACCGAGGCTTCCCTAAAAGCCTTGTTGGAGGCCATAGATGCCAATCCGCAGGCGGATATAATCTGCTGCGCCTATACCTGCCGGGGCAGATTCATGAAACCTTATCCCGCAGGACCTGTGCCGCTGGAGCGCGCTCCCAGGGGCTGGTATGCCAATAGTTTCGAGATAGCCTATCGCCGCGTGGGTCCGGCGGGAGCGGTTCGTTTTAATGTTAATTTCGGAGTCTGCGCCCCCCTGTTCCGGGCCGGCGAGGAGGATATATTTCTCTGTGACGCCCGCAGGGCCGGCGCTCGCGGACTGATATTGCCGCTTGTGCTGTGTGCCCATGACCATGACTCCACAGCCGAGCGTGACGGTGACAAGGATTGGTTTGTCATGACTCAGGGGGCGGTGCATAAGCATCTGCATCCCCTGACATGGCCCATGCGCCTGTTCAGGCATGCGTTGTGTCAGAAGCGTATGTCCAAGTGGCGTTACTTCAGGCTCGCCATGCGCGGAGCATCGGTGAAACTCCCAAAAGAAGATAACGGATGAGCGCTCCTCTTTTTTCGATAGTCGTGCCGGTCTACAACCGGGAGCAGGTGGTGGAGCGGACATTGCGCAGCATTGAGGCTCAGAACTGGCGTCCTTTGCATCTGGTGCTTGTGGACAATGCGTCCACCGATGGTTCCCTGGCTTTGCTGCGACGCTGGGCGCGTTCACGGCGAACCGATGACTTCCGCATCACTATAGTGGAGGAAAAGACACCGGGGGCTGCTGCGGCCCGTAACCGAGGGTTGCGCGAGGTGGACAGTGAGTATATGCTGTTTTTCGACTCGGATGACGAGATGCTGCCTGGTGCCGTGGCCGGCTATATGCGGGCTTTCCTCGGCCCTGAAGAGCCGGACCTTGTCACATCCCGCTGCTACTGCCGCGCGCTGAACGGCAAGGTGTCGCCAATCGCCGCCCGCAGCGGAGACCCTCTCATAGCCCATATACACCACGCCACACTGCGCACATTAGGTTACGCGGCGCGCACGTCGCTGATGCGCGGCGTGGGAGCCTGGAACGCCGATATCCGTATCTGGGATGACTGGGAGCTGGGTATCCGTCTGCTCTTGGCTTCGGAGAAGCGGGTGTCGATTCCCACATTCAGTTGCCTGATACACATTTCTCCGGGCTCCGTCACCGGCAACAGCTATGCGCATCGGGAGCCGTTTTACGATGCCGCTATTGAAGCCGCAAGGGCAGACCTTGCCGCCTGCACCCGCAAGGACAGGAATAATCTGCTTGCCCTGATGGACTATAAGCAAATGATGCTTGCGGCGCATTTCCGCCGCGAGGGGCACCCGGAGCTTGCCGAGAGATGGTGCGGCAAGGCCTTGGAGGGCAAGAGCTTCGGCAGACGGCTAACCCTGCGGCTGGCCTACACTTATATCCGTCACGGGTTGCGGGGATTCGACCGATTACTCCCTTTTCTGCCTTAAAGGACAGGAGCGTAGAGGGCGGTGCGGGCCAGATAGAACTCGTGGGCGGCCTTCAAGGTCCTGAGCCGTAACTCACTCAATTCCGGCGAGGCGAGGTCTGAAATGCCGAGCAGCGAGGCGGCCTCGTTAAGCGCCTTCCGGGAACGCTCGTATATGCCGTGCAACGTATGTGCGCGCTCATAGTCGGCACGCACCGAGAGCGCGAAATTGTCCTGCGCGGCCTGCAGCGCCATTTCGGCAGATGCCCGCTGTGCTTTGGCGGCCTTGACACGTCCGTGGTTCCCCCATAGCGGCAGTGAGAAACAGAGGGTCGCCCCGTGGTAATTGGCCCCTTTCACCAATTCGTTTGCGTAACCCACCGAGAACTCCGGGAGGCCTTCCTGCTTGCGCAGGCGGACTTCCTCCTGTGCCCTGGTCAACTCACTTTGCAGGGTCAGCAGGGCGGGGTTGACTGTCGCGGCCTGTGCCGTCCATTCTTCTAAGGATGCGGGCAAAGTGGTTTCCGGCCACTCGGCGGGCAGTCCGGCAAGCGGCTTTCCTCCATTCAGACGGGTAAGGAGCGCCCTGGCGGATGAGAGTTCCAGGCGTGCCATATCCAGCTCATCCTGAACTGACAGATTTGCCATTATCGCTTCCTTGTCGGTTCCGGGAGCAGGCGCTGCGGCGCATGCCTCCAGTTCGCGTACCTTAAGGTAGGCGTATGTATAGTCGATAAGCGCATTTTCAATATCGGCGGCGAGGGCGGAACGGACGGCCATATATCCGGCATCGGCCATGCGGCTCTCAGCCTCGGCCACACGTTTGCGCGCTCCTGACAGAGTAGGGAAGTCGAAAGACTGTGATACCTCTATATTGGTCTTGTCGGGCACATCGGACGGTACACCCAGCATATAGGAGACGCCCACTTCCGGGTTTGCCAGGGTAAGACCGCTCATATTGTCGGCCTTGGCGCTCTCGCAGGAGTGCGCAGCCGCCTGTAATTCCGTGTTATTGCCTTGTATTTCAGTCTGTAAGAACGGATATAGCGACTGGGCCTGAACGATGCCTGCCGTTAACAGAGATATGATGGCTAAATTGAAACGACGAAAAGACATATACTTGGTGAATGAGTTAAAGAAGTTCTTCATTGGCTTCTTCGCCTGCACCGCCCTTGCTGATGGTGTACTGCTGGCGGAACTCCGTGGGTGGTATGCCTGTGTGATGCTTGAAATACTTGCCGAAAAAGCTCTGGTTGGCGAAGTTCAGCTGGGAGCTTATTTCCTGCACCGTCAGGTCAGTGGTGCCGAGTAGCATTTTGGCCTCCATCACCACGTAGTGGTCTATCCATTCGCCGGCGGTACGTCCGCTTGTCTCCTTCACCACCGAGCTGAGGTGCTTGGGGGTGATGCACAGTTTCTTGGCGTAGAAGCTGACCTGGCGTTCTTTCTGGAAATAGCGGCACACCTCAAGGATAAAGCGGGCCATAATCTCCTCCTTGCGGGTCTGTTTGCGGGGAGCCACACTCTCGTGGGCCAGACGTATGTCCATAATCTCGAACAGGGCGGCCTGAAGCATACACAGCACTTTCTGCCTCTGGAAGGGGGTGTAGGGGTCTTCCAGTTTCAACTTCAGGAAGGTGTAGAAAGACCTTATTCCTTCCGCCTCGTTGTCGGTAAGGTGCTGTACGGGCATGAAGCGATGCTGCATAATCAGCGGGAGCATGGCCGTCATCTTGGGCAGAACCTGTTCCACGACGTTTTTGCCGCAGAACACTATGTGGCTCTTGAAGTCGTCGCTGATTTCTTTGACCTGAACGAAATTCTCCGGCTGGAGCACAATAAGTGTGTTGGCCTTGACCTCGAACTCGGTGAGGTTTATGACCATGGATGATGTTCCCTGAGAGCAAAGTATTATGGCCAGGGCATCGATGCGTACCGGGAAATTGAGTTGGTCGCGTCCGATGGCAAATGTGTCGTATGCAAGCACATCGTGGGTGAGCGGCGATTTTGTATATTCTGCCAGGTCGCGCAGGGTGACCGTGACATTCTTGTTGGGAAGAGTCATGATTTCAAGGGGCCGGGGCGCAGAGCCTCGGCGAGCGGACAAAATTAGTCAAAATTTCGGAATTTTCAAACTCCGGTCCGTCCATTAATCGTCATCGGCAAGAGTGAAGAGAGCCTGCGACGGCTTCAGTGGAGTGTCCGGACAGTAATTGTCTATGTACATCACCTCCGTCTGCCTGTCATTCTCATTGTCCGGAACGGCTATGGTGGGTTGCCCGTATTCATAAACGTCCCCTTCGATGCGGAACTCGGCGGGGTCGATAAGGTCAGGGTCTCCGGCAGGCTGGCGCAAAGCCTCGTCCAGCGCCTTGCGCATCCACTCCCCTATGTGGCCCGGGGCTGCGTTTTTGTTCTTGTCTTTCTTGCAGTATGCCGTGATATACAGCTCGTTTACCGCACGTGTCAGCGCCACATACGTCTTGTTGAGGTTGTCTATACGGGCTTCGTGGAAGTACTTTATATATTCTTTGTGGAAAGGAGACGAGGGGTCCGACATACTTCCCTTATGGGGAGTCACCGGAATAAGCCCGGGAGCGTCCGCCTCCTCTTCGGGAGTCAGCCCCCGGGGAGTGTGCCTCACCCATATTATGTCTGTCTCTTCCTTATGGGGTTCCAGTTCCCAATCGGCCTTGGGCAGAATCACCACTTTGAACTCCAGCCCTTTGGACTTGTGTATTGTCATCACCTGGATGGCGTCGGCGCCCTCGGGAGCGGCGATAGTCAGTTTTGCGCCGTTCTCGTCCCACCAGTCCAAAAAGGAGCCGAGGTCTGCCGGATAAGTATCGCAATAATGCAGCACGGCATCCTGGAAGGCCGCTATATACGCCACCTGTGCGGACTGCATATCCCGACTCAGGAAAACGGCTGCTATCTCCTCCACCAGCGAGGGTAGCGTCACTGCGCCCATACGGCGGTACAGGGCTTCTATCTGCTCCTTGCTCACCACCTCGTCCAGTGCGTTCACCTGCGCCACACTCTTGGCCTGGCCGCTGTAAACGCTGATGTTGTAGTTGGCTATAAGCCGCTCTATGTCGTAAAGGCGCATCCGCCGTGACTTGCGTTTTGCCTCCTCGTCCCCTTCAGGCTCTTCGGTCTCGAAATCGCGCGCGATAATCCGCATCACCGAGAGTATCACTTTCACGGCTGCGGACTCTTCCACTTTCAGAGATTCCTCGCTTATGAACTCTATGGGGCGATAGGAGGGGTCTGTGGCCGTCTGTTTCCGGTTATGCTCTATCAGCCTGTCGATGGCCTTCTTGCCTTCGATGCCGAAATTCACAAGGACGGCTATATCGCCGAGGCGGTAGCCACGGTCGCGCAGGTCGTCTATCAGCGGTCCGAGAGTGTCGTAACCTTCCTTGGACCCTAAGTTTAGACGCACGTATCCGGGTGTCAGGCGTTTGCGTATGGTCTGCACCACATTGCCGTACAGGGTCCGGTACGACGTGGAACCGTCCGTGTCCAGCAGTGGAGCGAGGAACCGGAACAAGGTGTTGTTGAAGGCCACCACATGGCGCGAGGAACGCCAGTTGGAGTTTACGGACCTATGTTCCGGAGTTCCCTGTGTGTCGGGACCCGGCAGTACGCGGGTATCGGGAAACGCCTGTTCCACCCCGTGGGTGATTAGGTCCGGGTTGGCGTTGCGGAAGCGGTAGATGCTCTGTTTCGCATCGCCTATAATAAGGTTCTCGTGGCTGTAGGAATCGCTTTGCTCCAGCAGCGGCTTGAGGTTCTCCCACTGCATTGTGGAGGTGTCCTGGAACTCGTCCAGCAGGTAATGCTCCAGCCGCACGCCGGTACGCTCGTATATGAACGGCACTTCGTCTCCCCCTATTATGCGGTGCAGTATATCGTTGGTGGCGCTCAGGGGGATGACATTGTTCTCCTCGCGGAAGGTGTCTATGCTCCGGGAGATGAAGCAGAGTACTCCCATATAGTGCAGGCGGGA
>ERZ860264.303-NODE-303-length-45540-cov-8.059184_pt1 | contig 45540 bp, 18 predicted proteins | sample MGYA00509980_ERZ860264 | MGnify/ENA primary metagenome ERZ860264 (study PRJEB30046, sample SAMN00715212) | human gut metagenome | study: EMG produced TPA metagenomics assembly of the A metagenome-wide association study of gut microbiota in type 2... | reverse complement strand
TCCGCTGGCTGCACTGGAACTCAAAAATGACAAGGCAAACAGCAACGACTTTGTTGGAAATGTAGACGTTGACTATAAGTTCCATTTCCTGCCTGACCTCCGTCTGCACGCAAGCATAGGTGGAGAATATGCGGAAGGTACGCAGACTACGATTGTTTCTCCATACTCATTCGGCAATAATTATTATGGTTGGAATGGCGACGTAACCCAATATAAATACAACCTTTCGTACAACATATATGTACAGTATATCAAGTCTTTGGGTGCAAACGACTTTGACATCATGGTCGGTGGTGAAGAACAGCACTTCCATCGCAACGGATTTGAAGAAGGACAGGGTTGGGACTCCTATACACAAGAACCCCATGACGCCAAATTGCGCGAACAGACAGCTTATGCAACCAGAAATACACTGGTCTCTTACTTCGGCCGTCTGAACTATAACTTTGCCGACCGCTACTTGCTGACCGCTACGCTCCGTGCCGACGGTTCGTCTTCGTTTGCCAAAGAAAGTCGTTGGGGTTGGTTCCCTTCGGTAGCATTGGCTTGGAAAGTCAACAACGAAGCTTTCCTCAAAGATGTGGAAGCCATCAACTCACTGAAACTCCGCCTGGGTTGGGGTGTAGTAGGTAACCAATGGGCGGGTTCCTATGCCTACGGCGTCACCATGGCTTCGGCAGCCTCCATCTGGGGTACTGGTTTCTATGCAGGCAACTATCCTAATCGTGAACTGAAGTGGGAAGAAACAAACTCCTTCAATGTAGGACTCGACCTCGCCCTCTTCAACAACCGCATAGAGTTCATCGCCGATGCTTATTACAAGAAAACGGACAATCTGCTGATGCAAGCTTCTCTTCCTACCTACGTAAGCGGTCTGATTCGTGCACCGTGGGTCAATGCCGGTGCCATGACCAACAAAGGTGTAGAATTTACCCTGAACACGCACAACATCCAGACACGTGATTTCACCTGGACCTCAGGACTCACCTTCTCCATCAACCACAACGAAGTGACGAAGCTCTACTCCGAATCATCCGCTATTTCGGGAATCAACGGTTCGGAAACACTGACCTACACCATGGTGGGCGAACCGGTCGGGCAGTTCTACGGCTATAAAGTAATCGGTATGTTCAAGGAAGAAGGAGATTTCTACAAGAAAGGTGCCGACGGCAACTTCCTGCTCGACGAAACGGGCAACCGCATCCAAGTAGCCATCCCGAAAGACCAGACCATCGGCAAATCGGGCATCTGGGTAGGTGACTACATCTATGAAGACCGCGACAACAACGGTGTAATTGATGAGAAAGACCGCACGTTCCTCGGCAATCCGGCACCCAAATTCACGTTCGGCTTCAACAACTACCTTTCTTATAAAGGATTTGACCTCAACATCTTCCTGAACGGCTCGGTGGGCAACAAGGCTATCAACCTGATTCGCCGCACCTTCACCGATCCCATGCGTAACAGCAACCTGCTGAAAGAAGCTACCGGCATTGCCCAAATCGCCATGCACGACCCCGAAGTGGGCGACGAGGTACTTTCCAATGTTTACGTGGCCAACGCCGATGCAGCCAAAGTACAACGCATCACTACCAGTAGCGCCAACGACAACAACCGTATCTCCGACCGCTTTGTTGAAGACGCTTCCTACCTCCGCATAAAAAACATCTCGCTGGGGTACACCTTCCCACAGAAATGGTTGCGCCGTTTGCAGATAGACCATCTGCGCCTCTACGTCAACATCCAGAACCTCTGTACCATCACAGGCTACAAAGGCTACGATCCCGAAATAGGCGCTTTGAACTACAATGTATTGCTACGTGGTGTGGACGATGCGCGCTATCCTTCGCAACGTATCTATACATTTGGCCTTAACTTCAATTTCTAATGAGCCAGACAAATCATTTATCATTTAAAATCTCAATATAGTTATGAAACACAGATTTCTAACCCTTATATCATCGCTCCTTCTGCTTACGGCATGCAGCGACTCATTTTTGGAACGTGCTCCCGAAGGAAACTACGTAGATGTGACATACTACACTTCCGACGATGCACTCGAACAAGCCACTGCACCGCTTTACAACCGTGCATGGTTCGACCTCAACTCCCGCGCCATCGTGCCGCTGGGCAGTAACCGTGCCAACGATAACTTCAGTCGCTGGGGAGCTCCCGAGTTCACCAACTTCAAGGTGACAGCCCTGAGCGAAAACCTTGCCAATGCATGGACAGGTTTCTACTCGGTCATTACAATGGCCAATGCAGTTATCAGTGATGTGCAGACCAAATGTAGCAACAGCGTAAGCGAACGTGCCAAGCGCACAGCCATTGCCGAAGCCCGCCTGATGCGTGCTTGTGCCTACTTCTACATGGTTCGCCTCTGGGGACCGGTTATCATCATCGAAGACAACGACAAAGTGGTTGCCAATCCCATGCAACCGCTCCACCGTGAAGAAGATGTGCTGGAACTCGTTATTCGTGACCTCACTTATGCAGTCGAGAATCTTCCTGAAGTGGCAACCGCCAAAGGACGTGTCAACGCATGGGGTGCAAAAGGCATGCTTGCCAAAGTCTACCTCGCCCGCTCAGGCTGGAAAGGAGGCACACGCGACAACGCCGACCTGGAGAAAGCCAAGGAACTGGCCGCCGACGTGATAAACAACAGCGGCATCAGCCTTTACGAAAACTATGAAGACCTCTTCAAGTATAAGCACAACAACAATCCCGAATCGCTCATTGCCATGCAGTGGGTGCCACTGGGTGATTGGGGCGTATGCAACACTCTGCTTGCCGACCTCGCCGGCAACAGCAAGATGACCGGCGGTGTAAACGTATGGAGCAGCTATCAGGCAAGTATAGATATGCTCCAGCAATATGAGTTGGGCGACACTATCCGCCGCAACGCCACCTTCTGCACACCGGGTACATACTATTCATACATCTGCATTGCCGACGGTGGTTATACTTACGACGGCGCCACCTCTTGCATTAAAAAAGGTGTACCGGGCGGTCCGGACGACGACAACGACGGTTATATCCAGTCCATGAACTCTCCGCTCAACACCTACATCCTACGCCTTGCCGATGTTTACCTGACCTATGCCGAAGCTTGTCTGGGCAACAGCGAAGAACTGACCGGTGGTCCCGGCCTGGAAGCATTGAACCAGGTGCGCGACCGTGCACGTATCCCCCGCAAGGAACGCGTAACCTTCGAAGACATCATTCGCGAACGCCGCGTAGAGTTCTCGATGGAGTATTGTAACTGGTATGACATGGTATCGTGGTATCACTGGAAACCCGACTACATGCTGAATTACTTCCAGAACCAACACCGCGGCTACACAGTAGACCTCATCGTGAAAGACGAAGACGGTTACCTCCACTTCGGCAAGAAAGAAGGCGACACTTTCCTCGAAGGCATAGAAAATTGGCAGGAACCGGGCGAGAACATCGAAATCCACCACGGCAACATCCTGATGCCTTATCCGGAAAGCGATGTCATCCAGAATCCGCTACTGAACGAAGAACCGGTAGCATACGAATTCAGTGAATAAACCAAGTTATACATTCATTATCTCAAATAACGACTTTAATATGAAATATATACATTTTCCTTTTGTGTTGCTCACCATCCTGTTGGCATGCAACCTTTTCACCGCCTGCAACGATGACGAGGGCGGCGGTGTTCCCGTAATCCACCACATCCGTCTTGTCGACCCAGAGAAGGCCGACAGTACGTTCACCGATGTAAATCCGGGCACCATGATTGTAGTCATCGGCGAAAATCTGAATAATGTGCGGAAAGTGTTCATCAACGAACAAGAAGTTTCGTTCAATAGCAACTACGGCACTTCCACCAGTCTCATCCTCACTATCCCCGGCGAATTGCAACTGACGGGTGCCAACCCCGAACTGAAAGGCGAACTGCGTATCGAGACCTCGCACGGCATTGCCACGTACTCCATGCATGTACTCTCGCCCGCACCCTACATCACCCGTGTAGCCACAACCTTCCCCGTGGAGACGGGCACGCCTCTGCGCATCGTGGGCGGTAACTTCTACGAAATTCAGCGCGTTTATTTCACCACTGCCGTGGACGACATCACCAATGCACCTGTTTCGGTAGAAGTAACGGACTACACGGTAAACAAGAACTTTGACGAAATATCATTCAATGCTCCCGCAGGCCTGATTGATGAAGGCAGTCTGGTAGTGGAGTGCTATACCGCATCCGCATTTACTCCCTTCCGTCGCACAGCCCTCCCACCAAGTATCAGCAAGGTAAGCTCCATGATGCCTATCACGGGTACCACAGTTACCGTACTGGGACAGAATTTTATGGATATCGCCTCCATCACAATGGGCAATCGCTCGGTAGATCTCTCTACTGTTACCGTAAGCGAAGCTAACGATATGCTTACCTTTACCATGCCGCGTGCACCGCAAGGCACTTGCTCACTCGCCATTACCACAATGGGCGGTACTGCCGAAGTTCCGGGCTTCTATCCTTTGGAGAATATAGTATTGAACTATGACAACATCGGTTGGTTCTCCTGGGGCGGGCAAGCTGTACCCGTCACTGCCGACGGTACAGCAGCTCCTTTCTTCTCGGATGGTAAATGCTACAGCATATCAGGGGAACTTTCAGCATGGAATTACTGGTGGGGCCAATTGCAGAACGGTGCCGTATGGGGCATTGACACAGCCTTCCTGCCTACCGATACACCGACTTCCGAACTGGCTTTGCAGTTCGAATGCTTCGTGGCAGTGGAATATGGCGAAGGTCCTGTATTCCGCATCTACCTCAAAGGGAATGAGGCTCACAACTACACGAACTATCGTCCGGTGAGCGACTTCACCGGAAAAACCGAAGTAGGCCAATGGATGCAGTGCAGCATTCCGCTCTCCGAACTGGTAGACGAAACCACTTGGGGCGAGTTCCAAAAACGTGACGGTGACGAGTTGGCACTCCAGATGACAAATCCCAGCGAAAACGGTCCATACAACATCGAAATGTATTTTGATAATTTCCGAGTTGTCAAGATACAATAATTTGAATTAAATTCTGGCACAGGATTACACAAAGTGACACCTTCTTTTAAACTCTTAGACGCTGATTCAATTGAATCAGCGTCTAAAAATAAATACACCGAAATTATTAAAACGAAATTTTACCGATACCATGACACAAATCTTCAAGAAAACCTTATTAACCAGCCTGGTTCTATTTCTGATGACAGCTTGCTCTGACGATAAAAAGGAGCTGAAAATCATCGTAGAGCCTACTTCTTTCCATTTTGAACAAACGGGTGGTAGCAAGAAATTCGGTATCACCCCCAATGAACCAGCCACTTTCCAAAGTTCGGAAGCATGGTGCAAAGTAACCTCGGAAAGCAGCACTCCCGTACAGGCAATCTATAACATAACCGTAGAACCCAACACTACGCCCGACGTGCGCAACGCCATCATCACCGTCAGCGTAAAGGAGCATATACAAGAAATCAACGTGGAGCAGGCGGCCTATATCCAAAGCGATGAACCGGAAAAATACACTGTACGCGAGAATCTCACAACCCACCAACTGATTAACGAAATGGGACTGGGCATCAACCTAGGCAACACGCTGGATGCCGTGGGCGACTGGATAGACCCAAGCAACATTCTCAATTACGAACAAGCATGGGGAAGCCCTATTATCACACAAGAAATCATTGAAGGATATGCCAAAGCGGGCTACTCATCTCTGCGCATACCGGTCAGCTGGGGCAATCTGCTGTCCGACGACTTCAAAGTGCATCCTGACCTGATGGACCGCGTAGAGAAAATCCTAAACTGGACCCTCGACTGTGGCATGGTGGCTATCATCAATATCCACCACGAAAACGAATGGATTAAACAAGTACCCACCGACAGCAAAGCAAAAGAAAAATTCACTTCCATCTGGAAACAGATATGTGAACGCTTCGAAAAGTACGGTGACCACTTACTGTTCGAGCCAATGAATGAAATCGGATACGATGAGATTTGGACTCCGTGGGGCGGTAGTGAAGCCGACAAGGCAAAGGCACTGGGATACGTGAACGACCTCAACCAGCTCTTTGTCGACATAGTAAGAAACAGTGGCGGCAACAACGCCAAACGTCATCTGTTGGTGGAAATCTACAACACCAACTTGGAGTATGCTTACGACCCCTTGTTCAAGATGCCGAATGATCCCGCAAACCGACTTGCTCTTACAGTGCATTACTATACTCCCGCAAACTTTGCCATACTGGGTGGAGGCGAGGTTGTCGATTGGGGTGTAGGCCGGGAAAGCTGGGGAACGGAAGCTGACTTCAAGGAACTGAACGACAATATGGACCTACTGAAGAAGAATTGCGTAGACAAAGGAATCCCCGTCATCATAGGCGAATATTGCGCCGACTCCAGAAACAGAACAAAGGAAGTGATAAGACTCTTCTGTGTTTCCGTAACCGAAGCCATCTACTCGCGCGGCATGTGCCCAATGCTATGGGACACTCCGGGGGGACAATACAACCGACAGACTTGCCAGTTCGACGACCCTCTCTTCTTAGAAGAAATGATGGCTATTCCGGTTAAATATCCACGGAATTAAACAAATATTCATAATCAATAATCAAATAAAAATGAACAGAATCAGCACTTGTTTCGCCAGCCTATTGCTTTCTTGTGCATTGACGGCACAAGCACAGCAATATCAACTGAATTCACCGGACGGAAAACTAATTGTCAACATCGAAGCCGGACAAGCCCTCAACTGGGCGATTGCCCACGACGGTACCACCGTTCTTTTGCCTTCAGACATTGCCATGCAATGCACTGAATCTGAGGGAAAGCCCATTGCTTTCACCTTCGGCAAAGATGTGAAGGTGACCAAAGCTACCCGCACTTCCGTCGACACTTCCTTCCCCACTCCTTTCTACAAAAAGGCGAGTGTGAAGGACACTTATAACCAACTCACGCTGAAATGCCGTAACGGCTATAGCATACAGTTCCGCGCCTACGACGACGGAGCCGCCTATCGTTTTGTTTCCGAACTGCGCAAACCTTTCTGCGTGAAGGACGAGATTGCCGAGTTCAACTTCGACCGCGATTACCACGCTTTCGTGCCCTATATTAACGACAATCGCGCCGGCGAGCGTTACTGCTACTCCTTCGAGTCCTACTACGATGAGGCCCCCCTCTCTCGCATGTACAAAGACTCGCTTGCCATTACTCCGCTGATGGTAGAACTGGAGAACGGAAAGAAAGCCGTCATTATGGAAGCCGGATTGTCCAACTATCCCGGCATGTTCCTCACTGCCAACCCACAGATGCCCCACGGAGTGAAGGCAGAATTCGCCCCCTATCCACTGGAAACAGTCATCGGAGGCTATGACCGCTTGAACCTCGTCCCTACCAAACGTGCCGACGTTATCAGCAAGCCCAACAATGCCCCCTACTTCTGCCCCAACGGGCGTCCCACAGGGAAACAGACCTATCCTTGGCGTGCCGTGCTTGTTGTTACCCACGACACACAACTCGCCAACAACGACATGATGCAACGCCTCGCACCCGAATGCCGCATCGCTGACACATCCTGGATTAAACCCGGAAAAGTGGCATGGGACTGGTGGAATACTTGTAACCTGACCGGCGTGGACTTCAAGGCAGGCATGAATACGCCCACCTATAAGAAATACATCGACTTTGCCGCCGAAAACCAGCTGGAGTATATCATCATCGACGAAGGTTGGAGCGGAAAGGAATCATTAATGGAAGACATCAGTCCCGAAATCAATCTCGAAGAACTGGTGGCATACGGCAACCAAAAGGGCATAGGCATCATCCTCTGGGCAAGCTGGCGCAATCTTACGGGAGGAGGCGACATCTCCCCTGCCGTGGAACAAGTTATCAGCCACTACGCACAAATGGGAATCAAAGGTTTCAAAATTGACTTCTTCGACCGCGACGACCAACTCGCCATCTCTTCTACCGAACAACTCGCAGCATGTGCCGCCAAGCATCACATGTTGCTTGACCTACACGGACTGAAACCCTTCGGCATCCAGCGCGCCTATCCCAACATCCTCAACTTTGAAGGTGTGAAAGGACTGGAAAACAGCAAGTGGGAGCCCATCGTGAACGGTGCACCCTTGCATGACTTCCCGCGCTACGACGTTACCGCCCCCTATCTGCGCCAACTCGCCGGTCCGATGGACTATACGCCGGGAGCTATGGTAAATGCCACCCGTTCCCTGTTCCGCTCCGTCAACGACCACCCCATGAGTCAAGGTACACGTGTACACCAGATGGCTATGTACACCGTCTTCGAAGCACCCTTGCAGATGCTTGCCGACAGTCCCAGCAAATACATGAAGGAACAGGAATGCACCGACTTCATCGCCAAGGTTCCCACTACCTTTGACGAAACCATTGCTCTTGATGGTAAAATAGCCGAATACATCACGATAGCACGCCGCAAAGGAAACACTTGGTTTGTAGGCAGCATGACCAACTGGACTCCGCGTAGCTGCACCATCGACCTCTCCTTCCTCAGCGAAGGCAACTACGAAGCCGAAATCTTTGCCGACGGCATCAATGCCGACCGTGAAGCTACCGACTATAAAAAAGAAGTACGCATCGTCACTGCCAAAGACAAACTCAATGTACAACTGGCACCCGGCGGTGGATGGACAGCACGAATTACAAAAAAATGAATCTGAGAAAACTGTTTCTGCCATTGTGTTCAGTAGCCTTGTGCCTGCAATCCTATGCACAAGACAAATCCTTCCTTAAGGATATGCTCTGGTATATAGACAACCCTTCTGTATTTGAAAAAGGACAAGAGGAAGGACACGCTTGGCATATGCCCGAAAAGAGCATGCTACTGAATGGGACATGGAAGTTTTTCTGGTGCGATACACCGGAAGGGATACCTGCACACTTTTTTAACCCCGAATTCCCGGATAAGCAATGGGGCGACATCAAAGTTCCCTCAAACTGGGAAATGCAAGGTTATGGTGACAAGCTGTTCAGAAATGTATCTGCTCCCTTCGGGGTGAATCCACCACATGCTCCCAAAGAGTATAACCCTACCGGACTATACCGGCGAACATTCAAGGTACCTGCAAGTTGGGCAGCAAAAGACCAGATATTTTTAAGGTTCGAGAAAGTGGCATCCGCTTCTTTTGTATGGGTCAACGGTCATGAAGTGGGCTACAATGAAGGAGCACAAGAACCTGCCGAATACAACATCACTCCTTATTTGAAGCCGGGCGAAAACACGCTGGCTGTCTGTGTACTAAAGTATTCGGACGGCTATTACCTGGAAGGACAAGATTATTGGCGACTGGCCGGAATCTTTGACGACGTATGGTTGTACGCCACACCTGCTGTCAGGATATTCGACTGGCAAGTAATCACAGAGTTTGATAATACGTATACCGATTCGCAGTTAAGTATTCAGGTAAAAATCAAGGACTACCAAAAGAAGCCAAATGAGAATTATGGATTGAAAGCTTACTTAAAGGATAAAAACGGCAAGATTATCTGTAACTTTTCCGCAACTCCATTTGAAATGGACGCTGCGGAAAAGACAATACAGTTGCATACCTTGGTACAAGAACCCCGGAAATGGACAGCCGAGACACCCGAGCTTTATACGCTCGGTCTGGAATTATCCAATCCGGCCGGTCTGCAGAAAGACAAGATAGAAACGGTCATCGGATTCAAAAAGACGGAAATCAAAGACGGTGTTTTTTATCTTAACGGTATCCCACTGAAAGTCAATGCACAAAATTCGCACATGCAGCATCCCGAAGAGGGACATGTCATGGACGAAGCCACCATACGCAAGGATTTTGAATTGTTGAAACAGTTTAATTTCAATGCCGTACGTACCTCTCACTATCCTCCGGTGAATAAGTATTTGGAACTGGCCAATGAATACGGGCTTTATATCATAGACGAGGTGGGCGATGAAGCCCATGCCTCGGAATGGATTTCAAGTCTCCCGGAATACGAAGAGATGTATCGCGAGCGATGCCGCAGAATGGTGTTACGGGACAGAAACCATCCCTGCGTCTTGTTCTGGAGCGCAGGAAACGAAAGCGGTGAAGGTATCAACATTACCCACACCATTGAAGAAGGGAAATCGCTGGACCCCACCCGCTTCTGGATGTATGGCGGAAATGCATTCTCCCATCCGGCAGAAGATATTATCGGACCCCGTTACCCTACTCCTATGGAACTGGAAATGCAGGTAGGCATAGGAGAGGATTCCCGACCATCGTTTATGGATGAATACTTATCGGTTGCAGGCAATGCCGGCGGTGCCCTGGACGATTATTGGGAAGCCATCTACCGACATCCCCGCCTGATAGGAGGGGCCATCTGGGATTTTGTAAGTCCGGGACTGACCGAACGGATAAGGCAAGTGGACGACCTTTCGCCCTTCCATACTCCCGCCCATCTGATGGGAAATGCCCGCTTGGTGAAGGAAGGAAAGAACACGGTGCTGGACTTGAACGGTCACGACCAATGGGTAGAGGTCTATCGTGCAGACAATGTGGAGTTGAACAGTAATGAACTGACACTCACTTGCAGAATCTACCCCCGGAAACTGGTAAGCAGTTGCGGCTCATTCATCACAAAAGGCAATTATCAGTTCGGGCTGCAACAACGCGGTAAAGACAAACTGGAATTTTATATCTATACTGATAAAAAGCATTCCGTATGCGCCTCCTTGCCTACTGACTGGGAATACAACTGGCATCAAGTGACGTGCGTCTACGACGGACAGAAAATGTCCATCTATATAGACGGAGCAGAAAAGGCCTCCACACAAGCATCGGGCAATATCCGGAACTTCCCCTACCCCGTCAACATCGGTCGGAATGCAGAAACACACGGCCAAGAGACTTCGGTCTACATCTGCGATGCTCAAATGGACGAAGTCGGCATTTTCGCCAAGGCACTGACTTCCTCTTTTCACCCGGAAGAAGCCGCTCTGTGGCTAGATTTTGAGCAAGAGACGGAAAATGGTACATTCTACAGTTACGGCATCGGTGCACGTACGTACGGCAGCATCTGGCCCGACCGTAGCGTACAGCCCGAAATGTGGCAAATGAAGAAAACCGGACAACCTCTTTCTTTTTCCATGTCGGATGTGACAGAGGGAGTCGTTGAGTTATGGAATCGCAATCATTATACAAATGCTTCCCGATATGCCATACGATGGGAATTGAAAGAAGATGACAAGGTTATTCAATCGGGCGACTTGGCACTCTCAACAGCACCGCTTAGTCGTGAACTGGTGCACATACCTTATAAGAAGCCTGCCCTGATTCCCGGCAAAGAATACCGCCTGATGCTTCATGCCGTCCTGAAAAAAGATGAATTGTGGGCAAAAGCCGGACATGAGGTGGCATGGGAAGAACTTGAACTGCCTTGGAGCCTGCCATGCTCTTCGGAAGAAAAGGTTCAAGGCATACCTTCCTATTCACTTTCGGAGAAAGAATTGATTGTCTCCGGAGAGGGCTTCAAATATGTTTTCAACCGTACTGACGGACAACTGACGTCGATGGTTGTTCAAGATATGGAACTGCTGGAGTCACCGCTCCGGCTGAATCTTTGGCGTGCCCCGCTGGCCAATGAGCTGGACAACTGGAATGCTTCCAGTGCCCGCTCCTCCAACTGGAAAGAAGGTTACGGATACACGGTAGCCACAGAAATGTATTCTGCAGGGATTGACCGCCTGACACATCAGCCCCTCTCTTTTTCGGTGTCCGAAACCACCGAAGGCGTACATATACACATCATTGATGCGGAATTGATGGGCAAAGGAGAAAAAGAGAAAAAAGACCTCTACATCGAAGGAGTACAGAACAACGGCATCATCAACCACTATGAGTATATTATCAATAGTGAAGGGACGATAGAGATACGCCATGTATTGAAGCCTGAAGGGAAAATGCCGCTTTGGTTTCCTCGTATAGGACTTACGCTGACCGTAAGCGATGCGCTCGACCAAGTGAAATGGTACGGCCGAGGACCGCAAGAGAACTATCCGGACCGGAAAACCGGCTATCCGACGGGGATATATGCCTCTACCGTACAAGCTATGTACGAGCCCTATCTAATGCCACAAGATTACGGATTGCGGACAGATGTACGCTGGTTGCAACTGACTACGGACAAAGGCATCGGCCTTCAATTCAAGATGAACGAATGGTTTAACTTCAACATTTATCCGTACAGCACGGATAACCTGACGAAAGCGATGTATACCTACCAATTGCAGAAGCAGAAAGGCATGACCCTGAATCTCGATTATGCCACTACCGGGGTCGGTTGTACAGCCCGCGGTGTATTCGGTGCTTACAAAGCGATGCCGCAGGAATATCGGAGAACCATCAGCATAAAACCTATGATGAAATAAAAACATTGTATCGGACTGGTAAGATTATGAAAAACAAAAATTACTTTATTCTATTAGTGTTGTTTTTAAGCGCTCTACAAATAAAAGCGCAGTATTCATTCGACAACGTGCTTTATGGCGCAGCCTATTATCATGAGTATATGCCCTATGAGCGACTGGATGAAGATATCCGGCTGATGAAAAGAGCCGGCCTGACAGTAGTGCGCGTTGGAGAATCTGCCTGGGGAGTATTTGAGCCGCAAGACGGAACCTTTGAATTTGAATGGATGGACCGCATTCTGGACAAGATGCATGCAGCAGGAATCAAAGTCATCTTGGGAACTCCCACCTATTCCATTCCTGCATGGCTGGCATACAAACACCCGGAAGTGCTGGCAGAACACGCTAAAGGGAACAAAGCCTATTATGGAATCAGACAGAACATGGATTTTACAAACCCGACCTACCAATTCTATTGCGAACGGATTATCCGCAAGATGCTGGAAAGATATGCACAGCATCCGGCAGTCATCGGGTATCAAGTGGACAACGAAACAGAAGCGCGCGGAGTAAACAACAGAGACTATTTCTTCGGATTCAGGAACTACATCAAACAGAAATTCAACAATGACCTGAACCTGCTTGCCAAGGAATGGGGAATGAACTACTGGGGAATGAACATCAACACCTGGGAAGAGTTCTATCCGCGCGATGGAGTGACAAGCCCTTCGTACAAGAATGAATGGGAGCGCTATAACCGGAAGGAAGTGGCCGATTTCCTGAATTGGCAGTGCGACCTTGTAAATGAATACAAGCGTAAAGACCAATTTGTTACTCACTGCTTTATGCCCGACTTCCATAATATAGACCAAGTGGAAAGTTTCAGGCAAATGCAATATCCTGCCATCAATGTCTATCACGATGTACAGGATAAACAAGACGGCCAGCGCATCGCTTATGCCGGTGACTTCGTGCGCACCGTAGCCGACAACAATTACATCGTCATGGAAACCAACGCACAAGGCATCGGCTGGGATGCCCGCACCCAGTTTCCTCCATACGACAACCAGTTGCGGCAGAATGTGTACGCACATTATGCTTCCGGAGCCAATATGGTGGAATACTGGCACTGGTCTACCCTGCACTATGGGCAGGAGACATACTGGCGCGGCGTGCTGGGCCATGACATCCAACCCAACCGCATATACAAGGAATTCACCACCACCGCCAAAGAGTTGGAAAGAATAGGCAGCCACATCGTGAACTTGAAAAAGAAAAACCGAGCAGCTATCCTCTACAGTCATGATTCTTATCATGCTCTCGGCTTCATGCCCTACACTTACAAGAGCAATTATCCCATTGATATGGTGCATAAAGCCCTCTATTTCCAAAACATAGAAACGGACATCATCCCTTGTGACAAGACAACCGATTTCAGCGGATATGACATGCTTGTCATTCCCCCTTTGTATGTGGCTACCGACCAATTACTATTAGCCATTGATGAATTCGTACAGTCCGGCGGACACGTGGTAATGATGCACAAAAGCGGTTACTGCAATGAGCACTCCGCAGTTCGGGCCACCTTGGCTCCCGGGCCGCTACGCAAAGCCTGCGGCTTCCATTACCAAGAATTCTCCACTATCGGTGACTTATCATTAAAGGATAACCCCTTTCAATTAGAGGGAAAGAACCAGATAAGCGACTGGTATGAATTCCTGATTCCCGAGACAGCCACCCCGTTGGCTTATGCAGAGCATCCATTCTTCGGCAAATGGCCCGTTGTCACCGAAAACAAGTATGGCAAAGGCAAACTGACCTACATAGGAGCCTACCCTTCGCAGGAATTGCTGAATGCCATCGTGCGAAAGGCAGCCATCCATGCCGGTATCATCTCTTCAGAGAGCGACGTGTTCCCCATCATACAGCGTTCGGGAATAAACAAAGCCGGAAAAGCCATCCGTTACTTCTTCAATTACAGCAGCGAGAGCAAAGAAATCACTCATAACTATCCGACGTCCAAAGAGCTGATTTCCGGCAAGACTGTAAAAGAAGGAGACCATGTAACATTGCCCCCCTGGGGAATTCTCATCATGGAAGTTTATTGACCATCAGAAAACATGAGAAAAAATGAGAAAAAAGATATTTGCCTTTCTATTGCTAAGTGCCCTATATGCCGGCGCCCAAGAAGTTCCGGACTGGGAGAATCCTATTGTAGTCGGCATCAACAAAGAGCCGTATCATGCCACACTGACATTGCCTTCGCAAAAAGTCGATTGCAAAGAAATCATATCCCTGAACGGCAAGTGGCGATTCCAATGGTCTGCCGACCCGGGAAAGCGCCCGGCCGACTTCTACAAGAATGATTTCAATACCGACACATGGGATACCATCACAGTGCCGGGAGCATGGCAATTGCAAGGTTATGGGAAACCTATCTATTCCAACGTAAACTATCCCTTCCAGAAGGATGCACCCAGAGTGACAAGCGAGCCTCCCGCCGAATATTACAGTTACGGGCACAGAAATCCCACAGGCTCTTATGTCACCACGTTCGAAGTGACGCCCGATATGAAAGACAAGTGCCTATACCTTCACTTTGAAGGAGTAAAATCGGCCATGTATGTCTGGGTAAACGGAGAGCGGGTAGGCTACAGCCAGAATTCGATGTCGCCTGCCGAGTTTGACATAACCGAATTTGTGAAGAACGGAGCCAATCGTCTGGCAGTGGAAGTGTATCGGTGGTCGGACGGCAGTTATCTGGAAGACCAGGACATGTGGCGGCTTAGTGGAATACTCAGGCCGGTAGAGCTATGGGTACGTCCCCGGACAAATATCCGGGACTATAGGTTCAGCAGCGACTTGTCGGACGACATGCGTTCAGCTACATTCGGAACCGAAATTTGGATAAGAAACCAGACCGACCGCAAAGTAAAAGACCTGACCGTAGAAATAAACCTGGTGGGGAAAGACAACAGAGGAAATAAACTCGACAAAAAAATGGTGGCTCCCGTAGGTACTATTCAGGCCTTTTCTGAAACGAGCGTCACACTGTCCGAAATGCTCCGGGAGCCTCAACTATGGTCTGCCGAAAAACCGCATCTATATGACATCCACATCAAGCTTCGCAGGAAGAATGAACTTTTGGAATCGTTCGAATACCATTGGGGCATACGGAAAATAGAAATCGCGGGAGACGTCTTCAAAGTCAACGGGAAAGCCGTCAAGCTGAAAGGAGTGAACCGTCACGACTTCCATCCCCGTATGGGATTCTTTGTCGACAGCCGGACGATGGAGAGAGATATCCGGCTGATTAAACAAGCCAACATCAACATGATACGCACGTCCCACTATCCACATCTGCCATTGCTGTACGAGCTATGTGACAAGTATGGAATCTACGTAATGGACGAAGCGAACCACGAAAGTCATGCCTACGGTTTGGGGAACAAAGTATTAGGAGACAACCCTCAATGGACACTGGCCCATGTGGACCGGGCAGTAGCCGTGGTGGAAAGGGACAAGAACCATCCGTGCATCCTATTCTGGTCATTGGGCAACGAGGGTGGAAGCGGTGCCAATTTGCGAGCTATGGCAGACACAATCCGTGCCTTAGACCCCACCAGACCGATATACGACGATACAGACCGCACCGTATCCGATGTCTATGACGAAGCTTATCTGCATCCCAACGCTTTGAAGGAACTTGGCGAGAAAATAACCGACCGCCCCGTATTCATGAGAGAGTATGCCTACGCCATGGGAAATTCCATCGGCAACCTCAAGGAGTATTGGGATGTGATTGAAAAGGACGAAAGTATTATCGGAGCTGCCATTTGGTGCTGGGTAGACCAAGGCATTCCTAAAAAGCTTAACGGTGCACCGTTAAGTTTCGGCGAGAGCCCCTCGTCACTCCCATTACTGCCCGATGAATTCTGGGCGTATGGAGGAGATTTCGGGGACTATCCCAACGACGGTCCCACCGGCATTAACGGGCTGGTATCTCCCGACCGGGTGCCTCACCCCCATTACTATGAAGTACAAAAAGTATATCAATACATCAAGTTTGAAAAGAAGGGAACACAGCAAATCAAATTGACCAACGGGTATGCGTTTTCCGATTTGGATGAATTCGATTACAGCTATGAGTGGATATGCAACGGAAAGGCTGTACGCAACGGCGACCTCCACTTGTCCGAAGGGAATCTGCTGGAGGTACCTTCAAGACCGGATAAGTGTGGGGAACTTTGCCTCAATGTATATGCCACGTTGAAGGAATCCACGACGTGGGCAGAGAAGGGCTTCAAAGTTGCCAAGGAACAACTTACGTATCATGACTATGAATTCCCACAATTGAAGGATGACGGCGGGAAGGCCACGTTTAAGGAGACACCCGAAGCGGTGGAAATTATAGCCGCCGATGCCTTGTTCACCATAGAAAAAGGTACCGGTGCTTTGGTGAGTTGGCGAGTCAAGGGAGAAGAGTTGTTGCACAGTGCCTTGGAACCCTATTTTTGGAAACCGGCAAATGACATTCAGGTCCGCAACGGCTACAATGAACGTTTGAGCGCTTGGAAAAATGCAGAGCAAAAACGTATCGTAAAGGCATACCAAGCAACCGTAAACGATGGTATGGTGATAGTGGATGCCAGTCTCTCCCTCCCCCGGATAGGAGCCGGTTACCATCTCCGCTACACTGTGGACGGCAAAGGCCGCATACAAGTAGAAGCAACCTATCAGCCTGAAAAGGAAGATATTCCGCTGATGCCCAAATTCGGTATGCGCATGAGAATGCCCTCGGCGCTGAACCGGATAGCCTGGTACGGACGCGGCAAGTTCGAGAACTATCCCGACCGCAAGAGCGCCGCTTTCCTGGGAGTCTACGAGTGTGGCATACACGAATTTATCACGAACTACATCGTACCGCAAGACAATGCCAACCGGTGCGATACACGCTGGTTCATGCTGGGAGACAGTGAGCGATGGAAAATACAAGTCAAAGGCCTGCAACCCCTATGTTTCCGTATATGGCCCTACGGGGAAGAAGACCTGGAAGGGAAAGAACATGCGCACGAACTGCCCGAACGCGACTTCATCAACCTGAATATCGACTCCAACATACACGGAGTAGGTGGAAACGACGGATGGGGCGCACAGACCATGAAGCCATACACCATTGACGGCAATCGCTCTTACCGGTATGGGTTTATCATGGAGTATATGGACAAAACAGAATAATCCGTTCATCAATGCATTCAAAAAGGGAATAAACATTTTGTAAACAACAATAAAGGTATGAAAAGAAACATCTTTAAAACAATTCTCCTATCCGCCTGCATCCTGCAAGGGGGCAGTGCATTGGCACAACAAGAGAAAGCAGAACCGGGCAAGTTCTCACCTACCTGGGAGTCATTGTCCCAATACGAAGTGCCCGAATGGTTCCGCAACGCCAAATTCGGCATATGGGCACACTGGGGTCCGCAATGCCAACCCGAAGCCGGCGACTGGTACGGTCGTGGCATGTACGAAGAGGGCGGTGCTGCCTACAAGTGGCACTTGGAGCATTACGGACATCCTTCGGAATTCGGCTTCAAGGATGTAATCAACGAATGGAAAGCCGAAAAATGGAATCCGGAGAGGCTGGTAGCCCTTTTCAAGAAAACCGGTGCCCGATATTTCTTTGCTATGGGCAACCATCACGACAACATGGACTTGTGGGACAGTAAATACCAATCATGGAACTCCGTCAACATGGGCCCCAAGCGAAACGTACTGGGCGAATGGGAGAAAGCGGCCCGCAAAAACAAACTTCCCTTCGGTGTCAGCATCCACTCCTCCCATGCTTGGACATGGTATGAAACTGCACAAGGAGCCGACAAGAAAGGCCCATACGCAGGAATCTCCTACGATGCCCGCGTAGTGACTAAGGAAGACGGCAAGGGAAAATGGTGGGAAGGCTACGACCCGCAAGAGCTATACGTACAGAATCATGCCCTGAGCGGACATGCTTGGGCTGCATGGGACTGGCCCGAAGGAACCTCTGTCCCCCCACAGAGCTACTACGACAACTTCTTCGACCGCACAGTGGACATGATAAACAAGTATCATCCCGACCTGGTCTATTTCGACGACAGCGTACTCCCCTTCTGGCCCATCAACGATACGGGGCTGAAAGTCGTGTCGCACTACTATAACCAAAACATGAAGCTTCACAAGGGCAATCTCAATGCCGTAGTCTTCGGAAAGAAGCTGGAAGCTAAACATAAAGAGGCCATCGTATGGGATGTAGAAAAAGGGGTTCCATCGGAATGCCAGGACAAGGCGTGGCAAACCTGTAGTTGCCTCGGTACTTGGCACTATAACCGCTCTGCTTACGAAGACAACTGGTATAAATCAGCCGAGACCGTCATCCACATGCTCATTGACATCGTCAGTAAAAATGGCAACCTATTACTAAGCGTACCAATGAAAGGAAACGGCACCATCGACGACAAGGAAGAAAAAATTCTGGAAGACATAGCCGCCTGGATGGAGGTGAACGGAGAAGGAATATTCGACACACGTCCCTGGTGTATTTATGGTGAAGGTCCCTCCACAGAAACAGCAATACCTTTGGACGGAGCAGGATTCAACGAAGGCAAGAACGCACCCTACACTTCTGCCGACATCCGGTTTGTGAAAAAAGGGAAATACTTGTATGCCCATATCATGAAATGGCCCTCAGACGGAAAAATACAGATAAAATCACTGGCTATCGGCAGTCCCTACTGCAAAGGAGAAATCGAAAAGGTAGAATTATTAGGAGGTGGAAAGGCAAAGTTCAGAAGAACTTCCAAAGGCTTGCTTATTGACCTTCCCAAAGACAAGACACCCAATCCTATTTCTTTGGTACTGAAAATCACTAACCGTTAAACTGCTGATATTGTATGAAAAAGGGATTTTTTTTAAGACTATTTGTCCTGCTGATGCTGACATTTTTCATAGCAGAACAAGGCAGAGCACAAACCTACCAACGCACCTCACAAGGCATAAAAAGCACTGTGCAAGGTATAAATATAGATATTAGCTTCTTCTCTCCTGTCACAGTGAGAATCTTAAAATCGCCTGACGGCTGGAAGTATACCAAAGAAAGTTTGTCGGTCATCGGGCAACCGGAAAAAGTAAAACTATCCGTCTCTTCGAAAGGGGGCATATTGACTATCAAAAGCCATCAGCTTACAGTCCATCTCAACGAAGAGACCGGACAAATAACTTTTGCCTCTTCCGATGGAAAATCGCTGTTGCAGGAACAAAATAAAGGCGCACGTTTTGATGATTTCAACGATGCCGGCACAAAAACCTTCAGCGTTTATCAATCGTTCACCTTAGAGAAAGACGAAGCTATTTATGGATTGGGACAATTGCAAAACGGCAAAATGTCGCAACGTAACCAGACCAAACGCCTTATCCAAGACAATCTTGAGGATGTGATTCCCTTCTTCCAGTCCGTCAAAGGCTACGGTCTCTTTTGGGACAACTATTCGCCAACCATCTTCAAAGACAATCAAGAAGAGACATCCTTCCTTTCTGAAGTCGGCGACTGCATTGACTACTATTTCATGTACGGCGAAAATGCCGATGGAGTAGTTGCCCAGATGCGCTACCTCACAGGACAAGTGCCCATGTTTCCATTATGGACATATGGATTCTGGCAAAGCCGTGAACGCTACAAAAGCCAAAAAGAGATTGTTGGCGTAGTGCAAAAATACCGCGAACTGGGTGTGCCCCTCGATGGAATTATCCAGGATTGGAGATACTGGGGAAGCAACTACCTGTGGAACGCAATGGATTTTTTGAACGAAGAATTCTCCGACCCCAAAAAAATGATGGAAGACATACACGGAATGAATGCCCACATTATCATCTCCATTTGGTCAGCTTTCGGACCACATACCAAACCCTATCACGAGTTGGATAAAGGGAACATGCTCTTCAACTTCCGCACATGGCCCGAATCCGGTTCCGAGAAGTGGCCTCCCAATATGGACTATCCATCCGGTGCCCGCGTGTACGATGCCTACCATCCGCAAGCACGCGACATCTATTGGAAGTACCTGAACGAGAACCTACGTTCTGTGGGTATAGACGGCTGGTGGATGGACTCTACCGAACCCGACCATTTTCACCCCATTCCTGAAGATTTTGACACGCCCACCTATTTGGGGTCATTCCGTAAAGTACGCAATGCCTACCCTTTAATGAGTGTAGGTGGAGTGTACGACCACCAGCGTGCCGTAACTTCGGATAAACGCGTATTTATCCTTACCCGCTCAGCCTTTGCCGGCCAGCAACGTTATGGTGCCAATACATGGACAGGAGATATCACAGCATCATGGGAAGTTTTGGAGAAGCAAATACCTGCGGGATTAAACTTCTCACTATGCGGCATTCCCCATTGGAACAGCGATATCGGCGGATTCTTCCTATGGCAATATCCCTTGATGCTGGATGACCCGGATTATCGCGAGCTTTATGCCCGTTGGATACAGTTCGGTACATTCTGTCCCATGATGCGATCACATGGGGAAGGTGCTCCCAGAGAAATCTATCAATTCGGCAAAAAAGGCGAGCCAATATACGATGCGATTGAGAAATACATTCGGTTACGCTACAGTTTGTTACCATACATCTACACAACTGCCTGGGAGGTAACTGCCAATCAGTCCAGCTTCATGCGTGCCTTGGCAATGGATTTTGCCCACGATCGCAACGTGTGGAACATCCACAATCAGTATATGTTTGGCAAATCCCTATTGGTATGCCCTGTAACCCAACCCATGTATACCCAAACAGTTTCGGACACCATCCGTGTAGAAGATTTCAGTACCGTTAAGTCTATGCGAATATATCTGCCTAAAAATACGGAATGGTATGATTTTTGGACCAATCAGAAACACTCCGGCGGACAATATATCGTGAAAGATACCCCTATTGACATTTTACCACTTTATGTGAAAGCAGGTTCCATCCTGCCAATAGGTCCCGAAGTGCAGTATAGCACCGAAAAATCATGGGACAACTTGGAGATAAAAGTGTATCCCGGTTGTAACGGCGAATTCACACTTTACGAAGACGAGAATGACAACTACAATTATGAAAAAGGAATGTACAGCACCATTACGATGAAATGGAATGACCGTACTCGCATGCTCACTATTGAAAATCGGAAAGGAGAGTTTTCCGGTATGTTGAAAGAACGGAAATTCAACATAGTAACTGCTGATGGCGCAAAAAAGGCAGTGGCTTATAATGGGAAAAAAGTAACGGTTAAAATGTAATGGTTTCTAAAAACAGCTATTAATTTGCATTATGGAAATAAATACTCGTATGAAAAAATATCATCATTATCTTACCCTTTTAAGTTTATTTATGCTGCTCGGCATCCTGAAATTGCAAGCAGCGATACAACTCCCTGCCATATTTTCCAACCATATGGTGCTACAACGTAACTCAGAACTTACTTTCTGGGGATGGGGTATTCCGGGAGAAACAATTTCCATCGCCCCCGAATGGATGAAAGGAGAAATAATCAAAACCCAAGTCAATAATACGGGGAAATGGTCAGCCCGTGTACCTTCCGGCGAAGCCGGCGGACCTTATGAGATTCGTTTCAGCGGCTCGTCAGAAGTAACCTTGACCGATGTCATGCTAGGCGAAGTTTGGCTGTGCAGCGGACAATCCAATATGGAATGGAGCGCCAACCACGGCATAAAGAACGGAGACGAGGAAACGGCAAATGCCCATTGTCCCAATCTCCGAATTTTTCACGTGGCCAGAATAGCCGCCCCGTTCCCTCAAGAAAACTGTTTCTCGCAATGGACACAGTGCACGCCCGAAACGATGCGCAGCACGAGTGCCCTGGCCTACTTCTTCGGCCGCAACATCCAGGAAGAGCTGGACGTGCCGGTAGGAATCATCGTAGCCGCATGGGGCGGAACCACCGCCGAGACATGGACGCCCCGCGAATGCGTAATGAGCGACCCGATCTTGTGCGACTATCCGTATGAATCCAATCCTTGGTTTCCGGCTGAAACAGGCACGTTGTACAACAGCATGATTTATCCCGTGATGCCCTACGGCATTGCCGGATGCATCTGGTATCAGGGAGAAGCCAACCAAGGCCGTGCCAGCTCCTACGCCCGGGTGATGCAGCGGCTAATAGGCTCGTGGCGTACCGGATTTAACAAGGAATTCCCATTCTATCTGGTCCAGATAGCCCCCTTCCAATACCACTCCAAAGACAACGGACCGGCACTGCTACGCGAGCAGCAGGCCATGTTGCCCGAAATGCTGGACAAGGTCAAGATGATTACCGTGTCAGATTTGGTGGACAATGTGCAGGACATCCATCCACGTGACAAAAGAAGCGTAGGCAAACGTCTCGCCAATCTTGCACTGGACGATACATACCATATATATGCAGGCCCCTATAAAAGCCCGGTCTTTGAAAGCGCCTGCCGCAAAGGCAACCATGTGACAATCTCTTTCAAAGACATAAAGAACGGACTGGCCGTACACGGGAAAAGGATAGAGGGGCTGATGATGGCCGCAGCCGGCCAGGAATGGCAAGAGGCCCGGGCCAGGATAGACGGGGGAAAGCTGATTGTCCCGGTAAAAGGAATCGAAAGCCCGGTTTCCATTCGCTACTGCTTCAGTGACGCTGCTCAAGGCAACCTTTTTTCAACGGAAGGCATCCCCTTAGCCCCCTTCCGGGCAGACAGCATCGCCTCTTCTGAAAACATTCCGGTTTCTACAGACAGCGCTTTGGAAGAATCTTTTGAATTCTCGCCCAAGTTCTCTACCGGCAATGCCAATCCCCTTCTCGACTTCCAATACATGGCCGACCCCACAGCAGTGGTGCACGACGGCCGCATTTATGTGTACGGCACTAACGACCACCAGCAATATGATGTAGTGGGCCGTAACGGGAAAAACACCTATCAGCACATCCATTCGCTGACGATGGTCTCTTCTGACGACATGGTGAACTGGACTTATCACGGAGTAATCAATGTAAAGGCTCTGGCTCCCTGGGGAATGGCTTCGTGGGCACCTTCCATCGCTTCGCGCAAGGAGGCCGACGGCAAAACCCACTTCTATCTGTACTACTCCAACAGCGGTTCCGGTGTAGGTATGCTGACTGCCACTTCCCCCGTGGGGCCCTGGACAGACCCATTGGGCAAATGTGTGGTAGACGGCAATACTCCAGGACTCGGCAAGTGTAAAGCTCCCTTCGATCCGGGAGTAGTCATCGACGACAAGGGCATCGGCTGGCTCTCCTTTGGCGGGGGCGACAGCGACGACTACATTCCCGGAGACGCACGCATCGTGCGGCTGGCAAATGACATGAAGACGCTGGACAGCGAAATAGTTGAAATAAAAGCGCCATACCACTTTGAAGCAAACGAACTGAACTATCTGAACGGCACTTGGATTTACACCTACAACACCAACTGGAAGAACCGGGATGCATGGCCCCACAAGGATATAGACAAGCCGAGCCGGTGCTGCATGAGCTACATGACGAGTCGCACGCCACTTGAGACAGACAGCTGGACCTATCGGGACAACTACTTCAAAAATCCCGGCGACTATGGCATGTCCGACAGCAACAACCATACACATCTGGTAAAATTTCAAGGGAAGTACTATCTCTTCTACCACTCACTGGGCTTGCAGGACAGCCGCGACCTCAAAGTGGGCGTCCGCAGTATCTGCGTGGAAGAAATAGAGGTGGACGAAAAGGACCTCACTATCCACATGGGCACAGCCACAGCCAAGGGCGTTTCACAAATCAAGCCTCTCGACCCGTTTGCGCAGCAACAGGCCGAGACCACAGCCGCCACACGCGGCGTTGCCTTTGAACCTACCGGACAGACAGGCAACATGTCTGCCGTAGGAAACAAGAGCGGACAGGCCATCTGTGTCCGCGGTGCGGAATTCCCGCAATCACCTCAAGCCATACAGATGAAGATAAAAGGGAAAGGCTCCATCGAAATACACATGGACAGTCCAGACGGTCCGCTCCTATCCACCTTGACCTTTGATACCGATACGTGGCAAACATTGACAAAGCCGTTGGACAAACAGATAAAAGGCAAACACGACATTTACTTCGTATTCGGGAACGGAAAGTTCTTATTTGACGAATGGAAATTCACAAAATAATGAATCCGTCGGCAGAATCTGCCCAGTATCTCTTCACCCTTGTGATGATATCGCTGCACAATTCGAGCCAACACACAACAAGCTAGCAAGTTACTTTGCCAGCGTTTTGCCACCATATTGGCAAAGTTTTGCCATGCCTTTGGCAAAGCTTTGCCAATGTGGTGGCAAAACCTTGCCAACTTGTCGGCAAGAAAGACAAAAGCAACATCGCTGTCCGCAAAGAGGCGGAAGCACGTCCTCAATATAATTCCGCTAACGGGAAAGAGACAGATTGGTTCCATTAACGGGCAGAAGTTTTAAAAAATGGGAAGGATTTGGCACAATAGTTCCGCGCAAATTCTCATTTATCGAACAAAAATTGTATTTTTGCCTGCGACTGAAAAATCAGTAATATCATAGAATAGACAATTCCCGAACAAATATGAGCGAAGATTTTGAAGCACCGAAAGATGATTTGGACAAGGAACTCCCGGCCGGGAGCGAAGAACACTCGGATTACAAACCTGCGGACGCAAAGGATGCCAATATAAAGCACCAACTGAGCGGCATGTACCAGAATTGGTTTCTGGACTACGCCTCATACGTTATATTGGAACGTGCCGTACCCCATATCATGGATGGTCTGAAACCCGTACAGCGGCGTATCCTCCACTCCATGCGCCGCATGGAAGACGGGCGCTACAACAAGGTGGCGAACATCGTAGGACATACCATGCAGTTCCATCCGCACGGTGATGCTTCTATCGGCGATGCTCTGGTACAGCTGGGACAAAAGGACTTGCTCGTGGATTGCCAGGGAAACTGGGGTAACATTCTGACGGGTGACAGCGCCGCTGCCCCCCGTTATATCGAAGCACGTCTCTCCAAGTTCGCACTGGACGTGGTATTCAACCCCAAGACCACCGAATGGAAACTCTCTTATGACGGGCGAAACAAAGAACCGGTTACACTACCGGTAAAATTCCCACTGCTGCTTGCACAAGGTGTGGAAGGTATTGCCGTAGGCCTGTCATCCAAAATATTACCACATAACTTCAATGAGCTGTGCGATGCTTCCATCAGCTATCTGCACAACGAAGAATTCAAGCTGTACCCCGACTTCCAGACGGGAGGCAGTATCGATGTATCCAAATACAACGACGGTGAACGTGGCGGTGCGATACGCGTGCGCTCCAAAATAGAAAAGATAGACAACAAGACACTTGCCATTAAGGAAATTCCTTACGGGAAAACGGTGGCCAGTGTATGCGACTCCATCGTAAAGGCCAGCGAAAAAGGAAAAATCAAGATACGTAAGGTAGAGGACCTGACATCCGGCAGTGTGGAAATATTAGTGCATCTAGCCCCGGGTGTATCATCCGACAAGACCATCGATGCCCTCTATGCCTTCACCGACTGTGAAGTGAGCATCTCTCCCAACTGCTGTGTCATCGACGACCAAAAGCCCCACTTCCTCACCGTGAGTGATGTATTGCGCAAATCAGTCGACAACACATTGGCACTGCTACGCCAGGAACTGGAAATCCGTAAGGGAGAGATACTGGAAAGCCTGCATTTCGCTTCACTCGAAAAGATATTCATTGAAGAACGTATTTACAAGGATAAGGAGTTTGAACAAGCCAAAAACATGGATGCCGCCTGCGAACATATCGATGAGCGCCTGACTCCCTACTACCCGACTTTTATCCGCGAAGTGACCAAGGAAGACATCCTCCGGCTGATGGAGATAAAGATGGCACGTATCCTCAAATTCAACTCCGACAAGGCAGAGGAACTGATAGCACGCATGCGAAAGGACATAGAGGAGATAGACTGCCATCTGGCAAACATCGTGGAATATACCGTCGACTGGTTCCGTATGTTGAAGGACAAGTACGGCAAAGCCTTCCCCCGCCGCACGGAACTGCGTAACTTCGACACCATCGAAGCAACCAAAGTCATCGAAGCCAACGAAAAGCTGTACATCAACCGCGAAGAGGGTTTCATCGGAACTGGATTGAAGAAAGACGAATTCATAGGCAACTGCTCGCCCATAGATGACGTGATTATCTTCTTCCGCGATGGAAAATATATCATCACACCGGTGGCCGACAAGAAGTTCGTGGGCAAGAATATACTTTATGCCAACATTTTTAAGAAGAACGACAAACGTACCATCTACAATGTCTGCTACCGTGACGGCAAGGAGGGGACAAGCTATATCAAGCGTTTTGCCGTCACTTCCGTGGTGCGTGACCGCGAATACGATGTGACGCAAGGTACTCCCGACTCCCGTATCACCTACTTCACCGCCAATCCCAATGGAGAAGCTGAAATCATCAAGGTAACCCTGAAACCCAATCCCCGTGTACGCCGTATTATCTTCGAGGAGGATTTCAGCAACATCAATATCAAGGGACGGCAGGCCATGGGAAATATACTCACGAAACTCCCCGTACACAAGATAGCCTTGAAACAACGTGGAGGCTCCACGCTGGGTGGACGGAAAGTCTGGTTCGACCGTGATGTGCTACGTCTCAACTACGACGGGCGCGGAGAATATCTCGGAGAATTCCAGAGCGAAGACACCATCCTTGTCGTACAGAACAGCGGAGAGTTCTATGCCACCAACTTCGACTTGAACAATCACTATGACGATGGCATACGCGTATTGGAGAAATACGATCCGAACAAAGTATGGACCGCCGTACTCTACGATGCCGACCAGCAGAACTATCCTTACATCAAGCGTTTCTGCTTCGAGGCAACCGCCCGCAAGCAAAACTACTTGGGAGAAAACAAGAACAGCAGCCTCATTCTGCTGACAGACGAGTGCTACCCACGTTTAGAAGTGGTGTTTGGCGGCCACGACAATTTCCGAGAGCCGATGGTGGTGGAAGCCGACGAATTCATCGCCGTGAAAGGCTTCAAAGCAAAAGGTAAGCGCCTGACCACCTATACTATAGAAACCATCAACGAGCTGGAGCCTACCCGTCAACCGGAACCCTCGCAGAAAACCGAAGAGCAGGAAACGGATGAAGAACCGGAAATTCTGGACCCCGACCACGGTAAAAGCGAAGGGGACATACTGGACGAGATGACAGGACAGATGAAACTCTTTTGATGAAGGACGGAAATGAAGTATTAGTGGCTAACGATTACTAATTTGTAATTGATAATTTAATATGTACATATACAAGATAATAATCCTATGCGGACTGCTCTTGGGAAGTGTCGGACTGAAAGCACAAGAAGCACAATGCAGCATCGACCGGAAGCTACGGGCTGACTCCACCAACCGTAACCGTATTATCACCCGTGCCACCATGTATGGTGTCGGCTTCACCAACGTGTTCGACACTTATCTTTCACCTCAGGAGTATAAGGGAATCGATTTCCGTATCTCCCGCGAAAGCATGCGGATGACACGGTTGATGGACGGCAACGTGTCTCTGCAAACTTTCTTCCAGGCAGACTTAGGATATACACACAACAAAGTAGACAATAACAATACATTCTCCGGACTGGCCAACTGGAACTACGGCCTGCATTATAATTTTCCAATCACGGGCAATTTCAAACTGCTTGCCGGAGGAGTCGGCGACTTCAACGGTGGCTTTGTCTATAATCTGCGCAACGGAAACAACCCCGCCCAAGCACGTGCCTATATCAACCTTGCCGCATCTGGAATGGCTATTTGGGACTTGCGCATCAAGAACCGTCCCATCACACTACGCTATCAGGTAAATCTTCCCTTGGCAGGTATCATGTTCATGCCCAACTATGGACAGTCCTACTACGAGATATTTACGTTAGGACATTGGGACGGAGTAGTGAACTTCACCTCCCTGCACAACCAGCCCTCTCTGAGACAAATGCTGACCGCAGACTTTCCGGTGGGACGTGCCCGGATGCGTTTCGCTTACATATGGGACGCACAACAGTCCAAAGTAAATGAAATAAAGACACATACTTACTCGCATGTATTCATGGTGGGGTTCGTAAAGGAACTCTATCTGTTTCCTAACAAGAGAAAGTAAAAAGTGACAAGGTGATAAACGATAAGATGATAAGGATAATGTGCATGAAAAGAAGATATATTTTAATAATTTGGAGTATCCTACTCACGTTATTGCCCCTATTGAACGGATGTATTCGTGAGGAAGAGTTCGACAATACCCCACAAGGCAATTTCGAAGCCTTGTGGAAAATAATAGACGAACAGTACTGCTTCCTGGACTACAAGCAAATAGACTGGGATGCCATCCATGACAAGTACCAGCCACTCATTACCCCGGGAATGAGCTACGACGGTCTATTTGAAATATTAGGTAACATGCTTGCCGAGTTAAAAGACGGACATGTCAACTTGTACTCTTCTTCCAACATGGCGCGCTACTGGGACTGGTATCTGGATTATCCTCGTAACTTCAACGAAAGTATCATTGAAAAGTACCTGGGAAGAGACTACCGCATTGCTGGAGGCGCCAAATATACCATATTGGAGGACAACATAGGATATATCTATTACGGTGATTTCTCCAGCGGCATCGGAAACGGCAACCTGGATGAGATTCTGTTATACCTTTCCGCTTGTAACGGCCTAATTATCGACGTGCGCAACAATGGTGGCGGCAACCTGACAAACGCCACCCGAATGGCACAACGCTTCACGAATGAAAAAGTACTGACGGGATATATTCAGCACAAGACCGGCAAAGGCCATAGCGATTTTTCAGATCCGACTCCCATTTATGTGGAACCTTCCAACAGTATCCGCTGGCAAAAAAAGGTAATTGTCCTGACCAACCGTCATTCCTATAGTGCAACCAATGATTTTGTCAACTCCATGCGCTGTTTTCCCAATGTCACCCTGGTTGGTGACAAAACCGGCGGCGGGTCGGGCCTGCCATTCTCTTCGGAACTGCCCAACGGATGGGGGGTACGCTTTTCTGCCAGCCCGCACCTCGATGCCCAAAAACAGCATATCGAGTTCGGCATCGACCCGGACAAGAAAGTGGATATGAGCAAAGAAGATGAGAACAATGACTTGGACACCATCATTGAGGAAGCAAGAAAAATACTGAAAGTGACTTTCTAAAACGACTTTATCTACAAAACAATTTGCCAAAACGAAAATTCTTTCTATCTTTGCTCCCGCTAATCGGAATTATTCCGCGGATGTGGCGTAATTGGCAGCCGCGCCAGACTTAGGATCTGGTGCCGTGAGGCGTGTAGGTTCGAGTCCTATCATCCGCACAATCCCTATAATAAATTTCAAAAGACAAACAACTAAGAGGGGAGGATATTCATTAAGAAGCATCCTCCCTAACCGCTTCAAGTACCTTTTTTATCTCATCAAAACACAATATTTAGAATACTTATTGTATCTTTGCTTCCAAGAAACACTTCGATTAACCTGAAAAAATGAAACAAAATACGATAAGACCGATGCTTTTCAAGTATTGGGTAGTGTGCCTTCTATTGTTCATCCTCTTCATCCAGGCCAGGGCTTCTTCCTTCATGCCCGCCGTCACCAACTATCTTGCCAAAGACTATGAAGCCGGTTATCAGAACTGGGCATGTGCGCAAGGCAGCAACGGCGAAATGTATTTCGGCAACAGCCAGGGGCTCCTGGTATATGACGGTTATCGCTGGACTCTCCACAAAGTGCCGGGGAACCATATTGTCCGTTCGGTGTATGTGAAAGAAGACCGTATCTATGTGGGGGCATTCGAGGAATTCGGCTATTTCAAGTATTCGGAGGCAGGCACTCTCCGGTACCATTCTTTGAGCAAATTCCTGAAAAATTTCCCCATGGAGAACAACGAGATATGGAACATTGTAGAGCTGGACGGTCGCATCTACTTCCAGTCGTTCAGCGCTTGGTTCTCCTACGACGGGAAGATGGTACGCGCTTTCCGCAACAGACAGCAACAGCCGCTCTACTTCTACACCCAAAACGGACATATCTACACACAGATGATTGATGAGGACTTCTATGAATTCGACGGCAAGGATTTCCATCATCTCTTCCCCCGCAGCCAAGTGAACGATGACAATGTAGTGTCATTGTTACCCGACGGGGACGACAGCTTCTTGATGGTCACAGAGAATAACGGATTGTTCCGCTACAACGGTGACATCACTCCCTGGAAAACGGACATTGATACGGAACTAAAGAAACAGCGGGTGAACCGTGCTGTAATGACCAATGACTCTATATTCATGATAGGCACGGTCTTGAACGGTATATACGCCATCGACCGCAAAGGACATTGCCTTTGGCACTTCAACCTGGACAACCGCCTGGACAACAACACCGTCCTGGGGCTGTTCTGTGACAAAGACAACAACGTATGGGCAGCATTGGACGACGGCATTGCATACATCCACCACAACTCCCCCGTTATGCTGCTAACCCCTGCCAACCATGAAACCAAATTGGGTATGGTGTACGACATAGCCCATCGGGATGACTGTTTCTATCTGGCCACCAACCAGGGCTTGTACGAATACCACCAGATTACCGGAAATCTGCGCCTGCTTCCCCATACCGAAGGTCAGAACTGGTATGTAAAGGACATTGACGGGCAACTCTTTGCAGGCAACAATGCCCATACCTTATTAATAGGTGAAAAAGGGAACGTTTCCGTCATAAGCAATACCAACAGCAGTACGTGTCTGATAAAGTGCACCCTCTATGGCGAAGAGATACTGTTGGAATCATCCTACGCCGACTTGCGTATCTATAAAAAGAAGAACGGGCAATGGACCTTTTCGCATGTCATAGACGGCTTCATTGCACCGGTCATGCACTTGGAGGTGGACCAAAGCGGTGTCATCTGGGCTTCACACATGTATCAGGGAGTCTATAAAATAGTCTTGAGCGATGACTTGTCGGCTGTAAAAGGCGTACGGCACATCTCCCATTTAGGCTCGGAATATATCATCGGCCCTATCCAAGTAATGAAAATGCGAGGACGTATCGTCTTTTCCAGTCCCAACGGCTTCTATACCTATGACGACATCACCCGGCAGATTATCCCCTTCCAAAAGCTGAATGCCATTCTGCCCTATATCAGGAATGCTCATTCTGTGGTATCCGTCACGAACGACCGCTTCTGGCTGTCCGGTTCACATGAGTACGTACTGGTAGAGTACGCAGAAGGAGAGTACATCGTGAAGCAGCGCATCCTCATCGAACTGTTTGATTCTCCATGCATAGAGAACTACAACAATGTGTTCGTCGACAATGACGTTGTCTATTTTAATCTGAACAACGGAATCGCCAGTTACAGCAAAAACACAGACAGCCTCAGTCCTACTCTGGAGTCCGCCCTCTCACTGAGCTCGGTCACTGCTTCCTCTTCCGATAAAAAGGAGAAACGCCTGCCTCTGTCTGGAAATGTCGAACTGGAAAGCAATTACCGGGATTTGCTGTTCTCAGTAAGCCTGCCGCATTACAATAAATTGTCCGTACATTTCCATTATGTCCTGCAAGGAGGACAAGGCATGGCGCTGACATCGGACCTGAAAGAGCCCGAAATCCGCTACGGTAGCCTGGATTACGGAGAATACACATTCCAGGCAGAAGCCTATAATGATTTGGGACAGAAAATCGGTGAGGTGGAATATCATTTTGCCATAGCCCGCCCTTTCTACCTCTCCTATTATGCCTTTGCGCTCTATCTCATAGTTCTCACAGCGCTTGTCTACTTTTTCTCCAAGTGGCGCGCCAACCGTGCCATGGAAAAGAAACGGAAGGAGTATGAGGCAGAGCAGGTGCAGCAGAACATCAAGATGCGCGAGCAGGAGCATCTGATAACTCTGCAGCAACAGCAATTGCTGGAAGCCGAGTTGTCGGCAAAGAGTAAAGACCTTGCCAGCATGGCACTGGGTGTATTTGCCAAGAACGAGGTCCTGGAGAAACTTCGTACTGTCGTACAAGAGTCCCTGGTGAAAGGGCAATATGGACGCAAGAACCTCGAATCTCTGCTGAAGCTCATCAACGAAAACATCGAGACACAGGAATTTTGGGATGTATTCCAGAACAATTTCGACCTGATTCATGAGAAATTCTTCCGTAATTTGCGCGAACGTTATCCCAGTCTTACCGCTACCGACCTCCGTTTTTGTGCGCTGCTGCGCCTGAATCTTTCTACGAAAGACATTGCGCAAATGACCAACCTCACTATCCGGGGAGTAGAGGCAGCACGCTACCGTTTGCGCAAGAAACTGGATATCCCCGACGGAACGGGATTAGTGGATTTTCTCATCGACTTGAAATAAAGCGGCTACAAATCATTCAATCATAACAAACTGATTATTAGAAACAAGTAACACGAAAACGTAGTAAAACGGTACCCATTTTTACCCTAAACGTATTATCGTGGTAGTGTTTTTTTTTGCCTTACTTACCGTAATTACTTCCTTTGCCGGCAGAATTATTAACTCTTAAATTTAGTTTATGAGAAGGCAAACTTTATTTCTTCTATTCATGATTTTGTTCTCATTGCCACTGACAGTTTTGGCACAAGGAACAAAGATAGTTAAAGGAACTGTTGTTGATCAGAACAACGAACCGATTATTGGAGCCACGGTTGTAGTAAAAGGCTCTACTATTGGAGCAGCTACCGACCTCGACGGTAACTATGTACTGAACGGCGTCCCCGAAGACGCAACTCTCGTATTCAACTATTTGGGCATGTTGCCGCAGGAAATAAGCGCTGCGGGACAATCCGTCATTAATGTAAAGCTACGTGAAGATGCACAACTACTGGAAGAAGTTGTTGTTATCGGTTACGGTTCGGCCAAGGCGAAAGACCTGACGGCCCCGATTGACGTTGTCAAAGAGAAAGAACTTATCAATGTTCCTACCTCCTCCCCGATGGCAGCATTGCAGGGAAAGGTACCGGGTGTTAACATCATCAATTCGGGAACGCCGGGCGAAGGTCCTAAAGTGACCATCCGTGGTATGGGTTCCTTCGGTGACACTTCTCCTCTCTATGTAGTGGACGGAATGTTCTACGACAACATCAACTTCCTGAACAATTCCGACATTCAGGACATGACCATCTTGAAAGACGCATCCGCATCTGCCATCTACGGTGTACGCGCTGCCAACGGTGTTGTAATCATCACCACCAAGAAAGGAAGCCGCAACCAGGATGCCAAGATTACCTATAACGGTTATGTAGGTATTCAGAAAGCCACCAACCTGCTGGAGATGTGTAACTCTCACGAGTATGCCACCATGATGTTGGAAGCCAACCCGGAAGCTTACCGGTCGATTTTCGAAAAGTCAGTAGCCGAATTCGGAGGCAATATGGAAAACCTGCAATTCAATGCCGATACCAACTGGTATGACGAACTGTTGCGCACAGCCATGATGACCAATCACAGCTTGAATATCTCCGGTGGTACGGAAAAAGCGACCTACTCTGCCGGCATGAGCTATCTGGCACAAGACGGTATCATGGACGTGGAAAACTACTACCGCCGCTTGAACTTCCGTGCCGCCCTTGACTACGAAGCCCGCAAATGGCTGAAAGTAGGCTTCAACGGCGTATTCAGCAACTCGCAGCAGCAGCTTCCCAAGAATGCCGCATGGCAACAGGCATACAACACACCGTCTATCATCCCGGTGTATGATGACCGCCGCGACGATGCCGTGTTCCCTAAGAAGTACACATCGCCCGAGCAGGTGGGCCTGACCAACAACTTCAACAATCCGGTAGCCACTGCCAACTATTACGACAACCGGAACGAGACCTACCAAGTGCTGACCAACTTCTATGCACAGCTCAACCTCATCCCCGACAAGCTGAATATACGCAGTAGCTACAGCTACGACTACTCAATGATTCGCGGTTCTGAGTTCACTCCTACCTACTATGTAGGCACCAACCAGAAGAAAGAGGTTACCGAACTCACTAAAAAGAACACTAACTACTACAAATATATATGGGACAACGTGGCCACTTATACTGACAAGTGGGGCAAACACTCCTTTACCGGTATGCTGGGTGCATCCATGCGTCAAGAGCAATACCGCCTGCTCGAAGGTACCGCCACCAACGTGCCCGAAGGTGAGGACGTGTGGAAATACATCGCACTGGGCAACAAGGAAGGCGCTACGGTGAAAGACGACGGCTGGAAATACCGCGGTCTCTCCTATTTCACCCGACTGAATTACAACTACAACGACAAGTACATGTTGATGTTCACCTTCCGTGCCGACGGCTCGTCCAAGTACAACGACAAATGGGGCTACTTCCCCTCCATCGGTGCCGCATGGGTCATCTCCCAAGAACCGTTTATGAAGAACCAGAATATCTTCGACTACATGAAGCTGCGTGCCAGCTGGGGTAAGCTGGGTAACGACAAGATTGCTGCCAGTGCAGGCTTCGCAAGCATACAGAACGTACAGTCCGTATTCGGTCCCAATACCGCCATCGACGGATTCATCAACACCACCAACTTCAGCTGGCTGGGTTGGGAAGTAGTGAACGAAACCAACGTGGGCGTCAACTTCAGTACACTGAAGAACCGCTTGAACGCCGACATCGACTGGTACTACCGTCTGACTGACAACGCCGTGATTTCACCCAAGCTCCCGATGAGTGGCGAGCTGCTGGCCGGCAACAACGGACAGATTCTGAATACCGGTATCGACCTCTCCTTGAACTGGAACGACAAGATTGGCCAGGACTTCAATTACAACATCGGCGTCAATCTCTCTTATCTGCATAACGAAGTGAAAAGCCTAAAAGGAAACATGAAAATCATCAAAGGCGGAAAGACCGTGAATATGGTGGGCGAGACGATGAACTCATTCTATGGCTACAAGGTCATCGGCATCTACCAGACTCCTGAACAATGTGCTGCCGACCCCATCGCCGTGGCCAACGGACTGGAACCCGGCGACTTCATCTACGAGGACGTGAACGGCGACCATGTGATAGACGGAAACGACAAGCAGGTGTTGGGCTCATACGTGCCCAGCTTTACTTATGGCTTCAATGCCGGATTCTCTTATAAGAACTTCGACTTCAGCCTCACTACCTACGGACAAGCAGGCGGCGAACTGTGGAACCGTAAGCGTGCCCTGCGCTATGCAGCCGACTACTATAACTTTGACCGTGCACAGTATGAGAACCGCTGGACGGGTGCAGGCTCTACCAACGAACATCCGTCGGCCAAGGCTCTTCTCAAAACCTGGAACAAATCAGACAGTAACAACGCTTCCTATTTCGTAGAAAGCTCCGATTACTTCCGCATCCAGAACATCACGCTGGGCTACTCGTTCAAGAACTTGAAGATAGGCAGCTACGTGATGCCGGGACTCCGCCTCTCATTGACGGCCGACCGCCCCTTCACTACCTTCAAGGCCAACAGCTTCACACCTGAAGTGTCGGATGCCGAAGGTTGGGATACCGAAGTATACCCTCTGACTTCAACCTATACTTTCGGAGTGCAAATAGATTTCTAAACCCTAAAACGTAAAACAATGAAATTCTTAAAGAAAACATTCGCATATATACTTCCGGCCATGATGGTACTGGGAGGAGCTACCGCTTGCACCGATTTCATAGAAATCGATCCGGAGAACAAAGTTCCCGAACAAGGCGTGGACTTTACCAACAAGAACAATATGTACCAACCCGTAGTGGGTGCCTACTCCAAAGTACGCACACAGGGCATGCACTGGTGCAACGCACTATTGATGTTCACCCGCGACGGTGACGTGTGGTCGGGCCGTACCGATGACCAGGGCGATGCCGTGGCCTTCGGACGCAAGTTCAACTACAACAACTCATTCTGGGCACTGAACCAGGTATGGATGAACTTCTACGACATCATCCGCATCACCAATGCCGCCCTGCAAAGCCTCGACGGTTATGCCGAATATCTTGCTGCAGGAAGCGAAGATTACAAAACCTACGAATCCTATTGCGGCGAAGTACGTACCATCCGTGCATGGGCCTACTATTGTCTGGTGACCAATTTCGGTCCCACCGTCATCTACCGTGACAACCTGCAGACCGATTTTCGCCGTTCTACCGTAGAGGCCGTATATAATTATATGCTGGAAGATTTGAACTACGCCATCGACAAACTGCCCCGCATGCGTCCCAACCAGATGGAACACAAGGGAGCCGTGACAGCCTTCACCGCCCAAGCATTGGCCGCCCGCATCTATCTGCTGAAAGGAGACTATGCACAAGTGGAGACACTGACCGATGACATCATCAAGAACGGTGGATTCCGTCTCTACGACGACTTCTACCAGCTGTTCAAAATTCCCGGAAAGTTGTGTGACGAATCTTTGTTCGAATGCCAGGTAACAGACTACGGCAATGGTTCCGGCGATTACCTGGGCGTAGACCAATGGTTCAATTTCCAGGGTCCGAACATGGCAGAGAGGTATGATGAAGTAGTGAACGCAGACGGTACCATCAGCTACAAGCAAGCCGAAGGCACCAAGTCCATAGGCGGCTGGAATTTCATAGGCTATGAACCCGAGTTCGTGGCATGGGCCGAAGCCCGTGGCGAAGGTGTGCGTGCCGAAACTTCTTTCCTGAAAGCCCTGAGCAAGACGCGCGAGGGTTGGCAGGTAGGTCCCACATCGGCCACCAAGACCGACTGTTGGAACGGCAAAGGTTACCTTCCCTACAATCAGATGACTCTTCCACGTACAACCTACGGAGCCAACAATAATGTGCGTATCATCCGCTATGCCGAAGTACTGCTGATGAACTCCGAAGCCAAAGTCAGACTGGGCAAGGATGGAGACGCAGGCTACAACGAAGTGCGCCGGCGTGCAGGCATGAGCACCAAAACCGGTGTTACCCTGAAAGACGTGATGGACGAACGCCGGATGGAACTTTGCGGCGAATGGTGTGCCCGTTATGTGGACTTGGTGCGTACCGGCGATGCCGCCACCGTACTCGGTCCCAAAGGATGGACAGCAGAAAAGACTTATTGGCCCATACCGGCCAACCAGTTGGACGACCTTCCTGATTTGAAGCTGGAACCCATTGACGGAATTGCCGAATAAATCCGTTCCAATATGGTAAAAAGATTCCTAATCAGTTGTGGAATAGCCTTTGCCGCTCTGGCGGCAAAGGCAACCCCTGACGATTCCATCAAAGTGGTGAAGGGGCAAGTCAGTGACTATTACATCACTGTAACCCAAGACCGTATCGTAAAAGGACACGTACTGGACACCAACCGCCAGCCACTCGCAGGCGCCACAGTCATGTTCTTCGCAAGTCCCATGCACAATACCACTGCCCACGACGGCAGCTTTGCCATCAAAGGAGCGAAGAACGACGTGCACCTGTATGTCTACTATCCCGGGAAAAAGATAGTGAACAGAATCCTGGCACTGGATGAAACCGATATTGAGGTAGTGATGGAAAAAGAGGTACACAAGGCAACCGCAATCTGCCGCCCCGCCCAGGCGACCCGGTGGTATGACCCACAGGCGCCTCTGTCGCGCACCTTCTGCAATCCGATGAACATCAGTTACAACTTCGAGCCTTTCAACAACAATGTGCGTCCCAACGGTTCGTTCCGTTCCTCTGCCGACCCGATGGCTGTGGAATACAAAGGAGAATATTTTCTGTTCTCCACCAACCAGGGCGGTTTTCATTATTCCAAGAACCTGGTGGATTGGGATTTCGTTCCTGCCAGCTTCCAGCGCAAGCCTACGGACGATGACCAGTGTGCGCCGGCCGCCTATGTAAGCGGCGACACGCTGTTCTATACCGGCTCCACCTACGAAGGTCTGGCCGTGTGGTACAGCACGCATCCCAAAACGGGACGTTTCAAACGTGCCATCGAAAAGAACGTACTTCCTTCATGGGATCCTTGTCTGTTTCTGGACGACGACGGCAGATTGTATCTGTACTATGGCTCCAGCAATGAATATCCCTTGAAAGCGGTAGAACTGGACCGGAATGATTTCTACCCCATCAGCAAGATTCACGATGTCATGATGCTCCGCCCCGAAGAACACGGCTGGGAACGTTTCGGCATGAACAATGACGATGAAGTGACACTCCGCCCATTCACAGAGGGCGCTTACATGACCAAACACAATGACAAATATTATTTCCAATATGGTGCTCCGGGCACTGAATTCAAAGTCTATGCCGATGGCGTATATGTTTCGGATTCCCCGCTGGGCCCGTTTGTCTACCAGAAGCATAACCCGATGTGCTACAAGCCGGGCGGTTATGTGCAAGGTGCCGGTCATGGAGGCACGTTCTGCGACGTGAAAGGCAATTACTGGCACGTGGCCACCTGCATGCTCTCCCTGAAGTACAAGTTCGAACGCCGCATCGGTCTTTATCCGGTGGCTTTCGACAAGGATGGTGTCATGTATTCGTCCACTGCCTTCGGCGATTATCCCAACTGGGCAGAACCGATGGACGTAAAGAACCCTGCAGAGCGTTTCACGGGATGGATGCTTCTGTCCTACGGCAAACCGGTGGAGGTATCATCTACGGATAGCATCCATGCAGCTTCCAACCTGACGGACGAAAGTATGCGCACCTACTGGGCAGCCCGTTCCGGCAACCCCGGCGAATGGGCCGGGATAGACCTGGGCAGTACAAAGAATGTACGTGCCGTGCAGTTGAACTTCTACGACCATAAAGCGGTTCAATACAACCGTGCCATGGATATTTATCACCAATACCGTATTTTTGCTTCCGAAGACGGAAAAGAATGGACATTGGTCATAGACAAGAGCGACAGTGACAAGGATTGTCCGCACGACTACATCGAGCTCAACGAGCCGTTGCGTGCCCGTTATCTGAAATACGAGAATGTGCACATGCCTACGGGAAATGTCGCCTTGTCCGGCTTCCGCGTCTTCGGGAACGGTGACGGCGATGTCCCGCAAGCCGTGAAAGGACTGACTGTGAAACGTGACAGGAAAGACCGCCGGAATGCCCTTATCTCCTGGCAACCCGAAGCAAGCGCCTATGGCTACAACATCTACTACGGCACCGCCGAAGGCAAGATGTACAATGCCATCACGGTACTGGGACAGACGGAATATGACTTCCGCGGACTGGATGCGGACACGGACTATTACTTCACTATCGAGGCGCTGAACGAAAACGGCCGCTCGCCATTGTGCAAGACGACAAAAAATTAAACACAAGAAATAAAGATATGAAAAAAACAATAATGATACATGTGCTGGCTTTGTTCCTGATTTCCACATTGGCGGGCTGTGCATCCTGCTCTTCCGACTTGAAGGAAAACGGGAAAGAGAACGGAAAAGAGGAAAAGCCCGACACAGAGGAAGTACGTCCCGAATCATTCGCTTCGGATGACGAAATGCTTGATTACATCCAGAAGGTACATTTGAACTACATGTGGGACGGTGCGGAACCGACCTCCGGACTGGCACGCGAACGCATCCACCTGGATGGGGATTATCCCGAAAAGGACCAGAATGTTGTCACCACCGGCGGCAGCGGATTTGGTATAGCCGGACTGCTGGTAGGCATCGAACGCGGCTTCATCCCCAGGGAAGAAGGCGTGAAGCGCCTGACCAAGATTGCCGATTACCTGAAACGCGCCGACCGCTTCCACGGCGTATGGCCCCATTGGTTGTACGGCCCTACCGGCAAGGTGAAACCTTTCGGACAAAAAGATAACGGCGGAGACTTGGTGGAAAGCTGCTTCCTGATGCAAAGCTTGCTTTGCGTACGCCAATACTTCCGCGACGGCAACGAGCAGGAAAAGGCGCTGGCAGAGAAGATTGACCAATTGTGGAAAGAGATGGAGTTCAGCTGGTATCAGAATGGCAAGGATGTCATCTACTGGCACTGGTCTCCCGAATACAACTGGGAAATGAACTTCCCGCTGGAAGGCTACAACGAAGCATTGATTGTGTATGTGCTCGCAGCCTCCTCCCCCACTTATCCCGTTCCGGCTTCAGCCTACCACAACGGCTGGGCACGCGGCGGCGGCATCAAGTCCGACTCTGCCCCCTACGGCCTGCCTTTGGAATTGAAACACAACGGAGCCGAGAAACTGGGCGGTCCCTTGTTCTGGGCACAATACTCGCACATCGGTCTGGACCCGCGCAACCTGAGCGACCGCTATGCCAACTACTGGAACGTGGTGCGCAACCATGCCCTCTCCAACTACCGCTACTGCGTGGAGAATCCCAAACAATACAAAGGTTACGGCGAGGACTGCTGGGGACTGACCGCCAGCTACTCTACCAAAGGCTATGCAGCCCACTGCCCGGGCGACAACGACCATGGTGTCATCACACCGACAGCAGCCTTGTCCAGTTTTCCCTACACACCGGAGGAATCCATGCGTGCACTGAAGTATTTCTATTCCAAAGGCGACTGGATTTGGGGCAAGTACGGATTCTACGATGCCTTCTCCGAGGGAAGTGACTGGACGGTGCCCCGCTATCTTGCCATCGACCAATGCACCATTGCCCCGATGATTGAGAACTATCGTTCCGGCTTGTTGTGGAAACTCTTCATGAGCTGTCCCGAGGTTCAGGAAGGATTGCAGAAGCTGGGATTTAAGGCTTAGGGATTTACGATTGAAGTTAGTATGCGACATGATGGAGCAGCTAAGCTTAAGTTGAATTTCTATATCACTATTCCCCTCCCCCTTCAGGGGGCCGGAGGGGATAATCAAAATTATATCATATGAAGAAATACACATTATTAGCAGCCTTGGCTTTCTCTGCCCTCACCGTGACGGCAACGCCCAAAGAAAACACATCCCAAGGCAATCCGCAGGAGATGGATAAATTCATTACGGAGCTGATGGGCAAAATGACGCTGCACGAGAAAATCGGTCAGCTCAACCTGCCGGTAACGGGAAACATCGTCACCGGACAAGCCAAGAGCAGCGACGTTGCCGGTAAAATCCGCAACGGTGAAGTCGGAGGTCTGTTCAACCTGAAAGGCGTGAAGAACATCCGCGAAGTGCAGAAACTTGCCGTAGAGAACAGCCGCCTGGGCATCCCCTTGCTGTTCGGTATGGACGTGATTCACGGTTACGAAACGGTATTCCCCATCCCCTTGGCACTCTCGTGCAGTTGGGACATGGAGGCTATAGAGAAATCGGCCCGTATCGCCGCCATTGAGTCGAGTGCAGACGGTATCTGCTGGACGTTCAGCCCGATGGTGGACATCTGCCGCGATGCCCGTTGGGGACGTGTATCAGAAGGCAACGGTGAAGACCCCTTCCTGGGTTCAGCCATTGCACAAGCCATGATTCGCGGTTATCAGGGCAAGGATATGAGTGCCAACAACGAGATAATGGCTTGCGTAAAGCACTTCGCACTGTATGGCGCCGGAGAAGCCGGCCGCGACTACAACACGGTGGATATGAGCCGCAACCGTATGTTCAACGAATACTTCCCTCCCTACAAGGCTGCCGTAGAAGCCGGTGTGGGTAGCGCAATGACCTCCTTCAATGAAATTGACGGCGTACCCGCCACTGCCAACCACTGGCTACTGACCGACGTTCTGCGCAACCAATGGGGCTTTGATGGCTTCGTGGTGACAGACTATACAGCCATCTCCGAAATGATAGACCACGGAATCGGTGACCTGCAGGAAGTATCCGCACGTGCCCTGACCGCCGGAACAGACATGGATATGGTAGCCGACGGATTTATCGGCACACTGGAAAAGTCTCTGAAAGAAGGCAAAGTGACCGAGGCCGACATTGACAAAGCCTGCCGACGCATCCTAGAAGCCAAATACAAGCTGGGACTGTTTGCCAATCCGTATAAATACTGCGACGTGAAGCGTGCCGAAAAAGAAGTGTTCACTCCCGAACACCGTTCCATCGCCCGCCAGATTGCCACAGAGACATTCGTACTGCTGAAGAACCAGGACAATCTGCTGCCCTTGCAACGCAAAGGCAATATCGCCTTGATTGGCCCGCTTGCCAACACCCGTGCCAACATGCCGGGCACTTGGAGTGTGGCAGCCACAGCAGACAAATACAGCACCCTGCTGGAAGGTTTCAAGAATTCTGTCGGCTCCAAGGCCAACATTCTCTATGCACAAGGCAGCAACCTGATGTACGATGCCGACTACCAGACACGCGCCACGATGTTCGGCCGTGAACTGCCCCGTGGCAATGACCAAGAACTGCTGGACGAAGCCCTGAAAGTAGCCGCACAAGCCGATGTCATTGTAGCCGCCCTCGGCGAGTCCTCCGAGATGAGTGGTGAGAGCAGTAGCCGTTCCGAACTGGAAATGCCGGACGCACAGCGCCACCTGCTGGAAGCATTGCTGAAAACGGGCAAACCCGTAGTATTGGTATTGTTCTCCGGACGTCCCGTAGTGCTGACTTGGGAGAATGAAAATGTTCCTGCCATCCTGAATGTATGGTTCGGAGGTAGTGAAGCTGCAGACGCCATTGCCGACGTAGTGTTCGGAGACGTTTGCCCCAGCGGTAAGCTGACCACCACTTTCCCGCAGAATGTGGGCCAGTTGCCTATGGCATACAACCACAAGAATACCGGCCGTCCTCTGAAAGAAGGCAAATGGTTCGAGAAGTTCCGCAGCAACTACCTGGATGTGAGCAACGACCCGCTGTATCCTTTCGGCTATGGCTTGAGCTACACCACCTTCCAGTACAGTGACATCACGCTCAGCTCCAAGCAACTGAATGCGGACGGCAAGCTGACCGCTTCCGTAACCGTAACCAATACGGGTAACTACGATGCAGATGAAATCGTACAGCTCTATATCCGCGACTTGGTGGGCAGCATTACCCGCCCCGTGAAAGAGCTGAAAGGCTTCGAGCGCATCCACCTGAAAAAAGGCGAAAGCAAGCAGGTGACCTTCACCATTACCCCCGAATTGCTGAAGTTCTACAACTACGACATACAGTATGTATACGAACCCGGCGAGTTCCATGTAATGATTGGACCCAACAGCCGCGATGTAAAGACTACGAGTTTTGAGTTGAAATAGGTATAGTTTTGCTTTTAGGTAAGAGGGCAGTCCGCGAAAACCGGGCTGCCCTTTTTTAACACCGTCACCAAATCTTTTTTGCATTTTGATTGTTCAGAGGAGAAACTGAATGATTTATCCACTAAAAAATCAATGTAATGAAGAAGAACCTAAACCTTCCCAAGAAGAAAACCGGAAGACTGAGAAACCTATTTCTGACGGTGTGCCTGCTGGCAAGTGTCGCCGCATCGGCGCAGGAGAAAACAGTAACCGGTACCGTGACCGATGCCCTGGGTGACCCGCTGATTGGTGCCACCGTATTGGTGCAGGGAACCTCCAATGGCGTGATTACCGACATAGACGGCCGGTACTCCATCCAGGCCACCCCGGAGAACACATTGGATTTTTCCTATGTAGGCATGGTGAAGCAAGCTGTCAAGGTAGGCAGCCAGTCGGTAATCAACGTCCAGATGAAAGACGACTCGCAGATGCTGGCCGAAACCGTTGTCATCGGTTATGGCAGCGCCAAGAAGCGAGACCTTACGGGCTCCATCACCAACATTAAAGGCGACGAAATCGCCAACAAGCCGGTGGTCAACCCCGTATCCGCACTGCAAGGAAAGATTGCCGGCGTGCAGGTGATAAACTCCGGCAAGGCAGGCTCCGACCCGGAAATCCGTGTACGCGGAACAAACTCCATCAACGGCTACAAGCCACTCTATGTGGTGGACGGACTGTTCAACGACAACATCAACTTCCTGAATCCGCAGGACATCGAATCCATGGAGATACTGAAAGACCCGTCGTCGCTCGCCATCTTCGGTGTGCGCGGTGCCAACGGCGTGATTATCATCACCACCAAGAAGGCGAAAGAGGGACAGACACGCGTCAATATCAACGGCTCGTTCGGTTTCAAGTCCATCACCGACAAAATTGCACTGACGGATGCCGAAGGCTTCAAACTGCTGTACAACGAACAGTTGAGGAATGAAGGCAACCCGGAATACAACTTCTCGGACTGGACGGGAAACACCAACTGGCAGGATGAAATCTTCCAGACTGGGTTCATCACCAACAACAACATCAGCATCACGGGTGCCTCGGACAAGAACAGCTTCTATCTCGGTGCGGGCTATGCTTACGAGCAAGGCAACATCAAGCACGAGAAGTACAGCAAAATCACGCTGAACATCAGCAACGACTATAAAATGACGGACAACCTCAAGGTAGGTTTCCAATTCAACGGGGCACGCATGCTGCCCGCCGACACGAAGAGTGTGGCTACAGCCCTGCGCGCAGCTCCGGTGGCGCATGTATTCAACTCCGAGTACGGCCTCTACACCTCACTGCCCGGATTCCAGAAGGCACAGATGAACAACCCGATGGTGGACGTAGACCTGAAGGCGAATACCACGAAAGCCGAGAACTACCGTGGCTCGGGCAACGTGTACGGGCAATGGGATTTCCTGAAACACTTCCAGTTCAAGGCCATGTTCTCCCTGGACTATGCCTCGAACAGCACACGGACATACACCCCGGTTATCCAGGTATATGACGCAAGCGTCGAGGGAGACATAGCCACGCTGGGCAACGGCAAGACCGGAGTGTCCCAAGCCAAAGAAACGGAAATGAAGGTACAGAGCGACTATCTGCTGACCTACACCAACTCCTGGGGAGACCACAGCGTGACGGCCACAGCCGGTTTCACCACCTACTACAACAAGCTCGAGAATCTGAACGGCGCCCGTACCCAAGGGGTAGGCCTGGTCATTCCGGACAATCCCGACAAATGGTACGTAAGTATCGGCGACGCAGCCACCGCCACCAACGGCAGTACGCAGTGGGAGCGCTCCACCGTGTCCGTGCTGGCACGCGTGCTCTACAACTACAAGGGCAAGTACCTGTTCAACGGCTCCTACCGCCGCGACGGTTCTTCCGCCTTCTCCTACACCGGCCACC
>ERZ860264.288-NODE-288-length-46986-cov-3.242271_pt1 | contig 46986 bp, 40 predicted proteins | sample MGYA00509980_ERZ860264 | MGnify/ENA primary metagenome ERZ860264 (study PRJEB30046, sample SAMN00715212) | human gut metagenome | study: EMG produced TPA metagenomics assembly of the A metagenome-wide association study of gut microbiota in type 2... | reverse complement strand
CAGACGGCATAGACATAATTGCTGAGAAGTCTTGAATTATCTGCCGTATAGGTCTTGATTATCTCGCGTCCGTCGGAACTCGTACATACAAGGCCCGCACCATTGGTGCCGAACCATTTACGGCCGGTGTTATCCGACATTATGGAATTGACGGTGACGCCGTCAAGCAGATAATCGGCAAGATTCGTGCCGTCATTACGCGGTACCTTTATCCGGCGCACAGTACCGGGCGAATCCAAAGCCGTTTTAGGATCGAACGTAAACAGACCGTCTCCGTAACTTACCCATACCAGTCCGGTCAAAGGATCCTCAAACAAAGCATACACGCCGTTAAAAGCAAAATCCTGACCGTCCTGATCGACAATATTTTTCATATAGGCCACCTTGTCGTCGGCTGTATTGTCGAGTGTCCCGTTATGATTAAAGATAACCAGCGGAGTCCTGTTTGTATTGCCGTGTGACAGCACTATATTCTTGTTTGACGAGACTGTAAGCGGCTTCACGACCGGAGAATTGCCTGATTCCACACCATCGAATTTTATCTTTTTCCAGGGGCGTATGCTCGATGCCGTAGAGGCAGCGCGGTCCTGCGGAGTCCATACCCAAAGCTCGGTATATGTACTTCCCACATCCGCATCCGGGTTCACATATGCGGTCCATAAATTGCCGGCGGCGTCAAATCCCGGGGCGGCAAACACGCATCTCTGCGGAAAATCTATTGTCGGATCGGTTGACGGGACAACAGCCACAAAGCCCGGTTGTCCGTATCCTTCGAGGATGTCATTGGGTTTTGACATATGGATCGAGTTGCCGGGATTTTTCAGATCAACCCTCAACAGCCCATGATTGGGAGAACCGCAATAGATATGGTCTCGGTTGGACGGATCGATTGCCAGACCGTTCGGATTTCTTAAAGCGAGACCTTTCATGTCAGGGACCCGATACAAAGCCGAAAGCGGTGTCCACGACATATCCTTGTAACCGCATACGAGATCGTGGGAATATGCATAGTTGCCGTTTGTGGAATTGAAAATAAGGTCCATGCCGTTATTTCTGACAAGCATCCCGTATTCAGGATGGTAGGCCATTGCGGTGCTAATATATACGTTGGAGGCATTGGGGAGAAAGCGGTCCATCAATACTGTCCAGTTTGAAGCGCCCTCACGCGGGGCCCGTTTGCGTGAGATTCCTTCCCGGCCGGTAGAGAGCCAAAACTCCGAACCGTCGAATGTGCCGGCATAGGAGCCACGGTCACCTGCCGCAAGATCATAGCGTTTCACGTTGCCATCCTTGTCAAACACCTGAAGCTCCCGTCGGCCCACGATAAGGAATCCCTCGCTAAGACGTTCAAGTCCGAGTTCCGAAACCGTAGACACACCTGTACGTCTATATTTGCCATCTACTTTGGCAATCCTGTTGCAATAGATCTCCCCCGTCTTGCCGTGCAGCAGATATATGTTCTCGCTGTCTACAGGAAATATGCGGAGCATGTCGGCGCAGTCGCACATTTTAGTAAAAGATGACAGATCGAACGCATTGGGATTGCCGTAATAGATCTCGTTGTCGGTAGCAAGCCACAGGTTCCCCTGAAACATAAACGCTCCTACAAGGGGCGTGTTGAGCACACGTGATGTCGCAATCTCCTTACGTTCGTCATCGACGGACACATAGCCGAAATTGGTCGCAAGGTATATCTTGTTGTCCGCATTGTCGAAATTGATATTGTTGACAGTCTTGTCGAGAGACGAGTCCGCGAGTTTCAATCCCGGTATATTATATACATCGCCGTTGTCATAGAGCAGGTCGATATTGCCGTCATCGTAAGCCACGACCAGATATCTCTTGTCGAAATTATATTCTATCGACCTTACGACATTGCCCGAAAGAAGATTCTGCGTGCTGAGATACATCATCTCCTCCCCCTCTTTGTCGAAACGGAAAAGCACGCCGGGAAGAGTTCCCAAAACAGCCGTTCCCTTAAAATACTGGCGGGCGGCTCCAAGAAAATAGGTATATTCCCGGGTGTCTATTATTCTTTCCATCTGGCCGTCATAACTCGGATGGAGACGCCATTCTTCCGCACGCGATTGAAATCCCGCACAGCAAAGGATTATTGCCGCAACCACAATTCCGAGAAATTCGCGCAATTTGCGCATGGCCCGGCCGCGATGGGAAATAGCATTCTTTTCGTCAGCAGTCATTTCGGCAAAACATTTGCCCGTTTCTTCCGCTATGAATATCGGATCATATCCGAAACCTGCGTTTCCGTGCGGAGCCGTAGCGATGGCACCATCCACGCGCCCCTCGAAACAATGCTCCTCATTATCGCATATCAAAGCTATGACAGTGGCGAAATGAGCCTTCCTGTCATCTTCTCCTTCCAATTCTCCGAGAAGTTTGGCCACATTGTCGGCAGGGGAACAATGTTCGCCTGCATAGCGCGCGCTATAGACACCTGGAGCTCCGTCAAGGGCGTCTACCATCAGACCCGTATCATCGGCAAAACAGTCATAACCGTATCGTTCCTTTACCCAACGGGCCTTGATAAGGGCATTTCCTTCCAGAGTATCCGCGGTCTCCGGTATGTCGTCATGACAGCCGATCTCGGCAAGTGACACAATTTCAAATCCGTCAGAAATTATCTGACGTGCCTCCTGTAGCTTATGGGGGTTGTTGGTTGCAAAAACAAGTTTCCTATTCATCTAATTAATAACGAAAACACTCCAGTCATATTGCATCATCCACATCGCCGTAAATGTTTTGTCATTACCGGGGACATGGTCTTGATCAGCTGTGACGGAGGATGGGACGCGAGGCGCGGAACGCAAGAACCGCGACCAAGGTCTCACACGCCACCCAGACAATAGCGCTCCCGGCCGCTCCCATGTGCGGAACCAGCACACAATTTAACACTATTCCCAGAATGGCCGCCAGAACCGTAATACGGTTCACAGCCTTTTCCTTGCCCGCTGCCGTCAATACCTGGACTACCAGCAGACGCTCGATTCCGAAAACCAACACAAACGGAAAAATAATCCGCAACGGCACTATCGCTCCTTCATAACCGGGACCACTCAACAACATCACAATCTCGGGGGCAAACAATTCTCCCGCAACAGTCACGGGCAACGCAAACAAAACAAGAATAACAATACATTTTCTTGTGAGCCGCGACATTTCATCTCTTATTCCTCTGGCCGACAAAAGGCTCATCCTCGGCATAACTGCGTCACCGAGTGCCGTATATACAGCCATGAGAATTGAGAAAAGTTTTGTGGCGGTGCTGTAATAGCCCACCTCCGTATCACCGGCCACAAATCCGAGCACGACAACATTGAGAGTGGTGTAAGAGGCAGCCAGCAACATATATGTACCCAAAGAGAAGAACGGCCTGACATATACTTTGATATCTTCCGTACTGAAGCGGAATCCGGAACACCGCAACGCATAGATCATGTTGACGGTGGCGGTCATCACCACTACCCCCAGCGTAAGAGCATAATAGACAAGCGTATCGGATGAATCCCTCACAAACAGAAACACACAGACGACATATGCACCCCTTATTATAGCGGACCTCAGAGTGATATACCTGAAATCCTCTATCCCCCTGAAAAACCATTCCACGAGGAAGACATTGCAAACCAGCTTGCACATGCCGATATACATCATACGCCGGTGATCGCGCAACTCATCTACGGTCAGAGTCAGAACCGCCATAACGATCAGACAGACAAGAGTTACAACAAGATGCAATAAAAGCAATCCTGAAAAAGTGCGTCTCATACCGCGACTGTCTTCACGACTACGCGCCACCTCCCGTATGCCAAGCGCGGAAATCCCCATCATCGATATGAGAATAAAATAAGTCACCAGACTGTCGATAAAACCGACAAGACCGATATTGGCCACACCGAGCACACGCGAAATGTAGGGATACACTATGAGCGGGAACAAATAAGTGATGCCGGTAAGCAACATCGAATATACGACATTACTTCTGATTCCTTTTTGCCTCCGGTATGCCATCGTTCATTACTTGGGGATTTTCTACAAAATTAATCAAAAATTTTTGTAATTTTGCATAATAAAGGTCACAGTCCTTGCTCTCTCCGCTAAAATGCCACAAACAACAAAACCATAATGGAATACAATCACAGAGAAATCGAGAAGCGCTGGCAGGAGTTCTGGCGCGAGAACAGGATCTATGAAGTCAAGGAAGACCCTGACCGCAAGAAATTCTATGTGCTCGACATGTTTCCCTATCCCTCGGGTGCAGGCCTTCATGTCGGTCATCCGCTCGGATACATAGCGAGCGACATCTATGCCCGTTTCAAACGCCAGCAAGGCTTCAACGTACTCCATCCGATGGGTTACGACGCCTACGGACTGCCTGCCGAGCAATATGCCATTCAGACAGGGCAGCATCCCGAAAAAACAACTTCGGAGAATATAGCCCGCTATCGCGAACAGCTCGACAAGATAGGCTTCTCATTCGACTGGAGCCGCGAGGTGCGCACATGCGATCCGGAATACTACCGCTGGACGCAATGGGCGTTCATGCAGATGTTCAATTCTTATTTTGACCTCGATCTGAACAAGGCAATGCCTGTGACAAGACTTGTGGAGCATTTCGAAGCAAACGGATCGGAGGGTATAAATCCGGCGGCCGGCAAGGAACTGCATTTCACGGCCGACGAATGGAACGCTCTCTCCGAAAAGGAGCAGCGCGAACGCCTTATGAACTACCGCATAGCCTATCAGGGAGAGACTATGGTCAACTGGTGTCCCCAACTCGGCACCGTTCTCGCCAACGACGAGGTAAGCGAGGGTCTGAGCGTACGCGGCGGTTACCCTGTCGAACAAAAGATGATGAACCAGTGGTGCCTGCGTGTTTCGGCTTATGCGCCGCGACTTCTCGAAGGTCTTGACACACTCGACTGGAGCGATTCTCTAAAGGAGACCCAACGTAACTGGATCGGCCGTTCCGAAGGCGCGGAAATGCGTTTCGATGTAGCGGATTCCGACATTTCTCTCGAGATCTTCACCACACGCGCCGACACAGTGTTCGGCGTCACATTCATGGTTCTTGCACCGGAATCGAAATATGTCTCTCTACTGATAACGCCCGACCATCAGGCGGAGGTCGAAGCATACCTCGAGGAAGTAAAACACAAAACCGAGCGTGAACGTCAGATCGAGAAAAAAGTATCGGGAGTCTTCACCGGAAGCTATGCGGTCAATCCACTGACGGGAAAGAAAATTCCCGTCTGGGTCAGCGATTATGTCCTTGCCGGCTACGGTACAGGCGCCATCATGGCGGTTCCGGCCCACGACTCACGCGACTATGCGTTCGCCCGACATTTCGGACTTCCCGTGATTCCTCTTATCGAAGGAGCCGACGTCTCCGAACAGAGTTTCGACGCCAAGGAGGGAAAAATGATAAACTCCCAAGGCCCGAAGCTTGATCTTAACGGACTCGAAGTAAAAGATGCCATAGCGAAGACAAAACAATATATCGAAGAGAGCGGTCTCGGCAAGGTAAAGACCAATTACCGTCTGCGCGACGCGATATTCTCGCGTCAGCGCTATTGGGGCGAACCCTTCCCCGTCTACTATAAGGATGGCACCGCATATCTGATGGAAGAAAAAGATCTGCCTCTTCAGCTTCCGCCGGTGTCGAGCTACCTTCCCACCGAAGACGGACAGCCGCCTCTGGCCCGCGCCGAAGGCTGGACCACACCCGAGGGTTATCCTGTCGAAGTGTGTACGATGCCGGGATTCGCAGGCTCATCGGCCTACTACCTCCGCTATATGGATCCACACAATGACAAGGCGCTTGTCGGGAAAGAGGCTGATGAATACTGGCGCAATGTAGACCTCTATGTAGGAGGTGCTGAGCACGCCACGGGACACCTGATCTATTCCCGCTTCTGGAACAAATTCCTTTACGATATAGGGGCCGTCGCCGAACAGGAACCCTTCAAAAAGCTTATCAACCAGGGCATGATCCAGGGCAGAAGCAACTTCGTGTACCGGATCAAGAACACCAACACTTTTGTCAGCCACGGGCTCCGCAAGGATCATGACACGACGCCGATCCGCGTCGACATATCCATGGTCCAGAACGATGTGCTCGATACAGACCGGTTCCGCAACTGGCGTCCCGAATTCGCGGATGCGGAATTCATACTCGAGGATGGAAAATACATCTGCGGCTATGCAGTCGAAAAGATGTCCAAATCGATGTTCAATGTAGTGAATCCCGATGATATAGTAGACCGCTATGGCGCCGACACACTCCGTCTCTACGAGATGTTCCTCGGCCCCGTAGAGCAGTCGAAACCCTGGGACACCAACGGCATAGACGGTGTGAACCGTTTTCTCAAAAAACTGTGGGGACTTTTCGACAAGGCGGATCTCTCGGCAAATACCGAAATGTCAAAAGAGGAAAAGAAGGCTGTCCACAAACTTATAAAGAAAGTGACTCAGGACATAGAAAACTTCTCGTTCAACACTTCGGTGTCAGCCTTCATGATCGCCGTCAACGAACTGTCGTCGCTGAAATCGACCAACCGCACCGCAGTCGAACTCATAACGCGTGTCATAGCGCCTTTCGCACCCCATATGGCCGAAGAGTTCTGGCACAGACTGGGTAACGAAGGCAGTGTGGTCGATGCCGCATGGCCGGCTTATGACGAATCGGCTCTGACAGAAGACACTGTCAGATATCCGGTGTCATTCAACGGCAAAACCCGTTATATGATCGACGCGCCAGCTGACGCCACCAAAGAAGAAGTCGAGAAAATGGCACTTGCCGATGCATCGGCCGAAAAATGGCTTTCAGGCAAAGAGCCCCGAAAGGTCATAGTAGTTCCCGGCAGAATTGTCAATATCGTTCTCTGACCGCCCTTAAAAACAAATCCCGCGCCTCTGCTGAAGTGCGGGATTTGTTTTTGTCTCACGGGGAAGCCGAAGACATGTTGACGGTGTCAATTAATCAAAACATAATTAAAAATATACTTATGATAAAAATGATGCTCATCGCTGGCGCAGGCGGATTCGCAGGCACCTGTAGCCGTTTTCTCATAGGCAAGTGGACAGCCGGCATATATCACGGGGCCTTCCCTATGGGAACGTTTCTTGTCAACATTATCGGCTGCTTCATAATCGGTCTACTCTTGGGCCTTATTGAGAAAACACATGTCATGACACCGGAAGAGAATGTCCTCCTCATCACAGGATTCTGCGGAGGATTCACCACTTTCTCCGCTTTTGCCGATGACATGTGGAGGCTCGTCAACAAAGGAGACTGGACGACATTCGGCATCTATCTTGCCACAAGCGTCATACTGGGCGTGCTGCTGGTATGGGCCGGGCGCGCACTGGTGCGCTAAGCCGCAAACTCAGACATCCCAAAGCATCGACAGAAGAACCCTTTCTAAAGCACTTTCGGGTTGTGCGCCACCTCGACAAGAAGCCTCAGCGGATCATTCCGTTTGGGGCTTTTTTCCATTACATGCTCGAATACGAACTTACGGTGCACATCTGATCCTGTGAGATCGACCATGCCTTCCTTAAGAAGCCATTCGATCTTTTTCCGGGCCGTCTCGCCGTAACCGCCTACAATCGAGATATAATTGCACTGGAAGAGTACGCCGCGCGATTTCCATTTCGTATAATCGTTCTCGTTCATATAGCGGTAACGCTCCGGATGGGCGAGAACGGGCGTAAGGCCGGCAGACAGAATATTTTCTATCATCGTGTCCATGCCATAGGGAGGATTCACATAGGAGGTCTCAACAAGAAGATGATCACCGTTATCTCCGATAGGCAACAGATCCCCCGCCTTCAGACGCTCTTCAAACAAAGAGTCAAGCATATTCTCCGAAGCGAGCTTAAGCTCTATGCCTCCTTTATAATTCTCAAGAAGATCGGCGAAACGCTCGCGCAGGCGGGATGTCGAATTGGGGCAATCCTCCATGATGTGCGGAGTAAGCCAGACCTTGCGGACACCCCGCTCTTCCATCGCGTCAAGAGTCGAAAGCGACTCATCCATGGTCCGTATGCCGTCGTCCACGCCGGGCAATATATGTGAATGCCAATCGGTGAAATTCTCGAGGAGTTCCGACTTGCCAAGTTTGTCTACAGATTTAAAAGGCCACATAACAGGATAATAATTACACAGGTTTTATAACAGAGATACCTATTCGTAGAGACGCACACCCTGCGCACGTTCCCGATTGCGTATCAACTGCGTGATTAATACATTGAGCAGAATCCAGAGCACCATATCGCCCGCTATGATCCATGTAGGATTGAGATAGGAAGAAAGAGCGAGATTCAGGAGTATAAACATCACATCCGCCACCAGGATAGTAATCAGAGCCTCCCATTGCCGACATCCGAGTGCAAGCAGCTTATGGTGGATATGACACTTGTCCGGCAGAAAAGGGTTATGACCGTTGCGCAAACGATGCAAAAAGACTCTGGCTACATCGAAACAGGGCACAATGATCGGGGCGATCGCCCCGACCATCATGTTGCCATCCGCGACATCAGTGCCTTTCGGCAGGTCAAATATACGGATAGACAGAAAAGCCAGTACCATTCCGATCGTAAGCGAGCCGGTATCGCCCATAAATATTTTTGTATGATTTTCGGCTGAGCCGAACACATTATAATAAAAAAACGGAAGTAACGTGCCGAGAGTCGCACCTGCAAGAAGAGCATCGGCATATTCGCCTGCTCTGAAAAATATATAGCTGTAAAATATAAGAGCCACCCCACTCAATCCAGAAGCCAGACCGTCGATTCCATCAATCAGGTTAATGGCATTGACCACATATATCACAAGAAACACCGTGATAATCCACCCGGCTATATCAGGCAGCGAATCAATTCCGACAAAACCATACAGATCCTTTATATAGCAACCCGAAATCACGATTAAAGCTCCGGCAATGATCTGGAACAGGAATTTACTGCGATAGCGCACTCCTATCAGATCATCCGCAATTCCGACAAGGAAGAGGAGCATAAGAGCACAAAGGAGAAATCTGACAGCCACCATCGCCGACTCCAAAGCCTCATGATGACCGGCCACGTTAAGCCTGATATCACAGCCTATGACAAGAAAGAACGAAAAGATAAACGCCGGCATAAACGATATGCCCCCGAGCCGGGGCACCAAACCACGGTGTATCTTACGTTCGTCAATCCCGTCAAACAGAGATCTTTTAAACGCGATCTTGATGATACTCGGGATTATTATTCCGGCAAGCACCAGCGACACTATCAGACACAAGAAGTAATTTTCAATCCATAAAGTCATAAGTCGTTGATTAAATAGATTTTAAAAGATCACTAATATTTACGGTTCAAGACAAGGTACATATTGCATATGCTCAAGCCTATCTCTTGAACTTTTCCACTCAGGCCAAAACTCCAGAATCTGAAAATATTTTGTAAAAGCACTTGGATGCAAAATTACAAAATTTAATCCTCACTACAAAATAACAGACTCTGTTTTAACAATTTTGCAACTGTTTCTATCGGAAAACCATAAATTTCCCGACAAGAATACTCTAATATCAGCAGATAGGCCTGTGAACGGATCTGAATAGAGTCTGCTATTGAGCCGAATAAAAATCAAGAAGGTGTTTCAAAATAAAATCGGGCCGGTTGTTTAAGCTGTCATATTGTCTCGCCCGCATATTCCATATGTCGTCCGAGAACTGTGCAACAAATCATTTCAATGTCCTTGACAAAAGAATAATGGTCAAGATAATAAAGGTTGATACGCACCTTGTCGGGAAAAATCACCTTGTCGTTATACGCTTTGGGATCAGGCATGGAAGCAAGCATCTCTTCCTCATCCCGATATTTCAACGACGCTGGTCCGGTGATTCCGGGACGCAATTTAAGAATATCGCGGTCCTTTCCTGTCAGTTCGTCGGCATAGCCGGGCACATCGGGGCGTGGTCCGACAAAACTCATATCACCGATAAGCACATTCCACAACTCAGGCAGCTCATCGAGTTTATATTTACGCAACACAGCTCCGAGCGGCGTGATACGACTCTCGCCGGCAACTGACACGGAAGATCCTTTCTGGTCGGCATCCATGGTCCGGAACTTATACATCGTAAACAGACGCCCGTTGCGTCCCACACGCCTCTGTCTGAAAATCACGGGACCGTCGGGCATCTTCCCCCTTATAAAGACAGCCACAATCAGAAGCACAGGCCACAGACACACCAGCCCGACCAACGCCATAAGCCTGTCAAAAACAAATTTCAGCGCCATCTGACCTTAGTGCTCGTTATAATCCTGATATTTCTTCGGGAGAAAGTCCGGTCACAGATGTAATGATACTCGTAAGAAGTCCCTGCCTCTTCATCTTCCGCGCCATTTCCAACACTGCAGCGGCACGCCCTTCAGCACAACCCTCCGCACGGCCTTCAGCACGGCCTTCAGCGCGTCCTTCAGCGCGTCCTTCAGCGCGTCCCTCGTTAAAGCCGATAGCATGTCCTTCCGAACGGGCTTCCGTCATCTCAGCCTTATAGTCTCTGGCTTTTTTTACGTCATAGTCATACAGCCGACGCTCATCCTCCGACAGTCCGGCGACGCTGCTTATCTTGGCGAGACGCTCGAAAACATCTCTGTGTGTAAACGGTATTGCCTTCATTTCTGCCATATTTTTAAGTGTATAGATCCATTTGTCAAACTCTGAATCACAGTCATCAAGACTCTTTTTAAAAGCAGGCAACTGTATAAATGCATAACGCATAAGATTGGATACAGGTTTACCTGTCTGCGTATCGCACAACCTAAGATGCTGGACGAGATCATGCGGAAATCCCTTTACAAAGAAATCGCAGAAAAACACACCTACCACGGGTATTACGCTATAATCCCAGTCATCGTTCTGCTTTCCGCCGCTTCTCAATCCCTGTTCATAAATGGCACGCGACACATAATACACAGCCCTGCCGAAGAAATTAGGCTTGGACTGACGCTGCATCTCTACAATGAAACGGTGTCCGTTTTCCGTCTCGCACAATATGTCATAGATAACACTTCGGTCATCAAGACGCTCCTTGCTGCGCTCATTGTTAAGATAGCGCAACTCCTTTATCTTGTCGAAATCTTTCTGACCGTCAAAAAGGTCATTGAGGAATTCGCGCAAGACCTCGTTAGACGAGTTTTCCTTGCCGAATACAATTTTAAAACCTACATCCGTAAACGGATCGACAAACTTTCCCATGACGTGCAATTTATTGACACCTATTCAACTGCAAATATAATCAATTTCTCTCTAAATTCAAAACCGGCCCTTATCTTTAACCAAAATGCAACGCTGTGATTGTCAATCAATATACAAGCTTCTTATATGTGCCACATACCAGATTAAGAGCGGTAAGAAAAAGACTCTTTACAGTTCCCGCCCCCAACACCTGTCTGAATAACATGTAATGCCATTTGATCAATTTAAGATAACTGCTATTGCTTATGGATCCCGGTCTTTTGCGATATGATGCAAGAGTTTCGTCAAGAAGCCGACAGTCAGCTTTTGCGGAGGCCATGAGCCAAAGTGCATAATCATTGTTCTTGCGAATAGAAGGGATCTGCAACAACCCGATCTTCTCCACATCATACATTACAGTAAGACATCCCGGCCAACAATAAGAAAGCATACCTGTTCTGGAAATTCGTTTGGGACCGGTTATACGTTTAGACAACACTATCCCGCGAGGATCTATTTCTCTATAATTCGTATATGAGAAAGCCGCCGAATTTTCATTCATGAATGCAAGCTGCCTTTCGAGTTTCTCTGTGTCCCATAGATCATCGCAGTCAAGAAATGCGATCCAGCGGCCTTTGGCCATTTTCAATGCCAGATTTCGCGCTATGGCTGCCCCACTGTTCTTTTCGAGCTTGTGATATTTTATTCTGCTGTCATCAAATCCGCTGACAATTTTAGCCGAATCATCCGTAGAACAGTCATCAACTATCAGCAATTCCCAATTGTCATAAGTCTGATCAATAACACTCTGAATAGTCTGTGCTATAAAATCACCGCAATTATAGCATGGCGAAATAATGGAAACAAGCCCGTAATTATTCATATAAAAGATACTTAACAGAATAGAGTCGATAATTTTTCTTTTGAGAACTGAACAAAAGCCTGTGGGAATTTAAATTCCTTACAATTCTTGATCTTTAACAGAGCCTCTCCAAACTCCGTAGGATCATCTATATATTCTATGCCATTTCCTTTTTTAAGATAATCCCCATAATACTTTTGCGAGAAATTATCCTGATTATAAAAGATAGTAGGTTTATTATAATAAGCCGCCTCAAGACAAGTGGTTGAATAAACCGTGCAATGAATGTCACACCATTTCAGGTATTCGTAAATGTTCACACCCGGTTTATATAGAAGATTTGATATATCATCCGGAAAATTCGGAATGTCAAAACGTGGCACAAAAACAAACAATTGTTTCGGATTTTCCTTACTTACTTTCTTAATAAACTCTATGTTCTGCGGAACTATGGCATCCTGTCCTGCAAAAACGACTATATAATCATATCTTTCACGATATTCTGCAAAAGGATCTCTATTGAAAGCCTTATCACATTTCTCAAGAATATACAGTCCGGTAGGAATTATTTCTTTAGCGTAATATGGATTCTCTTGTTTGAAATATTCCTCTTCCCGATCCCCATATACACACATCGCGTCAGGATAAAATATTGAGGTATGACGATAAACATATGCATTATGGGAAGATCCGGCAACCCCATGCTGCAATTCAATCACTTTGATTTTCATATCATGAAAAGCCCATAGATATCCCATAACCGTGTAGGGACATTCGACAACAACTTTATCCGGACGCCCTGCAATACGCATAAGGGATTTTATCACCGAACGCTGCGCAAGGAGAAATCTTATAAAATATCTGTAATCAAACCTCACGCCAAGTTTATCGAGGATCTCTGCAATGATATGTTCATTCTCAACGGTCAACTTCCTGAATCTTTTAAATCTTTCTGTTATGTGTACAGCTAAAAGAATCCAGGACTCACTTACAATTTCTTTTTCCTCAATTTCATTTTTTTTGTGATGCCCCTCCAGCAAAGAAGGTTTTTCTATAAAAAAACAATCCTGAATCAGACTATTCGCAAAACCGGAGACACGATGGATATATTTACCCTTGATTTCTTTCCGGCGCTCTCCACCGTTAAATAACCAGACCTTGTGGTGTTTCAGATATTTTAAGGGATTGAATGCAAACAAGGACCTCAGTACGATCTTCACTTTCCCGGCGGAAATATCATGCGAATGTTCATTCTTAGTATGTGCCATCACCTGAAACAGATACAGTCTCAGCCAAGGCCACACCGGAACACCTTCGGTGCGTACACTTTCCACATCATAATTGCCTTCTATCTCTTCAAGTTTTTTTAATGCCTCAAGATAATTCATTGTATCAACTTCTTATATATACAGGTATACATATCGGCGATCTTTTGCCAATTCAGACTGCCATCTGTGGTACGCCCGGATTCTCTCTCCTTTATCCAATCAATAAGCTTGTCATCCCATATAATCCCTTCTTCAAGTGATATTACTCTATAGCGTGATTCATTCTCGGGAGAATTGGCAAGCGTTCTTACGACATCTTGATTTACCAGAATCTTCAAACCGGTTGTGTAGGCTTCAATTTCAGACAATGCCTGACCCTCGGCATAACTCGTATGGGCATACACGTCTGCCGCTGAATAATAACGATAAAGATCCTCTCCCGGAATATATCCTATAAGTCTGATTCTATCCTCCTGTCCGTTGTTTTGAATCCATTTCTCTATCTTTTCTTTATCGGGACCTGAGCCTATAAGCAAATACTCGTAATCAATCCCACAATCTTTCAACTGATTCATGAAATCCAGCTGTCCCTTGCGATGTTGAAGCGATCCTACAGTGATAAAGACGGTTCTGTCATCAGGTATGTTCCACTCATGACGTATGGTTTGGCGTGCTTTCTCATCATATCTGAATTTATCCACATCGACTCCATTGGGAATGACCGACCGCTTTTTATCAGGAACATGAAAATAACTTAACAGTCTGTTTATATCTTCCGTAAGTCCAGTGGCATAATCTATACGTGCCAAAGACTCGATATAAAGCTTCCTTCTGTGTTCATTTCCCTCGACTCCCAAAATACCATGACAGGTTATAATCGACTTTATTTCTTCTTTTTTTCCCGTATGGGAAAATGGGATTACATTATCAATACTGTGCAGATGCACACAATCAGGAGACATCTTGTCTATGACCCTATCCATATTGGCCCGATAGAACAACGCACGCAAAGGGGAATAATCAAGATATGCGCGATAATCCTGCAATTCCCTATACAATTTCAAAGGATGCAAGAATAATGATTTCAGAAGTTTTCCAATTGAAAATGTATATCCGAAATATTTTGGATCAAGAGTTTTTTTATCTTTTGCATTTAATGCGAGAGTCTTATAAGATATTCCGGAATAGTCTTGTCGAGACAACTCATACACCACCTTTCCCATACCGGTAGTGTAATTGCCTCCCATTTCCACAGGAAGCTGCCCGATCGCAAGAACTCTTTTTATTTCTCTTTTATCAGACATGATTCTAATTTAATAAACCGAACGAGTTCAATGAAAACATTCTCTTTCCAACAATTTATTAAAATGTTCCTCATCTCTATATTTTATGACTTTTGCAGGATTTCCACCCACTACAGCCATGGGAGGGACATCTTTTACCACCACAGACCCAACTGCGACAACAGCACCTTGACCTATATGCACATCACCGGAGATGGTTACATCTGTTCCCAACCATACAAAATCATCAATAATAACTGTCTTATGCGTATTAAGATTCCCATATGGAATTGCTTCGCCATGATCATAATCATGACTTCCAAGCATTATTTTACAATTACTTCCTGAATGAAAATAACGTCCAATCCGAACTTCTCCTATACCCAATATATCTAATCCATTGCTATGAAAATGATCATCTATATACAGTTTAGCTCCTCCACTTACCCGACAGAAAGTTGATACACCTACATGTAGCCCATGTCGTTCACATTGCATTTTAAGAATCCTGCTCCAGAATTTGCTTCGGATCTTTCTATACAGTCTGATGATTGAATATAAGACTTTTTCCATTTAATTTTTTCGTATTTATTTATTGGCGTTATTGTTGTTATCTAGATCCGTTGAAATTCTTTTTTTCTTTGACTCCGGCGGTGTAAGTATATAAGATATTATAAACCATACTATCAATGCTATTGTACAGTTTGCAAATGAATAATAATAACCAAACAATCCCAATACCACAACCAGTGACAGAGCCCATATTCTTACAATCGGGCCCAATGTCAGTTTTTTTCGGGCTGCGGTGATAAAATAATTGGTTACTCTATTATAAAACAATATGAACACGGCAAGAACCAAACCTCCCGATATTGAATATATATATCCAAGAAAAGTTGAAAAAACCGGTATAAAAAGAGAGACATCTGATTGAACAGTCTCAGCCACTTCAAAGTAGCCGGCCCCACCTAATAAAAATGTTGTCAGCGGGAACAATTCACAAAGAGAATTAGCCGGTCTTACATATTCTATGAAATTGCAAAAGTTAATAAAAGATTGTCCAGCATAAGAAATCAAACCTCCTTCCGTGCCTTCAGTCCTGTCTTCAAAACGATCACTGGTTACAGCCATAAAATACGAGAAAATCGCAATCAAGACTATACTAACAACAATCGTAACCGTAAGTTTTTTCTTTTTACTCAGATATGGGTAAAAAATAAAAATAGACAATCCAAGAAAAAGTACCCAATAAACAAAATTGGAACGGTCAGCAATGTTTATAGCAACAAGAAGCATACTCATAGATCCTAACAATCCCATCACATTGTAGAAAAAGCCTTTCTTCCTGAAAGCGAGGTTATACATCGTAATCAATGTCATGATATTGGCACTTGGTGCTAAAATTTGGCATATCGCACAAATATATCGCGGAATGCCCTGAAGATGATTATAAAATGCCTCTGCATCACCGGTATATTGTTCATTCCGAATTTCAGCCAATGCATTGGATGTCAAAACTTCTTGTATACGAGTCAATGAAACTGCAAGAATTATACAAAATATTATAAAGTAACCATATGTCATATAATCAAGAAGCTTCTCAGCTTTAGGTGACAGGCGCGGATCAATCTTAGGCATTTTCCGGAGAAAAGGGAAAATACATATGCTTAATAATGTGATATAAAGTACGGGAGCATATGGCTGCATCGGATAATCACGCACCGACCAATCATAATAATTGCCCGAAACAAGAATTATCGACATGAATGATATGAACGTATATAATATAAGAATGTACGTTCCTATATTAAAAAAACCGTTGCGTTTCGTATTGAATATCAACAACAATCCGAAATATATAAAAGGTATTGCGACCATTCGTCAACCAATTTTTGAAATAATAAAATCAAAGAACTTAACCGGAGAAAGTTCCTTGGCATATGAATTATGAGAAACCTTACGGGGGATAGAATTAAAATCAATATCTTCCGGCTTCTCAAAATAAATGAATTGATCCTTATTGTAAAAGGGCGCTTTCAGGATAGCCTTATTGTCAGTCAGCAATACCTTGTCATAAAGTATTGCTTCCCATGTGCGAAGTGTGTAACCTGTCGCATTTCCCTGCATTATTTCCAATATAAAATCCGAACGCATCACATGCCGGAGATAATCTTTATATGAAATAAGCTATTTGATATAGTCTATTCCTGCTATCTTATTTTGCCCCGGTGATAACCTGCTCACCATAAAATCGCAACGCAAGCCGGCTTCTTTAAAGGCTTTATACGATTGTATGATCGAATCATAGCGTTTCTTGGCTGCTCCACAAAACGTCACATCGCTTTCAGGCAATGAGCCGGGATCCTGAATATCTACTGCAGAAAGGAAAGTCGGATAATAAAGAAATCCATGTGCATCCGCGTCATTTCTGTCATAACTGATAATAAGATCGGCATAACGGTCTGCTATAGTGTAATCAAGGTTTTTCCCTGTTTCATACAAGTCTTCCAGGTATACAGCAATTTTTGCTTCGGGATAACGTTGACGTATCAATTTGAAAATTTGCTCATTTTCCGGCTTAAGCCAACGCATCAGAAAGACAAAACACAATTGTTTGTAGCATTCTGCATAATCTCCGATCTGCCATCTGCGCCACACACCAAGACCATCGAGATGGTGCACTTTTTTCAGGCGTCCATGCTCACAGAACTTTTGCAATCCCGATAAAAGGGAACTTCCGGAATAATACCGCACTGGATTGGAAACATATTCCACATTTCCCTCAAAAACCGCATCGGTAAACATGACATTGAAATAATCAATCTCATAACCGTATACCACGAAATGCCAGTCTTTCCTATTCATCGTCTCAATATCATTTTACGAAGTTGTACGCGTTCGTTTTTATTAAGAACAACAAAAAAAGCAACCATCCCTCCACATATACACACATATAAAGATGATATCCACAACAGCGTTGACGGTGCCAGTCTTTCACATCCCACCCAAAGAAGAGGCAAAATAATACACAAGAAAAGAATAACAGGACCTATTACTTTAGAAAAATAAAGTTTTACAGGAAAAGCCAAGAGTGTTTTCATATAATAAAGGCCTATTCCCATATTAAGTAATCCTCGTGAAAATATACGCGCATACAGCACATATGCAGCCGATATACCTCCCTTCAGCATAAAATAATAAAGCGAGAGTTCTATGGCTGCGCTTACCGTCAAGGCAATCTGATATTTCCGGATAGTTCCAGTCGCAAGAATGGCACAATTATATGGTCCCGATACCGCATCAATAACACAACACACGGTTATCAGACGGCAGAAGGCCACCGTATAATCCGGCACTTCCGACAGCCACATACGAAGAATAAGAGGCATATTTACAATTATTATCAATGCAGGGATACACACGATAATAAATGAAAATTTGGAAGTCGAGAAGATCAGGGAACGCAGATATCCATCCTCATTCTGCGCATATGCTTTGACAATCTGTGGTCTGAAAGAAGTCTGGAAACTATTGATAAATTGCGTCACGGCGGCATTGACCTGATTTGCAATACCCATGGCCGCATTCGCCACAAGACCAACAAAGACATTCAGAAGAAAAATAATACCTTTCTGACTTATAATATTGGATATGCTTCCAAGCACATTCCACCCCGAGAAATAAAGCATTTCCCGGAATAATTTGCCATTCCATATGAAATGAAACCGACATGTATCAAACCTATGTATGCAATAAAATCTATAAACAAACAGCATTATTACCGATTCCGCAAGCAACAGTAAACAATAGAAGACAAGTTTATCCATAGGAGAGACTGCCAGAAGATATACAATTCCCAATTTAAGGAAAGAATCAGCTATTGTGGCATATGCGAAAAAGGTCATTCTCTCATAAGCTATTATAGTCGATTCATATGAAACACGCATGAAATTGACGGCAAAAGTCGCTATAGACAATTGAAACGCCCATCTGGCCGCCGGAAGCATCGAAGGCTCGATGTTCATCTCGGAATTGACAAACCACATGCCCAGCGTCTCACAAAGCAATACAAGAACACCTATAATGATAAACTGTGTTATAATGCTTGTGGAAAAGACACACGACACCTCGTTTCTGTCTCTTTTTCCTAAAGCAAATGTCAGAAAACGCTGAATGGCCTGAGTTATACTTGCATTGAGAAAAGAAAAGAGAACGACAACTCCCGCCACTACGTTGTAAACCCCATAATAATCTTCTCCGAGTTGTCTGAGCAGAATTCTTGTCACAACGAGGGCGACAACCATAGCTATGGCTGTCCGCACATACAATGCAAGCGCATTCTTGACGATACGCTTCTTATTTGCTTCCTGATCAATCACACTTATTGTCTGTCAAGCACTATCTCCTCTATAAGAGCTCTTATTTTATCCCGACCTATTATTTTTTCCACAAACTCACGGAAGCATCCTTGACCACCCTTGCATTCCAACGGGACGTTTGCAAGTTCCATGATATAATCCGGTGCTCCGCAAGGCACTCCTGCCCATCCTGCCGCTTTCAGCAACTGCCAGTCATTGATATCGTCCCCGATATACGCGACATCACAGATTTCAATACCCAGATCCGAACATAGATTCTTTACAACTTTCAGCTTATCTTTAACTCCCTGAAAAAGATAGTCTACTTTGAGTTTCCGCGCACGTCGAGCAACAATGTCTGTCTCTTCTCCGGTGATTATTCCCGTAGGAATTCCGGCAGTGCGTGCAAACAGAATGCCTGCACTGTCATATGTATGAAATTTTTTCCATTCATTCCCGGTCTGGTCGTAATACATTCCACCGTCCGTCCAGACACCGTCTATATCCGTCAGAATGAGTTTAGGCAATAACCCGCCACGTCTTTCTTTCATACCACATATTATTCTATATATGACGGATAAATCACTTCATTGGCAGGAATATCCTTTAACGTGCGGTGTCCTATGACTTTATCTTTATCGGCCCATTTGAATCCGTCTCCCGGGCTTAACATATGAATATCGTCTATTGTCAGATTTTCTCCTTTTCTTATCGCCCTACGGGTTGCGATTGACCGTTCAAGTTTGACTTTGGAACCGGAAACGCATTCTTCGATATAAAGATCTTCGATTCCCATCCATCTTTCCGCTACTCTTATATCACGGACCATTCTGTTTACTCCATCCGGGCCAAGTGAACCGGCCTGATCGGTTCCTTTCATGCGTCTATCTATAGTTATATGCTTCTCTATAATTTCAACGCCCATCCCGATAGCTACTACCGGTGCGGAGATTCCTATGGTATGATCGGAAAAACCTATAGTATACTGCGGATAAAGCTTCTTGAGATATGTGATGGTGCGTAGGTTCAGATTGTCCGGATGTGTTGGATATTGTGACACGCAATGCAGAATCGATATATTGTCATGATAACGGGTAATTACATCCAAAGCATCATCCAATTCCTTTTTTCCGGCCATACCAGTTGAGAGTATGATCGGTATTTTCGTCTCGGCAAGAGCAGCAAGCAAAGGTAGATTAGTCAGATCGCGGCTTGCGACTTTCAGACGGTCAGGCGTAAAAAGTTTCAATAAAGACAGACATCCTTTCGCACAAAGAGTCTCGACAAAATCAAGACCCTTATCCTTTGCATGTCTGTATACTTCCAGATGCTCTTCATCTGACAATTCCAGAAAAGCCCGATGCTCTCCATATGTCTTGCCGAAAGAATTCGGGGTATCATATGGGCGAGCCATCTGGGATGCTGATAATTCCTCATTTAAATCCCGTTTGGTGAGTTTCACAGCATTCATAGGTGCCAGATCAAGACCAAAAACCTCTTCTCTGACGGGCCGGGAAACAAGATCCACGATAAGATTTGCGATATCGACCGAACCGTTATGGTTCTGTCCTATTTCTCCGATAATGTATGTTTCTTTCACAGTCTACTTTGTATTATTCATTATTGTACGGCTCATCGTCTCATAATATTCACGATGTCCTTCAAGATAATCGATAAGCGATTTCGGTGTCATTTTTCTTTCATCACCTTTAACGTCAGAATAGATAGCGCGCTGGACAATATAATCGTCCTCTGTATCCATTGTGAGACGAAGATTCTCATGTTTCTCCACTTCCGGATCAATCTGTATAAAGCTGCACGCAAATTCATCCGGATGGGTATAAATAAAATTCGTCACATGTTCGTGATATAATTTGTCAGATGTCATCCCTGCTGCCTTTTTAAGAGCATCAAGTGTCACACCTTCCGTCCAGAATCCATAATGTGTCTTTATTGAAGGAGTTCCATCCGATTTTCTGAATGAAACATAATCATGAGATGTATCGGTATCCAATAAATTATAAAGAATCTTAAGATTCTCCATATCAAGAAAAACATTATCGGCGCAGACACGTATCACTTTATGCGCACCAATACTCTCTGCGGCTCTTATAAAACGGTCAAGAACATCCGATTCACTTCCTCTAAACACTTCAAGACCTTCTTTTCTTGCGATGTCTTCTATCTGATCGTCTCTTTCATCAGTAGTCGTTGCCACTATTATTCTCGCATCGGTATCCACCAGCGCGGATGATATTCTGCCAAGCAGTACTGCAAGAACAGGACGCTCTCCGTCAAAAGGAAGCGCCATTTTATTGGGCAGGCGCGTAGAACCTGTACGAGCCTGAATGATAACTGCCGTTTTAGACATGATTTTGCCTGTTTAATTTTTTATTTACGGCCTTTTGCCTCTACTCCGTAATGATAACCGTCACTGTAAACCGACTTGTAGGAAGAAGCAGTAGTGCCGGTACCGTTAAGAATAAGAGTCATGTTTTTATACATTTTCTTGGTGTAATAGCTTTCAAGTTCCGGCAATGAGGCCCGCTCGAAATTACCCACACGAATTACAAACACACAATTGTCAACAACCGATTCTATGAGTTTCGAATCCGCCATAGCCGTGACAGGGGGACAGTCGATGAGCACATAGTCATACACTTTGCCGAGTTCCTTGACAAGATGACCGAAATTTGGACCTTCGAGAAGTTCTGTAGGATTGGGAGGGAATTTACCGACAGGGAGAACATCGGCCCCATGCATCTTTGGATCGGAGACGACAAGTGACCTCCAGTCAGTGATGCGATTGCTCAGATAATCGGACAAGCCTTTTGAGGGGGACCCTATTATCTCGGAGGTCGAAGCATGACGCATGTCTCCGTCTACAACTATGACCTTCTGGTCACGAAGCGCGAATGCTACAGCAAGATTAGTGGAAATGCATGACTTGCCGCTGCCGGGATTAAACGAAGTAATCATCGTGACCACTCCCTTTTCATCGGAATCGGAAATTGCTTTGCGCTGTTCGTTGATAAACTTCACGTTCGCTCTCAACACACGGAACGCATCATTGATTATATTCCTGTTTCCTGGTTCGACTACAATCGGATCACCATCTTGCTTATTTCGGCGGAATAAAGATTTTTTGTGAGACGCACGGAAATCCGGAATTTCTCCTATCAGCGGTATTGTCAGACCTTCGATATCTTTTTTGCCACGTATGCGTGTATTAAGCAATTCCTTAAGATAATTTATACCGAATGGAATAAAAAGGCCTAACAGAAACGCGCCGGCAAGAATGATTTTCTTGCGCGGAGCAACCGGTTTGTCGGTTCCGAAAGGTTTCAGTATCACTTCCGTATTATTGGCAGTGTATGCCTTGCTCAATTCATTTTCCTCACGTTTCTGCAACAGGTAAAGATACAGACTCTCTTTCACCTTCTGCTGACGTTCCACACCAAGAAGATAGTTTGCCCGCGTCGGAGTGCTCGCGATCTGAGACTGCGCCATCCCCTTTCGTGCCTGCACATTGCGTAATTGCGCAGTCAGACTTGCTATCTCATTGTCCATGGCATCGACAATAGCCGCACGCATGGACGCAAGTTCGGAATCAAGAGTCTTGATCATCGGATGATTTTCCGATGAGTTTGATACATAGCGATTGCGTTCAAGCAGTTTCTCGTTATATTCCGTTATCTGCCGTTCTATAGCCACATTATCGATACCGGAATTTGACGGAAGAACTTCATTACGACCAGAAGCGTTGCCAAGATACTGACGCATATAGCGTGTTACCTGCAATTGGTTGTTAAGATCCAGAAGCTGCTTGTCTGCAGTCTGATTATCAAGCATATAGATTGAAGCGGCCTGCTTCACATCCGGTAAAAGATGCTCTGACTGATAGTTGGCTATATCCTTATCAACACCGCCGAGTTCTCTTTCGAGACTTATAAGACGATCGTTTATAAACTTGTTGGTCGCAACCGACACCTCATTACGCTTTTCAATAGAACGCTCATTATAGACATCGATCAATGTATTAATGATATCTTCCGCCCGATCAGTAGAGTTATCAAGAGCGATGATCTCTACAGTATTGCCATGTTTATCCTCAAGATGAATATTGAATTTACTGCTGTAAGCCTGAATGGCGGATATCATGGGAATATGTCTCACTATTACAGTATAGTCTTCACCCGGCTTATAGAAAGGAGTCGCAGATACCGTGAGCGGCCCTATCTCGGTCTTGACAGTCTGACCAAGTCTGAACGGTGCGGGAGAAGGCAGTCTGTCTTTTTCCCATTTCATGTCGGAAAGAGTCACAATCCCTTCAGACGACACCGACACACGCATGGACGCGGCATCATCCTCCGAAATCGAAGGAAGACTGACAATAATCGGCAATGTCGGCCCATAAGCTACAGTAGAACCTATCATTTTGGGGATTTCATAACTCATATCGAGTTTAAGACGAGATATGACTTCCCTGATGACATCCATGCTCTTGAGTTTTATGATCTCATCAATCTGATTAGTGCTTGTACTGACAAGGCCCATATCAGCAAAAGTACTAAGTTGAGAATTAATAGAACCTCCGTTGCTCTCATCATTGATTACAATCTTGGCGGTACGCGTATATACAGGTTTTGATCTCTGCACATAAATAAAGGCAACACCTACACAAACTATCACCGAGAGCAATATCCACGGCCAATGCCGGAGCGTATTTTGAACGACTTCCGACACTTTTACCTTAACGGACACGTCTTTTATTTCTTCATTATCCATAGCAAGGGGGTTTGCCTCTCAAGACAAACTAAGTAAAGTAGAGTAATTTATAAGAGTTATTTCATGAGTTTACAAAACCATGGTTATTTGACATCGAGACATTCGTAGCGGGAATGCTGCGACTTGTATTCAGGTACGATACTTTTCATCCGTGCTACCATCTTCATGTCATCGTATGTCTCGCATGTGGCCACAAGATCCGCGATCTTATCCTCAACATCGCTGAATTCATATTCACGGACTTTAGCAACCTTTATTTTCGGATGGAATGTGGGCAAAGTGACTTCCTGATCGTTCAGAACCTCTTCATAGAGTTTCTCGCCGTCGCGCAGACCTGTGAAAACAATCTCCACATCCTTCGCCCCGCTCAACCGAATCATGCGCCGTGCAAGGTCGGCAATCTTTACCGGCTCGCCCATATCGAAGACATAGATCTCTCCGCCATTACCCATAGTGCCGGCCTCGATGACGAGTTTACATGCCTCGGGTATCAGCATGAAGAACCGGATTATATCAGGATGGGTCACCGTCACAGGCCCTCCTTCGCGAATCTGTTTCTGGAACAAAGGAATGACCGAACCGTTGGAACCCAGCACATTGCCGAAGCGTGTTGTCACAAATTGTGTGCGGCCTTTGACGATGCCGTCCTTTACGGCCTTGTCAAGCGACTGGACGTATATCTCGCATATGCGCTTCGAGCAGCCCATCACGTTAGTCGGATTGACCGCCTTGTCGGTCGAGACCATAACGAATTTACGCGTGCCGTGTTTCACCGCAAGGTCGGCAATCACTTTTGTGCCGTAGACATTGTTGATTATACTTTCATATGGATTGTCCTCCATCATCGGAACATGCTTGTAGGCCGCCGCATGAAAGACATAGTCAGGACGCGTCTCGCTGAAGAGATGTTCCATCATATCCGCGTCGGTGATGTCTGCCACTATAGTATCCGACTGGATGTCGGGCCAGCTGTCTCGCATTTCGAGCCTGACATCGTGCATCGGCGTCTCGGCCTGATCGATCAGCACCATTCTGGAGGGACGATAAGCCGCGATCTGTCGCACCATTTCTGATCCGATACTTCCTGCCGCACCTGTTATCATGACAGTCTTGCCTGAGAGAAGATCGGCCGCGGCTTTCATATCCACATCGATCTTCTGGCGCGGCAACAGGTCTTCGACATCTACGGGACGCAGATCACGGACGCGGAAATCTGAATGCAAGTCCCATTTCTGGGCACCGGAAAACACAAGTATCTTTATGCCGGCATCAGCAAGAGATTCGATAAACTCGCGGCGTTCACGCAGGAAATTCATTTTGAGCGGGGAGACTATCAGAGTGTCCACATTGGCATCACGCATACGCTCCAGAAGCCTATTGTCAAAAGGCCACACATGCACTCCAAGCAACCGGCGGTTTTCCATATCCGGCTCCTCGGTGACAAAACCCGCGACTTTATAATCGCTGTTTTCCGCTGAATTAAGGTTTTTTGCTATCGCCACACCTCCCGCCTTGACACCGAAGATATATACGGGAGTCCGCGGCTTATGATGGATGAACGATTCAAAAAGGGTCTTCACCCACACCCGTGATACCCAGAGGAATGTTATGACCAGAAGTCCGAACAATATTATGTCAGGCATACCGAACCTCATCATAAGGCCCGACGGCACCAACGCGAATTGCAGCAATATCACAAGGGCGACGGCAAGCAACACAGCTGCCGTGACACGCGTCAGATCGGAAAACGACGAGTATCGTATCACTCCGACATATGTGTGAAAAATACGGAATCCTATAAGAAAACAGAGTAAAAAAACCGCAAGGGTCCCTGCAAGCGAAGCAAACCCGTCAAGCATTGCCGAGACTCCATGATTGATCATATAGGCCAGAAATCCGGATACCATCACAAAGAAACAATCGACCAGAAGGATGCTCCAATAAGGCATCGCTTCACGCGAAAAATACCATCTGACCAGATCTTTAGGTGACTTCATATTTTTCTCAGGCTATTGCTGACTTAATGGCTTCCACTATATATTGAACGTCTTCGTCGGTCACATACGGGCCCGCAGGCAGACAGATACCCCGGTGGAATATGTCCTCGCTTACGCCGTTGCAATAAGCCGGCGCCTCCCGGTAGACAGGCTGACGGTGCATCGGTTTCCAGACCGGACGCGCCTCAATATCGGCCGCGTCAAGTATGACCCGCAAAGCCTCCACATTAGCATTGGGCTGACAGTCGGTGGTAGCGGTCATTGCGGTGTGTGTCACACCGGCCGCACCTCCCACGGCACCAGTGATCACGCTGCTGTACGCATTCTCCTGTCCCCTGACCTCAAGGGCGGCATCAAGCACAGCCGCACATAGCCAGAAATTGGAGTCATAACGATCCGACGGATTGGTATGCATTGTTATTCCCGGCACATCGGCCAGAAATCTGCAATAAAGTTCCTGAACATGACGGTGATGCGCTATGTGATCGTCGATCACTGTCATCTGTCCGCGTCCGATCCCCGCGCATACATTACTCATCCGGTAATTATACCCTATATGCTCATGTTGATAGTAGGGATAACTCTCCCGCGCCTGAGTGGCATAGAACAATATCTCTTTACCGGCCTTCTCATCCAGACATATAAGAGCTCCGCCGCCAGAGGTGGTGATCATTTTGTTGCCGTTGAACGAAAGGACTCCGTAACGTCCGAATGTACCGAGCACCTGACCGTCGAAACGCGAACCCAGGCCTTCCGCCGCATCCTCTATCACGGGAATGCCGTAGCGGTCCGCTATCTCCATTATACGGTCTATCTGATATGGCATCCCGTAAAGGGCCACCGGGACGATCGCCTTGGGGGTTTTACCTGTCTTGGCTATGCGGTCGCGTATCGCCTCCTCGAGAAGATCGGGATCCATGTTCCAAGATTCGCGTTCGGAATCCACAAATACCGGTACGGCTCCGAGATATGTGACAGGATGACTTGAAGCGCAAAAAGTGAATGACTGCACGATTACATCATCGCCCGGGCCCACACCGCATGCGAGCAATGCGAGATGCACTGCGGCTGTACCGGCGCTAAGACACACCACTTCACGGCCGAGAGAAGACTTGTTTACACGATGATTTACGAATTTTTCAAGGTCTTCTTCAAATGCGTTCACATTCGGCCCCATGGGAACAACCCAGTTAGTGTCGAACGCTTCTTTTATAAAGTCCATCTCTTTGCCGCTCATATGGGCAAGACACAGGTAAATTCGGTTTCTCATGTCAGATAATTATTCCATCTTTTATAACGTTCTTTAACGTGGAAAAGTATATTGTCTTTTATCTGCAAAAAGTACAATAGTGTTTTTTAGTGATTCCCCCCAATTTCACCATGACCGGGATATATCTGATATTCACGCGATATATTCTCAAGTTCGCGATACCACATTTCCGCCATTTTTCTGTCACTTTTCGGGAATGTCGCGACCACTTTCACTCCCGGTATATAGGAATCGCCTGTAAATATGCCGCCGTCGATAAGGAAACACAAGCAACTCATGTCGTGTCCCGGTGTCTCCATGACTGATATACTACACCCTTCGACAGGACTTATGACTTCTCCGTCGCTTACTGCTCTGATCATGGGAGAATCAATATTTATCGGGTCATCATGGTATCGTGAAAAATTCCACGCTGGTCTTGTCAATGCCGTTTTACCGAATTCCGATGTATAGACAGGAATCCCGGGATACATTTCCATTATTACAGACAAGCCGTAGATATGGTCATAGTGTGTGTGTGTAAGCAACACGGCCCTGAGCGTCAGTCCGGATTCGCGCAAGAAATCCGTCACCCGTCCGGTATCGCCCGGATCGACGATAAATCCTTCCTTGTCGTTATGGACTAAATAGGTATTGGAGGAGAAGACACTGTTGACAAACCTGATTATTTTCATTTTATGTCAGTTATGGCCATTGAATGCCTCGGCGGTCGCTGATCCTTCCCCTACTATTCCCTCGCGTCTGATAGTTTTCTTAAGTGTGGACCAGACTATCCTGCAGTCAGTCATGAACGACAGATGATCGACATACCAGACATCGTATTCGAATTTCCTGCACCATGTTATGGCATTTCTGCCATGGCACTGTGCCCAGCCAGTGATTCCCGGGCGCACTTCATGTCGACGGGCCTGCTCCGGAGAATACAAGGGAAGATATTTTACCAACAATGGCCGCGGACCGATAAGAGACATGTCGCCTTTAAAGACATTGATAAGCTGAGGAAGTTCATCTATCGATGTGGAACGCACAAAACGTCCCACTTTTGTCAATCTGCGCACGTCTGGCAGAAGTTCGCCGTCCCGGCCGCGTTCATCTGTCATTGTCTTGAATTTTATAATCTTGAAGATCTTTCCGTTAAGTCCGGGACGCTCCTGCGTAAAAAATGCACCGGCGCCTTTGTTGGCAAAATGAAGCCATGCCGTGACGACAGCAAGCGGCAAAGCGAGCACGACAAGCACACATCCGGAAGCCGCGATGTCTATGACGCGTTTGAAAAATGATTTATACAGATTCATGTTAAACGACTCCATTCAATTTGATTTCGGGGAATTCAGACAATCCTGCGGCAGCTTCTTCAACCGACACGAATTTGTAAATATCCAGTAGTCCCGACAGTCCTGCAAACGCCCGTTTGCGTCCGAGGTTGGATTTCACATACCGCAGGATCCTGTTTTTCATGGAACCCCTAACCTTGAAATAGCGCTCGAACTCATCACGCGACATCATCCGGGATTTGAAATCCACGAGATCCGCCATGTGGAAATAGCACATCACATAGTCCGTGCGGTCCATCTGTCCTTTTACAAAAGAAAGCGGCAAAAGACGGAAATATCCTCCTCCGGAGTAAGCTATGGGACGTCCTACGAAAGGAATACGGCCCATCGTCACAGGAAATTCATTTATTTCATTTATTCCCGTATTTATGCGGCACGGACGTTCGTTTCCTGCAAAAGCCGGGAAACCGCCGAAATCTCTTGTGCCGGGAAATACAGACGCGTCATTCTTTATGCCGCACTCCGCAAGCACGTCAAATGCCCAGATATTTTTCTCTCCGATCGAAAACGCCGGAGCCCGGTAACTTGTCACGGGCAGTCCCGAACAGTCCTGAAGAGCGGAGACGGCATCGCGTGTCTCGGAGAGAAACTCTGCGGGAGTCTGTTTGTTGACCCATTTGTGGGCCAGCGAATGACATCCTATCTCATGGCCTGCGGCGGCAATGCGTCTCACCACGCCGGGAAAATGCTCCGCCAACGCGCCGAGACAGAAAAACGTAGCCTTGACACCATGACGGTCAAGAAGTTCAAGAACACGTTCGAGCATAGAGTCATAGGCATCATATTTCCACTGCTCGCCGCCGCGGAACATCTTTTCGATATACCATTCCTCTATGTCAAAACTCAATATCTTCATGCTGTCAATGTATTTTTTTGCGCAGACGGCCTCCTTTAAACTCGACTTTGTTGAAATTTGCGGCCAACGATGCGAACATGGCTCTCCAGTCGGCACATCCTCCCTCCTGATAATAGATATCTCTGCCCCACAGCCTGAACCATCCGGGACGCGACCTGAACCTGTCAGGACTGCTTATAAACCACATAAGGTCAAGGCCCAGATATCTCAATGTCTTGCCGGGCTTATATTTATAGCCGGAAACATTCTCTCCGAGGGCATCGGCCACTATCAGGGCCGGGAAATTGATTCCCGACACATATGCCCCTCTGAGACTCGCCGGAACACGTGGATTGATCTCGATTATTCTGAAATCGCCATCTGCTGTCTGCAATACATCAAGATCCGCGAACCCGACGTACCCGATCGCATCGAGAAGTCTCATGCAGAGATCCGCGAGTTCAGGAATATCGACCGTACGGCACATCGACGACGACCCTCCCTGAAGCGGATAATAACGTATGATCTCGAGTATGGCATAATTTATGCAACGCCCCCGGGCATCCCTGTAAAGCATCACATTGAAATATGGACGGCCACCCTCCACATATTCCTGCACGTGACATTCGCCGAAAGAGGCTGACACGCGGTCGATCACGGTGCGCAGACTATCGGGGGTCGCGACCTTTACTATTCCCCTTGCTCCGACAGAATGATTGGGTTTCACAAGGACAGGAAACCGCAGTGCCCCGATCTCGTGGTCTGCCAGACCTGCAGCCGCGATAGTTCGGGGATGAGGCAGTCCGTTGGTCTCACATATGGACATGAGACTGAGTTTGTCGGCCGCAGGCGCGAGCTGATCATAATCGGGCACACATGCCCGACAACCGCTCTCCTCGAGAATACGAATTTTATTTTTGCTGAGAAGCGCGGCATAATTGTCGCTCATGGGGAGCACCGCATCCACTTTATTTGACCCCAGAAACTCTATAAGAGCCTCCGGATCGTCATCATAACGCGCATCGCATCTGAAACTTATAGCAGTGGATCTGTGAGAATAGTCCGAGGCCGGAGCCCATAGCCCGACCTCGTAATCCGCATCATGAAGCGATCTTGCAGTCGAGACCGCCTGCAGTCCGCCTCCGGCCACCAATACTTTTTTCATTATCAGATATACTGAATGGGCGGAATAACGGCCGGGCCTACCGTGGCACTCATAGTGGCCCAGGAAAGTCCGAGTCCGAACGATGACATAAGCAGGCGGTGCGGACCGGTAGTCAGCTCATCGCGCAGACGCGTCACCATCAACGACGGTATCGAGGCGCCTCCGAGATTGCCATATTCCTCAAGATTATAGGGTACTTTCTCCACCGGAAGTTTCAGTTTTTTCACAACCCGGTCGACTATCATCTTGTTGGCCTGATGTATAAGAAAAAAATCTATGTCCTTTTCACGGTCAATTCCTTCGGCGACCATAAACTGTTCAGCCGACCGCGGAGGTTTAGAGATAGCGAAAGAAAATACATTCATGCCGTTGATAAGAGTGTGGATCGGAGCGCGGACAATGCCGTTGCCGAAATCTTCCTCTACAAACGATTCCGGCGTAGCCGGATGGCGAAAACCTCCGTGCGGGGTCATCAGAGCCTCATAGCCTTTGCCGAACGTATGGAAGTCCACGACAATCTCGGGCGCGGATTCATCATATTCGAGAGCGACAGCCGTGCCGCAGTCCCCGAACAGAGGAACACGGCTCTTGTCTTTCATAGAACCCATGCGCAGCGCCGTATCGCCTATGAGGAGCAACGCGCGGCGCACATTTCCAGCAGTCAGCATATTGCCGCCTACCGTAATGGCATACAGACAGCCGCAACACCCCATCGGCATATCGAGACAGAATGTGGTATCGGGAAGCCCGAGCCGGTCCTGCAGAAGACAGGATGTCGGCGGAGTCCTGTAATCGCCGGTCACTGATTCGAATATCAGCACATCAATCGATCCGCGCTCCCAGCCGAGCTGTTCAAGAAGAGAGTCCGCGGCTTTCTCACACATGTCGGACGCGCACACGGTGTCGGGCGCGATATGACGATGGCGTATGCCAACCGTCCGGTCGAATGTCTCGACTTCTTCGGGAGTCATTATGCCCATATCGCCTGTGGCCACGACATTTTCGGGCACACAGGCGGACACTCCCGCTATGCGGACATTCCTGATTCTCCACTTGGCCATCAGATCTCCACGCCTTGATTACGGATTATCTCCAGACCACCCGCATAAGAAGTGAAGCCGAGTATATCCTCCGGATCAAGCATGATATCAAACTTGTCTTCGGCAAGCGACACAAGACTAAGCTGATGAACCGAATCCCACTGATCAATATTCTCTTTTGTAAAGGAATCTCCAAGCGCATCGGCAGACACGCCGAATACGTCGCTGAATATCCCTTTATATATATCCAGATTGCTCATTACTATTTTAGTTTGCTGTATAATATTTTGCCGGCCTCGTTTTTGGGGAGGCTGTCAATAATTTTTGTCTCTATGACGTTGGCCGGGAGCTTGACGGCTCTGATCAGCGTCTCTACCGCGACATCCCTGTATGACTCGTCTGTAAGCCAGACCATAAGCCGCTCATCGGTTCCGGTGCATGCGCATTCACACGATACCGCCGATTTCAATATCTGCTCGCACTCGTCGAGACCTATACGGTTACCGAAGATTTTCAGAAACCGGCCCATACGTCCTTTTATGAAATAAAAGCCGTCGGCATCGCGCCATGCGATATCTCCGGTAGGCAGAAATCCTTTGCGTTCGTCACCGAGCGCAAGATCCTCGCGGCAACGCGCATATCCCATCGTCACGTTCTCGCCTTCATAGCACATTTCGCCGGTCGCCGGAGATTCAACGATCTCCCGGCCTTCCGAATCGCGCAGCGACAGTCTGCCGTTGGGCACGGCGATACCGATACTCCCCGATTTGGATATGGCATATTCCTCAGGAAGCCATGCCATACGTGCCGTACCTTCGGATTGGCCGTAAGTGGCGACCCAGCGTTTGCCGTTGTCGCGGCAATATCGCGCGAATTTCAGGTTCAGTTCGGCAGGCATTTTACCGCCGCCCTGAGTGAGAAGGGTAAGTTGCGGAAGTTTCATCCGCATGAAGCGCATCTTGTCAAGGACCTCATAGCTGAACGGCACACCCGTGAAGCTTGTGGCCTCCCGTTCCCTGAGAAATTTCCAGAAACCGGCGTCCGTCATCTTCAGATCAGTGATGAGCAGAGTCGCTCCCACTTTCAGATGACTGAACACCATTGACAATCCCATGGTGTAATATAACGGGAGCACCATGAAGGGACGGTCTTTTTCCGTGAGTCTGAAAAATGTGGATATATTGAGTGCGGCCGCCTCTATGTTTTTATACATATGGCGCACGAGCTTCGGACTTCCGGTCGAGCCTGATGTGGGCAGCAGATGGCTCAGATCAGGATGCAGATCCGGAGCCTCGGCTCCTGTGACTTGGAACGTATACCCATATTCCCGCATCAGGACCGCACCTTTATCCGCGTCGAAAGAGGGACCGCAGATGTATTGGGGCCGATAGGTATCGGTCAGTCGGTCGAGAAGATCGCGGTCTGTATGGGCATTCAGAATCAAGGGCACATTACCCGACAGGATGGAGGCCATGACCCAGGCTATACCCCCGACATTGTTTTCTGTCAGCACACACACAAGCGAACGCGACGGTACGACAGAACGGATCATTTCGCCCAGCGATATGATCTGTCCATAACTCAACGCGTTGCCGTCTGAATCTATAGCTGCTGTGCGTCCGGCCTCGAATTTATCTAAATCCAACAACATAATGTATCGCAGTCCTTCTCATCCCCGGTTTCATCAATCATTTTAGTTATTTCGAATCCCAAAATTACAACAACCAAAATTAATTACCAAAAAATGTTGTCGTTTAATAATCAAAAAACCGGATTTTAACTCTTTAGACACCGATACATGCGGTTTATGACGGGAAAAGTCAAGTTTTTCATAAAAATCAGATAGAGGCACAACCGTCTACCCCCAATACCTGACCTGAAATATAAGATGCATTGTCTGAAGCCAGAAACGAACATGCCCTCGCCACATCGTCGGGAGTGCCCAGACGGCCGAGAGCGATGCGTCCTATCCTGACATCGATCTTGTCGCCCGATGCCTCGTAAAGTTCCTCGAACCGTTCAGTCTTTACGATGCCCGGTGCGACGGCGTTCACACGGACGCCATACGGTGCCAGTTCCTTGGCCGAAGATCTTGTAAACGAGATCACTGCACCCTTGGTCGCGGAATAAGCCGACTGTCCGGCGGAACCGAGCACAGCCGTCACGGAAGCTATATTTACGATCGCACCGCCGCCGTTGCGTGCCATTATCCTTGAGACAAGCTGTGTCATCTCGATCACTGCAATCACATTGACGAGAAACATCAGTTCGGTCTCCTTGCGGACGATCATTCCGATCTTCTTGTTGAAGACCACTCCGGCATTGTTGACAAGAACGTCGATACGCCCCTGCTCTTTCTTGACCCGCATCATGGCGGCCTTTGCCCCCTGGGCGTCAGTAACGTCAAAATACAAAGCATGGAAACGCCCGTCAGATGCAACGAGAGTTTCCATAGATCCTTCGCGGAGATCGCAACCGTAGACCACGGCTCCCTCAGCGAGCATATTCCTTACGATTGCGCTGCCTATGCCCTGCGCGGCACCGGTCACTACGCAGATCTTGTCTTTTAAAATCATTTCTATATCAATCCGTCTTAAAAAGCATTTTAAATTACGGAACACCGGTCAGACCAGACTCTTGCCCCCGTCTATCACCATGCTCATACCGGTGATCCACGCCGCGGCATCCGACAGGAGATAGATGATGGCATAGGCCACGTCTTCCGGACGCCCGTAGCGCTTCAGCGGATAAGTTGCGGCATCGGCGGCATGTTCCTCATCGCTGACAGCGCCTCGATGAATAAGTGGAGTATCGATCATGGCCGGAAGAACCGTATTCACACGGATATCCTTGACAGCCAGTTCCCTCGCCGCGAATTTCATAAAAGAATCAAGGGCGGCTTTCGACGCTCCATAAGCGCCGTTGCCCATAGTGTAGAAACGTGTACCGCCCATAGATGACACCGCCACGACAGACGCTCCGCGATTTAGCTTCTTTTTTTTAGCCAGTATCCTGAACAATTCAACGGGAGCCAGAAAATTGGCTTCCATCACATCTGTCAGTTTTTTAGTCGAGCTGAACTGAAAAGGCAACATAAATCCCACGCCTGAACATAGGACAAGGCCGTCGACAGGTCCTACTTCATTTACAAGTCTGTCGACTTCCTCGGGAACAGTCAGATCGCATGTCAGACAGCGGTGTCCTTCTCCGGAAAGATCTGACAGAGTCGCGGCAAGTCGCTCCTCATTGCGTCCCGTTATTATCATATCAGCACCCATGCGGGAGCACTCTATGGCGGTAGCACGACCGATGCCGGAAGAGGCGCCGGTGACCAGTACTGTTTTGCCGGATAATGAAAACGGTGTGTCCAAATCGCAGAGATTTATAATTTAAGAATAACCCGCTTAAAGCTCGATAAGAGCGGGAATCACGATATGGTCGGCATCGAAGGCTATTGTACCCCACGAAAGTCCGACTCCGAATCCACATCCTATCAGACGGGCATGCGTGCCGGTAAGTTTCTCGCGAAGCTGTGTCACAAGTGTCAGAGGTATCGAAGCCGACGAAGTGTTACCGAAATATGTCATCGAATAAGGCACTTTCTCTTCGGGTAATTTAAGCTTGGTACGGATCACCTCATTCATTTTGCGGTTTGCCTGATGAAACAGGAAATAATCATAATCCTGATAGTCGAAACCCGCTGTCTTCGCAAGCTTTCTGATCGATTTTGGCGCGGTAGTTATTCCGAAAGCAAAAACATCCATCCCTTTCATCCGGGTCTGCATGCCGTGACGGCGACGTCCGTCCTCACACTCCACCAGATAGAACGTGTGCTCGTCGATAGGATTTCTCGTGCCTCCCTGCGGACGTATTATGGCGTCATAACCCGTACCGTCTGTACCGACCTCGCTGAAGACAGCCGGAGTTTTCTTCTCCGGATCGTATTCTATGGCCGTAGCGGTCCCGGCATAACCGAACAGCTGGTCCGGTTCTTCGTATGCGGCTTTACGCGCATCTCCCGAGAGGACAAGCGCACGGCGCATATCCACTCCGGTCTGGAGCAGAGACATGGCCGTAGTGACGCCGTATACCCATCCGGAGCATCCGAGCGATATATCCTGACTCAGACACTCTTTTCTGAGTCCGAGCTTGCCATGCAGCACGCATGAGGTGGCCGGAAGAATATAGTCGGGAGTCTGCGATATGAAAATCAGCACATCTACGCTGTCGCGTTCCCAGCCAAGTTCATCGAGAAGTTTTTCTGCAGCAGCCTGACAAAGGTCGGATGCTGTAAAATCGTTGGACCAGCGCTTCTCTAAGATACCCGTCGTGGCCATATAAGCCTCGCGGTCATATGCGGTACTTGTCGATATGGTAGGCTCGACATGCGACGGTACGCAGGCTGCCACACCGGCCACACGGATATCGTTAAATTTTAAAAACGCCATCAGTCAATCAGATTTTTGACTTGACTGTATTGTAAAGGTCCTCGACCGTACAGGCATTCTTCATATCATCACCACGCAATGTCACATCATATTCCTCGTCGACCATCGCTATGATGGAGAGGGCAGACAGCGATGACCATTCGTCAAGATCGTGAAATGCAGTGGACGCTTTGATTTCAGCCGGATCGGTGTCTTCCATCTGTGCCGCGAAGTTCGCTATAAATTCCTGTAGTTCCATTTAATATATTTACGTGTTATTATTTCGAAAAATTAAAATTTTAGAATCTTCGCCGGATTGCCCATGTATATGCATCCGTCTTTGGGACGGGTCAGCAGCGGAGACAATGGCGACAGGGTAACATCATGTCCGATGCGCAACCCCTGCTTTATAAACGAGCCAGCGCCAAACAAATTGTTGTCACCTATCACAGTATTTCCGGAAACTCTTACTCCGGGCATAAAAACATTACAGTTTCCGACTCTGGAATCGTGTCCGACGGTCACTGTTCCGTTCAGTACATTGAAGTCGCCCAGATTTACGTTACACGTCACACGGCAATGACTTTTTACAATATTTCCCATGCCTGCCGAAAAAGTCTCCGGATCCTCTACCACAAAATCGGGCGAAAATAAATTGGGAAACTCCAGAAGGGGATTGTCTATACGTTCTATGATCTTTTTTCTTCCGGACGGACTTCCCACGCATATGGCCACACACAATGGAGTGGTTACAGAATTCAATTCGTTCATTCCGCCGAGAATCTTGCCGAAATGCGACACCGCCTCTCCTTTCGGGCGCGTATCATCGTAGAAGCCCACAAGATTCCATTCCGGTGAGATATCGTTTATTATTCTCAGCATAGCCGCTACCTCCGTACCGAATCCACCGGCTCCGAATATCGCTATATTTTTCATTTTGTAATTTGTCAGTCTAAAAGATGTGGCATGAATCTGTCATAATACAGACGGTTGCGCATAAAACACTCCCGGTTATGACGCTGCTCTTCAATTGTCAGGGGCTTCAGGGATTCCATATCATTGAGATCATCGTCAAAAGAATATATCAGATATCCTTTCTCCCTGTAATAATCGAGAAGATTATTGTCATTTCTCAGAAAAACCTTTACCCCGTTTTTCAGAAGCTGTATGATATTACCCGAGGCTTCCTGTCTGCGCTGTCCGAAAACAGCGACATCCACACGGTCCAGAATCCTGAAATATTCGTCACGAGACATATAATCCGTCACCGGACGAAACATACGGCCAAATTTTTTTTGCCCGGACTTCAATACGCGGCTACGTATCATGGGATGTCCGTAAGAAAGAGGCACAATCTTTTGCAGCGTGTTGTCGCGGTCTATCTCCTTCAATCTTTCAAACACTTTTTCATGATTGCCGAAAACCGATGCCTGATGGTTGATCATTACGGTTTCGAGCTTCCTCACACGCAGTTCAAAAAGATCGGCCGGCTCCGAATCCGTCTCGTTCGCATTATACGAAAAAAAACGGAACCCGGCCTTTACATCAAAATTATTTTTTAAAAGCTCATAATCCCGTTTATTCCAGAAACAAAAATAATCCACCATCCCGAAAATCTTCGCGAAGCGACCGGGACGATAGTTATTGGTAACTTTCCGGATTATCCTTGACAAGCTGTTGGGCGTATAGTATCTGAGTCTGGAAAAAAGTGGAAAAGGCCTGTCAAACAGTCTGTATCCTTTTTCATATCCCAGCGTCTCGTAAAGTTCATATCCCCATACAATCCAGAATACCCTGAAATCACATTCCTTGCGGAGGAATCTCAAAAGGAAGAGCATGTAGTCTCTCATTCCGTGCAGGACAATGCGGTCTATATTGTTCTCACGGCAAAGGCGCAGCACTTCCGCATAGTTTTTACGGTCATACAGATCAAGACAAATGAAACCTTCCTTGTCCTTGATCATTTTCAGATCCGGCGTTTTAGTGTTTACTACAAATATGTTAAGTCCGGGATAATATTTTTCAAATACTCTCCTGGAATCGGACACAAAATTATGGTCCATGCACAAATGCAGTATTTTTCCGCTACTACTGTTGGGGGTCATGTCCGATTTTTCGTTTTTCCTTTTCTCTCCCACTCTCATAATACAATATCGGGATAGCGATCAGAAAAAGAAACATCCACATCTCCTTCGTAGGGTAATCCCTGATAAGATTGGAAATGACATACACTATCAGAAAGCCGAATGACCTGAACGACATATACCGCGAGAAATATACCAGCAGGAACATCACTATAAGTGTGCTGCCGACAATTCCGCGCAGATAGAAATAACGTTTGTAGCCCGCATTGCCCATCATGAGAGTTCCGCTGCTGTCGCTTCTCGACGAGTAGGCGTCGCGCCCGGCGCCAAACCATATACGGTCACTTTTCAGATATTTCTTGAAGGTATCTTTGAAGAAAGTAGTATAACGGTTGTTTCCAGCGATCTCGCCGTCTTCCGTCACTTCAAGACGGGACACAATAGCCTGATTAAGCACATTCTCACCGTTAAGATATGAGGCCGCTCCGACACCGATCAGAACAAAGACAGCCGCCATCGCCGCCATCGCTATATATTTACGTTTATCGATGAGCACGAGTATCACTCCCCCGACCATCAGTCCGTAGGCGGCAAGAGACAATGACATCAGAGTGGACAGAAGCAAAACAATGTTGCCGAACTTGCGCAGATTGAACTGATCGATATAAAGCAGATACACGCACATTGAGCCCAGATGGCCAGGTTCGAGGAAAGGTCCGGCAAAACGGTAGATATCAGCCGGACTCGACATGGTGAAGGTGTTGAAGAGATAATATACCTGATGTTTGTAATATGATTCGCTGTTATCCTGAAAATGCGGCATCTCCACACCGCATAAGAATGGTATCCATCCGGCGAGCGCCAACAGCAGGATCAGTTCCACGGCTATCGTGAAATATTTAAGGACAACTTTCTTATCGGCCAGCGGTGCCTGAACCAGCACCGCGGCTGCAAATACAGTCACGGCCATACACAACATCGACTGCATGCTCAGATCTCCAAGCATCAGACGGTCATAAATGAATATGACCGAGAGAAGCGCGATGCATATTCCCTTGAACATGGTCAGACGCTCCAGTTCTTTCCATCTCATTGCCGCATAACAGAATATGCAGACAAAAGCGAGGAAATAGACTGGAGTGTCCGGCAGATATCTGACATACAGAATTCTGTTGGACTTGAACATCAGCAGAATCATGCCGATGCACATCGCTATCACATCCCACGTCGGAGACGTCGCAGTGGTCTTTTTCTCTATAATGACGTTATCTGTCGCCATTTGCTATAAGATGCCTGTACAGGGCCTTGATAAGAGGTTTATGGATATCTCCGTAACCGTCACGATATTTTGACTCGGCACCGCTGCTAAGAATTACGAATCCGTACTTCTCGTCAGGATCGAAAATCATGCATGTCTTTATACCGGCGCCTCCCCCTGTCTGGCCATGAAGGACCTTTCCGCTGACCAGATCACGGTATTGTCTGTAAGACAATCCGTAATTGTTTTCGCCGACATAATTCTTCTGTATAAGCTTCTCGCTTTTTTTAGATATGATTCTATGGCCGTCCAGTTCTCCCCAGTTCATATGCATCCGCATATATCTTGCGAGATCATCGGCAGTGATCTTCATTCCGACCGCAGGATATTCAAGCCACACAGTCTCGCCCAGCACATAATTCTCCGGTCTGAGAGGTGCAAGCTGATGATAGACATAGTCGTTGTTCTCTATTTTTCCTGTCTTGTCGGATTTATAATAAAGCCCTACGAATTTGTCTTTATCAAGCACATTCTGATTGAAACTTCCTTTCAGGCCGAGAGGTTTCATGATGATATCATCTATAACTGTGCTGAAACGCTTGTTGGCGGCTCCTTCTATAACCGCTCCGAGCACAGTATAGTTGGTATTGACATAATCATATTTTTCTCCCGGATAAGTGTCTGAATAACCGAGAGCATAGTCCTTTGACTTGTTGGGGTTGATTGAATCGAGAATCCACCAGCAATGATTCTCATTCAGACCCGATGTATGTGTCAGCAGTTGCTTGACAGTGATCGGGACCTCGGGATATCGCGGATTTCTCAGAGGGAAAGCAAGATATTTGTCTGCCGGATCATTGAGTTTCATTTTTTTCTCTTCGACAAGACGCATTATCGCAGTCGCAACAAATGTCTTTGAAACGGACATGATGTCAAAAAGGTCATCATATTTAAGAAGGTCTCCTTTCTTGCCGTCCTGCGGTATGGTACGGTAACCCATCACTTTCCTGTAGATCACCGAATCATCCTTGACTACGGCTATGCTTAGCCCCGTCATTCCCGTATCCTCGAATACAGTCTGTATTTCACTCTCCAGAGATCTGTTCCTGCTCTTCCGTGGCATTGATACTGCGAATAAAATGCCGCATACCGCCAAAAAAGATACAAGCAGGATCTTCACGCTTATTTTCATTCTATAATTTTATTTATTTGACAATCTGATCGAGCACTCTTGCAGTATCGTCTTCCGTAAGACTCGGATACATCGGCAGACAGATCACTGCATTGGCCATTTTATGGGCATTGGGCAAATTCGCCGGAGCTGCCGAAGGAAGTCCCCGATAGGTGGTGAATTCTGAGATCAGCGGATAAAAATAACGACGTCCCAACACATTGTGTTCCTTCATTTTCATGTATAGTTCATCACGTGTCATGCCATATTTCTCGGCATCTATAAAGATCGGGAAATAGCTGTAATTATGACGTACTCCGGGCGTATCGTTGAAAAATGTCACACCTTCCACTCCGGCCAGTGCTTCTCTGTATATTTCCGCAACTCGTTTTCGGGACTCGATAGCTTTGTCAACTTGCCTTAAATTCAGTATGCCATATGCAGCGCGGATCTCATCCATCTTGGAATTGATGCCGGGCGCCACCACTTCTATCTCATTGACAAAACCGAAATTCTTGAGATGGTCTATACGGCGTTTCGTCTTTTCATCATGCATCACGAGCGCACCGCCTTCGATTGTATTGTAGACCTTGGTGGCATGAAATGAAAGAGTCGACATGTCGCCGGCATTCAGTACGGATTCTCCGTTTACCTCTACTCCGAAGGCATGAGCTGCATCGTATATGACTTTCAGACCATATTTGTCGGCAATTTCTTGTATTCTTACGGTATCGCATGGTTGCCCGTAGACATGCACCGGCATTATGGCGGTCGTCTTGGGCGTGATAGCCGCCTCGATGCGGTCGGGATCGATATTGCCTGTAGCGGGATCGATGTCGACAAACACCGGTTTTATGCCGTTCCACCAAAGCGAATGAGTGGTGGCTACAAAGCTATAGGGAGTGGTTATAACCTCTCCCGTGATACGCAGTGCCTGCAGTGAGGTGATCAGCGGCAATGTGCCGTTAGTAAACAGACTTATGAACGGAACTTTCAGATATTCGCAAAGTTCTTTTTCAAGTCGCTGATGAAACGATCCGTTGTTTGTGATCCATTTGCTTGACCAGATTTCCCGCAGCAAAGCATTGAATTCTTCAAGATCCGGCAACAACGGCGAAGTCACCGTAATTTTTTCAGGCATCTTGCCCGAAGATATATCTGATTTCTTGTCTGAGGCCATAAGAAAATGTTTTAGAAAATTCGGTTATCTCGATTTGACGAACGACATCAATTCCCGAAGGTCTCTCGAACCTGTCATTCTTGATACAAGCACATAATATGTCACACCTGCCGCTATCCCGGCTATAAGCTTGAGGCCGTCGTGGGGCACGAACTGAATCACCGCCCATACCACCGCGCCCATACTTGCTGCATATAAGAATGAAGGCGTAATGTCACGCATCTGTTTGATAAAACCGACATCAATAAGTTTTCCGGTGTAATAAGTATTGATTACAAGACTGATAATATTGCCGACAATACCGCCCAGACACATAGCTATCAGTCCGAAAGGCACCGTCAGACAAAGAATTGCCACACCGATGCATTTCTTCCATATCTCGAGTTTGAGAAACAGGTCGCTTCTTCCCTTCACCTGCAGAAGATTGAGATTAATGGCATGTATAGGATACCACATCATCGAGAAACATATGATCTGCAACAGTGTGGCCGCGAAGAGCCATTGTTCTTTAAGAAATATCAGTATGAAAGGCCGGGCGACGGCCGCCACACCCATCATCAGGGGAAATATGACAAACGCCGACAAGCGCAGGAATCGTCTGTACACGTCACTCAGACGGTCATCGTCATCCTGCATGGTGCATAATACAGGATAAGTGACCCGCTGTATTATGATCGTCAGATTGGAAGATGGAAACTCGGCAAACTGGTGCGCCCGTGTATAATAACCGAGATCGGCAGCCTTGAAGACTTTACCGATCACCAGAAGATATATGTTATTGTAAAGAGTGTTTATTATTCCGCTTAATGCAAGTTTCGATCCGAAACCGAACAGTTCGCGAAATGATTCCCATGAATACAGAAAACGCGGTCTCCATCCTGACAGAAGCCATAGCATTATGGCATTGACGGCAAGATTGGATATCTGGAACCAGACAATCGACCATACGCCGAAACCGGTATATACCATCGTTATGCCGACTGCTCCCGATGTGACTGCGGCGACAAATGAAGCCTTTGCCTGAGTCTTGAAATCTATCCGCACCGTCAGCAGCGCACGCTGCACGACTACAAACGAGTTGAACACCACACTCAGCGAGATCACACGCATGAGAGGAGTGAGAAGCGGCTCATCATAAAAATCGGCGACAAGCGGAGCGCATGCGAACAGCAATAGATAAAGAGCGAAACCGACAGCGATATTGAAAAAAAACACTGTCGAATTGTCAGTCTCGTTCCGGTCCTGCTTGCGTATCAGAGCCTGCGAGAAACCGCTGTCGACGAGCGACTGGGAAACAGCTATGAAAATAGTAAGCATCCCCACCAGACCATAGTCCTGCGGAGTGAGGATGCGCGCCATCACGATCATCACGGCAAACTGTATGAACTGCACCGAGAAACGCTCCACAGTGCTCCATACAGTGCCTTTGAGTGTCTTTCGTTTCAGACCCTCCCCGCCCATCGGCCCGTCATCATTTGCCGGAGTTCGAATGGTAGCCGTCTGAATAGCCGTAAATTTTCTTGCGGCCATACTGCTGAATACCGTTCAAAATAACCGACATATTCTTATATTCCTTGTTTTTGTAAAGTTTTTCGAGTTCCGGCAGATTCTCACGTTCAAGATGTCCTATCCTGACGACAAATATGCAACGGTCGGATATTTTCTCTATGATCCTTGCGTCTGCCATGGCGTTTACCGGAGGACAGTCTATGATGACATAATCGTATTCCCGGCTCATTTCGATCACCATTTCGCTGAAGCGGTCCACTTCAAGAAGTTCGGTAGGATTGGGCGGGAAATGACCCACAGGCAACACATCCGCTCCCTGCATCGAACCGTCCGTGACAACAAGCGGACGCCAGTCGGAGACACCCCCGCTAAGGAAGTCACTGATACCCTTGGCCGGACTGCCGATCAGTTCGGAAGTCGATCCGTGACGGAGATCGCCGTCAATGACAATCACTTTTTTCTCACGAAGAGCAAGCGATACCGCAAGATTGGCCGATACGAACGATTTTCCGTTGTTCGCGTCGATCGAGGTCATCATGATCACAGAACCACGCTTCCTCTGGCCATCGATGACACCGTCGTTCTTCGTAAGGAAATTGACATTTGTACGAAGCACACGGAACGCGTCATTGATAATATTACGGTTACTCGGTTCGACCACTATACGCTCGTCCATACCCGCGGCTTTTCTCTCTTTGTCGCCCTTGCGGTCTCTCCACCAGGGGATCTCTCCGATAAGCGGTATCGAGAGTTCTTCTATCTCCTTCTTGCTGCGGACCTTGGTATTGGTGACCTCCTTGACGAATGTCACGCCGAAAGGCAGACAGAATCCGAACAGGAACGCGAACGCGACGATCAGTTTCTTCTTGGGAGACACCGGCATCAGATCACCGAACGGTTTTGCTATCACTTCCGTGTTTGACGGCGTGAAAACCTGTGTCAGCTCGTTCTCCTCACGTTTCTGGAGAAGGAACGTATAGAGACTTTCCATCACCTTGCGCTGGCGCTCCACACTCAGGAGATGCTTGGCCTGAACAGGACTGTTGGCGATCTTGGAAGTAGCCTCGCCTTTCACTCCCCGCACATTGCGGAGCTGTTCGGTCAGGGAAGATATCTCATTGTTGACAGAAGTCTTTATCGCGGAATACATGTTATCCAACTGCGAATCCATAGACACCAGCAGGGGGTGATGTTCAGACGAATTGGTGACAAGGCGGTCACGTTCCAGGAGCTGCTTGTTGTATTCCGCTATCTGCTTCTCGATAGCCGGACTTTCTATGCCGACATTTGCCGGAAGCACAGTATTTCTGTTGGCCGGGTTGTCAAGATATTGTTTCAGGAATTTTGTAACCTGCAGACGATTGTTGAGATTGAGCACGAGTTCTTCAGCCTTCTGGTCTGTCTGCATGTAGCGCGTTGTGGTGAGCACAAGATCCGGCACAAGATTGGTTGACTGATAGTCCGCTATATCACTGTCGACTCCACTAAGATCCCGCTCAATGGCCACAAGACGCTCGCTGATAAACTTGTTGGTGGATTTGGAAGTCTCGTTCTGATTCTGTATCCAGTTCTCATTATAGACCTTGACCATATTTGTCAGTAGGTCGTCGGCACGCTGCAGATCATTGTCGACAGCAGTAAATTCTATGGTATTCGCCCACTGGTCCTGCAACTGTATGTCGATCTTGCCGGAATAGTCATTTGCAGCCGCGATGATAGGCTGACGGTCGACCATCACGGTATATTCCTGACCCGGAACATATGCCGGACCGGTAGTGACGAGAAACTGCCCGAGTGGTGTCTTTGCAGGAATTCCAAATTTTATAGGAGCCTTCTGTACGAAATCAAACATGACAGGCTCCGGATTGCGTTCTGTGCTTCTTACAACATCCGAAAGAGTTATGTCTCCATTCTTCGCCACTTCAAGTTTGAACGACGCAGCATCGGCATCAGTGAAATCGGAAAGAGTTACAACCACAGGAAGGGAGTCGCCGTAAACGATTTTGTCATGAAACTTACCCGGCAGACTGTAATTCATATCGAGATTCAGACGTCGCACCACCGTCTCCATCAGATCCGGGCTCTGAAGCTTGTTGATCTCATCGCGGATATTCGTGCTTGATCCGAGCATTCCCATGCCGGCAAAAGCACTAAGCTGCGAACCGAGAGAACTGCCTCCGCTGTCATCCTTGATGACAATCTGAGAGAAACGCTTATATGTCGGCTGGCTCCGCAACACGTAGAAGGTTGCAAGCGACACACACACCACGACCGACAGAACTATCCAGGGCCAGTGGTGTAAAGTTATTTTGATCACATCCGAAAGACGCACCGTGCGCTTTCCTTCGGAATTCTGATTGTTGTTTGCCATAATTGTTTTGATATATAACGGAGAGAGAACGATGCAAGTCTGCGATTAACGGAAGATTATGACTGCGATAGAAGCGAGCACACTGGCGACGGACACCCATACCGACGGATTATAGAACACGTTGGCTGTCTCCGTAGCCTGACGTTTACGTGTATTGTTGGGTTCTACATACACTATATCGTTCTGCCGGAGATAATAGGCGGGGCTCTGCATCAGAGATTTCGTATCTGTAAGATTGACGCGATATGCCACATCCTTGCCATTCTCTTCACGAACCACAAGAACGTTATCTCTCAAACCGGTAATATTCAGGTCTCCTGCAGCAGAAAGAGCCTGCAGAATCGTCATATTGTCTCGTTCAATCAAATAGTCACCCGGATTACGCACATCTCCAAGCACCGATATCTTGGCATTCAGATATTCGACAGTAACCACAGGATCTTTCACAAGTTCTCTGGAGAGAATCTCCCGCTTGATAAGTTCCGCCACCCCATACCGGTTAAGACCTGCGACATGAAGTGTGCCGAGAAGCGGAAAGTCAATGTTTCCGGCCGGATCGACAGTATAAGCGGCCGCCTTAGACTCAGTGGTGGAACCGTTTGTTCCCGTACCGATACGGTATTGCGCTATGGCGAGGTTGAATGCAACAGCGAGTTCAGGATCTTTCGAAGTCACTATAATCGCAAGTTTATCATCCGGTTGCACTGTGATACGCACGGGAGGAACGACGGTCTCTGTCTGTCCGTTCTCAAAACCTTGCATGTATGTTATATCTTTCGGGACCTTGCATGATGCAAGAACCGAACAAAGCACGATAAAGAGAAGTGTCTTGTAAATTTTCATTTTGTTATGAGGGTCTAATTCGTTTTTAATTCATGTCTGTCTGCCGGTCACAATCGCGGCGGGAAATGCCTTTAGTCCTGCCCGAGATAGTATCATTCAAAATCTCAACCAGTTACAGCGCTCACGCATAAAATATGACCGAATTTCATATAAAAGAATATGAACTGTAAGCATTCTCCGGACAGTGAATATCGACAGACGGCGACATCCTTAAATGTACACATCCGCATCCACACAGTCACGGTCGTATGCTTATGAACTGCAAAGATAAGCATTTCTATTCAATAAACTGACATAAACGGATAAAATTGTGCATACCGCCGGCTCCCCGCCGCACGAAATGAAAGACATGAATTAAACGAGAAATGGCCACACCAAAGAGGCATGACCATTATAATATACGTTATCCTATCCGATCGTGTTATTCCCACTCGATCGTTGCGGGCGGCTTGGAGGAGATGTCGTAGACTACGCGGTTTATGCCGCGGACCTTGTTTATGATCTCATTGCTTACTTTTGCAAGAAGTTCATACGGCAGGTGAACCCAGTCTGCCGTCATACCGTCGGTGGAGATGACCGCACGCAGGGCGCAGCAACTTTCATATGTGCGTTCATCACCCATCACGCCCACGCTCTGCACAGGGAGCAACATCACGCCGGCCTGCCATACTTTATCGTACCATCATGATTCACGC
>ERZ860264.277-NODE-277-length-47805-cov-5.630450_pt1 | contig 47805 bp, 46 predicted proteins | sample MGYA00509980_ERZ860264 | MGnify/ENA primary metagenome ERZ860264 (study PRJEB30046, sample SAMN00715212) | human gut metagenome | study: EMG produced TPA metagenomics assembly of the A metagenome-wide association study of gut microbiota in type 2... | reverse complement strand
ACGCTCTTCCAGTAGATGCAGTCTTTCATCCACTCCTCCAGCGCTTCGCACACGTCGAGGAAGAGGTCCTGCAGCTGCTTGTCCTTGCTCGAGGGACTGCCGGCTTTGAAGGGCTTGCCGTATTGTGTGCCCTCTTGCAGGAACCGTTTGCTTATCTTGCTTATCGGGGAAAAAGGTATGCTGTGTATGACCAGGTCCAGGGTGGTGGAAATGCCGGCGGCGTATGATTCCGGGTCTGTGGCGGCCCTGAAGTCCCGGGCCCGTCGCACCAGGAGGGCGTGTTTGCTCTTAAGGCTGCTGTCCGAGGTCCGCAGGACGGCGCGGTAGAAGCGCATGAAGCGCTCCGGAACATTGAAGTAGTCCTCGAGCAGGGCCATATTGGTCTTGAAGGACTCGTCGCTCATCTTGCCGGCTAATCTGACTAACTCTCCGTAGATGCCGTTGACGCTGTTTTTGGCGAAGGGGTCCCATTTGCCGCCCCCCTTAAGCCGGTGTTCCATAACTGTCCGCAGCCATTCGGTCACGTATGCGGAGGTCGCGGAGGGAGGCTCGCCGTCGCCGTATTCCTTGACGCTCCCCAAGGTGCTGTCCACACCCACTTGCGCCATATATTCGTCGTTGAGTTCCACGCGGTAAGTGTCATCCAGACGCAACTCGTATGCCAAGGTGCGCAGCACCCCTTGGAAGAAGGAATCGATGGTGGAGATGTTGAAGTTGCCGTAGTCTCGCAGCAGCACCCCCAGGGCGTAGCGGCAGATTCGGTTGATTTCCCGGCGGGTGGCGGGTATTCCCTTCAAGGCGTAGATTATGTCGTCAGTCGGGTCGGCATTCGCGGCCTCGCCGGTGAAGTCAAGCAGATAGTCCGGGTATTTATAGCCTTCGGGTTCCTTCCCTTTTTCCGGGGCAGTATGAGAGAGGGCGTAGAGTTTCTCCACAATGCGCTGTTTCATCTCGTTGGTGGCCTTGTTGGTGAAGGTGACGCCGAGTATATGGCTGTGGCTGTCCCGCAGTTCCTCTTTGGTCAGCAGCCGGTAGTAGCCCCCGGGCTTATCCTGCCGGGAGATGAACAGACGGATGTATGTCTTGGCTAATTTGAAGGTCTTGCCCGAACCTGCCGAAGCGCGTTGTAACAGCATCTGGTATACTTTAGAGGTTCTGTCAGCCCTTTGTCCTGAAGCCCATTTTTTGCAGTCGTTCTTTGACACGCTCACGGCAGTCTCCCTGTATCAGAATCTCGCCGCCACGTGCCGAGCCACCTGTACCCAAAGCGCTCTTCAGGCTTGCCGCCACCTCTTTTAGTTCCTCGGGGCTGCATACGAATCCTTCGATTATGGTGGCGGTCTTGCCGCCGCGTCCCTTGCGCTCCACCACCACATGTACGGCCGGGTGTCTGCGCGGGTCGAATCGGTGTGTCTCGGGGGCGGTCTCTGCTGCGAGGTCTGCCGCAGGGGAGGGGGATATGCCCATCTCTTCGCTATGGGCCAACAATGCCTCTTTCCAGTCCATGTCTATTCAAATAGATTAATCAGTTTTGCCACACGCGCCGCCTCTTGGGGTGAGAGCGTGGCTATGGGGAGGCTCACCACCTCGGAGGCCATACGCTCTGTCAGCGGGAGCGGGCCATTTGCCAAGGCCGGATAACAGGGCTGCAGGTGCGGCGGTGTGGCGTAGTGGATGTCGGTCTGCACGCCCTCCTTTAGGAGAAAGTCGCGGAACTCATCGCGCCGGGGCACACGCACCACATACTGGTGCCATACCTGCACCATACCCGGTATTATTTCCGGCTTACGTACCGACGGATTGCTTATCAGGCTGTCATAGGTCTCCGCCGTCTCCCGGCGATGCCGGGTCTCCTCCGCGAGGTGACGCAGCTTCACACGAAGCATGGCCGCCTGCATTTCGTCCATACGGCAGTTGAAGCCACGGTATATGTTGTGGTAGCGATAGTCGGAGCCGTAGTTTGCAAGCGCGCGTATGGTCCTGACCAATTCCGGGTCCGAGGCGGTCACTGCCCCGGCATCTCCGAGAGCCCCGATATTCTTCGTGGGGTAGAAGCTGAAAGCGGCGGCGTCACCCATGGCGCCGGTGTTCACTCCCTGTTCGGAGGCGCCTATGGCCTGCGCGTTATCCTCTATTATCAGCAGCCGGTGCCTGTCGGCTGTCTCTTTCAGGCGGCTGTGGAGCGAGGGGGTGCCGTACAGGTGTACCTCCATGAGGGCGCGTGTACGGGGTGTCACCGCCTGCTCGGCCTTCTCCGGGTCGATGTTCATGGTCTGCTCGTCCGGTTCCACCGGTACGGGCACCAGCCCGGCATCGGTTATGGCCAGTACGGAGGCGATGTATGTGTTGGCGCTCACCAGCACTTCGTCTCCGGGTTTAAGCCGGTTCAGCCTCACCCATGCGCGCAAGGTGAGGCGCAGGGCGTCCAGACCGTTGCTTACGGCCACACAATGCTCCGCGCCACAGCTCGCGGCAAGTTCGGCTTCGAAGGCTTCCGTCTCCGGGCCATGCAGGAAACGCCCCGAGTCTATGACACGTGCGCATGCCTCCTTCAGCTCCTCTGCATAGGGGGCTGTGAGCCGGGCCATATCGAGAAAGGGAATCCTGTTCATCTGGATTTGGCCGTGTACTCCAGGAACTCGTCGTAGTCTCGGATATAGTCCTCTTCCTCGTAGGGGTGGGAGGCCAGGGCCAGGGCCACGCTTCCTGTGGTGAAGTCGTGCATCGTGTCCCACACGCCGGGAGGTATGAGCACGCCCCGGTTGGCGCGGTTCAGCATCACTGTACGTTCATTCTCGCCGTCCGTGAGCCGCACTGTGAAGGAGCCGGCTATGGCCAGCAGCACAATCGTACACTCGCGGTGAGCGTGTCCCCCGCGTGTCTCGCCGCCCGGGACATCGTAAATGTAAAACACGCGCCGGATGGGGAACGGCACGTGACGCGCGCCCTCCACAAACGACAGATTGCCGCGAGGGTCGCATATTTTGGGAAACTCCAGCACCCTCACTTTGTCCAGGGGGGTGCCGAAGTCTGTGGTTTCATTCATTCGGAATTCCCGGGTTTAAGCGGTTCAGGCCTTGCGGGACTTGTCTTTTTCGAGCTGCTTCTCCAGTGCGTCCAGTGCGTTGTCCACAGCCTCCTCGAAGGTGTCGGCTGTCTTGGATGCGAACAGGTCGGCTGCGGGGGGAACGGCGAGTCTGATACCGGCTTCTTTGTTCATGGCCGCCTCAGGCTTTACCAGCCGCAACGAGACTTCAGCCTCGGTTATGGCCTCGAAGCGCCGCGCGAGTTTGTCGAGTTTCTTGTTCACGAAGGAGACGAGTTTTTCGCTGATGTCGAAGTGGATGGCTTTAATCTTTACTTCCATGGTCTGTTCTTTTTTTGTTGGCTCTCGGGTGAGCCAGTTTGTAATTATGTTGCAACTCGCTGAAAGAGAGGTGGGTGTAAATCTGTGTGGTGGCCAAGGAGGCATGGCCCAACAGTTCCTTCACGCTGTTTATTTCGGCTCCGTCCCGCAGCAGGGCGGTGGCGAAGGTATGCCTCAGGGTATGGGGCGTCTTGCGCCCCGTCGAGGAGGCGAGCTTTACTTTAATAATGCGCGAAAGGGTGCTATTGTTCAGCGGACGCCCCTTTTCCGACACCAGGAAATGCCCGGTTTTTGCCAGGCCTTTCTCTTGCAGATAGCTGTCCCGCATTGACTGGTAGCGTTTTATGCGCTCGCACAACTGCGGCGCCAGCGGCACGATTCTCTCTTTGCGGCGTTTGCCGAATACTTTCACCTCCCCCTCGGCGGTTCGCAGGTCCGGGTCGGCGAGCCTCAGCAGCTCGCTGCGGCGCAGACCTGTCGAATAGAGGAAATCCACCGTCAGAAGGTCTCTGTATTCCACCCAGTCGGTGGTCTGGAATGTCTCGTCGTTCACTATCGCTTCCAGTTCCTCCTCTTTGATTAGGGAGGGCAGCGGCTTGCTCAGACGGGGCAGCACCAGGTCTGCGGCGGGGTTCTTGCGCACCACCCCTTCGCGGAGCAGATAGCGGTAAAAGGCGCGCACGGACAGCACCTTGCGGCGCAGCGTGCGGGGCGAGAGCCCCCGTGCGCCCAGGTACGCTATCCATGCGCGGATGTCGCCGAGGGTTACGCTTCTGAAGTCTACATCCGGAGACTCTTCCCGTCCTACGCCGGTGAGCCATGCCCCGAACTGCCGCAGGTCCCCTAAGTAGGCGGCTACGGTACATTCCGAGGCGCGGATTTCATGCTCCAGATATTGCGTGAACCGCTCCGTCAGGTTCATTTCCCAAGTGCGTCGGCCGTGCCTCGCTCAGCGGCTTCCTCCTCTGTGGAGGCTTCCTCCTGGCGGTCATACCATTTGCTGTACATCAGATAGTTGCGGGCTATCTTCTGGTTCATTTCCCTGGCTTTTTCCGGCTCCACCATCTTGACGAACTTGGCGGGCGCGCCGGCCCACATCTCGTGAGCCCCGATTTTGGTGCGGGACAATACCACCGAGCCGGCGGCCACCAGGGCGCCTTCGCCCACTTCGGCGTCATCCATCACTATGGAACCCATGCCTATGAGAGCCAGGTCATGGATTTTGGCGCCGTGGATAACCACATTATGGCCTATGGATACGTCGTCGCCAATCTCTATGGTCGACTTCTGGTAGAGGGTGTGCAGTACGGAGCCGTCCTGAATGTTCACACGGTTGCCGATGCGGATGGAATTGACATCGCCGCGCAGCACGGTGCTGAACCATACGCTGCACTCGTCGCCCATGACCACATCGCCCACTACAACGGCGTTGCTGGCCAGAAAACAATCCTTGCCTATAACGGGGTCGAAGCCCCTTACACTTTCTATTATAGCCATCTGTCTGTCTGGAATAAAAAAATACTGTCTGAAATTTTATCGTGTCAGAGGCTGGGTCTTGCGGGTCAGCCATTCTCCCTCCTCCTCGTTGAGCAGCGGCAGCAGTCGGGCGCGCACCATTGCGTGGTAGTCGTTCAGCCAGTCTATCTCTTCGTCGGTCATTATTGCTGTCTCGAACAGGCTCAAATCAAACGGGAAGAGGGTGGCTGTACGGAACTTGAGGAACTGGCCGAACTCGGTGGTCATGGCCGGGACGGTCTCTATCAGGTTCTCGCAGCGCACGCCGTAGCGGTCTGCCAGGTAGATGCCCGGCTCGTTGCTGGTAATCATGCCCGGCTCCAGAGGGGTGGGATTCTCGTTCAGACTTATGTTCTGCGGGCCTTCGTGGCAATTGATGAAGAAACCGACGCCATGGCCTGTGCCGTGATAGTAAGCCTTGCCTTCGGCCCAGAGGAACTGGCGTGCAAGTACGTCTAACTGATGGCCGGTGGTGCCGACGGGGAAAACGGCGCGGGCCAGGGCAATGTGTCCCTTCATGACCAGTGTGAAGTCATGCTTCATGGCCTGGCTGGGGGTGCCTATGGCCACGGTACGGGTGATGTCGGTAGTGCCGCACTTGTACTGGCCGCCGCTGTCCACCAGGAGCAGGCCGTTGCCTTCGACGGTGATGTCGGTCTCCGGGGTGGCTTCGTAGTGTACTATCGCTCCGTGGCCGTTGAAGCCGAGAATGGGGGAGAAGCTCTCGTCCACACAGTCCGGGTCGGACAGGCGCAGGGCGCGCAGACGACGTCCCAGCTCGACTTCGGTCAGTTTGCCGGAGGGTACCTCTTTCTCCACCATCATGAAGAAACGGGTCAGTGCCACGCCATCCTTCTCCATAGCCTTGTCCAGGCTCTTTATTTGACATTCGTTCTTGATGCTCTTGAGCTTGGCCACGCCGGCGCCTCCGAATACGGGGGTACAGCGCAGGTTGTCGTAGAGCGCGCGAGAGGTCTTGGCCGGGTCAAGCAGCAGGCGGGTCGCGCCTCCGAGGCTCCTGACGAAGTCAAACACGCTCTCGTAGGGTTTCACCTCTATTCTGTATTTGTCCAGATGCGCTTTCACCTCGTCGGTGAGTTTGGGCTCGTCGATGAAGAGGATGCGCTGCTCGTCGCTCAGGAAGAGATAACTTACGAAGATAGGGGAGTAGCAGATGTCTTCGGCGGCGCGAAGGTTGGTACACCAGGCTATGTCGTCCAGGCTGGAGAGCATTATTGCGTTGGCCATCTCGGCTTTTACTTCGGCCATGACCCGTGTCGCTTTGGAGTCCACGGTCTCGCCCGCTATATTCTCGTCGTGGATGAAGAGCTTGTTCATGGGGCGCTCGGGGCGCTCGGGGTTCAGGATGTCGAAGGGAGCGAAATCGGTTCTGAAGCGAATCTTGTTGTCTGTGAACTCCTGCTCCATCCGCTGAGCCTGAGCTATGGAGAATGTGGTGCCGTCTATAGCCACTGTCTTGTCGGCGGGTGTGTTCTCGGTCACCCAGTCCACGAGGTTCACGGCATTGGGTCCATCCTCTTCCATCATCTCGAAGCCGGTGCCTTTGAGCTGTTCGGTAGCCTGGAGGAAATAACGGGAGTCGGTCCAGCAGAGCGCCTTGTCGGGAGTCACTACGGCGGTGCCGTTGGTGCCGTTGGTGCTCCAGAAGGCGGTGAGCCATTCGCGGTCGCGCCAGTGTGCGGGGGGCAGCTCGCTCTGATGAGGGTCTGTGCCGGAGATAATAACGGTGTGGATGTCCTGTTCGGCCATCATCTTGCGCAGGTCGGCAAGATAGGTTTGCTGTATCTTTTCCATGTGTATTTTGGATTTTGTCTTTTTATCCTAATTACGCCCAAATTTACAAATAAATCCCGACATGGACAAAAATCTGAAAAAACGAGCCCCCGCAGGGTGCGGAGGCTCGTCGGTATGGAGTTTGTGAATCGGGTCGTCAGTGCTTTATCTTGATGGCCTTGTCGCCTACCAGGACTACGTAGATTTGCTCCTGGGGAGCGGAAACCTTCACGGTGTCCTGAGTGGACTTCACGGAAGCGATGTTCATGCCGTTGGCGGTGTAGACCTTGATGTCGGTACCCTCGGCTACGCCTTCGATAACGATGTTCTCGCCTTCGTTGTAGACCTTGACTGTCTTGCCGTCCGCTTCGATTTCGCCGACACCTGTGGTCTCTACGATTGTAACCTCGTGGGCGTACTCGTAGATTGCCTTCAGAGAGGCGGCCTCTTTGATGCCCTCGAGTGTGTAGACATTGTCCTTGACGTCAGCGGTGACATCCTCGTCGTTCAGTGTAAGGGAAGCGAGCTTCCAGTCGGCTGCGGGCTGCAGGTTGATGGCGGCGGCTCTGTCTTCGAGTACGGGAACGGTCACGGTGGCGAAGTTGACCATCTCTACTGTTACGTTGACTACGGGCATCTTCATGACCATGTAGTTGACCTGCATGGGGCCGTTGGTATAACCCTCGTACTGCTCGCCGAAGTTGTAGGAGGAGGTGGGGATAATCAGCTTGTAGACGCCGGGCTCTGTAATGGGTTTGTCAAGGCTGACGACGCTCTTTACACCGAGAAGTTCGGAGTCGGGCACATCCCAGCCGAGCGTGCTGATGTCTACGCCGTTGCTGTTGTAACGAACCTGAGAGTTGAGGTCGAATTTGGCGACTACCTCGTCCTTGTCGTTCAAGATGTAGGGCTGGGCCGTGTAGCTGACGCTTACGCCTTTGCTGTTCTCTACGGTGAAGTAGTGCAGTTCTTCTACCACGCCGGATGCGGGCTGGATTTCGAATGTGGGATATGCGAGGTAGCAGCCCACCTGTGTCATTGCGCAGGAATTCTCATCCACGCCGTCGTTGCCTTCCACTACGAGACCGTCATCCGCGCCTTTGGCGTACAGACGGAACATCCAGGTGCTTTCGCAGCTTTCCCAGAAACTTCTGCCCGGACGGATAGTCCATACGGTCTTGTCGGCGTTGGAAGTGGTGTAAGCCGTCATGTCGGAATCGGCACCCCCTTGGCCGCCTTCGTTGGCCACTGCCTTGACCATGTTCACAGGCTCTGAGAATGTGTAGATGATAGGCTGGGTGGGGTCTGTGACCTCAAAGTTTTTCTGGAGGTTAAGCTCGGGTGTGACGGACACTAATTTGGCGGAGCTGAACTTGTAAGGTTCTATTGCGCCTGTGAATTCGACTACCTTCGGGCCGTAAACCTTGTTGGCGGGGTTCTTGACGTTGTTGGTGGAGTAACCGTTGACAGTCACTTTATAATCGGTACCGATAAGGAACTTGTTGACGACTGCGCCGGCGACTACAGTCTTGTAGATACCGTTCTCAGGGTCTGCGATTACATCCTTGTTGGTGTCGCGGTTGTAAATCTCGAACTCGCGTATGATGTTGTCCTCGTCGTCGGTGAACGAGAGGGTCAGCATTATTGCCTCGGGGATGGGGTCGATCTTCACCTCTATGGCGTCGTCTGCCTGCATGGTGGCGAGTGTATGGGTCTGCATCAGGTCAGTGCCGTTGATTGTCAGGCTCTTCAGTACCAGCTCTTTCTCATCGCCGCCGCTCTGGCCGCCTGTGTACTTGTATGTCCAGGACAGTTCGGCAGCCTCGCTCTTGGTGCCGCCCTTTGTCAGCCATCCGTCGGGGATGTGCAGGGTGTAGACGGCGGACTCTGTGATTTTTTCATCGCCGCTCTTGACAATGAGGGACTGGTCCCACTGGTTTTCATAGAAAGTGGTGTTTACATCGACATTCTTGTAGTACCCCTTGTCGGAAGTAAGGCTGAGAGTGGATTTGTTCACAGTAGCGCCGTATTCGCCGATTTTAAGGGTAATGTTGGGGAAACAGTCGGTTGTCTCCACAGTGCCGCCGGGAGCGATTGTACCGGTGCCGCCGGAAATAACGCCGGTGATGGAAATGGGAGCGACTTCGCCCTCGTTCTTGTAATCCCAGGTGAAGGTGGTCAGTTCATTAGTTGTTTCGTCATCATCTATGATTGCGCCGGCGGGAATTGTAAGTGTCCATTTGCCGGATTCGGTTACTCCGGAGCAATCTACGATACCTTCATAGGAGGTCATGTCAAATGAGAGAGGGCAGTCAACAGTTCCGCCTGCTTCGCTTGACATGGTAAGGGTCTGGACGTTTTCTATTCCTCCGTACTTCAGATGGATGTCGGGGAAGTGGCCGGGGTTGACGACTGTCTCGCCCTCTTTCGGAGAAACGAGGGTAATCACACCTGCCGACGCACTTAATGACATTGCGGCTATGGCCGCAAGCGTTAGTGAGCGTAAAGTTTTCATTAAATAAAGATGATTTTGTTAATAATATGTTAGTTATTTTATCAGTTCTACTGGTTTTTTGGATATTAATTCAATTTAACGGGATTCATGGTGCGATAATCCATCAGGTACTCCTTTATAAATCGCTGCAAAGTTAATGTGTTTTTTCTGATAATGCAAATATTTTTCTTCTCGGTCGAAAACGGAAGAGGACGTGTTTCTCTGCATTTCTGTGCGATAATATCATGTATGTGTAGACTTGCTCTTGTGGCAAGTTGTCCAAAATAAAAATTAAAATACAGTAAATCAGAGTTGTGTGAATTTTATTGACAATAAAAGTTGTCCGAAATGGAAAACTTTCGCACGCTTCTCTTGTGTATGAGTTTTTAAATATGTACCTTTGCCGTACACATTCTTTAACATTGAAACCCATAACTCACAATGATACAGACAGTAGTGAAAAGAGATGGCCGGGTGGTAGGCTACAACGAGGAGAAAATCAAGGCCGCTATCCGCAAAGCCATGCTCACCACAGAGGCCGGCGAAGACGAGGCGCTTATTCAGCGCATCACCGACCGAATAGGCGTCACAGGCTCCGAGCGTATGACGGTGGAGGAAATCCAGGACCGTGTGGAGCTGGAGCTGATGAAGTCTCCGCGCAAGGAGGTGGCCAAACGCTACATAGCCTACCGCGACCAGCGCTCTATCGCGCGTCAGGCCCGTACCCGGGATATGTTCCTGGAGATTATCGAGGCCAAGAACAACGATGTCACCCGCGAGAACGCCAACATGAACACCGACTCCCCCGCCGGGATGATGATGAAGTTCGCCAGCGAGACCACCAAGCCTTTTGTGGACGACTATCTGCTCGGCGCCGAAGCCAAGGCCGCCGTGCGCAACAACTATATCCACATTCACGACAAGGATTATTATCCCACCAAGTCCCTGACCTGCGTGCAGCATCCGTTGGACAAAATATTGGAATACGGCTTCGTGGCCGGACACGGGGAGTCGCGCCCGGCCAAACGCATAGAGACGGCCTCGGTGATAGCCTGCATATCTTTGGAGACCGCCCAGAACGAGATGCACGGAGGCCAGGCCATCCCCGCCTTTGACTTTTACCTCGCCCCCTATGTCCGCTCCTCTTTTATAGAGGAGGTCAAGATTCTCGAGTCACTGACGGGGCGGGACCTGAAGCACCTCTATGAGGTGGAGGTGAAAGATTTCATTGTCCGCCCCCTGGAGGGAACCGATGGGGAAGAACGACTGGTGCGGCACGCTGTGAACCGCACTGTGGGGCGAGTGCATCAGGCCATGGAGGCCTTTATACACAACATGAACACCATTCACTCCCGGGGCGGCAACCAGGTGGTGTTCTCCTCCATAAACTACGGCACCGACACTTCCGCCGAGGGACGCTGTATAATCCGTGAGCTGCTCCGTTCCACCTACGAGGGCGTGGGCAACGGCGCCACGGCCATTTTCCCCATACAGATATGGAAATCCAAGAGCGGAGTGAGCTATCTGCCCGAGGACCCCAACCATGACCTCTACAGATTGGCCTGCAAGGTGTCCGCCCGACGCTTCTTCCCGAATTTCCTTAACCTTGACGCCACCTTCAACCGGCACGAGCTGTGGCGGGCCCGACGACCCCCAGCGTTACCGCCACGAGGTGGCTACGATGGGTTGCCGCACCCGTGTGTTCGAGAACCGCTATGGGGAGAAGACATCCATAGGCCGTGGCAACCTCTCCTTCACCACCATCAACATAGTGCGCCTGGCTCTCGAGGTGCGCGGCATCATAGACCGGGAGGAACGCATACATCGCTTCTTCGAGAAACTGGACGAGGTGGCCGAGATTACCGCCCGTCAGCTTCACGACCGATATATGTTTCAGAAAACGGCGCTTGCCAAGCAGTTCCCGCTGGTGATGGGGCGGCTTTGGAACGGCGCCGAACAGCTGGGGCCCGATGACGCTATTGAGCCGGTAATCAACCAGGGGACGCTCGGCATCGGCTTCATAGGCCTGGCCGAGTGCCTGATAGCCCTTACCGGCCGCCACCACGGCGAGGACGCCGCGTCCCAGGCCCTCGGCTTGCGGATTGTGGGCCACCTGCGCTCGCGTGCCAATGAGTTTTCAGAGCGTTATGGCCACAACTACAGCGTGCTGGCCACCCCCGCCGAGGGGCTTGCGGGGCGTTTCACAAAGCGTGACAGGGCCTCTTTCGGAGAGGTGCCCGGTGTCACCGATAAGGACTATTACACCAACTCGAACCATGTGCCTGTCTATTACCGGTGTTCGCCGCGCCACAAGGCCAAGGTGGAGGCTCCGTACCACGAGCTGACCCGTGGCGGACATATCTTCTATGTGGAGATGGACGGCGACGCCACCCACAACGAGGAGGCCATCTCGCAGATTGTGGACATGATGCACAAATATAACATGGGCTACGGCTCTGTGAACCATAACCGTAACCACTGCCCGGATTGCGGCTACGAGAACGCCGAAAAGGAGGCCACGCATTGCCCTAAGTGCGGAGCCCGCTTCGAGACCATACAGCGCATCACCGGTTACCTGGTGGGCACCACCGACCGCTGGAACTCCGGTAAACTGGCTGAACTCAAAGACCGCGTGGTACACAGATGAGCCTTCCGGAACCTGTATATCAGGTGCTGCGCATAGAGCGCGGCACCACTGTGGACGGCCCGGGCTTCCGTACCGCCATATATCTGGCGGGGTGTGCCCACGACTGCCCCGGCTGCCACAATCCGCAGAGCCACGACCCTGCGGCAGGGGTGTCCATGACCCTGTCGGAGCTCATGGAGGTGGTGCGCGAGGAGGATTTCGATGTCACTCTTACCGGCGGAGACCCGCTGATGCGCCCGCTCCAGGCGGCTGAGCTGATGCGCGCTGTCCGCGCCGAGGGACATGGCATCTGGCTCTACACGGGTTACACATGGGCCCGGATAGTGGCCGCCGAGGAACTGCTCGGGGCCGCCTCGCTCGCCGATGTGGTGGTGGATGGCCCGTTTGTACGCGCGCTCCACGACCCCGACCTGCTTTTCCGAGGCTCGGCGAATCAGCATCTCGTGGACGTGCGCCGCACCCTCGCTGTCGGCCGCCTTATGGAATACACACAGCCGGAGTGCTGAAGAGGGGGTCTGTCGAACTGACATTTGTAAATAAATAAACATTAAAATTATATGTTTTTCGCGTCTGATGCTAAATTCTTGACAAACAAATGTTAATAAAATTTAAACGGGCAAAATTTATTATCAAATTATTTGGATGTAAGGGCGGAATACTGTAACTTTGTATCAGTTTTTTTCATGGTATTAGATTTTAAGGTTAATATTGATTGGTTGTCGTGAGACAATCAATTTTTTTTATATCCATACGTCGTTTTCGCTGTAATTTGAATAAAAAAGTTAAAAAAGATTTTGTGAATTTCAGTGGAAAGTATTAAATTTGCGCCGAATCTGATATAGAAGCTGAATTGGTGAAACCCTTTTGTTCGAAAGACACTATTTGCTTTCTGAAGAAAAGCTCTCCTATTTTGCCTATTAATGTGTATATATCGCCTTGAAATTTTTTCTTAATTAACTTAATTTTTTTATCAAATGAAGCTATTTACTCAAAGGCTATGGATGAGCGTTTTCATACTGCTCACCGTTGTTCTTGGACTGAAAGCAGCTGATTGTCCGTATGATATCACGTGGTATCGAGGTACCACGTTCAGCGGCAAGATTCCTGTTACCGGTCCTGCAAAATCGCTTACGGCGGTTTACGGCATGTTCCCGGACGGCACTGAAATCAAAGTGCCGTCAAATAAGAAAATCACACTTACCGGTCCCGGTATTCCTAACGGTACCAAGCAGGTTAATCTGGCTCAGCCCGCCATAACTGCTTATGATGAGAGTACCGATACGTATGTATCGACTCCTCAGCCCGGTATCACCATCAATTTTCAGTACTATCCCTCTTCCTATAAGGCCGCAGGCGAGTACACGGCCACCATCCCCGCAGGTTCCTTCACTATAGATGGCGTGGATAATGTCGAGTTCACCGCCAGTTTCATGGTGGGCGATGAAAGCGTGTACACCCCCACTGACCTTATCGTGACGCCTTCCCCTCTCGAAGGCGTGGACCTTACATCTATCGATGCTCTCGGCCTGACCGTCGATAACAAGGACTATGCGGAGGATACCCGCCTTTACAACCCGGAGGGCGTGAACGAATCTCTGAAAGTCTCTGTACTGAAGCCCGACGGCACGACCGACCAGTTCGCTCTCAAGGGCGTTGCAAGCTCCACATATACACTGAGATACGAAGTGCAGGGTCTGGGACAATACACTGACCCCGGCGAGTACACGGTGACATATCCGGAAGGCATCATCAAGCTGAGCGGATATAGCGATGCCAGCAAGCTGTACACCAACAGACAGCTCGTTTATACCTATACTATAGCCGACGCCACGGCGGAACCTTAAATCACATGGTATTACGGCACCTCTTTCAGCGGCAAGGCTCCTGTTAACGGTCCCATAAGGTCACTCACAGCCGTTTACGGCATGTATCCCGACGGCACTCAGATTTATGTGCCTGAAAACAAGAAAATCACACTTGCCGGTCCCGGCATCGCAGGCGGTACCAAGGAGGTGAATCTGGCTCAGCCCACGGTCACTACCTACAATGAGTCTACCGGCGGCTATGAAGCGGTTCTCCAGCCCGGCATCACCATCAATTTCAACTTCTATCCCTCTTCCTATGAGGCCGAAGGTGACTATACCGCCAACATCCCCGCAGGTTCCTTCACTGTCAACGGCAAGGATAACGATGAAATGAACTTTACTTTCAAAGTAGCCGATACCCGTGAGTTTACCCCTGTTGACCTGACCGTGACCTCCACTCCTCTCGAAAGCGACGTTCTTACATACATCGATGCTCTCGGCCTGACCGTCGATAACAAAGACTATGCCCAGGATACACGTCTTTACACCTCGGAGGGTGTGAACGAAGCTCTGAAAGTCTCGGTGCGGAAGCCTGACGGCACGACCGACGAACTCGCTCTCAAGGGCGTAGCCGGCTCTATCTACACTCTGAAATACGAAGTGCAGGGCATAGAACAGTATCTGGACGCAGGCCAGTACACAGTGACCTATCCGGAAGGCATCATCAAGCTGAGCGGTTATGAAGACAGCAGCAAGCTGTACACCAACAAGGCGCTCTCTTACACCTACACAATCAGCGGCGGCAGCACCACTCCCGTGGAAGACGAGATACGCTGGTGCTACGGAACCTCCTGGGGCAACAAGATTCCTTTTAACGGTCAGCCTGTTCCCAGCCTCAGCACCGTATGGGGCGTATTGGACGACAAGACAGTATCCGTGAAAGCCAACTCCTCGGCGACACTGGCCGGCCCCGGCGGTTTCACCAACGATGCGGTACGCATCTCTCAGGCCAAGGTCTACGACGCGATAGCCCAGGCAGTGGTCGACGCTCCCGGCTTCGGCGTATATCTGGCAGAGTATCCCTCCACTCTGGAGACCCCCGGCGACTATGTCCTTTCCATCCCCGCCGACGTATTTACTGTAAACGGCGTTCCCAACAAGGCGTTCACCGCTACCTTCACCATCAAGGACACACGTGTGTTCGAGCCCATTGACTTCGATGTCAAGGTATATCCGGCCCCCGGGACAGATATTCCCACTTTGGAAAACATCTACATGAACTTCGACCTCAACGACTCCGAGGACACCCGTATATACACGGCCCTGGGCCTCAACCCCGATGCCAAGGCTACTCTTGACGTGCGCGGCGAGTCCGTACGCGAGTTCGAACTCTTCAATGTAGGCTCCACTCCCGGCACCTACCGCGTAGGCCTGAAGGGTGACTACGGTTATGCGGAGACCGGTACTTATGTCCTCACTTTGCCCGAGGGCGCCGTACGCTTCTCCGACCTCGACACAGGCAGCAAGCTGTACACCAACAAGCAACTTGTCTACACATTCTATGTGAACGAACCTGTGGAACCCGAACTGCACCTTGCCATCACCCCTTCCGATAAGGATGTCCAGGCCCTGGGCGGCGTGGAAATCGAAGTGGTGGAGGGTTACAAGATGGAGGTGGCCGACGGTTCCCTTTTCAGCCTCCAGTTGCCCGACGGCACCACCCGTACGCTGGACCAAAGCCTCAGCCTCAACAAGTATTACCTGAAGCTCTTCAGCGGCAACGAGGTATTCGTCACTCCCGGCAATTACACCTTGCGTATCCCCAATGGCGCGCTCAAGTTCATGGATGACAATGACAACGTGGTTCCCTGCACCAAGGACTTCTCAATGACATACACAGTATCCGGCGGTACATTCGGCGACCTCGCCTACACAGTCAAGGATGACGAAGGCGAAATCTCCCTCACCGAGGAGAACTACACTTACAGCCTGAAGCAGTTCTATGTGACCTTCGACGAGGACATCACACCCACCGCCCAGACATTCGCAATCGTTAAGTATCCCGACGGAAGCCAGAAATATGTCACCGTGACATATTCCACAGCCAACAAGCGCTTCCTCGTCTTCCTTAACTTCCCCAGCGCCAAGGGGCTGTATGAGATTACATTCCCCGCAGGCGCGGCTTGCAAGGACGGCGTCTTCAACAAGGCCGCTACCTGGAAGGTCAACTATATCGACCACGAGACAGGAGAGCTGAACTGCACTTCCAATCCCGAGAACGGCTCTAATGTGACAGAACTTCTGAATCTTTCGCTGACAGCCTCCTCCGAGGATTACACATCATTGAGCCGTTACCTGGGCGGCATCACTCCCACTTATTTCACTAACGATGACGACCCGGATAACCGCGAGATGCAGTATCTGAAAGAGAGCGGCGACCCGCTGACCCTGTCTATCACTCTGGATGCGGCCGTGAAAGAGGTAGGCGACTACACATGGACTATCCCCGCCAACTCTATAATAGCCAAGACCAAGGATGGCAAGCAGGTACTCAACAATGAGCTCCGCTTCTTCTGGAGCATTCGCAATACAGGCCTTGTGGACGGTATCTGCGATGAGGACGAGGCTGTGAATGTCTTTGACATGAACGGCGTTCAGCTCGTCAGGAACGGCAACCGCTCCGAACTGGACAAACTCGCTGCCGGCATATACATCATCAACGGCAAGAAGGTCATTCTTAAGTAATAACGACAATTTTTAACCCGACGGGACAGGCAGGACAAATGTGTCCTGCCCGTCTTGTATAAAAAACAAGATTCCTTACCTATATGAAACGACAGATACCCAATGTCAGCAAATGGCGCTCGGCGCTGCTGGCGGCAGCCCTGTCAGCGGGCGGCTCCGCGCTTTGCGCCGCTCCGGCGTCCAACATATTCGGCTTCTTAGGTTACTGCCAGTCCACGACCTCAGAGGATGAACAGCCTCGCAACGGCTGGTATAAAATCAACGGAGAGGACGGCTCCACTGAAGTGGTGTGGTATGACACTCTGTTCGGCTCCTATGGCACTTACTTCACTGTGGGCTGGGTACGCGACGGCCGCCTCTGCGGCTATTACGGCAACGCCAGCCAGAAGTTCTATATGGAGTTCGACGTCAAGACCGGCGAGAAAGTCACCGAGACGGAGATAGACGTGCAGGGCGAAAATGCCCACAAGCACCTTCTGACCGGAGCCTATAATCCCGCCGATGACTGTGTGTACGGCTTCTCCCTGAATGTGGACCGCACGGTGGACTACTATGTGAAGGCCCCCGCCTCCGACCCTACGGCCATAGAGATAGTGCGCCAGATACCCCTTGACTTCATTATGCCGGTGAGCTGCTGCTTCTCTCCGGTTGACAATCATATGTACGGCATAGACCAGTTCGGCGACCTTATCCGTATAGACGTGTACGGCAATTTCGAGGTGGCCGGCGAGTTCGCCGACATGAGCGGCGAGAAGGATGCGAATATAGCGGGCTTCGAGTCCGGCATGGTCTACAGTCCGCGAGACAACGCCTTCTTCTGGAACCGTCAGACTCCCTCCTACGAAACCTCGCTGGTGCGTATAGACGCTTCCGAAGGACACGAATGGACCAAGATAACCGACCTGCCCTGGCTGGACCAGTACACGGTGATGTACTGCCCGGATACCGACGGCGACGAGAATGGCCCGGCGGCTCCCGTGCTTGTGAAGGCTGACTTCCCCGGCGCCGACGGCAACGGTACCGTAACCTTCAGGATGCCTGCTCTCAGCGCCGACGGCAGCGCCCTCTCCGGCACTCTCGACTGGACCGCCGTGGACGGCATAGACTTCAAGAGCGGAACCGCCGCACCCGGCGAGGAAGTGAAAGTGGAATACTCCGGCCTGACCTCCGGCGAGCACAACTTCGTGTTCCGTGCCTCCGCCTCCGGCGCGAAAGGCGCTTCGTCGGTCTGCAACACCTGGGTAGGCGCCGATGTCCCCATGCCACCCACCGACGTCACTCTCGCTCCGCTCGCCCAGGGTAGGTACACCCTGTCCTGGACCGCTCCTGCAAGCGGCGCGCATAACGGCTATCTGAACAGAGACAACCTGCGTTACGCCATATTCCTGGACGGCAAGCAGGTGGGTGCCGCTCAGGCCGAATGTACGGCCGAGGTTTCCCTGCCGACTGACCAGGACACCCGTCAGTATTACTTTGAGGTGATGGCTCTGGCCGACGGCATGCAGTCTGAGTTCGGACGTTCCAACTCTGTCTTTGTAGGCAGGGGCTACAGCCTTCCCTATTCCGTGATTCCGGAGGGCAACGATGCCCAGGGCATGACATTCATCAATGTGGACAGCGACCGCAGCAACTGGTCTGTGATTAAGGAGGTGGGCCTGACCACCCATGCCTTCTATACCAACCGCGACTGGGACAACAAGGGCAATGACTGGCTCATAACCCCGCCGCTGTGGTTCGAGAACCCAGGCAAGGTACACAACGTTTCCTTCGACGTGAAATACCACAACCCCAATAAGTGCGAGGAGTTCTACGAAGTATGGGTAGGCACCACTCCCACAGCCGACGATATGCGCGAGATACGCGTGACGCCCAAGACCCGTGTGAACGACAAACTTTTCTATAATGTCTCATACGACTTCGAGATTCCCGCTGCCGGCACCTATTATGTAGGTATCCGCTATGTGGGGGACGCCGATCAGGGAGGTATCTATGTGCGTAACCTGAAAGTGTCCGAGACAGGCAAGTCCTCCGGCGTGGAGTCTGTGGACGCTACAGAGGAAATCCGTGTCGACGGCCTGATGGGCGCGCTCCGTGTCAGCGGCGCCGAGGGACAGAAGGTGCGTGTCTTCGATGCCGGCGCCCGTAAGGTCAGCGACTTTATCGCTTCCGGCAGCGACACCCTCGCTCTTGCTCCCGGCCTTTACATAGTTTCAGTAGGACAGAGCCGCTTCAAGGTGCTCGTAAAGTGAAAAAACAATGAAACAGACCCGATTAACCGACTTTCTGCTATGCGCGGCTTTGGCCGCCGTTCCCGCTACGGGTATGGCCGCCGATGCCGTGCTGGGCGGATATGTGTCTTACAATACCGCCGAGAAACTGGGGTGGTATGACATGGATTCGAAGGGAGAGCTCACATTCCGGTGGGTGGACGAGCTGGCCTCGGCCCGCAGCTATCCCATGGTCTTCGGCTGGGAGAGGGACGGCCTTGTATGCGGCGTTTCCTCGCTTCTGGCCGACAGAATCCTGTATAACTACGACTATGTGGAGATAGACCCCGCCACCGGCGAGTATTTGGCCAAGAATCCCGTGAGCGTACGTAACGACGACGGTACGGCCAACTATCTGAACTACTACCATACAGCGGCCTACGACCCTGTGTCGGACCGCGTGTACGGCTATGGCTACAACGCTGCGGGCGATGCCTTTGTGTTCAAGTCTTCCGCCTACGACATGACCGACACCAAGATTATCCGCGTGGTGGCTGACAGCGAGTACTGCGCGTCTCTGACCTGGAATCAGGATGAGCAGCGTCTGGTGGGTTTCAACCGTGTCTCCTTCGTCTACATAGACCCTGCTACCGGTGTCCAGACTGAAGTGTACAAGGAACCCGTCGCCGACTACCAGTACAGCTATACCGGTCTTGTCTACGACCCGAGAGAACGCGGCTATTACTGGAACTATTTCACTAAGGACAATGTCTCCCACATGGCCCTGGTGGACCTCACCGCAAAGACAATCAAGGAGGTCAGGACATTCCCGGACCGCACTAACTTCAGGTTTATGGTCACCCGTGGGGAAATGGTAAGCCCCAACGCCCCCGGACAGGTCGAGTTCAAGTCCCTGGATTTCGACAAAGACGCCCTCTCCGGCAAAGTCTGTTTCCGGCTTCCCTCCAAGGCCAACAACGGCAATGCCCTTACCGGCAAGCTGGGTTGGAAGCTGATGTGCGACGGCGTTCAGGCAGCCTCCGGCGAGGCTGAGCCAGGCGCTGAAGTCGCCGCCCAGGTATCGGTTGCCGCAGCAGGCGAACATCTGTTCTCCATGACTTGCAGCGCCGGCGACTTCGAGTCCCTCGCCGTGACTGAGCTCAAGTATGTGGGCCTCGACAATCCGGCCGCACCCGCCGATGTGACCCTGTCCGATTCCCGCCTCACCTGGCAGGCGGTGACCGCCGGTGCGCATGGCGGCTATGTGGACCCGGCGGCCATCCGCTATTCCGTGACTTTCAATGACCAGTCATTGGGCGAGACCGCTTCCACCTCGATGGACATACCTTTCCCCACAGGAAAGGAGTACGCCTGCTACCGGGCCACGGTAGTAGCCGTCAACGGTGCGGGCGGCTCTGCCGCCTCCGCGTCCAACGAGGTGAAATACGGCAGCCCTCTGTCGCTGCCCCGCACTTTCGTGCCTGACCAGCTCACCACCCCTCTGTTCACGATGCAGGACTGTGACGGAGACGGTGCCGGATGGACATACAACAACGGCGCTCGCGGTCAGGAACTGTTCATCTCCGGATATTCGGAGAACGGCCCTGCGGATGACTGGTTCTTCCTGCCGCCTCTTGACTGCTCCGATGCCTCCAAGACCTATTCCATATCCGTCAACGCGGCCCTGAACGCAGCTTCCGACAAGCCGATAAGCATTGAGATATGCGCCGGCAAGCAGGCGGAGGCCTCGGCCATGAATACCGTTATCGTTCCGCTGACCCCCGTCACCAACGCTTCTCTCAAGGAGTATCGCGGCCTCTTTACCCTGAGCGGTGAACTGGCGGGCGCGCAGGGAGTGGTGATAGGTGTAAGGGCCTACGCTCCAGATGGTGACGCAGTGCTGAAGGCACGTCGCTTCAAAGTGGAGAAGACCTCTGTCAGTCCCCAGGCTCCCGCTTTCCCCTCCGACATAACAGTCACCGCCGCCGCCAAGGGCGAGCTTAAGACACACGTGGAGTTTACGATGCCCGACAAGTGCGTGGACGGTTCCGACATCGGTGCCTCCGAGACTCTGTCGGTGGTAATCTTTGACGACTCCAAGGTAACCGTCACCGGCAAGCCCGGCGAGAAGATGTCCGCCACAGTGGATGCCTATCAGGGCATCAACGAGGTGGAGATTACCCCCGCGCTCGGCTCGCTGAAGGGAGACAAACGCACCTACGAGGTGTATTGCGGCAAGGACATACCCACCTATGTCCGCAACATGAGTATCGACATCACCGACAGCAACCTGGAGGCATACCTCTATTGGGATGCTCCCACCGAGGGCCTTAACGGCGGTTATGTGGACGAGAGCGAGCTTGTATACTGGCTATGCAGCTATGACGGAAGCACCGGTTCCTACACTCCGTATGCCGAGTTGGGCAAGGAACCCGAATATGTGATGCAGCTGAAAGAGGGCGACAAGCTCGGCACCTATCAGTTCGCTATCCAGGCGCGCTCCTCCGCCGGTGCGTCGCCGGACTACTATCCTGTGCGCGTGCAGCTCGGCACACCCTACAATCTGAATATAATCGAGAACTTCACGAACTCCATGGGCGACCCGGCCATCAACTTCAAGCCTCTCACGGCTATATCTACCGGCGATTATGCCAACACCAACTGGAGAGTGATGAATCCCGCCGAAGTGGACGGCAAGTATGCCTTGCGTTCCAATGTGGGTATTGTGGCCACTTGTGACAACGCCCCCTCCAAGGGCTTGCTCATGCTCCCCAAATTCTCCACTGCGGGCCTGGGTACTATCCGCGTGGTGCTTGAGTTCTACCGTTCTGATGAGAACCCTGTCTGCAATCTGCTCGCCCAGGCTTCGGGCATGAACGAGTTCATGGTTGCCGGCACGCTTGAATCCGAGGGAGAGGGTTATCAGCGCCAGACCATCATTCTGCCCGCCGACTTTGAAGATTGCGGCTGGGTGGGTCTGGAACTCGAGACATCCTACGCCAATATTTTCCAGACATTCGTGCTGTCCTCCTACCGAATCCTCGGTTCCGACCCCGCCGGCGCGGACGTCGTGCTTGCCTCTTCCGAGTACATCGCACGTGGCGGTAATGGCTGCCTGGAGGGATGTGGCCCGGCTGACACTGAAGCCGCCGTCTACAGCCTTGACGGACGTCGGATTGCCGCTTTCACCCTTTCCGGAAGCACGGACCGTGTGAATGTCTCCGCCGGAATCTATGTGGTACGTATGGGCGACAAGACACTCAAAGTACTTGTTTATTAACAATAGAATCTGCTCTCGAAAATGAAAATACTGAAAACCATGGCTCTGGCCGCGACACTCACCGTCGCGGCCACCGCTTCCGCCCAGTCCGACTATCGCCTCGGATTGTGCGACAATTCCCTTAAGGTGTCCGACCTGATGGTGCAGGGAGAATATGCCGACACTTACGAGGCCGCGATTTATCTGACAGGCGCCGACCTGGCCCGTGTGAGCGGCGGCTCATTCACCGGTGTCAACGTGGGTATCGCCACCACCGTGGCGCTTGACAAAATCGATGCCTGGATACGTACTGACCTCGCCGGCGAGGACATTGCCGGCGCGACCCTCTCCAAGAGCGATGTGTCCAAGGGCTGGAACGCGGCTAAGTTCGAGACTCCAGTCGAAATCGAGGCCGACAAAGGTTACTATATAGGTTACACCCTGAAGATGACTACCGGCCGCTCCATAATGATGCTTCCCGTGCAGCGCGACCTCCATCTGGATAACGGCTGCTGGTATCGTTGCGGAACCGGTGAGTGGGCCGACCGCAATGACCTCGGCACACTTTTCCTGGAGGCTCTGATACAGAGTGACAACCTCCCCAAAAATGACCTGAAACTGCAGAGCGCCGCTTTCGACTCAGGCATGATTATTGACAACGCCACTCTCACGCTTGACTTCGATGTCAGGAATGTGGGCGTATCAAGTGTCACCTCTTTCGAGACTTTGCTCTCCTGCGAAGATGCCGGCATCTCCGAGACGCGCACCGTGGAATGTAATCTGAATTTCGCCGACTCTTACAAAGGTTCGCTGGAATACACCTTCCCCCCTCTGGAGAAGGACCGTATGTTTGACTTCACTTTCGCCGTGACAAAGGTGAACGGCCTTGAGGACGAGAACCCGGAAGACAACGCTCTGGCCCTGTCGCCCATACCCTCCGTAGACAAGATGTACGACCGCACTGTGCTGCTGGAGGAGTTCACCACCGAGGAATGTATCAACTGTCCCACTACGGCCCGCAACATCCAGTCCACCCTTGCCACGCTCACCGATTCGCAGCGTGCCCGTGTGGCTGTGGTATGCCATCATGCCGGATATGGGACTGACGGCTATACGCTCCCCTGCGACCAGAGTTATCTTTGGTTCTACGGCAACAACGGCTCATACTGCCCGGCTCTGATGCTGGACCGCACGCCTACATCTTCTTATTCAAACACTCCTGTTTTCAAGGATGCAGGCGCTTCCGCCATTATCTCCCATGTCAAGAGCCGTCTGGATGAGGTGACTCCGTTTACAGTGAACGTTTACGGAAAGACCGACAAGGAGGCCCGCGTGGTGACTCTCACTATCAACGGCAAAGCCAACAAAAAACTGGATGAGCCGAGAGTGACTGTATATCTGACCGAGGATGACCTGCCCACAACCCGCAAAGGCGGCCAGATGGGAGCCGGTACGGATTACCGTCATGAACACGTAATACGTACTTATAACGCCACTTGGGGTGTCGCTCCCGAGTGGTCCGACGACTTCAATTATACGTATGAAGTGGAGCTGGCCTATATAGAGGACTGCAACTACGAGAATATGAACGTGGTCGCTTTGATTTCCAACTACAACTCCCAGGACCGTACTGATTGCCGGGTGGAGAACGCCGCCACAGTCAAGCTGTCCGAGCTAAAGGAGCTTGTCACACCTCCTCCGGCTGGCATGGAGTTTGTGGAGAATGGAACTTCCCGTGTCTTCGCCACCGCCGAAGGGGGCCGCATAGCAGTGAAGGGTGATGCCGTATTGGAAGCCGTTCACACCATCTCCGGCGCGCAGGTGGCAAACGCAGACCTTTCCGCAGGCATCTATATAGTAAGTATGCGTATGGGTGACGGAAGCCGCCGTACTGTCAGACTCGCGGTACGATAAACACTCTAACAGCCTCTCTTATATGACACAAGAGGGTGACCGTCGGCAGGCGGTCACCCTCTTCTCGTATGGGGATATATGTGTGTCAGAGAATAGGGGAGAGCAGGCGGATTATGGACTCGCCGAAACGAAGTGTCTGCGGACGTGTCAGCCAGCTGCTCAGCGTGAGTTTCAGGCACTCGCGCACATCTACGAAGAACTGTTCGCGCAGTTCATGGTTGACCCGTTTGTCGTAGATGAGCATATTTCCCTCGAAGTTATGCTCGAAACTGCGGAAATCAAAGTTGGTGGAGCCTACTGAACAGAACTCGTCGTCCACGAGCAAGACCTTGGAGTGCAGCATCCCGGCAGTGTAGAGGTACACCTTTATTCCGGTCTGCAGACATTCTGTAATGTAGGAGTATGAGGCATAGCGCAGCAACACCGAATCCGGCACGGCGGGCATCATTACCCTTACGTCCACACGTGCCAGGGCGGCGGTTTCCAATGCCTTGAGCAGAGAGTCCGTGGGCAGGAAATAGGGGGTCTGTATATACACGCATTTCTTGGCCTGAAGGATGGCCCTGTGGTACAGGTATGCTATGGCCGGCCATTGGTCGGTGGGACCGCTGGTGATGAACTGGGCGGGTATGCGTGTCTGGTCCGGTCCGGGACTCGGCAGGATATCGATTGGCTCTATATCGGTGTGATGCTTCAGGAAATTCCAGTCCACGGCAAAAGAATATTGCAGGCCGGCCAGGACAGGTCCTTCAAGGCGCAGATGTATGTCGCGCCACACTTTGCCCGGTTTGAACCCGTCTATATAGCGGCTGGCGATGTTCATGCCTCCCACATAGCCTATGCGCTCGTCTATGATTGCCACTTTGCGGTGGTTGCGCCAGTTTATGCGGTTGGCTAATTGCGGGAAGGTGACGCGGAAGAAGGGGTGGGCGTCCACACCGGCTTCCCGCATCTTTGTAAAGAAGCGGCTTGGTGCCGAGAATGAACCTACATGGTCGTATATGACCCGTACTTTCACTCCCTGTCGTGCCTTGTCCATGAGGATAGCGGCTATCTCCAGGCCGAGTCTGTCGTCAGAGAAGATATAATACTGAAGGTTGATGCTCTTGCGGGCGTTTCCGAGGTCTTCCTTCAGGGCTTCGAACTTGCCCTTGCCGGTGGTGAAAATGTCCATCGAAGTGGCGTAGGAGAGGGGAGAGGCGCCCAATGACGAGGCTAATTTAATGAGCGACCGGCTGTCTTCCGCCAGTGTCTCCGGGTCTACTGACACGGCGTTGTTGTATTGGCGGCTCAGTAGTTTGCGCTTGTTGTGGCGGGAAATCATGCGCATATTCTTGAGGCTGCGCCCGAAGAACATATACATAACCAGCCCCACTACGGGCAGGAAAATCAGCGCCACCACCCATGCCAAAGACTTGATTGGGTTTCTTTTTTCAGACAATACCACAGCTATGCAGCTGATTATAGTCGCTGCATACAGGATGAACAAAACAGGGTAGACCCAGGGCTGTAAGTAGTTTGTCCACATAGAGGTATCTATGCAAGTCTGTACAGGGTTATATAAACGGGGGCAATTTACAAATAAATATTGAATAGCACAATATTTATGAGCCATAACCGCTCGGATTAATGTCGATATTCAGAAATCCGCTGCACACCTATGCCTTTCTTGTGCAAATTTTTCTACCGAATGATGCTCCCGGGCGATAGGCCTTAAAATAAAAAACAAGCACGGAATTTCACAATTACGTGCTTGCTTCTTTAGCTTAACTAAATAAATTCTTACATGCTAGGTTCATAGTGCTTGCGTACTATGATAATTATCCGAGACAAAATTAGTTAAAATGTGCGCCGCAGGCAAAAATAAACAGTTAAAAATAGTTAATTGCGGCTAACGGCCTTGCATTTAGTTAAATATGTTTGCGGTAATCAGCGTTTGTAGGTGCCTGCCACAGCGAATATTTCGTTGAAGATGCGGCGGTCCTGTTCGGTCAGTTCGATATTGCGGCGGGTCATTACACGTGCTGCGATGTCGAAAAATTTCTTAAGGTCCACATCTTTGAAACCTCCCGTGGGGCTGCCTTCGGAGAAGGAGGGAATGAATGGACGCGGAAAACCGGCGCCGTGGATGTTGCAGCCCACGCCTATTACAGTGGCGGTGTTGAACATACAGTTGATGCCGGCTTTGGAGTGGTCGCCCATCATCAGCCCGCAGAATTGCAGGTCGGTGCGCATGAAGGTGCGTCTGGGATAGTTCCACAGACGTATGTTGGAGTAATTGTTCTTAAGGTTGGAGGCATTGGTGCCGGCTCCTATGTTGCACCATTCTCCTATTACCGCATTGCCCAGATATCCGTCGTGGGCCTTGTTGGAATATCCGAACATCACCACATTGTTAAGTTCGCCGCCGACTTTGCAATAAGGGCCGAGAGTGGTGTCGGAATAAATCTTGGCGCCCATATTCACCTGAGCGTGTCGGCACAGGGCCAAGGGGCCGCGCACACAGCTTCCCTCAAGGATTGACGCATCCTTGCCTATGTACACCGGGCCGGCGGAGACATTTATGATAGCCCCCATGATTGTGGCGCCCTCCTCTATAAAGAGAGAGGGAGTGCCGTCAGACAGAGTGGCCGGCCCAATCAGCATATTGCCCTCAGGCAGAGGGCGGCTTTTGCGTCCGGCGGTCAGCGCCTTGTAGTCATTCACTATCTCGCGCCCGTTGTTCAGAAATATGTCATATAGATAGTGGAGCGCCACACATTCGCCGGAGAAAGTCAGTGTCTCGAACTTGGCGCTCTCTGTCACCAGGGCCTCGAACATTTCGGCAGTGCCGCGAAAAGCTATATATTCACCGTCGGGGAGAGCGAGCGCCTGCCCCGGCTTCAAAGCGTCCACTGCTTCGGCCAGCTCGGGGGTGGGCAGGCAATTGGCACCTACGAAATAGTTGTCGGCAGTGGGACGTGCCGTGAATTTATCGCGCAGATAAGGCGCGGTATACACACTGTAGTCGCCCGGCAGATAGCGCTGCCATTTCTCGGAAACTGTGCAGATGCCCACCCTGAAGTCGCTCACAGGACGTGTGAACGAAAGGGGCAACATATTGTCGTGTAATGCGGATGAGTCGTAAATAATTACATTCTTCATGGGAAGTAAGTGAGTTTTCTTATCGGGCAAAGTTAGTCAATTTATACAATTTTCACAAATTCCCAAGCATGGTTAATATTCGTTAACATTTATATGCGATTAATAGGATATGCCGGTATTCCTTCTCGGAGCTGCTTCCGGCACATTTGTATGTGAGGACGGTTTCAGGCCAACAATCGGATTTTTTTGCGTTACTCCTCGTATGTCCTTCGTCTAAACCGATGAGGAGGAAAATACGGGCGGGAAAGAGGGGCGGTTTCAAAAAAATTGCGTAATTTTGTGGGTTAATTGGCCGCAGTGCCGTCTGTGCCCGGCCCGGTATATGGCCCGGATGCCCGCATGGGGCAGTCCCGATACGGCCTTATTCGGCTTATTCTATTGTTAATAAAAAAGATACGATATATGAAATTTAATATCTCAAGCAAGGCCCTTGCTATTCAGCTCGCCGCTGTAAGTAAGGTAGTAAACAGCAAAAACTCCCTCTCGATACTGGACAACTTCCTGTTCCGGCTCTCAGGAAACACCCTCTCCATCATAGGTTCGGACCAGGAGAATGTGATGACCGCCACCCTGGAGGTGTATGAACCGGAAGGGGAGGGGTGCATAGCCGTCAACTCCAAGCGTATACTCGATATGCTGAAAGAGGTGTCCGGCCAGCCACTGACGTTCTACATAAACGATGACACCAAGGAGATTGATATCCGTTTCATGAACGGACATTTCAACTTCATGGGCATTAACGGCGATGAGTTCCCGGTGACCGACGATGTCCGCAGCGAGGCTCACAAAGTCACTTTGCCCGCCGAGGTGGTGCGCCGAGGCCTTGAGACCACTCTCTTTGCCGCCGGCACTGACACCATACGTCCGATAATGACCGGTATCTGCTGGGACTTCTGTCCCCTGAACGAGGCCGGCGAGCCTGCTCCTGGCATCACTTTCGTGGCTACCGATACTCACAAGCTGGTGCGATACATCAACAGCGGCGTGAACCCCGGTCTCACTTTCAACTTCATCCTGCCCCCCAAACCGGCCTCCATTCTGCGTAATCTCATAGCCAAGGAGGAAGGGGAAATAGACATAGAGATGGACGAGAAGAGCGCCAAGTTCACTGTCGGCAGCTACACGCTCTCCTGCCGGTTCATCAACGGACGCTATCCCAACTATAACCGTGTCATTCCCGTAAACAATCCCTTTGAGCTGACCGTGGACCGTGTGAGCCTGCTCAACGCCATGCGCCGTGTGGCCCTCTTCGCCAGCTCCGCCTCTTCGCTGGTGCGCATCAACATACGTCCCAACGAGATGCTTCTTGCGGCTCAGGACCTGGATTACACCCTCTCTGCCGAGGAGCGCGTGGAGTGTGAATACCAGGGCAACGCCATGACCATCGGGTTCAACGCAAACTACGTTATAGAGGTCCTCTCCAACATAGTCGGGGACACAGTGGTGATACGTCTCAGCGACCCTGCCCGTCCCGGCATTTTCGTGCCCCTCGCCAACCTGGAGGGAGAAGACCTGCTCATGCTCCTCATGCCCATGCAGGTGATGGACTGATAAACTCTTTTAACCGGCAAGACAGATGCAACTCAAACTTTCCCGCCCTATAATATTCTTTGACCTGGAGACCACAGGGGTAAACGTATACACCGACCGCATAGTGGAGATTTCCTGCGTAAAGGTGAAGCCCGACGGCACTCACACCGAGTACGTGCAGCGCATCAATCCTGAAATGCACATTCCCGCTACATCTACGGCTGTACACCATATCACCGACGCCGACGTGGCTGACGAGCCACGTTTCGCCGACATAGCGCCCGGTCTGCTCCGCTCTTTCGAAGACTGCGACATAGCCGGCTTCAATTCCAATAAATTCGACATCCCTCTGCTGATGAAGGAGTTCGAGCGTGCGGGCCTGCAGTTTTCCCTAAAGGGACGCAGGCTTGTGGATGTGCAGACCATCTACCACCGTCTGGAACAGCGCACGCTCAGCGCCGCCTACCGCTTTTACTGCGGCAAGGAACTGGAAGACGCCCATTCGGCCATGGCCGACACCATGGCTGCCTACGAGGTGCTCAAGGCACAGCTGGACCGCTATCCCGAGACCGAGGATTTCGGCAACGACATAGACAAATTGGCCCGTTTTTCCATCCAGGGAGGCAACATGGACCTCGGAGGCCGCATATCCCGCGATGCCGAGGGAGAGCCGGTATTCAACTTCGGTAAATACAAGGGACATCGTGTGGCCGACGTATTCGTAAAAGAACCTTCCTACTACTCCTGGATGATGCAGGGAGATTTCGGCAAAGACACAAAAGACATAATAACCTCCATTTACGTCAAGACAAAGAAGAAATGAGCCTTCAGGGCAAGAATATAGTTTTAGGAATCACCGGCGGCATAGCGGCCTATAAGAGCGTGATGCTGTTGAGGCTGCTGCGCAAGGCCGGAGCCGAGGTGCAGGTGGTCATTACCCCGTCCGGGAAGGAGTTCATCACTCCCGTCACACTCTCGGCCCTCAGTGGCAGACCGGTAATCAGCGAGTTCTTTACCGCCAACACCGGGCAGTGGAACTCCCATGTGGACCTCGGCCTCTGGGCCGACGCTATGGTGATAGCTCCCGCCACAGCTTCCACCATAGCCAAGATGGCTGCCGGCGTGGCCGACAATATGCTTGTCACCACCTATCTCTCCGCCAAGGAACACGTGTTCGTGGCCCCTGCCATGGACCTGGACATGTACGCCCATCCCTCCACTCGGCGCAACCTCGACACCCTGCGTGCCGACGGAGTGACGATAGTGGAGCCGGCCTCGGGTTACCTGGCTTCAGGACTTGAAGGCAAGGGCCGCATGGAAGAGCCGGAGGGGATATTCGGCGCTGTCGAGAATTATTTCGCCGAAGCGGAGAGCCTTAAAGGCAAAAAAATCTTAATTACCGCCGGCCCGACGTATGAAAACCTGGACCCGGTGCGTTTTATAGGTAACTATTCCAGTGGCAAGATGGGTTATGCCCTGGCCCGCGAGGCCGCCCGCCGTGGCGCCGAAGTGGTGCTGGTAAGCGGCCCGGTGGCTCTGGACGCTCCGCATGGAGTGCGTCGCATACAGGTCGTTTCCGCACGGGAGATGTGCGATGCCTGCGAGGCGGAGTTCCCCGTAGCGGATGCCGCCATAATGTGTGCCGCGGTGGCCGACTACCGCCCGGCCGTCTGCGCCGATGCCAAAATAAAGCGCGAGAACAAGGAATCCATCACAGTGGAGCTTGTGCGCAATCCCGACATTGCCGCGACTCTCGGCGCGTCCAAACGTTCCGGCCAGATACTGGTGGGATTCGCCCTGGAGACGGACCACGAGCTGGAGAACGCACGCGCCAAGGCCCGCCGTAAGAACCTGGACTGGATAGTGCTCAATTCTTTGCGCGACAAAGAGGCCGGGTTCGGAAAGGACACGAACAAGGTGACTTTGATTCGCACGGCTACGGACAATACGCTCTGTTTCCCCGCCAAGTCCAAGGACCTGGTGGCCGCAGACATCCTTGATACAATATTTTGATGACCAGACTCAGATTCTTCATATTTGCCCTGATTGCAGTTGCGCTCGTACCCCTGTGCGGACGTGCGCAGGAACTCAGTTGCTCCGTTGAAATCAACTCCTCCAAAATCGAAGGTACTGACAAAGCTCCCTTCGAGGAATTGCAGGAGGCCATAACCGAGTATGTCAACACCCGGAAGTGGACCAACACGCAGGTGGCCGTAAACGAGAAGATAGAGTGCCGCCTGTTCTTCACCATCAGCAAATATGAGGACGAGAAATTCACCGGCGACCTGCAGGTGCAGCTCTCCCGTCCTGTCTATAACTCTACCTATACCACTCCTTTGCTTAACTTCAAGGACAACAAGATAGAGTTTACCCACCGCCGTGGCGAGCCGCTGAATTTCAACGAGTCCACATGGGAAGACAATCTTACGGGAATCATCAACTACTATGTCTACCTTTTTCTCGCCCTTGACTTCGATTCCTTCTCGCCATTAGGCGGCCAGCCCTACTTCGACCGTGTGGCCACAGTGGTGCAGCAGGCACAGAGCAGCGGCGAGACCGGATGGCGCGCCTTTGAGGACACCAAGAACCGCAGCGCCGTGCTGTCCGGGTACACAGATGCCGCCACTGCCGGCATACGCGAGCTTATGTACACATATCATCGCAAGGGCCTGGACGAGATGGTGACCAGCCCCGACAAGGGACGGGCCGCTATCACGGAGTCGCTGCAGAATATCAAGAAAATATATGAAGTGGCGCCAATGAGCGTCATGCTCTCTATATTCAAGGACACCAAGTTGGACGAACTTGTGAACGTCTACTCCAAGGCACCGGAGTCCGAGCGTACCGATGTCTACAACCTGCTCAAGGATATTTACCCCACCGAGACGGAACGCCTCGAGAAAATACGTAACCCCGAGGAATCCAGATAAGGTCATGCTCAAGAGACTGCACATAAGCAACTACGCGCTGATAGACACACTTGACATAGCGCTCGGCCCCGGCCTAACGATAATTACAGGCGAAACGGGTGCCGGCAAGAGCATCCTGCTCGGAGCCTTGTCCCTGTTGCTCGGAGGCCGTGTCGATTCCCGCAAGAGCGGTGCCTCGGAAGGCAAGGTTGTGGTGGAGGGCGTATTTGCAGCCGACGGATACGGCCTTAAGGATATTTTCGAAGAGCAGGGACTGGATTGGGAGGCAGAGCTGATATTGCGGCGCGAAATAAGCCCGTCGGGCCGCTCGCGCGCGTTCATTAATGATACGCCTGTCACAGCCGGACTCCTCGCGCAGGTCGCTTCCCGGCTGGTGGACATACATTCGCAGCATCAGAACCTGCTCATAGGCGCCCGCGGATTTCAGCTCGGTGTGCTTGATGCCCTGGCCGACAATGAGCCGCAGCGCCACGCTTATTCCGCAGTCTTCCGCAGTTATGTGGACCTGCGTCGTCGTATAGCCGCCATCAGGCAGGAGACCGAGCGCAATCGCGAAAATGCCGAGTTCATACGCTTCCGCCTTGAAAATCTGCGCAAACTCAAACCCCATGCCGGCGAGCAGAAAGAATTGGAACGTCGTCAGGAAATACTTTCGGATTCCGAGGCCATATCCGAGTCGCTGGCTTCCGCCTCTTCCTCTCTGAGCGGCGGCGACACCGGCATCCTGTCGCGACTCCACGAGTTGCGTTTCCTGCTGCAGAGTGTGAACCTGTCGCTCTTCGACTCCGGCGAGGCTGACCCCGAGACCTCTATACCGGCCCGCATAGACAGCGCCCTCATCGAGCTTACAGACATTTCCGAGACACTGGCTTCCTATATGGACCGTGTGGATTCCAATCCGGAATTACTGCGTAAGACCGAAGACCGACTTAGCGCTCTCTACGATGCCCAGCGACGCTTCAACGTGAAGGACGAGCAGGGTCTGCTGGACCTGTACGCTTCCCTGGAAAGACAGTACGCGTCTATCGAAGGGGATGACAGCGGACTGCCCGAAATGGAACAAGAGCTGAAAGCCAAGGGCAAGGAGCTGCGCCGTCTGGCCGAGGAACTCTCCGCCACACGCCGTGCGGCGGCCGAGACGTTTGCGCAGCGCCTTACTGAAGTGGCCCGCCCCTTGGGGATGCGCAATCTTAAGTTCTCGGCTATAGTCACCACCGGCAAGCTCGGCCTTGACGGTCAGGATGTGCCCGCTTTCCAGTGCGCGTTCAACAAGAACCAGCCCCTCATGCCGGTGGAGCGGATAGCCTCCGGAGGTGAGATTTCCCGCCTGATGCTATGCCTGAAGGCCATAGTGGCTTCCCGTATGAATCTGCCCACGATTGTCTTTGACGAGGTGGACACCGGCGTGAGCGGAGACATAGCCGCCCGCATGGCCCTGCTGATGAAGGAGATTTCCGCCAACATACAGGTATTGGCCATCACACACCTGCCGCAGGTGGCAGCCAAAGGGGATACCCATTTCAAAGTCTACAAGGAGGACACGGCAGATGCCACACACACGCATATCGTTCCTCTAAGCGACGAAGAGCGCGTACTCGAGACGGCCCGCATGCTCGGCGGCACCACCGTCGATGAGGCCGCCCTGCTCAATGCCCGCTCCCTCCTCTCGAACAGCCTATAAGATTGATATGATACACAAGACAGAATACATATTCGGCCTGCGGGCCGTGATTGAAGCCATAGACGCAGGCAAGGAGATAGACAAAGTGCTTATCCGCAAAGACCTGGCCGGTGGCGAACTCAGCCATGAGCTGATGGAGAAAATAAAGCAAAACGGCATAGTGATGCAGCGTGTCCCTCTTGAGAAGCTGAATCGCATAACCATGAAGAACCACCAGGGAGCCATAGCCCTCCTGAGCATGGTCTCTTACCACTCGCTGAGCCAGATTGTACCCTCGCTCTACGAAGAGGGGATGCTCCCATTTATACTGCTGCTGGACGGTATCACGGACACCCGTAACTTCGGCGCCATAGCCCGTACCGCCGAGTGTGCCGGAGTAGACGCTATCGTCATACCCGAGCGCCACAGCGTCTCAGTCAACGCCGATGCCGTTAAGACAAGTGCCGGAGCCCTGCTTCACATACCCGTCTGCCGAGAGCGTTCCATAGCCTCCGCCCTGCGTTTCCTCAAAGAGAGCGGGCTGCAGGTGGTGGGCGCTACCGAGAAGGGGAACAGACCCTACACCGACGCTGATTTTACTGGGCCGGTGGCTATAGTCATGGGTGCCGAGGATACCGGGATTTCCGACGAATGTCTGCGTCTGTGCGACTCCCTGGCGGCAATACCCGTTATTGGTTCCATAGGCTCGCTGAATGTCTCCGTGGCTGCCGGTGTGATGATGTACGAGGCGGTGCGTCAGCGTCTGGCCGAAGGCATCAAACACGGATAATGCACCCATGTCCGCAATATAAAGTATATGACCCGAGGCTTACGGAATTGGCCGTTTGACTTTTTTTCCTTAAATTTGCAGCATTATTTGATAAGTTCATGGTTAATCGCGTACTGATACGAATAAAGGTAATACAGCTGCTGTATGCCTATCTGCTGACAGAGAAGTTGTTCACACTCGAAAGCCAGCCTACTCCCCCTACCAAAGAGAAGCGCTTCGCTTATCGCCTGTATATCGATATGCTGGTGCTGATGACCCGCATCGCCGACTCTGTGCAGCAGAGAGGCGGACACAAGCCCTTGGTCGACAACCGGTTTATACGTACCGTTTTGTCCGATGAGAAAATCAAAAGCCAGATTGCCAGAAACAGGCTTGAACCCTCCCCCCTTGACTCCACGGCATTGATAGACCGCCTGTCCGCCGCAGTCAAGGACTCCTCCGTCTACAAGGCCTACGTCAAGAACGGCGCTTCCGACATGGCTTCCGACCTTAAGGTATGGCGCGAGATTTTCAGCCTTTTCATAGCTCCGGACGCGGAATTGGCCCGCCTCTACACGGAGATGCCCAACTATTCTTTGCGTGGTGTGGAGCGTATGCAGGAACTTATGGAGACCACTTTCTCCAATTTCTCTTCATCGCAGGGCCATGTGGCGGATATGGCGAAGACCCTGACGTACTCCCTGGAGACAGCACACAAGCTATATTACATACTCCTGCTCTTGGCCGTTGACCTGACGCGCCTGCAGGAACAGAACCTGGATGCCGCCCGTCATAAATACCTCACCACCGAAGAGGATATGAATCCCGACCTCCGGTTTGTGGAAAATAAATTCATTGCCCTTCTGACACAAAACCGGACTTTTCTGGACTTTGTGGAGAAACATAAAATGTCCTGGATTGCCAATGAGCGCGTGATACTCGCTTCTCTGCTCAAGAAAGTGCTTGATTCGGACATTTATCGCGACTATATGGCCGCCCCCAAGCCCACCCTGGAAGATGACTGCCGTCTCTGGAAGAATCTGCTCCGTTACGTTATCCTCCCCGACGGGGACCTGCAGGAGACTCTGGAAGACAAGTCCGTTTTCTGGAACGATGACCTGGATACTATCGGAACTTTCGTGCTGAAGACCATCCGCCGATTCGAAGAGGGTGTGTCGGAACCCATCCTCCCCATGTTCAAGGACGATGAGGATGCCCGCTTCGGACGCGAACTTTTCAATGCCGTGGTAAAAGGCAAGGAGGAATACGCCGAAATCCTGGACAAGGCGCTTAACAAGGATTCCTGGGAGACAGACCGTCTCGCTTTTATGGATGTGGTGATTGCCTATACGGCTCTTGCCGAAATCCTGAAGTTCCCCAAGATTCCCGTCAATGTCTCCATTAACGAGTACATAGAGATAGCCAAGGCTTACAGTACTCCCAAGAGTTCTCTCTTTATAAACGGCCTGCTCGGCGCCGCTATCGTCAATCTGCGTGAGAGCGGCCGCCTCGTCAAGCCCTGACGGATTGAACGGGCTTTAAACATTCAGAATATTAACCCCCTATACATTACAGACAGAAATGCTCAACACAATTCTTTTACAGGCCGCCCAGCAGAGCGGCGGATACACCGGTATAATCATGATTGTCGCGATGATAGTCATCTTCTACTTCTTTATGATTCGTCCGCAGAGCAAGAAGCAGAAGGAAATGAAAAAAGCCCGCGAAGCAATGGCCGAGGGCGACAAGGTGGTTACCGCCGGCGGTATCTACGGACGCATCCGTAAAGTGGAGGATACGACCTTCATGCTGGAGATTGCCCCCAATGTGACCATTAAAATCGAAAAGACTTCAGTCTACGCCATTCCCGAACCCGCTCCCGCCAAAGGCAAGTAATACCCGGTCCTCTCCCGTATGGCCGACGACAACACACCGCGCAAACCCTTCATGCGACGGCTGAAGGACACCGTCAAGGCCGCAGGCAGATTCAAAAGCCTGTGGCAATACCTGTTGTTTGTGGCTATTGCCGGTGTGTTCTGGTTTATCCTTACCCTCAACGACGAGCAGCAGGCGGATTTCCAGGTGCGTGTGCAGATTGACGGTGTGCCCGATTCGGTGACTTTCATCACCGACCCGCCGCAGATGCTCTCTGTGACGGTGCGCGACAAGGGCGTGGCCCTGTTGCGTCGCCGCTTGATGCAGACCCCCGTGATTCACATCCCTTTCTCTGAATACGCCGCCGCCAGCCATCTTAGGGTCGGTGCCTCGGTTATTCTTACCTCTTTGCGTGGCATATTCGGTTCAGGCGCCAACATAAGCGTCACATCTACAGACTCCTTGGGACTGACCTACACCACTTCGCCCGGAAAATCCGTCCCTGTGAAGGTGGATGCCGATGTCACGGCCGCCCTCGGAAAGGTGGTGAACGGCGCTCCCCGTATCAATGTGCGAGAGGTGACGATATATTCCGTAGACGAGACCACGGATACGGTGATGTACGTCACCACTATGCCCATAGTGCGCCGCGACCTTTCGGACTCGCAGACGATAAACGTGAGGCTGCGCCCCATAAAGGGCGTGAAGATGGTCCCTTCAAGTGTGGAGGTGACTGTCAATGTGGAACCGCTGGAGAACCGCAAGGTAATGGTCACTGTCCGCCCGCTGCAGGTGCCGAGGGGGGAGATACTTGCGCTTTTCCCTCAGAAAGTGGAACTTTCATACCTTGTTCCCATGAGCATGGGCGAGCTCCCTGAAAACCTGTTCCGCGTCTCCGCTGACTACCGCGATATAAATATAAGTTCTTCCCTGGTGAAGGTGAATATAGACCGTGTGCCTCCCGGCGTGCAGAACGCCGTCCTGTCGGTAGACAGCATCGAGTACACCATTACCCGCAAGCAGCAATGAGTCCCGTACTTACAATGAGTCCCGTACTTATAGGTGTGACCGGCGGTATAGGCAGCGGCAAGAGTATGGTGTGCCGGGTATGTGCCCTGCGCGGGATTCCAGTCTACGACTGCGATTTCCGGGCCAAGGCTCTTATGCACGCGGACCCGGCTATCCGCGCTTTCCTGCTTGCCGAAGTGGGGGAGGAGGCCTATCGTCCTGACGGTTCGCTTAATCGCGCTCTTTTAAGTGAACATATTTTCTCGAATTGCGAGGTCCGCCGCCGCGTGGAGAAGAAAGTGCATGCCGCTGTGCGCGAAGACTTGTCGGCCTGGTTGTCCTCACTGCCTGCCGGGACATCTGTCGCGTTGGTGGAGAGTGCCATCCTCCACACCTCGGGGCTTGACTGCCTGACCTCTGAAATATGGCTGGTGGAGGCTCCCGACGAGGTCCGCGTACGCCGCGTTATGCTCCGTTCCGCACTTTCTCGCGACGAGGTGACGGCGCGTATGCGGGCTCAGCAGACGGAATTTCTCTGCCTCCCGCCCTCGCGGACACGTGCTATCCTCAATGACGGTGTCACTTCTCTGCTCCCGCAGATAGATACTCTTTTGAAACAGATAATCCAAAATTAAATACACATATTAAAATTATGCTCAAGACAATATTATCGATTACCGGCAAGCCCGGTTTGTTCAAGATAATCACCAACGGCAAGAATATGCTTTTGGTAGAGGATATTATCTCCGGGAAGCGTTATCCCGCTCATGCACGTGACAGAATAGTCAGCCTCGGCGACATTTCTATGTACACGGATGCCGACGAGGTGCCACTGGCAGACGTGTTGGAGGCTGCCGGCAGACTCTACGGTTTCAAGTCCGTGGACATCAAAGCCCTTGAATCCATTCGCGACGAGTTCGCGAAGGTCCTTCCCGACTTCGACCGCGACCGTGTCTATGACAACGACATCCGCAAATTCTTCAGCTGGTACAACCTGCTGCTTCAGGCCGGCTTCACCGCTTTCAAGGACCCCGAGCCTGCCGAGGGAGAAACCGAGGCTGCCGACGCTCCCTCCGAGTAAGGCCTGCGCACGGCACCCTCTGTCACCTGCCCGCGCTCCGATTTGTTTCCTCTGAATAAAAAAGTGAGACAAATTGAAGCGCGGGACTTGTATAATTCGCTTATTATTAGTAACTTTGCACCGCTTAAAAGGGTAAAAAACGCCCTTGTGTATATGTTAACATCCTCATTGCGAGAGAGTTGACGGTATGCCTAAGCGTATATTCTCCTGTGTCCTGGATTTCGTTTCGGGGTCTTCGGAGAGTAAACTGAAAAAGAAAAAAGAGAAAGTTCTAATATAAATCAAAACAGACAAAGAATGCCTACAATTCAACAATTAGTAAGAAAAGGACGTGTTGCTTTGGAAGACAAGAGCAAGAGCCCCGCTCTTGACTCATGCCCCCAGCGCCGTGGTGTCTGCGTACGTGTGTACACCACAACTCCCAAGAAGCCTAACTCCGCTATGCGTAAGGTGGCTCGTGTGCGCCTCACCAATGGCAAGGAGGTCAACTCCTACATTCCCGGAGAGGGCCACAACCTTCAGGAACACAGCATCGTGATGGTGCGCGGCGGTCGTGTCAAGGACCTCCCCGGTGTGCGTTATCACATCGTGCGTGGCACACTCGATACCGCCGGTGTCACAGGCCGTACGCAGCGTCGTTCCAAATATGGCGCCAAGCGTCCCAAAGCAGCTAAAAAGTAATCCTCGCGGGGCTTTCCCGCAGTAAGTTATCACACTAAATTTTCTAATTAGTTTTTGATTTATTGGACATCAGGTTGAGTAAACGGGTCCGTAACAGGGGACTGCAGTTGAAGACCCATTCAGACAGCCAAAAACAAAAACGACAATTTTCCCTAAAATGAGAAAAGCAAAGCCTAAAAAAAGAGTGATTCTGCCCGACCCCGTGTATGGCGAGGTACGTGTCACCAAATTTGTTAACCACCTCATGTACGACGGTAAGAAGAACACCGCATTCACTATCTTCTATACCGCTCTTGAGACAGTAAAGGCCAAAATGCCCAACGAGGAGAAGTCCGCTCTCGAAATCTGGAAAAAAGCCCTTGAGAACGTCACTCCCCAGGTTGAGGTCAAGTCCCGCCGTATCGGTGGCGCCACTTTCCAGGTGCCTACTGAAATCCGCGCGGACCGCAAGGAGTCTATATCAATGAAAAACCTTATCATCTTCGCCCGTAAGCGTGGCGGTAAGACTATGGCTGACAAGCTCGCTGCCGAAATCATGGACGCTTACAACGACCAGGGCGGCGCCTTCAAGCGTAAAGAGGATATGCACCGCATGGCAGAGGCTAACCGTGCTTTCGCACACTTCCGCTTCTGATATCCGTAGTCATAATTTTTCATTTTTGATTCCTTATTAAGAAATGGCTAAGAACGAAGACCTGAATTTGACTCGTAATATCGGCATCATGGCTCACATCGATGCCGGCAAGACCACTACTTCCGAGCGTATCCTTTTCTACACCGGTTTGACTCACAAAATCGGTGAGGTTCATGACGGCGCCGCCACCATGGACTGGATGGAGCAGGAGCAGGAACGTGGTATCACCATTACTTCTGCCGCTACCACCACTTTCTGGAACTATGCGGGCAAGAAGTACAAAATCAATTTGATCGACACTCCGGGACACGTAGACTTTACTGTAGAGGTAGAGCGTTCTCTGCGTGTGCTTGACGGCGCTGTCGCGGCGTTCTGCGCTGTGGGCGGTGTCGAGCCCCAGTCCGAGACCGTATGGCGTCAGGCCGAGAAATACAATGTGCCCCGCATCGGTTACGTCAACAAGATGGACCGCTCCGGCGCCAACTTCTTCGAGGTTGTCCGCCAGGTGAAGGATGTGCTCGGCGCCACACCTCTCCCCATTCAGATTCCTATCGGTGCCGAGGAGACTTTCAAAGGCGTGGTAGATCTCGTGACCATGAAGGCCATCTTCTGGCATGACGAGACCATGGGCGCGGAGTACAGCGTGGAAGAGATTCCCGACAATCTTCGCCAGGAGGCTGAAGAGTGGCGCGACAAGATGCTCGAGACACTCGCTGAGTTCGACGAGGCCCTCATGGAGAAATACTTCGACGACCCCTCCACTATCACGGAAGATGAAATCCGCGTCGCTATCCGCAAGGCTACCCTGGCCATGCAGATTAACCCCATGATTTGCGGTTCCTCATTCAAGAACAAAGGCGTGCAGACTTTGCTTGACTCCGTTTGCGCTTATCTGCCTTCTCCCGAGGATAGCGGCGAAATCGAAGGCACGGTGCCCGGTGATGCCGACGCTGTGGAGACACGCAAGCCCCTTCCCGAGGAGCCCATGTGTGCCCTCGCCTTCAAGATTGCCACAGACCCCTATGTGGGCCGTCTCTGCTTCTTCCGCGTTTACTCCGGCGAAATCGAGGCCGGCTCTTACGTCTTCAACTCCCGTTCCGGCAAGAAAGAGCGCATCTCGCGTCTGTTCCAGATGCACTCCAACAAGCAGAACCCCAAAGAGAAAATCGGCTGCGGTGACATCGGCGCCGGTGTGGGCTTCAAGGATATTCGCACCGGTGACACACTCTGCGATGAGAATCACCCCATCGTTCTTGAGGCCATGGAGTTCCCCGACCCTGTAATCGGTATCGCCGTAGAGCCTAAGACTCAGAAAGACCTTGACAAACTCGGTGTCGGTCTGCAGAAGCTGGCCGAGGAAGACCCCACATTCCGCGTGGAAACCAACGAGGAGACCGGTCAGACAGTTATCTCCGGTATGGGTGAGCTTCACCTTGACATCATTATTGACCGTCTGAAACGTGAGTTCAAGGTAGAGTGCAACCAGGGTCGTCCGCAGGTTACATACAAAGAGGCCATCACTCAGCCCGTAGAGCTGCGCGAGGTATTTAAGAAGCAGACCGGTGGCCGTGGTAAGTTCGCCGACATAATTGTCCGCGTGGAACCCGCCGACGACGACTTCGAGGGCTCACTGCAGTTCATTGACGAGGTTAAGGGCGGTAACGTGCCCAAGGAGTATATCCCCTCCGTGCAGAAAGGCTTCACCACTGCGATGAAGAACGGTGTCCTGGCCGGTTATCCCGTAGAGCGTCTTAAAGTCACTCTCCTTGACGGTTCTTTCCACCCCGTGGACTCTGACCAGCTTTCCTTCGAGCTTTGCGCCATCCAGGCCTTCAAGAAGGCTTCCGAAAAGGCCGGTCCCGTCCTTATGGAGCCTATCATGAAGATAGAAGTGGTCACTCCCGAAGAGAGCATGGGTGATGTAATCGGCGACCTCAACAAGCGCCGTGGCCAGATAGAGGGTATGGAGACTTCCCGCTCCGGCGCCCGCATCGTAAAGGCCACCGCGCCTCTGGCAGAGATGTTCGGCTATGTGACGGCCCTGCGTACCATCACTTCCGGACGTGCCACCAGCACCATGTCCTTCTCTCACTATGCCGAGGTTAGCACCTCCATCGCCAAGAATGTACTCACCGAGTGCCAGGGCCGCGTAGACCTCCTCAAATAATAAAAAAATACACAACACAATATGAGCCAAAAAATCAGAATCAAACTCAAATCCTACGACCATAACCTCGTGGATAAGAGTGCCGAGAAAATCGTAAAGACTGTGAAGGCTACAGACGCTGTTGTCAGCGGTCCCATACCTCTGCCCACATACAAGCGCATCTTCACCGTCAACCGTTCCACATTCGTCAACAAGAAGAGCCGCGAGCAGTTCCAGCTCTCTTCATACCAGCGTCTCATCGACATCTACAGCTCCACAGCCAAGACTGTAGACGCTCTCATGAAACTCGAGCTCCCCAGCGGTGTGGATGTAAGCATCAAAGTCTGAACCGGAACGACAACAGCAACTAAAGAATACTAAAAAAGGGCAGGGCGACTTGCCGGGACGCGAGACCCTGCCCCCCATATAAATTTCATTAATCAACAATCCAGAGAAATGCCAGGATTATTAGGAAAGAAAATCGGAATGACATCCGTATTCAGTGCCGACGGCAAAAACGTGCCGTGCACTGTTATCGAAGTAGGTCCTTGCGTGGTGACACAGATTAAGACTGTAGAGACCGACGGTTACGAGGCTGTGCAGGTAGGCTTCCGCGAGAAGAAAGAGAAGCACACCAACCGCCCCGAGGCCGGTCACTTCAAGAAAGCAGGTGTAGCCCCGCAGCGCCACTTGGCTGAGTTCAAATTTGCTACCGCTCCCGCGCTGGGCGAGACTCTCACTGTCGAGCTCTTTGAGGAAGGCGGATTTGTCGATGTAGTCGGTACAAGCAAAGGTAAGGGTTATCAGGGCGTCGTAAAGCGCCACGGCTTCGGCGGTGTGGGCCAGTCCACTCATGGTCAGCACAACCGTCTCCGCGCTCCCGGTTCTATCGGTGCCTGCTCCTACCCCGCCAAGGTATTCAAGGGAATGCGTATGGCCGGCCAGATGGGCAATGAGCGCGTGACCGTCCAGAATCTCCAGGTTATCAAGATTCTGCCCGAGCACAATCTGTTAATGGTGAAGGGTTCAATTCCCGGAAGCAAAGGTTCAATCGTTTTAGTTGAGAAATAATGGAAGTAGCAGTATATAACATCAAAGGTGAAGACACCGGACGCAAAGTAGTGCTCAACGACGCCGTGTTCGCGACAGAGGCCTCAAGCGAGTCCAATCCCGCACACGTCGTTTATCTCGACGTAAAACAGTACCTGGCCAACCAGCGTCAGGGCACACATAAGAGTAAAGAACGCAGCGAAGTGAGCGGCTCTACCCGCAAGCTCGGCCGTCAGAAGGGCGGCGGTGGCGCACGTCGCGGTGACATCAACTCCCCTGTGCTTATAGGCGGTGGCCGTGTTTTCGGCCCTAAACCCCGCGACTACAGATTCAAGCTCAACAAGAAAGTGAAATCCCTGGCCCGTCGTCTGGCGCTTACTTCCAAAGCTCAGGAAGGCCAGATCAAGGTCGTGGAGAACTTGACATGGGACGCTCCCAAGACCAAGAACTTCATCGCCCTCGCACAGGCATTGGGCCTCAAGGACAAGAATGTCCTGCTCGTACTCAACGAGGCCAACGAGAACATCGTGCGCTCCGTACGCAATGTGCCCGGCTCATTCACTATGCTTGCAAGCAACCTGAACGCCTACACTGTCCTCAACAACGACGCCATCGTGCTGACAGAGGCTTCCGTAGAAACCCTGAATTCACTTTAAGTAAAACCACAAAGGAGTAAACACTATCAAGACAATGGACATCCAGATCAAACCTATAGTAACCGAAAAGGCTACGGCTACAAGTGAGAAGTTCAATTGCTACACATTCGCAGTGTCTCCCGACGCCAACAAGTTCCAGATCAAATCCCTGATCGAGCAGCTTTATGGTGTGAAGGTGGTCAAGGTGAACACAGCTCTGTATGCCGGCAAGCGCAAACAGCGCTATACCAAAGGCGGACTTATCAAAGGCGCTACCGCAGCTTTCAAGAAGGCCTACGTAACTGTGGCCGAAGGACAGACAATCGACTTTTACAGCAACTTATAACACAAAATGGCAGTAAGAAAATTCAAGCCCACGACACCTGGGCAGCGACACAAAGTTATTGGTGTATTCAAAGGAACAATCACTGCTACTACACCAGAGAAATCTCTTACCGTCGGTAAACGTTCCACCGGCGGACGCAACGCTGCCGGCCACCTCACAACCCGCTATCGCGGCGGCGGCCACAAGCGTAAACTCCGCCTCATCGACTTTAAGAGAAACAAAGACGGTGTCCCCGCAGTCGTTAAGAGCATCGAGTACGACCCCAACCGTTCCGCTCGTATCGCCCTGCTCTACTATACAGACGGCGAGAAGGCCTACATGATTGCACCCAATGGCCTTGAAGTAGGTCAGACTGTAATCTCAGGCCCCGACGTTGCTCCCGAGGTAGGCAATTGCCTTCCTCTGAACAAAATCCCCGTCGGTACACTCATCCATTGTATTGAGCTTCGTCCCGGTCAGGGCGCCTCTATGGCTCGCTCAGCCGGTACATTCGCTCAGCTCACTTCCCGTGAAGGTGACTACGCTATCATCAAATTGCCCTCCGGAGAGACACGTAAAATCCTGCTCGCCTGCAAAGCGACTGTAGGTGTAGTCGGCAACTCGGACCATGCCCTCGAACAGAGCGGTAAGGCTGGCCGCAGCCGCTGGCTCGGCCGTCGCCCCCACAACCGTGGTGTGGTAATGAACCCTGTGGACCACCCCATGGGCGGTGGTGAAGGCCGTCAGTCCGGTGGCCATCCCAGAAGCCGCACAGGCCTCTATGCCAAGGGTCTTAAGACACGTGCTCCCAAGAAGCATTCTTCGAAGTACATAATTGAAAGAAGAAAAAAGTAACTGATTAACTAAGTCACAATCACATGAGTCGTTCATTAAAAAAAGGACCCTTCATCAGTGTCAAGCTCGAAAAGAAAGTCGCTGCCATGGACGAGTCCGGCAAGAAGTCTGTAATCAAGACCTGGAGCCGCGCTTCCATGATTTCTCCTGACTTCGTAGGCCATACTTTCGCTGTTCACAACGGTAACAAATTCATCCCCGTTTACGTAACCGAAAATATGGTTGGTCACAAGCTTGGCGAGTTTGCCCCCACCCGCAATTTCCGCGGCCACGCCGGCAACAAGAAAAAATAATGGCCCGTCATAATCAATCACGATAAAGAAAGTAAGAAATACAATGGGTAAAAGAAAAAAAGAATCAGCTGAAGTGCTTAAGGAGGCACGCAAGAGCGAATATTTCGCAAAGCTGCGCAACGTCCCCACTTCTCCGCGCAAGATGCGCCTGGTGGTTGACATGATTCGCGGTCAGGAGGTATTCAAGGCTCTCGGTATCCTTAAATTCTCCAACAAAGAGGCAGCCCGCCGTGTAGAGAAACTCCTCCGCTCGGCCATAGCCAACTGGGAGCAGAAAAATGACCGTAAAGCCGAACAGGGCGAGCTCAAGGTGTCCACAGTCTTCGTTGACTGCGCACCCATGCTCAAACGCCTCCGTCCCGCACCCCAGGGCCGTGGCTACCGCATCCGCAAACGCTCCAACCACGTTACACTGTTTGTTGACTCAATAGATAAAATTAACGCTTAACTATATCAAGATGGGACAGAAAGTAAATCCTATTAGCAACCGCCTCGGCGTAATCCGCGGCTGGGACTCAAACTGGTACGGCGGCAAAAAATATGGTGACATCCTCCTGGAAGACTCCAAAATCCGCAAGTACCTCCGCACCCGTCTTGCCAAGGCAAGCGTTTCGCGCGTCATCATTGAACGTACACTCAAGATGGTCACCGTCACCATCTGCACTTCCCGTCCGGGCATGATTATCGGTCGCGGCGGCCAGGATGTGGACACCCTGAAGAAAGAGCTCGTTAAGCTGACAGGCAAGGATGTCCAGGTCAATGTACACGAAATCAAGCGCCCCGAGCTTGATGCGGAACTGGTGGCTGCTAACATCGCGCGTCAGATCGAGAACAAGGTGGCTTACCGCCGCGCTGTCAAGAAGGCCGTGCAGGATACCATGCGCATGGGCGCCGAAGGTATCAAGGTGCAGGTTTCCGGCCGTCTGAACGGCGCCGAGATGGCCCGCTCCGAGATGTTCAAAGAGGGACGTACTCCCCTCCATACTCTTCGTGCCGATATAGACTACGCTTTGGTAGAGGCTCTCACCAAGGTAGGTATCGTAGGTATCAAAGTGTGGATTTGCCGCGGCGAAGTTTACGGCAAGCGTGAACTCACCCCTCAGTATACCGCTACCGACAAAGGTCCCCGTCGCGAAGGCGGCTTCGACCGTCGCGAAGGTCGCAGAGGTGGTTTCCGCAAGAGAAACAACAATCGTTAAACTTGAATCAACAGCAACACAATGTTACAGCCTAAAAAGACAAAGTTCCGCCGCTCGCAGAAAGGCCGCATGAAAGGTGAGGCCCAGAGAGGCAATCAGCTCGCTTTCGGCTCCTTCGGCATAAAGACACTCGAGTCCAAATGGATTACAGGCCGTCAGATCGAGGCCGCCCGTATCGCCGTGACACGCTATATGCAGCGTCAGGGTCAGATATGGATACGAATCTTCCCCGATAAGCCCATAACCAAGAAGCCTGCCGAGGTACGTATGGGTAAAGGTAAAGGTAACCCCGAGGGATTTGTGGCGCCCGTCACTCCCGGCCGTATCCTCATCGAGGTGGAAGGCGTAAGCTATGACATCGCCAAGGAAGCCCTGCGCCTCGCGGCACAGAAGCTCCCTGTAATCACAAAATTTGTGGTTCGTCGCGACTACGACCCCAGCCAGAACGTCTGACCGACCTCTGACTGTTTCAATATTAAAAAGAGAGGAAGCTCCCGACGGGAGTTTCCTCTCTTGTATGTAAATACTTCTGCGTCACAATTGAATGGCCACTCGCTTATTAATATTGTTTCATATAATATAACAATATTTAACAATAAAGTATGGGTCTGCAATGTGCTTTAGGGAGGTGTCGGGGCGCGGTATATTTGCATAATTGAGTGAAAATGACTAATTTTGTGCGTTTATTTGGCGTTTCAGATAGTATTCTGACTCCCTTATATTGGCATAATCAATTGGTTTTCAGACCAATTTGGTTTATCGCCGATTTAAAGAGGGGACCGGGTATGACTCTCTTCGCCGGATAAATGTGAGAATTAATCAACAGTTTTATAAATGAAAAAGGAAGAAATCAAGGAATTAAGCATTAAAGATCTCCGCGACCGTATAGAGGTTGCCGAGAAGGCTTATCGTGAATTGAAAGTAACGCACGCGATATCTCCCGTTGACAACCCCGCGAAGATTACAGCGGATCGCCGCGAGATTGCTCGACTCAAGACCGTGTTGCGTCAGAAGGAACTGGCTGAGGCCAATGCCGCTGAGGCCAAAGCCTAATCCCGTAAAAACATTTTGGTAATGGAAAAAAGAAATCTTAGAAAAGAGAGAATCGGGGTTGTTTCCAGCAACAAGGGTGACAAGACTATCACCGTTGAGATTAAGTGGAAGGAGAAACACCCCATTTACGGAAAGTTTGTCAACAAGACAAAGAAGTATCATGCTCACGATGAGAAGAACGAGTGCTCGATAGGCGACACAGTACGTCTGATGGAGACACGCCCTCTGAGCAAGACCAAGAGATGGAGACTTGTTGAAATAATTGAAAAAGTGAAGTAACTATGATACAGACTGAATCCCGATTGACAGTAGCAGACAACAGCGGCGCCAAAGAGGCCCTCTGTATCCATGTGCTCGGCGGTACAGGCCGCCGTTACGCCACAGTTGGTGACATCATCGTTGTTTCCGTAAAGAGCGTAATCCCCTCCTCCGATGTAAAGAAAGGCACCGTGAGCAAGGCTGTCGTGGTCCGTACGAAGAAGGAAATCCGTCGTGCCGACGGTTCTTATATCCGCTTTGACGACAACGCCTGTGTCCTGCTCAACAACGCCGGTGAGCTGCGCGGCAGCCGTATCTTCGGCCCGGTGGCACGTGAACTCCGCGCCACAAACATGAAAATTGTCTCCCTGGCTCCCGAAGTACTTTAATCAACATTAAAAGAAAACAGAAATGGCAAAATTCCATATAAAGAAGGGCGACAACGTCTGCGTTCTGGCAGGCGATGACAAAGGCAAGAAAGGCCGTGTGCTCGAGGTGATTGTCAAGAAAGGCCGCGCCGTAGTCGAGGGTGTGAACATCATCAAGAAAGCCACCAAGCCCACAGCACAGTATCCCCAGGGAGGCATCATCGAGAAGGAAGCTCCCGTCAATATCTCCAACCTCGCGCTTATAGACCCCAAGAGCGGCAAGCCCACTCGCGTCGGTTATCGCTTCGAGGACGGCAAGAAAGTACGTTATTCTAAAAAATCAGGAGAGGAGATTAAGTAATGAGCACTACACTTAGCAAAGACTATAAAGAAAGAATCGTCCCCGCTCTGACAAAAGAGTTCGGCTACAAGACCGTAATGCAGGTGCCCCGTCTGGAAAAGATAGTCATCAACCAGGGTCTGGGCGACGCCACTCAGGATAAGAAACTGATTGAGACAGCCATAAACGAGATTACTAGATAAGGTAATCATCAATCCTCAAGG